>CESO01087116.1_pt1 | contig 22306 bp, 22 predicted proteins | sample 356341 | NCBI WGS metagenome assembly CESO01 (sample SAMEA2621812, study PRJEB7988) | marine metagenome | biome: marine biome (ENVO:00000447); feature: deep chlorophyll maximum layer (ENVO:xxxxxxxx); material: "saline water (ENVO:00002010), including plankton (ENVO:xxxxxxxx)" | depth 35 m | reverse complement strand
TTACGTACATACAAAGGTACAAGCTCTCAACACCAAAAATATGTTGCGTACATGCAAAGATATAACCCCTAACACCAAAAATATGTTGCATACCTACAAAAATAGTACATGCAAAGATATAATCTCCATGATAAGAAATATGTTACATACAAAAATATAATCCCTCAACACCAAAAATATGTTACGTACATACAAAGATACAAGCTCTCAACACCAAAAATATGTTACGCATATACACAAATACAAACTTTCAACCTCAGAATTGTGTTAAATATATTAAAAAAGAGCTTAATCTATCATTTTGCATGCTAGCAATGAGACATATACTATAAAAATAGTGTATGTCGTCAGAACCTTATTCTAAAAAAGAACACCAAATATATGTAATCTAAACACCAAATATATGTAATCTAAACACCAAATATATGATCCGAAACACCAAATATATGATCTAAAACACCAAATATATGATCCGAAACACCAAATATATGATCTGCTATTATATTTTTATATTTTAATAACAATAACTTACAGACACCTATAGTTCTTATAGATCTTATAGTTTTAATAGATTTAATAGAATTAATAGGTACTGTGAATATGTGAATAAGTTAATGTCGATTCTAATGAGTTAATTAGATCAATATCTTACTAACTCATTAGTGAAATAGTTAATAATTAAGACTAATTAAACAAAAGGATTAGCTGTTTAGTTATTAACTAATACGGCTTGGCAGGGAATAGTATGTCGTTACCAGATTACCAATCATTCATGACTCCATTACCGCAGTGCTTAGCTAACGGTAAAACCGTCAAGCTTAAAGACATTGAAGCAAGCGTTTATCAAAACCTCGGTTTATCAGTAGAGCAGCTTAAGCTACGTATACCTAATGGTAAACAAACCTATGCCTACCATCGCTTGCAATGGGCTAAAACATACTTAGTTAAAGCAGGGTTAATTGAGCAACCTAAAAGAGCCTTTTGTACCATTACGAGCAAAGGTTTATCTGCGTTAGCAACAGGTGAACAAATCAATAACCAGTATTTAAGCCAATATCCTGAGTTTTTAGATTTTAAAACCCGTACTAAAGATACTAGCGACTCACTAGACGAAAACACCACCAGCTTAGTAAATAGCAACTCACACAAAACACCCGAAGAGCTGATAGAAGCAGCGGTAGATACACTCAACACTAACTTAAGCGACGAAATACTACAGGCCGTGCTTTCGGCCTCCCCTGCGTTTTTTGAAAACCTTGTAGTCGATTTAATGCTAGCTATGGGCTATGGCGGCTCACGTAAAGATGCAGGGCAAGCTACTCAGTATACTCAAGATGGTGGCATTGATGGCGTAATAAAAGAAGATAAACTCGGCCTCGAAATGATATATTTACAGGCTAAGCGCTACACCAATAAAACAGTGGGTAGAGCAGACATACAAGCCTTTGCGGGCGCACTTGATATGCACCGCGCTAAAAAGGGCGTATTCATCACCACCAGCGGCTTTAGTAAAGATGCACTGGAATATGTAGGCTTAATAGAAAAGCGCATAGTGCTTGTAGATGGTAAACAACTTACAGAGCTAATGCTTACTCATAACTTAGGCGTTAGCACCAAACAAGTATTTGAAGTAAAAGCGCTCGATAGCGATTACTTTTTAGAAGATTAACACGCACGTGCAGTGCGTATGTAGAAGCTCTACACAACTAATTAAGAGATTAGATTAATGGTTCAACAACACCAGCAAGAATTAAAAAAACAGCTTTGGAATATTGCTAATAGTTTACGTGGCAACATGTCGGCTGATGACTTTCGTGATTACATACTTGGGCTTATTTTTTATAAATACCTGTCAGATTTGAAGGCATTACCCCTGTTGGTTGTTGGGCACACGCTAGACGCAAATATAACGATGCCTTAAAAGCAGAGTCGAAAAACAAAGGTCGAGCGCATAAAGCCATCAGCTTTATCAGCCAATTATATAAACTGGAAACCCACGCTAAAAACAAACAGTTATCTCCTCAAGCGCGGTATCAGTTACGACAAGAAAAAGCCTTACCCATATTAATGCACTTTAAAGCGTGGCTTGATGAAGCCGAAGGTAAAGTAACGGCGGGGAGTTATATTGGCAAAGCGATAAAATACACGCTTAATCAATGGCCGAAATTAATGCGGTATAGTGAAGATGGCGAACTAGGGATTGATAATAATATTACTGAGCGAGATATTCGGCCGTTTACCACTGGTAGAAAAAACTGGCTATTCTCAAAATCGGTTAATGGTGCTCAGGCCAGCGCGATACTTTATAGTATTGTGATGACGTGTCGTGCTAATGACATCAATCCGTATTACTACTTTGTGCATTTATTTAAAACGTTGCCGAATCGAGATGTGGGTGATGATGATTTTACCGACCTAATGCCGTGGAATGTGCAGCTAGACTTCGATTATAGCTAAGCGCACTGCTTAAATGCGCGCTTACATCTATGCAGACGTTTTTTGTTGCGAGAATTTACTAACACATCAAGCCGAGATTCAAAGTAAGTTTCATGTGTCGGATCGTAAGGGTTTGCATCGGAATTGATCTTTGGATGTCGCACAATCGGCATTGCTGCTAACCGAAATAAGCCTATTTGTTTATCACCGGTGCAGAATGTCCAATTACGCGCCCCAACAGAGTGGAAGTATCTAGCCCTAATCCAGTATTTTCCTTTTCTAGGATGTCTACGACATGCCCATTTCCAGAGTAGCAACCATATATCAGAGTCAATCTTGCAAAATACTTCCTTTGCGACACTGTGTCGGTGATAATTGCACCAACCTCTTAATATTGGATTAAGCTGAAAGATTAGCCTGTCTTGTCGACTAGAGCGATATTTGGTGATCGTAAGTCTCAACTTATTCATCAGATGTAGAACGCTTTTGCTACTGGGTTTGACCAATAATTTGCCATTATACTTTCTGAGATTTTGACCAAGAAAATCAAAACCCTCTGATATATGCCTAACGTGCGTTTTTTCTGGCGATAATGCCAAACCACGTTGGGACATAAATTCATTAATACAAGGCAATATTGTATCTACCAAAAACGCTTGAGAATGAGCCGTTACAACAAAATCATCGGCATATCTGATTACAGAGACTCTCTTAACATTAGAACGAATTTCACGGTGCTTACCTCTTTTAACACCAGACGCTTCTTCAATTGTTCCTTGCAGTTGATTCAATACCATATTCATTAACGTCGGCGAGATTATTCCTCCTTGCGGTGTTCCTGCAAGTGTTGGATATACCTTACCAGACTCCATAAAGCCAGCATTCAGCCACTGTGAAAGGATTGGTTTGTCGATGTTTAAGTGCTTTAGCATCCACTCATGGCTGATATTATCGAAGCAACCTTTAATGTCCGCATCAAGCACCCATTCTCCCGCACGTTTGCGACACAATACTTTGAAGCATTGTTCGATCGCATCAGCACAAGACCTTTGTTTTCGAAAACCAAAAGAATTGCCGTCACTGTTTGTCTCCACTTCTGGCTCAACGGCTAGCAAATATAGTGCTTGCATCCCACGATCCAGCATTGTGGGGATACCGAGAGGTCTTTTCTGCCCATTCGACTTTAGAATAAAGACTCGCCTTAATGGACTTGCCTTGTATCCAGAGCGTTTGAGCGATGAGATTGCTCGCCATTTTTTAGTAGCACTTTGCCATGTTTCGCCATCAACACCAGACGTTTTACGCCCTTTGTTCTCCGTTACTTGTTTAACCGCAAGGGCTTTCGCATAAAAGGAATGAGTCAATAACCATTGCAGGCTTTTAACTTTCCCTTTTCTCCCTTGCTTTACTGCTTTCACAATACGCGCTTGCAATGATCCTACGTAGCGCTTTGCAGCCTTCCAATCGATGTTAGACCAGCATTGCGCTTCGTTTATAGGTGCACATTGTTCATAAGAGCAATTCATTTGCATTCCTAAGCTAAAATCTTATTACAAATTTCTTGTGATTAACCACTCGATGGAAGTGGGCTATGCTTTCGCATGATGTCACGTTCAATACATCTATCTTTGCCATTACAGCAAGGCATTCGCTTTCTCCATCGTCCTTTACCCGCATGCCCGTCATTCATTCTTACGAAGAAACTACCTCAACGAGGGAGCATACGGGCTTACCAAGTTCCGCTTTATTCACATAATGGGTTAGTGTCAGTCAATCCGCCGGGGGCACATTAAATTGCGTAACATGAGACTAGAGCATGTTAACTTGTCCACCACACCTTTTGGTTCAAGCTTGTCAGCATCTTTAGCTTGTTTACAATGACGACAGTTACAACTGTTCAGTTAATTACACATACCATTAATTCCTAGGGCCCAACCGCATGATGCTTGCAGTTTGTTCAACATCACAATTGAACTTAAGGCTACATTGTCTTTCGAGCTTCACACCCCACCATTGCTAGTGACGCATATCGAAATAGGAAACCTTCGGCAATACGAAGGGTTGAATCAAAGTTCAACAGTAAACAAAGCGACTTCTTGTCGCACCTAACCGCTTGTACCACAAAGCAAACCCCGTTTATCCCAGTAAACCAGCTTGAGTTTATCTTTCGCTTTATTGCAAAATAAAAATAAAGCGCCAGTATAGGCATCACGTTCAAGCTCACCCTCAACGATTGCGACCAGACCATCAATCGATTTTCGAAAATCCACGGCATAAGATACCCCTTTTCGCGAAGCGAATTTGAGCCTAAGCAAAAAGCCTTAACGCGGGTAGTTAATTAAGTGAACTTATATTTTCTCGTATGGCATTCCGACATATTGTATTGCCATAACTTTTTTACCTTCTTCATATTTCAAATGAAAATCAAGATCTGATGCCATAAATCGCTCAAACGTTTTAGCTTCGTTTTCATCTATTTTTTCATCATCGTATTCATGTAGCATGTTTGACATCCACCATGAAAACCTTTCTGCATGCCATACTCTTTTTAATGCAATTTCGGAGTATTTCAATACGGCTTCAGGTTCCTCGCCGTTGTATGTTTTTACTAACAGCTTACTTAGAGTGGATACATCCGATGCCGCTAAATTTAGGCCTTTCGCGCCTGTTGGAGGTACAATGTGAGCTGCATCGCCGACTAAAAATAAACGTCCATCTTGCATTGGCTCACATACAAAGCTACGTAGAGGGGCGATACTTTTTTCAATACTGGGACCAGTAATCAGCCTGTTTGCGGCGTCTTGAGGTAAACGTTTTTTAAGCTCTGCCCAAAATGCATCATCAGACCAATCTTCTACTTTATCAGTTAATGGCACCTGTAAGTAATAGCGTGAACGCGTCGAAGAACGCATACTGGCTAAAGCAAAGCCTCGTTTAGTTTTGCAGTAAATAAGCTCATCGGCAACCGGTGGTGTATCGCTGAGTAAACCAAGCCAGCCAAATGGATAAATGCGTTCAAATTCGTTACGTTTTTCTTTAGGAATAGATTGTCGAGAAACGCCATGAAAACCGTCGCATCCAGCGATATAATCACAGTCTAATTTATATTCAATACCATTTTGAGTAAACGTTACAAATGGAGAGTTTGAGTTTTGCTCATGAATGGCGACATCGCTAGCCTCGTAATAAGTTGTTGCGCCTATGCTTTGGCGAGCTTGCATTAAATCACGGGTAACTTCCGTTTGCCCATAACACATAACGGTGCAGCCATTTGTAAGTGCTTTTATATCTATACGATGACGTTGACCATCATGTGCTATTTCAAAGCCATCGTGAATATGACCTTCTTTTTTCATTCGCTCATCTACACCAGCTTCTGCTAGTAGACTAACCAACCCTTGTTCTAAAATACCTGCGCGAATGCGACCTAAAATATATTCGCCTGATGCGCGTTCTATAATTATGTTATCGATCCCCTTTTTAGCTAGAAGTTGACCGAGTAACAAACCAGAAGGCCCTGCGCCAATGATTGCTATTTTAGTTTTTAGTGATTGCATTTTTATACTCGTTGAAAACATCGTGTTATCTTATATTGCCCATTAGTTAAAACTTAAACTATTCACAATTGATGTTATCTGTTGTACTTTTGAGTCAATATTAATTTGAGTACACGTGCGCATGAATAAAAAAATTCCATTTTATGATCTATACGGTGAACCGTTTATTCGTCAAGAGCCCGGTGCTGTGCATGTTGAAGATATAGCTTATCGAAGTAGTGAGTTAAAGTGGGAGATCTCACCACACCGTCATAATAAGTTAGTACAAATTGTAATTGTATTTAATAACACTTGGGCTGCGAGGTTAGATGAAAGAGAGTATCAACTGAATGGGAATTGGGGGGTAATTATCCCGGCAGGTGTTGTACACGGCTTTCATTTTAAACCACGCACAAAAGGCTTTGTAATTTCAATAGACGACAGTTTTTTAGTAAGTACTCATGGTGAGAGCAATCTCAATCAATTGTTATTAAAACCATTAACGGTAGAGTTTGAAAATGAAGCACGCTTAGCACATTTAAAGCACTATATAGAGCTACTAATGTATGAAATTAATTATAATGAATTAGCTGCATCTATTGCCGTTGAGCAATTGCTAAAGTTGATTTTATTAAATATTTTCAGGCAACAAAACACTACTCATTTGGCAAATAATGCCCGCAGTCGAGAAACAGAAATAGTGATTAATTTTAGAAGCTTAATTGAGCTAAATTACACCTCGCATATGACCATTCCTGACTACGCTGAGAAGTTACATATATCTACTTCAAAGTTAAACCGTATTTGTAACAGTTTATTAGATGATTCGCCCAAAGCGATTGTTCATCAGCGTTTGGTCACAGAGGCAAAGCGACGTTTAATTTATACTACACAAACAATCGACGAAATAGCGCTTCAATTGGGCTTTAAAGATAGCGCGTATTTTTGCCGTTTTTTTAAGCTTGCAACCAATACAACCCCAACAGTATTCAAGCAGCAGTCGAATAATAACTAGTTTAGTTAAAGTGTACGCGTTTGGTTTTTAATTATCGTTAAAAAACGTGATTGCATTTGGGTGGGTTGCCAGTCTTTTCGTATGGTCAGCCCGATACTGCGGTCAGTATCGGGTAGTGTAATCGGGCATATAGCTAATATTCCCGATTGTACTTCTACTTCAACTTGCTTGGCTGGTAACAAGGCTGCTCGCGAACTGTTTAATAAAATACCACGCACAGCAACTTGCGAACTGCACTCTATTACATGACTCGGTGGGGTCAAACCTCGACTAACAAATATGTTACTAAAAACCTGCCATGCGGGTGTGCTTTTGTTAGGCGCTACCCAATCAAGTTGCTGCAGTTCTTTTGCTGATATTGTTTGGCGGCTGGCCAAAGGATGTTCAGCGCTTACTACAATACAAAGTTGATCTTTAAATAATGGAATTTGTTCAATATCACTGTGTTGAACAGGAATGCGTAATGCACCCACTATGATGTCAATTTCACCATGGAGCAAGTTAGCTAGCTGCTCTTGATATGGACCATCTATTATACTTAGCTGTGCATCAGGAAATTCATTATTTAAAGCAATAATACTCAATGGCACAATAGCTGAGCGCGCCAATGGTAAGCTACCTACTTTAAGGGCACCATCCATTTGCCCATTAAATTCCCTCATTTCGTATATACCTTGGCGTAGTTCTGAGAAAAACAGCTTTGCAAAGCGATTTAATAAGTTTGCCGTCCAAGTCGGTTCAATACCCATGGGTGAGCGCACCGCTAACTTTTTTTGACACAGTTGCTCTAAATCTTTGATGCTACGATGCAAGGTAGGTTGTGACAAATTGAGCTTGTTGGCTGCGGCGGTGTAGCTTTTCATTTGTACTAAATTTATGAGCGCTGCCAATTGCTTTGAAGTCACAGAGCGATTAAAGCCATCTTGCTTATTTCTATTATTAAAAATGATCCTCGAAAATTCATCTAAATACTCAAATGCACGCTCAACACGATTTAAAAAAAATACACCGCTTGGTGTTGGTGTCATTCCCGAATGAGTGCGAATAAATAGGACTTGATTAAGTTCGTTTTCAAGTTTTTTAATACCTTGAGTGAGTGCCGACTGGGTTAGGTGAACGGCATTGGCTGCCTTGCTTAACGACATTAAGTTCTTTATATACAAGGCACTTAATAAATGTCTATTATTAAAGTTCATTTTTATTTAGCTATTCCAATAACACATGGTTACTTGCACTATAGAAAAAACTAATGAGCTTTAACAGCTTTTTAAAGTTCTTTGTTCAGCCCCCTTTAATATACTCGTTGCATCAATAGAGTTTAATTATAAATAAGGTGAATAGTATGGCTGTGTGTATTACAGATATAGCGCGTCTTAATAAAGAGATATTAGAAAAATACCAAAATGCTGAAGTTGCAACAGTGCACGAGGCACAAGGTCGCGTTGGTTTATTAGCCAGCTATATGAAGCCTATTTATCGCTCTGCTCGCATTGCTGGCAGTGCAGTAACATGTGAAGTAGCTCCTGGCGATAACTGGATGATTCATGTAGCTGTAGAGCAATGTCAGCCAGGTGATGTGCTTGTTGTTACACCTACAAGCGGGAGTATTGACGGTTTTTTTGGTGATTTGCTGGCAACCTCATTACAAGCGCGTGGTGTGAAAGGTTTAATTATCGATGGCGGGGTGCGTGACATTGCAACATTGACAGAGATGGGTTTTCCTGTTTGGTCAAAAGATATTTATGCGCAAGGTACAGTTAAGGAAACCATTGCCAATGTCAATGTGCCAGTTGTGTGCGCAGGGGCTTACATAAAGCCAGGAGACATCATTGTTGCTGATGATGATGGCGTAGTTGTTGTTGAGCAAAGTCGCGGTGAAGAGGTCCATGAAAAAGTACTGAAACGCGTTGCTAACGAAGAAGATAAGCGTAAGCGCTTAGCTTCGGGTGAGTTGGGTTTGGATATATATGGTATGCGCGAACGTTTAGCAGCTAAAGGCTTAACTTACATTAAGCAAAGTGAGGATAAGTAAATGCTAGCGGCTATCCCTTGCTCAATTATGCGTGGTGGCACGTCCAAAGGGCTTTATTTTTTAGCCAGTGATCTTCCCCGTGATCCTACAGAGCGCGATGAATTACTATTACAAATAATGGGATCACCAGATACAAGGCAAATAGATGGTTTAGGTGGTGCGCATCCTCTCACCAGTAAAGTGGCAATTGTTGAAAAATCAACGCGAGCAAATACTGATGTGGATTACCTTTTTTTACAAGTAGTAGTCGATAAAGCAGTGGTGAGTGACACACAAAATTGTGGCAATCTACTCGCCGGTGTTGCGCCATTTGCTATTGAACACGGTTTAGTGAATGCCAATGAAGAAACAACCGATGTACGAATTCATATGCTAAATACTGCAGCTGCAGCTGTTGCACGAGTTCAAACTCCTAATGGCAAAGTAAGCTATAAAGGGGAAGCTGTTATCGACGGAGTGCCGGGTTCAGCTGCGCCTATCACGCTCGATTTTTTAGATATAGCGGGTGCTAATTGTGGTGCACTTTTTCCAACGGGTAATGCCACAGATGAAATTAATGGTTATTCAATAACCTGTATTGATAATGGTATGCCGGTGGTCATTTTAGATGCTAGCGAGTTTGGTTTAGAGGGTGATGAGTCGCCTAATACACTCGAAGATAATGCCGATTTAAAGCAAAAGGTTGAAGCTATTCGTTTAATCGCGGGTGAGATGATGAATTTAGGGGATGTAACTAATAAAACCATTCCAAAAATGTCTTTAGTGAGCCCTGCAAAAAACGACGGGGTAATCAACACTCGTACATTTATACCTCATCGTGTTCACGAAGCTATTGGGGTATTAGGAAGTGTGAGTGTAGCGAGTGCGTGCGTTTTAAAGGGCACTGTCGCTAATAGACATGCTAACCAAAGCTTCATTGATGGGGTATTTGATGTTGTTGTTGAGCATCCAACAGGTCAGTTTACTATTGAGATGCAGGTATCAGGTATTGCTCAACTCAATACGTACAAAATACATCGTTCTGCGCTGTTACGAACCGCACGATTATTAATGGTCGGCTCAGCAATGGTTTGATCGAACAATAAAAGATGGTTTTAATAATACTCTCAGCAGGAGACACACAATGATAATAGACTGCCACGGTCACTACACAACAGCGCCAGAGCCTCTACAGCTTTTTAGAGAAGCGCAAATTAAAGCATTTAAAGAGGGAAAAGCGCTGCCAGAAGTTCCTCATATTTCGGATGATGAAATTCGCGAAAGTATTGAACAAAATCAGTTAAAGTTACTTGATGAACGCGGCTTAGATATGACTATTTTTTCACCTCGTGCATCGGCTATGGCTCATCACATAGGTAATGAGGAGGTATCAAAACAATGGACCTCAGCCTGTAACGATTTAATAGCGCGAGTTGTTGACTTATACCCTAAGCGTTTTATAGGCGTGTGCCAATTACCACAATCGCCGGGTGTACCGATTGAAAATTCAGTTGCTGAGCTAGAGCGCTGTGTTAATGAGTTAGGATTTGTTGGCTGCAACTTAAATCCAGACCCTTCTGGTGGTCACTGGACTTCAGCTCCGTTAACCGATCCAAGTTGGTTCCCACTTTATGAAAAAATGGTGGAACTAGATGTTCCTGCAATGATCCATGTATCGGGTTCTTGTAACCCTAACTTTCATGCGACAGGTGCACATTACATGAACGCAGATACAACCGCATTTATGCAGTTTTTACAAGGTGACTTATTTAACGAGTTTCCTGCTTTAAGATTTATTATTCCTCATGGTGGTGGAGCGGTGCCATATCATTGGGGGCGCTACCGTGGATTGGCTGATATGATGAAGCAGCCTCCACTGAACGAACATGTAATGAAAAATGTATATTTTGATACCTGCGTTTATCATCAACCAGGCATAGATCTATTAGTAGATGTTATTGATACCAAAAATATTTTATTTGGCTCTGAAATGATTGGTGCTGTGCGCGGTATTGATCCGCAAACCGGACATTACTTTGATGATACTAAACGTTACATTGACACATTAGAAATATCAGCAGCGGATAAAAAAGCGATTTTTGAAGGGAATGCGCGTCGCGTATACCCACGCTTAGATGCCAAATTAAAAGGGATGGGATTATGAGCGAATTTGTAATGGACGCCGATTGGCTGCATTGGCATCAATCGCCATCAAAACCTAGCTTTGAGTTACCCGAAGGTGCGATTGATGCGCATTGCCATGTATTTGGTCCTGGCGGTGAGTTTGGTTTTGCACCTGAGCGCAAATACACACCGTGCGATGCATCAAAGCAGCAGCTATGGGATTTACGCGATTACTTAGGGTTTAGTCGAAATGTGATTGTGCAAGCGACCTGCCATGGAGCTGACAACAATGCCATGGTGGATGCGCTACTGGCATCAAATGGTTTAGCACGTGGTGTTGCAACTATTAAGGAAGATATTAGCGAAGCCGAGCTTGATAAATTACATGCTGCAGGTGTACGTGGTGTACGTTTTAATTTTGTAAAGCGCCTAGTGGATGCCTTGCCATTTGATTCATTAAAGCGTATTGCTGATCGTATTGTAAAGCGTGATTGGCATATTGTTATTTATTTTGAAAGCCAAGATTTACCCGAGCTTTATGATTTTTTCACTAGTTTACCAACGATATTAGTAGTTGATCATATGGGGCGCCCAGATGTCACTAAACCCGTTGAAGGCGAAGACTTTGCGTTGTTTTTAAAGTTTATGAGCGAAAATGAAAATGTTTGGTCGAAAGTAAGTTGCCCTGAACGGATCTCTGTTGATGGTCCAAATGCAGGCTATCAAGACGTTGTTCCTTTTGCGCGTAAAGTAGTGGAAAGTTTTCCTGAGCGTGTTTTATGGGGCACTGATTGGCCGCATCCAAATATGAAAAGCCACATGCCCGACGATGGTAAATTAGTGGACATGATCCCGCATTTTGCCCCTACTGCTGAATTACAGCAAAAGCTATTAATTGATAATCCAATGCGTTTGTATTGGTCGAAATAAGGAATACATATGGCTATTAATAAACCTTACAAACAGGTGCCTGGTACCACTATATTTGACGCCGATATGGCGCGTTTAGGTTTTCACTTAAACCAATTTTGCATGTCGTTAATGAAAGCACCAAACCGTGAAAAATTCAAAGCAGGTGAGAAAGCCTACCTTGATGAGTGGCCAATGAGTGAAGCACAAAAAGAAGCGGTGATGGCACGAGATTACAATCAAATGATGAGCCTTGGTGGCAATATTTATTTTTTGGCAAAGATATTTTCTAGCGACGGTATTAGTTTTCAAGCCGCAGCATCAACGATGACGGGTATGACACAAGATGAATACGCGCAAATGATGCTATCAGGGGGTCGTGTACCCGACAGCAGTAATACATTAAAGAAAGGAAGTTAATCATGGCCAAAATAAATGCAGGTGTTGCAACATCACATGTTCCAGCTATTGGTGCCGCAATCGATAATGGCATGACAGATAATGAGTATTGGAAGCCTCTGTTTGAGGGTTATGATTACGCTAAAGAATGGATAAAGGAACAAAAACCAGACGTTGTATTATTAGTATATAACGATCATGCTACTGCGTTTGATTCTAATTTAGTGCCAACTTTTGCTATTGCAACAGGTGAAGAATTTAAACCAGCCGATGAAGGATGGGGGCCTCGTCCTGTGCCAAACGTAAAAGGGTATCCTGAATTTGCTTCGCATATTGCTCAATCGGTTATCCAGGACGATTTTGACTTAACAGTGGTCAATACCTTAGATGTTGATCATGGTTTAACGGTACCGTTGTCGCTGATGTTTGGTCAGCCTGAAAATTGGCCGTGTAAAGTTATTCCTATTGCAGTAAATGTAGTGCTTTATCCAACCCCATCTGGGCAACGTTGTTACAATTTAGGTAAAGCGTTACGTAAAGCTGTAGAAAGCTTTGATGAAGATTTGAATGTACAAATTTGGGGTACTGGCGGCATGAGCCATCAATTACAGGGGCCACGTGCAGGTTTAATTAATAAAGAATTTGATAATGCCTTTTTAGATGACATTGTTGATGACGCTGAAAACTTAGCTCTAAAACCTCATCTTGAATATATTAACCTTGCTGGCTCAGAAGGCATTGAACTTATCATGTGGCTTGTAATGCGTGGTGCGCTTAATGATGAGGTCGAATTAAAGAAACGTCATTACCATGTACCTGCATCGAATACTGCTGTTGGTCATCTCGTTTTAGAAAATAAATAACCTGGAGAAATTTTATGAAAGTAATTGTTGTTGGACCAGGCGCATTTGGCATTAAGCACCTTGATGGTATTAAAAATATCGATGGTGTTGAAGTGGTTGCACTTGTAGGTCGTACGCCAGAAAAAACTCAAAAAGTGGCTGATGACTACGCCATACCACAAGTTTTTATAAGTTTAGACGATGCGCTTAAAATTGATGCAGATGCAGTGATTTTATGTACACCTACTCAGCAACACGCTGCGCAATCTATCCAATGTATGGAAGCGGGTAAGCATGTGCAAGTTGAAATCCCATTAGCAGATAGCTGGGAAGATTCATTAAAAGTAGTTGAGGTACAAAAGCGCACGGGGCTGACCTGTATGGTGGGTCATACGCGTCGTTTTAATCCTTCCCATCAATATGTCAACAATTTGATTGCTGGTGGCGATTTGAACATTCAACAAATGGATGTACAAACGTATTTTTTCCGACGTAAAAATATTAACGCTAAAGGTGAAGTGCGTTCATGGACTGATCACTTATTGTGGCATCATGCGGCTCATACTGTTGATTTATTTGCCTACCAAGCTGGTAGTAAAATAGTTAAAGCCAATGCTATTCAAGGTCCTATTCATCCAGATCTCGGTATTGCCTTAGATATGTCGATTCAGTTACAAGCGGAAAATGGTGCAATTTGTACCTTATCGCTGTCATTTAATAACGACGGCCCATTAGGAACATTCTTCCGCTACATTGGTGACACAGGTACATACATAGCACGTTATGATGATTTAGTGGATGGTAAAGAAAGTGCGATTGATGTCTCTGATGTTGATGTATCTATGAACGGTATTGAGCTACAAGATAGAGAGTTTTTTGCTGCAATCAAAGAAGACCGCGAACCTAATTCAAGTGTAGGTCAAGTACTTGATTGTTACCGCGTGCTTCACGACTTAGAGCAGCAACTAAACAATCAATAAGTAATTGCAAAGGAGGGTGTATGAATAAGCGTAAAATTAACGGTCAAAGTGTTAACCCTATCGGGTTGGGTTGCATGAACTTGAGCCATGCTTATGGACACCCTCCCTCAGAAGAAGATGCAATCAAGCTGTTACACGAGGCGATTGAGTTAGGTGTAGAGCATTTTGATACTGCCGCCTTATATGGATTCGGTAAAAATGAAGTCCTGCTAGGTAAAGCATTAAAACCATACCGAGATAAAATTTTTTTAGCGAGCAAGTGTGGTATGACAGGCGTTAATGGCAAGCGCGTTATTGATGGGCGTCCAGAAACGCTTCGCTCAACAATAGAATCGTCCTTAACTAGACTAAATACAGAAGTCCTAGATTTATATTACTTGCATCGTATGGATAGATCTGTCCCGATTGAAGAGAGTGTTGGTGAGCTTTCGCGTTTAGTTGCTGAAGGAAAAATTAAAGCAATTGGCTTATCTGAGGTATCAGCTGAGTCAATAAGGCGAGCAAATAGCGTACATTCGATTGCAGCAGTGCAAACAGAGTATTCGTTGTGGACGCGTAATCCTGAGATTGCAGTCCTCGAAACATGTAAGCATATAGGGGCTGCTTTTATTGCATTTTCACCATTAGCCAGAGGCTTTTTAACTGATCAGGTTACTAGTCGAGAAGCACTCGTAGAAGGTGATATTAGACGTGGAATGCCGCGCTTTAATGACCCTCATTTTAGCAAAAATAAGCAATTGTTAAGTGCACTAAAATCTATTGCACAGAGCACACACTTAACACTGGCTCATGTGTGTTTAGCTTGGGTGCTTCATCAAGGTGAGCATGTCCATGTTATTCCTGGCACACAGAATAGTAAACATTTAGCCGATAATGTAAATGCTGAAAATATTGTACTGTCAGCAGAACAGTTAACGCAACTATCAGTTTTATTCTCACCGTCTTCAGTTAGTGGTTCGCGTTATCCTGAAGCAACTCAAGCAGAAATAGACACCGAAGAGTTTTAAATGTAGCAATTAAGGTCTTTCGGTTTGAGCTTATTATTAAATGATTTACTCACCCCGCTATATGCGGGGATTTTAATTGCATCCGCTTTTTTTGGATCATTTATTACTGCCGCATTTGGCGCAGGAGGCGGCTTATTACTACTTCTTACAATGGCCTCAATGCTGCCAATGTCGATTGTTATTCCCGTTCATGGCCTTGTTCAGCTAGGCTCTAATGCGACTCGTGCAATAGCAACGTATAGATATATTGACCTAGATATGTTGGCTTATTTTTCAGTAGGGGGGCTGTTTGGTGCTGTGTTATCGACGACTGTATTAACACAAATAGCACTTGAGCCTATGAAAATTGTGTTGGCAATATTTATTTTTTATTTGTTGTGGGGCCCAAAGCCCAAATTTAGTGGCACATCATCAAGCGTGCGCTTTATTGCAGGGTTAAGTACAGCTTTTCTCTCTGTATTTGTTGGCGCTAGCGGCCCAATTGTCAGCAGTTACCTGTATGCAAACGAGTATGAAAAATTAAAATTCACGGCAACATTTTCAAGCTGTATGGCACTTCAGCATGTATTAAAAGCGGCGGTTTTTAGTGTTGTTGGATTTGCTTTTTTTAATTGGCTGCCTTTAATTTTTTGTATGGTTATTAGTGGTATGTTCGGCACGTTTGTAGGTTTACATGTATTAAATAAAATTCCTGGAGCTAACTTTAGAAAGGGATTACGACTTATCTTGAGCTTTTTATCTCTGCATTTGATATGGCAAGGCGTCCGTTATTTTTATAATTAGTTGGGATAAGGTAAATAATACCCCTCGCTGTCACTCAGTTTCAGCGAAGGAATATTAACAACTTAGTTAATCTAAATTCGGGTCAGTTATATTGCTTTAGCTAAAGCAATATGGGAGTCGCGCATAATTGCAGAGTGCTCAGCTTTGTCGCCTCCTTCTATTTCAATTTGAGCAAGTCGACCTGAGTTTTCAACAACAAGCTTACAACGCTCCCAACGGCGCTCTTTAAAGGCGGTGAGTGCTGACTCTAAGTAAGCATGTTTAGTTAGTTCATCAGCCAGTACAATGGCGTCTTCAATACCTATACATGCACCTGACGCTAAATGAGGCGTCGTTGCATGTACTGCATCGCCAATAAGTACTATTCGGTTTTTATGCCACGCCTCTTTAACTAATAGTCCTTCAAGTGGACGGTAATCAATTTTTGAGTTTTCATTTAAGTGAGCATGTATTTCTTGTACTACAGGTGCCGGAAACTTGGCTACAAGTGCTTTTAATAAAGGCAAAAAGTCTTTTGACTCAATATGATTATTTTCAATTTTATCTTCTGTTACAAACATATACATTTCGTTTTTTGACATAGGGTTAACCCCTACTTTAATATGTTCGCCGACCCACATTACTGTGTTATCAATACCTTCAAAACGAGGAAGTACGGCTCGCCATACACCTTGGCCTACAAATTTAGGTTCTTCAGCTTCAGGGAATATGATTTGTCTCAATTTTGAGTACAAGCCATCAGCACCTATGACTAAGTCATATGTTTTTGTTGTGCCATCGGTAAAGGTTACGGTTGCCCCATCTTCGTCTTGCTCAATAGATGTAAACGTGCAGCCTAGCTTAACATTCGCATTAGTCTGTTTTGTTTTGGTTGCCAATATTTGAGCAAGTACCGGTCGCATTATTGCGCCCGCTTTAGGAATATTAATATCTGCCATTAACGGCGTTGGTATATGAGCAAGATGCAAGCCATGTGGGGCATAAATATCTAACCCATCATGAGCACTGCCTTTAGCTAAAAACTCTTCTAAAATACCAAGTTGTTGAAAGGCACGAATTGTGGCTCCGCCTAAGCTGATCCCTGCGCCTTCTGTACGCCAATTGGGATCAATTTCAACTAAATCAACAGCAATATTTTTTTTCTCAAGCTCGATAGCAGCGGACATTCCAGAGAAGCCACCACCAATAATTAATACATTAGAAATACATGGGTTCATTTTAGAACTCCTTTATTGTTGTTAAATCCACCCAAATTTCATTCTCTAGGTGAACATCTAACTCAATGTTTGTTAAGGCCTGATTTTTACACGGCCCTTGTATGCAAATACCGGTGCTTATTTCGAATAAAGCGCCATGGGCTGCACAGACAATTTGCTCATTATCTGAATTTAAGTATTTATCTTTTTTCCAAGGAAGAGTGGTATCGCCGTAGTGAGGACAAATATCTTTATAGGCATAATACTCCCCATTTTTATGCACAATAAAGAGGCTGTTGCTACCTTGATTGAGAGGGTCAAAGCCTTTGGCTTGACCCTCTTTAATATCGCTTTTATAGGCGATAAATACTTTACTCATGGTTACTCTGGTTTACCTGGAGGCGGCCCCATTGGCGCCCACTTTTCGCGGTACTGAAGTAAGAAAGCTTGAGAGTTATCTGCTCCAGGCATTGCTTCTCGTGCTGTCCATTCATCATCGTGTAAATCCATGTCAGCATCATATTCAATATTGCAGCCAAATGGGCTTTTGAAGTACCAAAACCAATTTGACCCAAATATATGACGACCTGGCCCCCAAAAGCTTTGATAGCCTTTATTAACTAAGGCAGTACCCGCCTGAGAAACTTCTGTTGGTCCGCTCATATGAAAAGTGAAATGCTCAATACCTTGCATGTGTGGCGGAGTATTTATAAAAAATAATGTATGGTGATCGTTGGTACCCTCAGGGCGCATAAATGGACCTACATGAGTAAAACGATCCGTAGTTATAAAGCCTAAACGCTGTGCGTAAAAGGCTTCGGCTTTAACTGCGTCAGGCACAAAGTAAACAACATGAGAAAGGCTACGAGGTTGTGCCTTGAAGTCTGCGTTAATACCAATATTATTCACCGGACGTTTGTTTTCACACCCTGGCGCGTTTACTTTTTCTGCTGGTAGGTTTTCGAGTGATTGTCGGATGGTTACTTGAAAACCAATAACAAACCCTAAATCGTCAACAGATTCGATACTGCCATCTTCTAGGGTTGTGACTGTTCGGTCTTTCTCAAGCTCTACTTTTAATGCATCTATCGTGTTCTGATCTTTTACACCGTAAATAGTTTTACGCAGCATTGAGCCTGTTTTGAGCTGGTTTGGTAATGTACTATCATCTGCATTTTTTATCTCAATGCCTGTGCCATCAAGGGCAACAAAGCGAGTTTCACTTTGTTGGGTTAGCCCGTAATCAAGCGCGAATTGTATACAGCTTTCAATATCTTCAACGCCAAAAACGAGCGTATCTGGGCCAATAATATTCATAGTGTGATTCCTATTATGCTTTTAATTCATTAAATGTTTCTGCTACCCAGTCAGCAATGTACTGACCCGCATTGGCGCTATTATCAAAGCTAGAGTGTTGAACACCACCTTCACGTTCTGTAAAAATTTTTAGTTCACGCTTAGGGCTATTAACTAGCTGGTCGAAGGTTCTTTGTGCCCATTTTAGTGGGATTTGTGAATCTTTAGCGCCGTGAGTTACTAAAAATGGCACCTTAATTTTTTCGATCTGTCCATCTAGGTGGACGTTTTCAGCAATTTCCATGAAGTCGTCCATATCTTTCGCGCCCCAAACCCATTGCACATGTGCCCAGTAATGAGGCACTGGGAAATCACCTTCTTTTTCTAATCGGCGCTTTTGCACATCGCGCCAATCGTGGTTTGCACCCCATACACAACCCAGTGCTAATCGTGGCTCATTAGCAACTGCGCGTGGACAGTAATATCCCCCTAGAGATACGCCTTCCATACCAATTAGTTTGCTGTCAACGTCATCATGTTGTTCAAGCCAATCAACCACCACACTTGCCCAATGCTCGGTATCAAAACGCGCATGTAAATCTTGTAGTTTTAATGCTTCGCCGGTACCTGGTTGATCTAGAATAAGCGATGAAACACCACGTTCAGCTAACCACTCAGGCAAGCCAACGCGGTATTTCATTTCTTTTGATGAATCAAGACCGTTTACTTGAATAAGAATTGGGGCTGGGCCTTCGATCCCTTTAGCCTTTACATAAAGAGCAGAAAGGTGTTTTCCTTCATACGGGATTTCAACGCGTTCACAGTTTTCTTGTGCAAATTCTATTGATTTTTGAAAAAGCTCAAGTGAGCGCTTATAAAGCTCAGTTCGTCCTGATGCACCATGTGCCTGTAAGCGCTCGCAAGTGATAAGATATGTTGCAGCTCGGTTATATTTGTACCCTGCTGAAAGCAATCTGCCACGTTCAATATCTTCTTCAGCAAGGCCACATAATTTATCGGCCATTTTAGCCCATGTGTCTCTAAAGGCTTGAACGCCTTCTTTATCTGGTGATTTTGCAGCCTCTTGTAAAGGGCCACACATTTCTTCTATTTCGCCAATGCGAGCGCCCATTTCGATAGCTAGGTTGACTGATAAATTCCATACATAATTCGTTGGGAAATATTTAAACATAATGTCCTCTTTGTTCGTTTAATGTGTTCTGTTTGCTTTGATTATTTTTCTAAGAATGCAACCGCTCTGACAAAGCCGGCTGAAGCATGCTTTATTTTGTAAGGGAAGCAAGACACTAAAAACCCCGTGCTTGGTAAGGTTTCTAGGTTGGCTAGTTTTTCCATTTGCCCGTAGCCTATATCTCTGCCTGCTTTATGACCTTCCCATATAATTGAAGGATCGCCCGATTCTTCGAAACGTTGTTTTGTGTATTTAAATGGGGCATCCCAGCTCCAGGCATCTGTACCAACTACCTTTACACCACGCTTTAAAAGATACAAAGTTGCTTCGCGGCCCATGCCAATACCAGCATCTAGGTAACCAGGCTTTCCAAATACAGATCCTGCACGCGTATTTACTAAGACAATATCTAACGGCGAGAGTATGTGATTGATGCGAGCAAGCTCTTGTTCAACATCATCAGCAGTCACTACATAACCATCAGGAAGGTGTCTGAAATCTAATTTAACACCGCGTTGAAAGCACCATTCCAGTGGTAATTCATCGATACCAAACGCTGGCTTTCCACCATCGGTAGTTGAGGCATAATGCCAAGGGGCGTCCATGTGAGTCCCACTGTGAGTGGTGATCTCTAATCGTTCAGCAGCCCAAGATTCATCGCCCGGCAATTGCTCTTTTTTTAAACCTGGGAACATTGAGGCCATTTCTGGCCAACCTTGCTGGTGATCTGTGTATTCAATTTTTGGAAGTAGTGGCGGGGGATCTGTGTATGGATTATTTTCAAGAGTAACCGACAAATCGATAAGCGTATATTGTGATGGATTAAACATGTGTATTCTCCACAGTAACGTATTGTTTTATTTAGCCAAATACTGTTTTACCTTGCTGGTCGAGTACTTGCATACGGACAGTCTCGCCAGATTTTAAAAACTCTGTTTGCGGTTTACCTGTAGCAATCATTTCTTTAGCACGTAGTTCTGAAATACATGCTTGGCCTTTACTGGGATCTTCGTTAGAGACAGTTCCTGAACCTAAGACTGTACCTGCTTTTATCGTGCGTGTTTTAGCTACATGGGCAATAAGTTCATGAAAGCCGAAATGCATATCTGAGCCATCTGGAGCACCGAACCATTTTTCATTACGGTAAACTTCTAAAGGAAGAGTAATACGTCCGTTATGCCAGTTATTGCCTAGTTCATCAGGGGTAATCGCAATGGGTGCAAAAGTAGTTTGTCCTTTTGCTTGCACGAAGCCAAATCCTGTTTTCATTTCTCTTGGGCCTAATGTGCGATAGCTAATATCATTGAGCATGACTATTAATCTGATTTGTTTTAAAGCAAATTCAGGGCTACTACCCATCGGGATCTCATCTACAATCACGCCAAATTCACCTTCAAAGTCAATTCCAACTTGTTCAGATGGAGCTGTAATTACCTCTGTTGAAGCTATGAAACTGTCTCCTGCACCTTGATATACAAGTGGGTGGATATCGGCATCTGCTATCGGATCAAGGTGAAATGCTTGTTGCATTAAGATACCGTGGTTTAAAAACAATGAACCATCTAACCATTGCCAACAGCGAGGCAATGGCGCCATAAACTGCCCATTCTCTATAGGTATTATGTTTTCTAAATTAAGAGAATTTAGGGCTTGGTAGCGCTGTTTAAGTTGATTTTCGATATTAGACCAAGAGTTTAATGCCTCTTGGAGCGATGGAGCTATATCGCACACCGATACAAAATGTTGTAAGTCCTCGGAAATCAACACTAGCTGGCCGTCAGGGGTTTGAGTTTTTATTGTTGCTAACTTCATAATATGATTGTGTGTTGTGTTCTGGTATATATGATGTTAATACTTTACTTTGAATTGATAAAATTGAATGTTTGGATAGAGTGCATCCATAATTTTAATACTTGTATGTATACGTACTGCAACATTAAGCAACAGAGAGTCTTATGAGATTTGAACAACTAGATTTAAATTTACTTGTCGCATTAAATGTATTACTCGAAGAGAAAAATATAACAAAAAGTGCGAAAAGGCTGCATTTATCGCAATCTGCAACGAGTAGTATTTTAGGTAGAGCGAGAACGTTTTTTGATGATGATTTATTAGTTCAAGTTGGAAAAACAATGCAGCCAACGTCTTTTGCTCTTGAGCTTCAAGTTCCCATCGCTGAAGTTTTAACCACTATTCGTGGTGCGATAATAGGCAAGCGAGATCATAATCCTCATTTAAGTGAGCGGCATTTCAAAATAGTGGCCTCCGATTACGTGATTCAGGTACTTTTTTCAGGTTTGTTGGCTGAACTTGCGACAATATCACCTTCACTAACGTTCGAATTTTTATCTCCATTTTCATATGAAGTTGGTGAGATCTCAAAAGGTGGGGTTGATTTATTTATTGCTCCAGAAGGGGTCATGCTAGATCATTACCCAAGTGCTTCTTTAATGTCTGATAGACTTGTTTGTGTAGTCGATAAAGAAAATAAAGATGTGGGTGATGTGATTTCTCTGGAGCAAATTTGTTCAATGGGACATGTCTCTGTAGGTTTTGCGCGGGTAAGTCATTTAAGTATAG
>CESO01130257.1_pt1 | contig 22549 bp, 13 predicted proteins | sample 356341 | NCBI WGS metagenome assembly CESO01 (sample SAMEA2621812, study PRJEB7988) | marine metagenome | biome: marine biome (ENVO:00000447); feature: deep chlorophyll maximum layer (ENVO:xxxxxxxx); material: "saline water (ENVO:00002010), including plankton (ENVO:xxxxxxxx)" | depth 35 m | reverse complement strand
TCCTTTCTTTGTGGTTTTTGCATTCTTGGCGGGTTTCTTCTCTTTTTTTTCTGGGTTATCGCCTTTCCGCTCAGACAATTTATTAATATCCGGACGCACATACTTTTTCTCATACTTAACTTTAATAAAAGCACCAATGTCTTTGATAAATTCTTCACTATAAGTGGTGCTATCGGTACGCATATAAGTAATGTATCCACCCTCATACAATTTTTGACATAGTTGCATAGTTTGTTTTGGACTATAGTGCAATTCGTTACTCGCAGTTTGCTGTAAACGACTCGTAGTGAATGGAGTTGGTGGAGTTTTTTTAGTTTCACGTGGGTCACTACATGAATAAATGTGGTCGTGGTTTACACTTTCTTCCAAGAATTCCTCAATTTGCTCGGTACTAGTGTGGTTTTTTTGTAGTGCAAAATCCACGTTTTTTTTAGTAAAATAACCAATAGTTTGATACATTTTTTTTCCAGGAGAAGCCTCAATATCTTTTTGATTGTCATAAACAATTCGAAGCGCGGGCGTTTGACACCTGCCAGCAGAAAGAGAAGATTTTGAAGTGCGACTAATATGTGACCAAAGAGTAGGTGAAACTTTGTATCCTACCAAAATATCAAGAATTTGGCGCGATTGTTGTGCATAAACCATATTAAGATTTACAATGGTTGGATTTGCCATCGCTTTTTGAACGGCTGGTTTTGTAATTTCATGAAAAATAATACGTTTTGTAGTGGCAACTGGAAGACGAAATTCTTCACAAATATGCCAAGCAATGGCTTCGCCTTCACGATCGTCATCAGTTGCTAGGATAACTTCACTTGATTTTTTAATCTGTTTACGGAGTTCGGCAACATTTTTCCTTTTTTCTTTGAGCACTGAAAATGTCGGTTTAAAATTGTTTTGAATATCAATACATTTAAGTCCATCAGTAAGGCCACGAATATGACCAAAACTGGCAACACATTTATATCCAGAACCAAGATAACTTTCAATCTTTTTACATTTCGCAGGGGATTCTACAATTACTAATTTCGGCATGGATTATTTGTTAAGGTATAATTAACATAAAATGGTATGTTTATATTAATTTGATTTATTGTTGTGCGGGAACATCTGCTTCAGTCATTTTTTTGTACTCTGACCACGAAACCTTTTTGGCGGGAGGTCTTGAGGGTTCTTTTGATTTCTTTTTAGATGCACGACGTTCGGCATTTTCTGCGGAACGAACTGCACTATCAACATATATTTTTTTAAGTAATTTACCAACAAGAAACGAACCTTCATGTTGGTCAATTTCACCATCTTCAATACGTTTGAGAACTTGAATAAAATTTCCAAGAATATTGAGGTCGATTTCATCTTTTATTAATTTATTGAAAATGTTTGTGTAATGATTAAAAAGAAAACCGGCGCGGTTAATGCACATTTGTTCAAATTGTGAAAAATTAGATTTTCTAAGACGTGCGTGTGATTTTTTAAGTTGGTCAATTGCGATTACACATTCTTTGATTTGTCCGCTGTGTTTAAGAGTGCGGATTAAATCGGTAGTTTCTTCTACATCGTTGTCCTTTAACATACTCTGAAGTTTTAAACGGTCTTTAGGATCCATGTTATAATTGCTATATATAAAGTTTGACATTTTTTTTAAATATATAATTTTCTAAGAACTATATATAATGGTACAAGAATTTAAGAAAGAAGAATGCATTGTTAATGGCATTTCTTATAATAAACCAGGTGAATGTGGCTCAGCGCAACAAAATTTGCGTAATGAACAGCAAGCCCTTATGATAGGTGGCAAACGTCGTTCCATGAAAAATAGAAGAAATAGAAATAGAAAAAGTAACAAAAGACATAACAAAAGAAAAACCAATAAACGTCAGAGAGGCGGTCGTCGTAACAGAAAAACAAGACGTTTAAGAAACAGAAAAAATAGAAAAAATAGAAAAAATAGACGTTCGCGAAGAAGACAGAGAGGCGGTTCTGGTAACAAAGAAAGTGTTTCATATGCAGCCATTAAAGATGGTGCTGGCGATAAAAAAGGTGCCGAGACAGCATTGCAAATGGAAAACTTATCTGAACAAGTGAAATACAACAATAGTTAAAGAGACAATTAATGTTATTTTTGAATAATAAAATAGGTATATATTTTATTATGAAGTTTTCCGATTTGTTTATGTCATTTTTTGTATTTTTCATGTTTTTTCTAATAAATCTTTATTTGTATGTTATGATTTATATAAACGATATTAAGGATAATTGGCCAATGTATCGCTGTAATCCCACAATTATGCCTTTTGCCGGATTTTTTGGAAAGGACCCGGCGCAAAATTTTGCACAATGTATTCAAAATATGCAAAGTGGATTTATGACTGAATTTCTTGAACCAGTTTACTATATTGTTAATTTAACTGGTGGTGCATCAAAGGAAATAATGAAATCCATGGAAGATATTAAGAAATTTGTTGATACAATGCAAAGTTCTGTTGGTATGGAATTTGGAGACATGGGCGGTATCATGAGAAAATTACAAATCGCTATGCAAGGTATTTTAATTGCAATGTTGGATACCTTTTCGAGACTTGGTGGTATTTTGATGGTTTTTGTAAATTTCTTAGAGGGTTCTATTATGACAATTAAAACAGGGTTCCAAGCATGTTTTCATCCAGATACACCAGTTACAATGGCTGATGGAACAAGAAAAAAAATGAAGGATGTTAATTTAGGCGATAAACTTGCAAACGATACCCATGTTATTTCAACAATGAAGATATTACCACAACAAGAAGATAAATACTATGCTATTTATAGTAAAGAATTAAAAGAAACCATATATGTTACTGGAAGTCATTTTATATTAGATGAAAATAAAAATAAATTTATACCTGTCGAAAAATATGCAAAAGCACAAAAAAGTGTAAAAACCCCCGAAGTCATGTATTGTTTAATTACAAATACACATAATATTCCAGTAGGAGAATACACCTTTTATGATTGGGAAGATGATGATATCTCTAGAAATTATTATTTATCCGAATTAGTTCATTAATATTATCCAATTACTATATATGAATAATATTAATAGCGGAAATATTGAAAAAAATATAAATATGGGTGATGCAGAAAAAATAGGAAACGATATTAATAGTAAGATTTTGAATATATATAAAAAAACCTCCTATTTAGAAAAATATGGAGGTTCAGTCTTTATGGTTGCCATGTTAATGTTGTTTTATACAATTTATAGAGCCAGATTGGATATTAAAAATCGTATGGGACCGATAAAGGACGATTGGGCTAATAAAAGATGTAGTCCTGACGTTATTCCTTTTGCAGGAATGATTAATACACCCCCTGGTTCTCATCCATTTTTATATACAGCAAGTAATTTTTCATATTGTATTCGAAATATATTATCAGGTATTGTATTTGATTTTTTTGCACCTATTTATTTTGTTGTTGGTGTTATAGAACAAGTAATAAGACAGTTTGTGCTAGCAATAAAGAATATAAAGGTGATTCTTGAAAAAATACAAGAAACAATTGCAAAAATCATTCAATATATCAGAGATACCTTAAATAAGTTTGTTTCTCCTTTCAAAAAGATATTATATTCAGTAATTGATGCCTTTAGTAAAATTGGTGGTTTATTTCAAGCATTGGTTTTCATGTTTATTGCCGTATTAAATTCTTGCAAAGCATTTATCGCAATGACATTAATGAATATGGTTATTGCGATTACAGTTTTATGTGTATTGGTTGCTATTTTATGGGCAGCAGCAATATTTTTTCCTATTCCAACCGCAATTATGGCGAAAGTATTGACCGCAACTATCGTAACTAATATCGGTATATTAACAGCAATAATTACAATAGTTCGCAATATATTGGGAATATCTGTTGCTGCTGTTATGCCTCTTGTGCCTGCATGTTTTGATGAAAATACAATGTTTAAATTGCACGATGGAACAAGTAAACGAATAATTGATATCAAAATTGGCGATAAATTACAAGATGGGGGTATTGTAACAGGTAAAATAAAACATCTGCTTGGTGAACAAAAAATGTATAAGATAAATGGCGTTTACGTAACTGATAAACATATTGTTGTAGTTAATGATGGTTTAGATGAAAAACACGTTAAAGTTGAAGACCATCCGGATAGTATTTTGGTAGACGATTATGATAAATACTTTATATATTGTTTAAACACCACCTCAAAAAGGATTATTATCAATAATGTTACATTCACAGATTGGGATGACTTAGATGAAATGGACATGTTAGAAATAAAAACAAAATGTAATGAGCAGGGAATGATAGAAGTATCCAAAGAAAGTATTCACAAAAATATTGATGGTGGATTTCATGGTTCTACACAAATTCAATTAGAAGATGGTCGTTCAATACCTATTAAGGATATTGACATAAATGATATTTTAATTTGTGGCGAAAGAGTTACTGGATTAGTAGAAATTGATGGATTAAATGTTTCAAAACAGTATAAGTTTAAGTTCAAAGACGATAGTGACAATGATGTTGAAATATTTGGTGGTCCGAATTTAGTTATTTTTGATGATGAGAGTTTAGGAGTTATGCAGACAATTGATATAGTTGGTAAAAAGGTTGCGAAAGAAGAAAAACTATATCATATAATTACCGATAAACGAACACTTCAAATAAATGGTATTAAATTTCTCGATTACAATAGTTGTGTTGAACTTTATTTAGAGAACGATAAAGATGAATTATTTTCAGGATTGTTATAAATTAAACACTTTTTAATTGTTTTTATAAAATATTATCTATTAATATTTTATAAAATGAACCTTAAGGTATTTGGAAAAAAATTAGACATCCAAACATTAGTGATCGGTGTTGTTCTTGGATTATTCATATGTCGTAATTTGTATTGCGGTTGCAAAATGATGGAAGGCGCTACTGGAGCCATGGAAGAAGTTGCGAAGAAAGTGGATGATGAAAAAAAAAATAAAGGAAAAAAAGATGAACCAACTAGTCCCGCAAATCTTCTTGAAGGATTAAAAGATAAGATTAAAAAATTAAAAAATAATACAGGAATGAATGACGAAAACAAGGAAGGATTCTCTGGATTAGGTCAACCTACCATGGGTGGTGTTGAAGGATCGTTTGAATCTCAGGATGGAACTGGACAATGGAGAGATGGAAGCGAAGAAACGCACCAAGGAACCCAAGTTCCTTTACCCGCTGGCGAAATGTTTTTTTTCGCTGATAACAAATTCTCACCGCAATGCAGATCGAGTTTTAGTTCGTCTACTGGACAAGCCTGTTTATCCAAAGAACAAATTGACTACTTAAATCAGCGTGGTGGAAACCGTACATTTGGTGACGGATTCTAAAATAGATTTTAATTTTAATTTTAATTATATTATTAAAATTAAAGCCGTCTCATAATTCCGCATTTGTTACAAACTTTAAATGCACTAATTTTTACTGTAGCATTAATAGGTGTTTCATTGAAATCCCTTTCCCATTCATGTTCGCAATTATCAAATAAAAATGTTTCAGTCCTATTAAGAATTGATTCCTTTGCATCAATTAATTTTTCAATGTTTTGTTTTGTTTCATGATATTCTTTAATATTTTCATCTGTTGGATCTTCCAGTAAAAAATGATTTATATCATTAATATTTTGGTAGTGTTTTTGTAATTCATAACGCAGTGATTGTGATAAGTAGATGTAGGTTTCTATTTTTTTTGTTGTGGTTTGCATCCGATTATATATACAAGTTATATTTGTTTAAATCGTTGCTAGGTTCTTTTAGTAGTTTGTCGACTATCTCACGTGTAACTGTGAAAGGAAAGGATACTTTAATTGGAATATCCTTTTCAAAGAGATTTTCATCTGGTTTCATCAGACGAAACAAGTTAACCTTTGTATAAATAATTTCTACACATCGTTTCAGATTTCTGACACCCTCTTCCTTATTTGTGAATTGTTCAATAATGTAATGAAGTGTATCTTCAGGAATGTCAATGTCTTTTTCACCTATGCTAATGTTTTTTGCAATGCTAGGTGTTACATAGTTATTTGCGATGGTGCACTTTTCCTTTTTATTGTAACCCTTTGTAGTAATCCTATACATTCGGTCAAGAAGAATAGGATTAATTTTACTTTCGTCGTTGTAACTAAAGATAAACAATGCTTTGCTAAGATCAAAATCAATATCGGCAAAATATTTATCATGAAACTGGGTATTTTGCGTTGTATCAATGAGATGAGTCAAAATCCCAATGATTTCATCGCCCTTTGGAGTGTTGCTAACTTTATCAAGTTCATCAAAGTAAATAACTGGATTCATACATTTGCTTTTAATTAGGATATCTACAATTTTCCCCCAGGTGCTTCCTTCATATGTATATGAATGTCCTTCAAGGAAACTGCTGTCTGTAGCACCACCAAGAGCCAGGAATGCAAACGGACGATTAAGAATCGCACTAACACCCTCTTTTACAAGAGTTGTTTTACCTGTTCCCATTGGTCCCTTAATAGCAATAGCATTACCAACAGCCTGTGGGTTGGTAATCCACTGACCAATCATTTGCATAATTTGCAATTTTGCATCATTAAGACCATATACTGCTTCGTCAAGACGACTTTGGGCTTTTTTCATGTAATCGTGACACACATCTGGGCCATCTTTAACAGTAATATCAAATGTTTTATATGTTCCAAAAGGAATACCCATAAATGTATCTACCCAGTTTTTAATTTTGTAATATTCGCCGCTTCCGGGTTCCATATATCTCAAAGAATTGATTTTTCTCATTGCACTAGCCTTGTATTCTGCACTAATTTGTGAATCAATAAGAGCAATACGATATGGTTTTTCGCTTTTGGAAATATCATTAATTTCTTGTAGTTTTTTAATAATCTTCTTTTGTTCTACAAGTTTTAGTTCTTTGAAATATTTAAGATCATTCATAACATTCTTTTCCTTAACAAGTTTGACAAATTCTTTAGCGTTTTTCACCTTTTCTTTCTTATTTTTTTTATCTTCAGCCACCTTCAATTTCTTTTCTTCTTTTTTAGTTACCTTTTCAAATTCTTTCAATATTTTGTTATTAGAAGATTTTTCTTTGTATCTTCCTACAAAGTCTTTGAATTTTTTTAATACTTCTTCATCATCCTCATCACTTTTTTCTTCCTTTTTATTTTTGTTATCTTTGACATCATTTTCAACTTTTTTTGATTTTTTTAGAGATTTACCCTTTTTCGGTTCTTCTCCTTCGCCCTCATCATCATCACTTTCTTCCTCACTTTCTTCTTCTTCACTTTCTTCATCTTCTACGCTGTCTTCTTCTTCACTTTCTTCTTCTTCACTTTCTTCTTCGTATTCAGAATCAGAATCTTCATCTTCATCTTCATCGCTATCATACATTTCATCTTCTTTATCCATGTTAGGTCCACCAATGACAATAGTAAAGGACATTTGTTCCTTAAGTTCCTTGAGATCATCCTCGTCAAATTCCTCTTCATCATCATACTCTTCTTCTTCGCTTTCAGAATCCTCTTTTTTAGACTTTTTCTTAGGTTTCCTAGATTTTTTCGGCGATTTCTTAGAAGATTTCTTAGAAGATTTTTTCGGCGATTTTTTAGATGATTTACTATCAACTTCATCCATCATTGCTAGTTGTTTTTTCATATGACTAGACGGAAACAATTTTGACAAAAACTTTTTATATTCCTTTTCATCCATGCCATCGTGTCTTTCATCACTAGAACTATAATCACTTTCTTCACTACTACTACTATCTGAGGAATCCCCCTTTTTGTAATTCTTTTTATCGTCTTTCTTTTTACTAGAACGAGTATTGTAGCGACCTTTAGGCGTGTTTGATTTGTCTTTCGTCATCTTATGATAGTTATCAATATTTTATCTATATCCCTTTTGAAATTTATTAGTTCAATTTTTTGTAAATTTTATTTTACAAAAAATTTAACTGTAATTAAGTATGTTTCTAGTTAAGTAATAGTGGATGATTTGTTGAATCGCAGTGATATATTTGTTGTATTTCTTTCTCTAAACTTTTCACAACGCACGTTTTTCTAGATTCTTTTCTCTCTTTGGTTGATTCTATCTTGTTTGTTGATGGTAATAGGTTGTTTATCCTTTTAGGAATATTAAAAATATAGTTGAACATTTACGATAATGATGTATAATATATATTTAAAAAAATTCTAATTATGCAATATCCAATTTCCAAAAAATTGAATTATAAACAATCTAAATATTATCCTAATAATATAGGAAGAAATGTCAAACAACAAAATGAGTGATTCTTCGAAAATTATTGGTATTCAATTTAGTATTCTATCTCCGGAAGAAATTAGAAAAGGATCAGTAGCACAAATCACGAGTAGGGACACTTATATCAATAACAAACCAGTTATTGGCGGTTTGTTTGACCCCAGAATGGGAGTTTTAGAACCGGGTCTTATTTGTCCAACTGATGGTCTAGATTATATGAAAACACCTGGCTACTTTGGCCATATTGAACTTGCTCGACCAGTGTTTTACATTCAATATCTAACGACAATCATGAAAATTATTCGATGTGTATGCTTTAAATGCAGTAAACTGTTGATTAGTAAAGAAGCGCATAAGCATTGTCTTACTATGACTGCAGAAAAACGTTGGAATTATGTATTTCAATTGGCTAGTAAAGTAAAACGATGTGGTGAGGAATGTGAGGATGGTTGCGGTTGCAAACAGCCTGACAAGGTTAAGAAAGAGGGACTTGCTACTATTATTGCTGAGTGGAGCAACATGGAAAATACTGAAAGCGAAGATAGTGATAAGTTGACAATGAAAATGATTCCAGAAATTACCTTGAAGATATTCAAGCGTATTAGTGATGATGATGTAAACTTTATGGGATTTAGTCCTATTTGGTCTCGGCCAGATTGGATGATTTGCCAGGTGTTGGCTGTCCCTCCCCCCGCAGTTCGTCCTTCTGTGAAACATGATGCTCAGCAGCGTAGTGAAGACGATATTAGTCACATTATTGTGAATATTATTAAATCTAACAATACGCTTCAAGAGAAAATTCAAGCGAACGCAAACGCGAATATTATTGATGATTGGACAACTGTCTTGCAATATTATATTGCAACTATGATTGATAATAAAATTCCCGGAGTTGCATCAGTTGCACAACGTTCGGGTCGTGCTCTTAAATCGATTAAAGAGCGCCTAAATGGAAAAACGGGTCGTGTTAGAGGTAATCTTATGGGAAAACGTGTTGATTTTTCGGCGCGTTCTGTTATTACTCCAGACCCCAACCTCTCTATTGCACAACTTGGTGTACCTATGAAAATTGCGATGAATTTGACAAAACCATGTGTAGTGAACAAAATGAATAGGCAGTTTCTTCTTCGACTTGTCAAGAATGGACCTGATGTTCATCCTGGTGCCAAAATTCTTGAACGAAAAAATGGAGAAAACATTTCTCTAAGATATGTTGATCGTGCTTCAATTACACTTGAAGACGGAGATACGGTTCATCGTCATGTTATGGACAATGATGCTGTTCTATTTAATCGTCAGCCTACACTTCACAGAATGAGTATGATGTGTCATATGGCGAAAATTATGAAGGAGGGTAATACGTTTCGCATGAATGTTGGAGATACAAAGCCGTATAATGCAGATTTTGATGGTGATGAAATGAATCTTCACATGCCTCAGGATGAGGAATCAGAGGTAGAATTGAGAAATATCGCGGCTGTTCCTTATCAAATGATCAGTCCTGCAAATAACCAGTCTATTGTTGGTGTCTTTCAGGATTCACTTCTTGGTGCATACAGATTTACTCGTCCAGGTATTGTATTTAGTCCTCGCGATGCAATGAATCTTCTTATGCGTTTTAAGAATGTCAATGTGAAAAACTTGGGAAGTAAAGAGATCAAGAATTTTGATATATTGTCTCAGATTTTGCCGCCGCTTTCTCTTAAATACAAAACAAAACTTTATAAGGAGGAGGAGGACATTAAAACTTCAAATAACGTTCTTGAAATTGTAAAAGGTGTTGTGAAACGCGGACAAATTGAAAAGAGTGTTCTTGGAGCGACCACACGTGGTATGATTCATCGCATTTGCAATGATTTTGGAAATATGGCAAGCAAGGACTTTATTGATGATTTGCAAAACATTGTTACTGAATATATGAAAACGAGTTCATATAGTGTTGGTATTAGTGATCTTATTTCAGATAGTGAAACAAATACTAAAATTATTACTGCAATTACAGAAAAGAAGAAAGATGTGAAGAGTCTTATTGATCAAACTCATCTTGGTATCTTTGAAAATAATACTGGAAAAACAAATGTTGAGGAATTTGAAACGCAAGTAAATAACATTCTTAATAAGGCCCAGGATGAAGCGGGTAAAATTGGACGTAACAGTCTTGATAAAACTAACCGATTTGTTATGATGGTTAATGCTGGTTCCAAGGGAAGCACACTTAATATTGCACAAATGATTTCTTGTCTTGGTCAACAAAATGTTGATGGAAAGCGTATTCCATATGGATATGAGAACCGAACGCTTCCCCACTTTTCAAAATTTGATGATTCACCTAATGCTCGTGGTTTTGTTGAAAGTTCATTTATTTCGGGTTTGCGCCCAGAAGAACTGTTCTTTCATGCTATGGGTGGTCGTGTTGGTCTCATTGATACGGCTGTAAAGACCAGTCAAACTGGTTACATTCAGCGGCGTCTCATTAAAGGTTTGGAGGATTTGTGTGTCAAATATGATATGACTGTGCGAAACAATATGAACAAGGTTATCCAGTTCTCATATGGCGATGATGGTGTTGATACTGTGAAAGTGGAAAACCAAAATATTCCCATTACTCGCATGACTGTTGATGAAATCTATGCTCATTATCATATGCCAAGCGATGATCTTAAAGATGCGGTCTATACAACTAGTTACACGAAATACGCTCTTCGCAGAATTGCAAAACAAAAGGCTGAACTCAATGACAAATGCAAGTTTTACATTGAATATATGATAGATGCGCGAAATAAAATGATTAAAAATATCTTTAAATATCAGGATAATACTAAAGTGCATATTCCGGTTTCGTTTCAACATATTATTAATAATATCCGAAACCAGATGAACATAACCCATATGTCAATGGTTGATATTACACCCAATGAAATCTTTCAACTTATTGAAAAAACAATCAGTAAATTGGAAATGTTTCATTATTCAAAACCTACTGAATTGTTTAAGGTAGTTTACTACTTTTACCTTTCACCCAAGGAATTGGTTATGAAACATCGTTTCAACAAAAAGGCGATTCTTATGCTATTGTCAACAATCGAGTATTCTTATAAACGCGCCCTTGTATCACCTGGTGAGATGGTTGGTATGATTGCCGCGCAATCAATTGGTGAACCAACTACACAAATGACTCTTAATACCTTTCATTTTGCCGGTGTTGCAAGCAAATCAAATGTTACTCGTGGTGTGCCGCGTATTGAAGAGATTCTGTCTCTTTCAGAAAATCCTAAAAATCCATCTCTTACTATTTATTTGAAATCTGAAGATGAAATTGAGAGAACTACTGCTCAAAAGGTTATGAACCGTTTGGAACATGTAAAGATGCGCGATATTACCAAAACCGTAACTATTTGTTTTGACCCCGATGATGGGAATACCCTTCTCGAACAAGATATCGACTTGATGTCTCAATACAACCAATTTAAGAGTGTCATGGATGAGTGTATGACGGATGAACCACAAAAAGATGCTGATTCTAGTGAAAATTCGAAATGGGTTATTCGTTTTGAATTTCAACGTGATGAAATGCTTGATAGAAATATTACAATGGATGATGTTCATTATGCGCTAGTAAATACATGCAAAGAGGAACTTTCCTGTATCTATACTGATTACAATTCTGATAAATTGATATTTAGAATTCGTATCAAAAATATTAGTCGTTCTAAAAAGAAGGGCACTGGGATGACTTATCTTGACCAATCCGATGAAATCTACATGTTGAAGAATTTTCAGGAACATCTATTAAATAATATTGTTCTTCGTGGAATTAAAAAGATAGATAAAGTTATTCTTAGAAAGATTCCGGAGAATGTTGTTTTTGAGGAAGGAAACTATGTCAAACGTGAATCATGGGTTCTTGATACTGTAGGAACAAATCTTATGGATATTATGGCATTGGATTACATTGATAAATACAGAACAGTTAGTAATGATATTGTTGAGATTTATAAAGTTCTAGGTATTGAAGCAGCAAGACAAGCAATTTACGATGAGTTGGCAGACGTTATTGAATTTGATGGAACATATATTAATTATCATCATCTTTCAATGCTTTGTGATCGTATGACTGCAACATTGAAAATGGTTTCAATCTTTCGTCATGGAATTAATAATGATCATATTGGTCCTATCGCCAAGGCATCTTTTGAAGAAACTCCTGAGATGTTTATGAGAGCAGCCAAACATGCAGACCTCGATATCATGCGTGGCGTTTCAGCAAATGTTATGTGTGGTCAGGAGGGACATTTTGGAACTAATAGTTTTAATGTTGTTTTGAGTATGAGAATGATGCAAAATCTCAAAGCATATGATTACGAACCTGAAAAAACCGAACAATATATTGATGATATGTTTGGCAATATTGAAGATAGTGATGATCCTTGCAGTAAGAGCAATATTATTATTAAAAATAATGTTGGTGCTATTAATGATAAAGATACTGGCGCAGTTGAAGATGATTATGATCCTGGATTTTAAAGATAAATAAAATTAATTAAAGTATATATATATTATTCTATATATATATACTAATGTCAAGCGAACCTCGTATCCGATTACCCGATTTAAATATAGATATCAATAATACTTCTGAGCAACAGGGTGAAAATGTTGAAAATAATACACCCAAATCAGATATGTCTATTTCACCTAGTGCTACTGCAATTAATACTGATGCAAGTAGTGTTATTGTGAGTGATGCTAATATATCACCTCAATTATTCGAATATAATTCACCATCTAGAAGAAATCGACGTAGTAGAAGAGCAAGGAGACATCTTCTACGTCATTCTGATGAAGGAAGTAGTGAATCACCAAATCATGAATTGTTAAAAAAATATGATACTAGTAAACATTTTTTTGAGCACATGGAAGTGTCGTATAATGATTCACCATTCATTTATAGTGGTATTTCTTATTTTTTTAAAAACTATTTATTGAAAAATAGTGTTGACCCGAAAAGCACCGTTTCTTTTTATGTAAATATCTACTTTTTACAAAATATTTTTCAATATTTTAATAAAAAAACCTCTACAAAATCTGTATTTCATTCACAAGACTTTTCTCCTTCCGAAATAAGAAAGGTATGTTACAAAAATATTATGTTTAACAATTTTTTATCAGATGAAAATAAAAACAAAATTTCTAATTTGTTTTTTCATGTGATGAAACAGTATTATATCATCAAAAAATTTGCTAGAAGAATGCATTTATTTTCTTTAAAAAAAGCAGATACAACAACCGATTTATGTTTAAATGAATTATCTGAGTTTACTGATAAACAAAAAATCACACTTATAGACAGGAATGTTATTTATAATTTTAAAATTACTGATTTATTAAATATAATTAAAACATCGTTGTTAAATTATACGGATGTTTGTTTAATTGAACCATTGATTCCCAAAAATCCATATACAAATTTGGAGTTATCAAAAGCAAATCTCTATAATATTTTTTTTAAACTGAAAGAAACTAATATGTTGCCGCCTTTACTATTTTATAAATATTATTTATCTAATTTTGATTTAATTCAGTTTACAATTGATAATGATACATACTTAATGCATTTGGCAATTTGTAATTACGTTGATAGCAATGATAGTTATGAATTATATCATGATATTCTAACAATGTTTGAAAAATACAAAACTACACTTTTAAAAGGTGTAGTGCTATATGCTTATATTGAAAGTAATAATCCGTCTCAAATAATTAAAGAACACAAAGAAACACTTAAATTATATTATTTATCCCAAATGTCTAATAGTACAGCCACAAGAACAATTAGTTTTAGAAATTTTCGAATAAGTTTAAAGGCGTTTAGAGACAAAGAAGTCACTCTGTCACGAAATGCGCGTAATATTAGACGGTATACTATTAGACAAAGAGTTGAAGAAGTTTTAAATAATGCTACACCTGAAAATTTTATTATAGATAACGAAGATGATGATGTAACTATAGAAAATAATGATTCTGATGATTCCGATGATTCTGATGATTCTGATGATTCTGATGATTGTGAAGAAAATAAAGAAAATAGCAGTTCCGAAGACGAAGATGAAGAAGATGATGGAATTGGTATAGGTGATATAACTGTATAAATAATTCAAAACAATTATTCTGTTTATAGCAAATAAAATAGTTACAATTAATTAACTATTTTATTCTACCTTTTTAAGTACCAATTTTTTAGGTAACTTTTGTTTTTCTATGTATCCTAATAATTTTTTATAAATATTATCGTTTTTCTCCTCCTTTATTATTTTTTGACATACTTCTGGAAATACATCATACATAAATATAAATTGTTCGGTGCTTTTCTCTGTAAATCCGACTAATGAAAATTTAAAGTATTCATTTCTTATTGACATTCCAGATACCTTAATAACTAAATAAATATCACTTCCATTGTTGTGTGTTAGTAAAAGTTCTTTCTTGTTTTCTCTATGTGGAGTGGAGGATATCAACAATAGTTGAATATTAAAGTATTTTGATAATAACATGTAATCAATATTAGTTAAATAATAATTTTCAGATAAAATAAAATCTGTTAGTGTAATATTATTTTTTTTTACTAATTTAATTACTTCTTTTTTCTTATTTTCTATTTTAAATATTTCTAATAATTTAAATAATGTATTCTTTTTTGGTTTTGTTTTAATTAATTCATCATATTGTTTAACCAATATGTTTTTGAGGTTTGTAATTGTTATTTCGCCATCTAAGTTTTTAGATTCTTCAATAGAACGCGCATAATTTAAAAGTTGAATAAATATTTCAAAAGAACAGTTTTCAGTATTTTGATATTTAATTTCAAATGTTTTTGACGGCATCATTTTCTTTATTTTTCCTATTAAATTAATATTAATTTTACCATCATCCTGCATGACACATGCAGCAGAACGTTCTTCTTTAATAACCCGTTTGGGACTTAGTTTTTTTATTGGTTGCAATAGTTTATGAAATTCTTCTTTGTTTGTAAATGGAATAGTTTTATTCGGGTTACTCTGGTCAAAAGTGGAATATGAAAAGTATTTTTGATTTTCGCTTTCTATCATATTATCAAAGTATTCAATATTTAAAAGAGTATCAAGTAGAATTATTTCATTTTCGTTTAATTTATAATTAACCGAATCTAAAGATAAATAGTTTTGCGGTTTAAATAAAAACATTCGTATTTGTCCATATCTAATTATTTCGTCTGAAATTCTAGAAAAATAAAGTTCCTCATTGTTCTTTTTATTGATTAAATTATCCTTAGGAATTAACAATTTACAAATTCCTTCTTTATCTGTTTCCATAGTCATGCAAAATGATTTTTCATTGCATTCATCACTTGTTGAGTTTATACATTTTGTAATTTCTTCTAATTCATTTATAATACTTTCATCATAAATAGTAAATTCAATATGACCCATCATAAGTTTCTTTAACAAATCTAATATTTGTTTGTTTTTATCGTAATATAAAAGATGTTTTTGTGAAAAAATAGTTTCTATAGATTTTCGTATTTCTCTGTTTTCAAATTTATTGAGTAATATTTTGCATAAATTTCTAAAAACTGAATAAAATTTTGTTTCTAATTTAATTTTTTTTACATATAATTCTCGTTCGGTATCATATTCTTGATTATGGTGAGTTGTTTTATCGATCATAACAAAATTTCTATCTCGAACTTCTTGCAAATCATCATCTTTTGTATTTGTTTCTGGTTTATTTAACATTATAAACTGGTTTGTTTCTGTTATAATACCCACAATCATTTCATCTTCAATAACCTTTATTTTTGGTAAACATGGAATTTGTTTATTTGTTTCTTTGCTAATTAATTTAAGATAGTTTGTTGTTTGTTTATAATCATACCATATTTCATCTTCATCCATATTTAAATAAGGAATATCTACTAGCATGGATGATGGTCTGCAGGGTAAGAATCCTACGATACTATTATATGATATAACCATACCAATAACCTTGTTTTTATAGTTAATTACCTGATTCAATAAATTAAAGGTCGCGTTTTGTTTTAGTATATTTATAGTTTCTGCAAATGTTAATGGTGTTTTAAATTTATATTCAGTAACACTTCTTAGAGGATTACATTTTGTATTGTATATTTGATGTATAGTTTTTAACATATATATCATAGATGGTTCTAAAATTGTAGAATGAATTGAAAATAATTTCATAATAATTATATTATCTGGACCCGTTATTGTTTTCGTTACATTAACATAGCGAATAACTGGTTCAAAAAAGTTTTCTTGCTGAATCAAAATTAAAGTTGGCTTATTTTTATCAAATTTATTATCAGAATAAGAGTTGCTAGGACATATAAGTTCTATATTGTCTGTAATATCATCATTTGGCATATTCAATATTACGAGATTTAACCCCTTTTCAAATAATCTCGGATTTGGTGTGCATATAATATCCCAAAGATATGTGTATGTTATTGTTTCTTCCGGGTCTCGAAGATAGTCGACAAATTTCTCAAATGATTGGATTGTACTTTTTAACATGTCATTGTAGATACCTTCTTTTTTGGAAAGATCAGTATATTTTTTATATAGAAGTGTATCTTTGTATTTATTAATGTCGATTTCTCTATTATTATCAGCGAATACTTCAATCAAATTACCGTTCTGATAGGTTAAAAAAGTATCCAAGTTAATACTATTTATGATTATTTCTATAGTTTCTTCAATAGTTGGGACACCTTTCTTTTCTTTCATATGTGGTTCGCTACTTATAATATATGCTATATTCGCTATAAAGGATTTCTTTTTATTACTTTCGACACCTCTTCTAATATAGCAAACCTTTTGTCGTTTAATATTCTTATTAGTGTTGCTAATATAACACTTTGTATTATCTGTATGCAAGAATTTTTGAACTGAAAGAGGAAGGTAACCATATCTTGCATCATCTAATGGAAATTTCTCTGGACCTTTGATATATTCTTCTTTGTCTACGCCCTTTTTTTCTATCTTTTTATTTTCTAAAAAAACTTTTCGGCGTCTTTCTTGTTCTGGTGATTCCCATGACTTAAAACAACATGGTACACCTAGGTCGTTTGGATGACTTCCTTCTTTAACAAAACCTGGATGATGTTCTATGTATTTTCCATCAGGGTCAATCCATTCTCTAGAAGAATATGTTCCTTCTTCCGCATTGAATTCATAAATATGTTTTCCCTTTGGAACAGTTTTTGCATTAAATGGTATAACTTGTCCTCCACAAACTCCGCGCTTTACTTCATCTTCTGTTAAACTTACATTTTTACTAAGACACCAGTATTTGGGGCAAATGTACCAGAATTGTTTATCGGGTGTAGAACCATATTTGAATGTATTTGTGTATGAACCTGGATGCTCTCTATCTATTTTTTCTTTTTCCTTGTCTGTTAATATTACTGGTTGTCGTCTAACATTTGATGGACATATTCTAGAATATGCTTTAAATTTACCATCTTGTTTTTTGAGAAATAACGCAGGATCTCGCTTAATCATTCTGTCAAAAAAATAGTATGGATTTGATAATGTAAGACCTGTAATATCGCCCATAAGTTCTTCTTCTACATCGTCACTCTCAACGCTAGTATTTGATTCTTTGCTTGTTGACGCTTCATCAATAGAAGGTTGTTTTTCACGAATTTCTTCACTAATAAGATCATCAAGAGTTTCATCTAAATCATCAAGATCAATACTTGATTCAACACTTGTTTGCGCTGACATTTGGTTTTCTAATTTAGGTATATTAAACTGAATTGGTGATGTTTTTGATTTTGTTGATTTTTCGTCTTCGTCTTGAAGAGAACCGATAGATGACATATCAGAAAGATTAATTGAATCACCAAGTGAAGAATCACCAAGTGAAGAATCACTATCATTTGTGTTTCCACCACCACCACTTTTTTTTGCAGATTCATCTTCTTCCTCTTCTTCCTCTTCTTCCTCTTCTTCCTCTTCTTCCTCTTCTTCATCCATTCCAAGCATTAAATCTATTAAATTATTTCCAGGTTCGTCTCTTTGACCAATCCATTCTTCTATTTCATCGTCATCCTTATTTGTAGTTGTATCTTCTAAAAATTTTTTCTCACTATTAATCTTAATCTCGTTTATTTCAACAACCGAATCTTTCTTTTTTGACAAACATAATTTAGATATTTGTTTTTTATCAACATTTGATGAACCTGAATCCTGTGTTATTCTTAATAATGAATCAATAAATATCGGTATGGTATAAAGATATTTTACATCATTTATTTTATCAACTTCGACTAGTACATTATTTTTAAATTTTTCTTTACGAATAACAACTGGAAACCCTGGATTATTTCGAATTCTAAGTTTACGACCTTCAAATGCATTCATTTCTACTTGAACATCATTCATGAATTGTGCTATTTTTAATTTTGCATCTTCGTCACTAAGAAAAAAATTTGTTTTTAACAATGTAATAATATCAGGAACCTGTTGTCTTAAATTAATTTGTTCAATAATAAACGATTCTTGTGCATCCATTTCGTTATAATTTGAAACTCGCTTATATTGTAATATTGAACCGTCATTTAAATTATCAACAACTACATTAAAAACACTAGATAAACACCCTATTATTTTGTTTAATGAAATATTTTTACTAATAGTTAAATAATTATAAAACAAAATACGAAACACCTCAATATTGTTGTCTTTCAAGTCTGTAAATAAATTTAATTCATATCCACTACTTTCAAGAAAATCTTTAATAATTCTAATAATTGGATTCACTGATAGTCTAATAATTTCATCTATTTCCTCTAATTGATAACCCTTTTCAGGTTCAACAGTAATAGAGATGTTTGCAAGATTATCTATTTCAACAATAACTGGAATAGTTACACCTTTGTATTCTCTAACTGTATAAACTGACACACTTTTAACTTTCCCTATTGTTTTTTTTAAATTTAATATGGTGGCTTTATTCAAAAATGGTATTCTTTTTCCTGTCTTAGAAATTTTTTCAGTATATAACCGATAAACTTTTTCTTTACGCGAACTATGATTAAATTTTATAAATGGAATTTCTTTGGTTGCATGTATTAATTTAAAAATAGTATCCAAAGGAATATTAACTTGAACTGTTGGATGTAATACACAATGAAGTAATTTTATTCCTTTTTCGATATATTCAAGTTCCTTTTTTCTTGTATCAAACATAGTGTAAAATAAATCAACATTTTCTGTTTGTTTTGTAAATCTTTTATCTATTAAAATTTTATTTCGGTCAAGCAATGCTTGCTTTCCTAATTCTAGATTATCACTGTTTTTTATGCCATATTGATAGAGAAATGGAAAATATATTTTACACGCAGTCTCTTGGTTTAATTTGTTTTCAGACATGTATTCAAAAACGTTTGTTGCATCCGCAAAATAAATAATATTATTATTAATTTCACCAACTTCAAATAATAGATTTTTATTTTCTGTTGAAACAATAGTTTCTGCATGTTCTTCCAAAAATTCGTCAAATGCAATTACTTCATACGGATTTACAGAATATGGATATTTTTCTTCTACCATTAATTTTTGACCGATAGACATTTTACATAAATAGTCTTTCTCTTTTAAATTTAATGATATGATATCCGAATATGTATAAGCATCTTTATCTACAAGTTCATCTAGTGAAACCTCCGGAATGTTTGATAAATATTGTATGAATCGTTTTTTTGTTAGTTCTACCTTGTCATTTTGTGTAAGAGATTTATAAACTCGTTGTGGGTCAATAACTTTACGTGTTTCTCCAAAAAGATAGATTTCTTCAAATGAGAACTCATCCATTAATATTGTAAGTAATTTTCTTTTAACAGTTTCGATAGTATCATCAACATGTATTGATAAAGGTACAAATTCTACTAAAATATTGTTTTCTATAATATTCGTTAATTCTTGTTTATCAAATATTAAAGGAAATAATTCATGTTCAGGATTTGTTTTTAATAATTCACTTAATTGCTCTGTTTTTGTACCATCATCTAACTGTTTTTTTCCTATAAAAACATATAATTTGAGAATTTTTTCATTTGTAACATGATATATTTTATATAATTTTGACATATATATAAAGCAATCATATTATAATTAGGCAATGAACTATAAATTGATAGTCGCTATTTGCAATGGTAACGGAATCGGTAATTCGAATAGTATACCATGGTACTCACGAACTGATTTAAGGCACTTTTCTAAATTAACAAAGGGAATGCCTAAGACATCAGGTTCTCCAAGTAATTCTATTATTATGGGTAGAAAAACATGGGAAAGCATACCAAAAAAACCATTACCAAAAAGATTTCATATTGTATTAACAAGTAAACCAGATGATTTAATACCAGATACAGATACATTTTCAAACTGTATTGCATTGAAATCGCTTGACGAAGTAGATGAATTTTGTAAACAAAAAAACTTTATTGAGAACTGGATAATTGGTGGTGGAACTATATATGAAAAATATTTAAATGAAAAAAACATTACTGATATTCATCTCACACATATTCATGAAGACTATGATTGTGACGTATTCTTTCCTAATATTAGTGATAAATTTTCAATTGTTAATAAAGAAGAAACAATAGAAAACAATAGTAAACTAGAATTTTTACATTACTCTAAGTCGTAATAAGGATTATCTGTAATCATCATTCCACAGTATTCAATAGGATTTTCCTTATAATTGTATGGTTCATGTATACCGGCCTCTTTTGCTATTTCAAGAAGAAATTTAAAGTTTTTCCAAAATTCCGGTTCATGACCAACTGAAACAGTCATAATGTGTGATAATTCATGGATTCCAACAAATAATAAGGTCTTTTTATCAATTAATTCAGAACTATTCTTTTTCTCTTTTGTTGTACAAAATGCTAATTTTTCACCTTTATTTTCACTGTATGCAGTATATTCACTCGTTGGTAGTATTTCATATATTTTTTTAGGATTAAACCCTTCAACCAATCTTTTTACATTTTCTCTATCTGGATATTTTTCGTTTGCAACTTGAACAAGTTTTTTAAGATCACTTGTTGTATGTGCTAAAAGATCGGCAACTTGATCCATTCTTGATTGTTCTCGCACACAATATTTATTACCATCAACTGTTGAAATAATACATGTAAGATTTCTCCAATCAGATTCTAAATAAATTTTTATTATCATTACAATTGTAAAAAATGCTAAAACATAACCAGCCATTGACATTCTTTCTTCCATTTCTATTTCGTATATATTATTAGTATATATTCTCAAACATTGAAAATTATATAATCTTAATGAAAATATTATATAATTAAATTTAAGCACCAATTTCGAGAGGACGTCTGTTGTTATCCGGAGCCATGGTAGTTTGGTTCCAGGGACCAACAGCACTCTGGGGGTTAGCCGGTTCCGAACGAAGTTGGAGGTTAGCATTACGATTCACTTGACCAACTTGACCGATGTGGTGTCCAGATTCAACAACACTTACGTCAAGACCGCCACTAGCCTGTTGGTTAGCCCAGCCGGCATTGTTATCTTTCGGTAATAAATCTCCAGGGTTGGAAACTTGTTTGTTTCCACCAACAGCAGGGACTTGCGATTCGCTGCCGTTCATTCCACTAACGGGGGCAAAGTTGTCGTTCGCCGTAGAGATTCCCGCGACACTGTTGTTGTTTTGTTTGGCACCATTTGTGTTAGCGCTCTCCACGCCTTCAACTTTTAATCCTTTATTTCCACTGTATGTGTATAAAGCATATACTAAAGCAACTACTGCGCCTGCCATGAGTAAGTTTTCCATGGTCATCTTCGGCATGCTGAGTTTTTTGAGGTTAAGTTTCGCCATTATATAAAATTAAAGATAAAATAATTTTCAATATGTAATTATTTTATGCTAAAGAATTTAAAAACTTCTCAATTTTCGGTAAGATAATCAAAATCATCATCGCTACTATCTAAATCATTGAGTGAATATGTATCTCTAATATTTTTTGCTTCTAAATAGGCTTGAATTGCATGGTTCTTTGCGTCTTTTGCCTTTTTTCTTGCCTCCTTATATATTTCATAATAAACATCCGATGGAGTTTTTAATTGTAAAGTATCGCTTGGTTCTAATTCGTCTATTGATAATTCTACTTCTTCTAAAGTATTTATGTTTTCTAAACTTTCCTTTCCATTATTTTTATTAGCATCGTT
>CESO01048748.1_pt1 | contig 22572 bp, 16 predicted proteins | sample 356341 | NCBI WGS metagenome assembly CESO01 (sample SAMEA2621812, study PRJEB7988) | marine metagenome | biome: marine biome (ENVO:00000447); feature: deep chlorophyll maximum layer (ENVO:xxxxxxxx); material: "saline water (ENVO:00002010), including plankton (ENVO:xxxxxxxx)" | depth 35 m | reverse complement strand
GGCTGGTACCTCAAGAAAATCTTTTGTGTTGTTTGAATCTAAGTCGAGAATAGAGGCTGAGTTTGTAGTAGATAAATATGCATTATTCCCCACTGTAAATGTTGTGCTGTTTGTATCTGTAGTCACTCGACCCTGTCCATCTACGATAACTGCTGCATTACCTAAAACCCCATTATTATCTGGATCAGAAAGTCCAGCTTCTTTAACATCATTGCAACCATCCCCATCGGAGTCTAAATCTTTACTGTTGACAATTCCATCTCCATCGATATCATTGTCTCCCGCGGCCGTATCTTCATAGGTGTCAAGAATTCCATCATTATCATCATCTAAATCTGCATTGTCTCCAACACCATCCCCTTCAAAATCAGCAGACTCTGAGGCGTCACAAGGGAAAGGATCTGAACTGTCAGCCACACCATCGTTGTCATCATCTGTATCTGCATTATCTCCTGTGCCATCGCTATCACAATCAAGCCACTCAGAACCATTACATGGAAAAACATCAATCAAATCATTACGACCATCACCGTCAGTGTCGGCAAGTAATGGATTAGTATTGTTCGTACCATCAGCACAATTTCCAATTTCATTTACGTCAGTAACTCCATCGTTATCATCATCAGGATCTATTGAGTTTCTAAGACCATCACCATCTGTGTCAATAAAAACATCCAGCTGAGTTTCAGACGAGTATTGGATAGGTCCACAGCTTGGGGTTACAACTGCTCGAAAAACATAGTTGTCTATAGATGCGCTTGCAGTAATCGATAAGGTTCTATTAGTAACGTTATTTGCAAAGAAATCAGAATTAGATAAATTGGTCCAGTTGGCTACTGAGCTGGATGTTTTTGACTGCCATTGATATGTAAAAGAACCGTTGGAGGTAGTAGCTGTTACAGTTAATGTCAAACTTCCAGTGTCCTGAACAGTTTTAGTTGCTGTATCACTAGTTAAAGAAATGTTTGGTACTTCAAGATAGTCTAGAGTACCATTACTGTCAGCATCAACAAATCTATTAAGGTAGATTACTATTCCATGACTGAAAGTATTATTGTTAGCATCGGTAGTTACCTTACCATCATCATCGGTTTGTACAGGAGAGGTTCCAACAACTCCGTCATTGTCTGGGTCAGAGTAATTGTTTTCTATTGTATCTGGACAACCATCTCCATCGGAATCTCTATCTAATCTGTTGGGAATTCCGTCACCATCAATATCGCCGTTTCCTTCTCTAGAGTCAAGTATACCATCGTTGTCATCATCTTTATCTGCTCCACCGTCGGCAAGTTGATCTCCATCGGAGTCGTCAGATACCTCAAATAAAATATTATCTACATTAGCATTTGGATAAATTTTTCCCCCGGTTGATGTACCGGAAACGGTTACAGTATATAAACCATCAGCTGGTATTCCAGTTGATGGTGTTGTCAAAGCCCAATCATAATACCATATTGAAGTTGTTGATTGCGTTAATGCTGTGAGAGTCACAGTTGTACTACCCCTCATAATATTAATTAGTGGTGAGCTAGCCATTGGCTGACTGAAAGTAGCGGTAATCCTTATGTTATCGTAAATCGTTAAACGATCGTCTGAATCTGTATCTGTGAGAACAACAGTAGGAACGGTACTATCAAGTGTAAAATCTATTGGTGATCCAACAAGGTTTGTAGACATATTATCAGGATCAGTTACTTGAACTCTAGCAGTGAAGTTGCCATTAGATGCTCCTGAACCGCCTACATCCCAAGTATAATACCATGTAAGTCTATCGGTACTAACCATTTGCCCGCCACTAACTGCACCTGGAATTTCAATAGTAGGAGATACCGTAACAGCGCTTTGAAAAACTGCAGTGAAAACTACTTCACTCGCCGTTTGAAGTTGGTTATCTGAATCGTTATCTGAAAAAGAAATAAGTGTAGGGAATGCAATATCACTATTTGTACCAAAAAGACCTTCATTCTTTGAAAATGAAAGACTAATCCAAACAGTTACAAGGATTCCACACCATTTTAAAATGGTGTGATTTTTAAAGACGCTAAGTGATTTATTAATCAATCGCATCAGTTTTTAGGGTTTCAATTTCAATTAGTTTTCTTGCAGAGCTACTTAATTTGTAAATTAAATTAAATTCAACTGTACCTTTTCTTAGTGCTGTTTTTCTGGTACTGTTAGGAAATTCATAGCCAATACCAAAATTGTATTTTTCCATTTTTTTCAATGAAAAGTACCCACTCAAATAATCATTATTAGTTATCCCAAAACCTAGTTCAAAGTTTTTTCTAAAGTCAAACCCCATAAGGAATGAATACAATACTGGGGCATGCTTTACATGGCGAACCAAAAAATGAGGAATCAAACTATTCTCACCCATTTTAATGCTACTTCCTCCTATAAAATAGTGGTGGATACGATCGGTCACCTCGGTTGTAATTCCATTTTCAGCTTTAAATCTTCTTAAACTTACAACATTGGGGACGGCATAAGAAAAGAAATGCTCCGCCTTTTCCCTTACATCGGAATAATAAAATCCTGCTCCAATAATATTTCCAACATACCCCCTAACAGCTTCTAACATTTCGTTTGGTTCATTAGTGACTCTGACTAACTCATTAACATCAAAATTATATGAATATACTCCCACGCGCATTCCTAAATATATTGTCTTTAGATCACCCAATTTTAATTGATAACTGTAATCAGCTGATATTGAATTTTTATTCTCAATAAAAACTCTGTCCGTTTCTATATTGTAACCCCAAGTGACATTCTTTTTTTTAGCCGAAATATATCTTAGTGAATTTACCCGAGGTGCATTTTTGATTCCTAACCACTGACTCCGACTTCCGATTTGTATTTTTGATTCATCTACTCCAGCATGAGCAGGATTAAAATGAATTAGATTATCCTTAAAAAAAAGTAAATGGCTTCTCTGTTGTCCCAAAATCAATTTTGGCAAACAAATAAAAACAAACACTAAAGGCATTAAGTAAATCTTATTCACCAAAAGATTATTAATGTTTAAAGTTTATTTAAAAAACTAATTATTGAATCTGACCGAGTTAGATTCATTTTCTTTCTTGCTCTATGTCTATAGATGTCCACAGTCGATCTAGAGATTTGCATTTTTTTACTAATCTCCTTGTTCGAAAAATTTAATTTTAAATACATGCATAGCAGAATTTCTCTGTGAGTCAAATCGGAGGATTTGTCTAGGAGTCTTTCTATAAATTCAGGATGACTGTCATTAAAACGTTGATTAAAAGACATGATTATTCAATTTTATATTATAAAATTGAACAAAATCTTAAAAAAAACTTTACAAATTCTTAAATAAATGGAATTTGCAGTATAAATGCAGTAGTATATATCAGTGCTTAATAACTTCTTACTAATTGTAATAATTTTTTTTACAAATTCTATACAAATTAAAGAAGTATTATTTTTGTCATAAACACAATGGGCTTATGGATGATCACTTTTATCGTATCTGGTTGTTGGATGTAAAAAAATGACTTGAAATATATCCTAATACAAAACAAGAAATTACTCCACTTGCTGCATAAAGAAGTAGATGAACAGTATTGAAATAACTGACCAATATTTGAGTGAAAAAGCTTAATAGTATCCCTACAAGAACACCCTTGGAATTTGCTTTTTTTGTAATTAAACCCAGTAAAAAAACACCACCCAGGCTTCCAAAAATTAATCCCAATATTTTATTAAATTCATCCCAGAGCGATTTGATATCATAGCTGGCCATAAAAAAGGCAAAAAGAATTCCCAAAGCTCCAATGCAAAAAGTTGTCCATCTCGCTGTTTTAATATCACCCACTTTTTTGCCCAAACCCAATCGATCGTAAATGTCTACACTAAATGAAGCTGCTCCAGAATTCATACTAGAACTGAGGCTGCTCATGGCCGCGGCAAAAATTGCAGCGATCAAAAGTCCTGAGATTCCCATTGGCAGCTGCGTAACAATATACCAGGGAAAAATCGCATCGTTAGTGATAAAATTGGAATGTAGTAATGCCGGATTCATTTTGTAAAAAACAAAAAGTGCGGTTCCTACAAAAAAGAAAATCAGGGTAGAGGGTATGGTTAGCAAGGCTCCGATCCAGACACTCCTTTGGGCCTTTTCTTTGGTGGGGGTAACTAAGTAGCGCTGTACCATTGTATGATCTGTTCCATAGGTAGTTAGATTTACAAAAAAGCCTCCCAAGAGCATCACCCAAACGGTTGGCTCTTTCAAACTGAATGTTAAATCGAAGGTATTAAATTTGTTGTTCAACTGAGCAGACTCAATAACACCAATCAATCCCCCATCTGTATCAGATAAAATCATCAAAAGCGAAAGGGTAACACCAATCATTAAAACAAAAACTTGAACTACATCGGTCCATATTACAGCCTCTATACCCCCCATCAAAGTATAGATCAGACTAATGCTTCCCATCAGGGAAATACAAACAAAAATGTTTATATCTGTTACCAAATTAAGTGCAATAGAAGGTAAAAAAAGTACCACTCCCATCCGTCCGATTTGATAAAGAATAAAACATCCGCTTCCCATTAAACGAATAATCAGATTGAATCGAATTTCCAGGAACTCATAGGCCGTTTTAATGTTTTTCCTCCGATAAAAAGGAATGAAAAGATTAACCACCAGAGGTATGGCTAAAAAAATACTCATGTTGAGTAAAAAATAAGACCAATCCGAACTATAGGTTTTGGCAGGTATGGCCATAAAAGTAATTGGGCTTAGAGCAGTACCAAAAAGACTTAAGCCAGCTGCCCAAGCAGGTATCCTTTCCCCACCTTTAAAAAAATCTTTGGTGTTTTTTTGTCTTTTTGAATAGTAATATCCAAGCCCCGAAATAATAATAAAGTAGATGGATATGACTAATATATCAATAAAAGACAGCATGGTGCATTTATGTGTTCATAGCAAAAAAGCCTTTGGCTTTTAAAACTTTGTTGAGCTTTGAGATGGATTTTTCTGATAGATTGGTCAGGGGTAATCGACAGGGTCCACAATCTATACCTGTCAATTTCATGATCGCTTTTCCACCAATCATGGGGCCTCCATTTTCAAACAAGGACGCGATGATATCGTTACACTTTTGCTGTTTTTTTTCTGCTGCTTCCTTATTTCCAGCCTTAAAATCCTCGATCATAGATAGGTAAATAGGATTCATGTAGTTGTAGGTACTTCCTACAGCATTATAGACTCCCAGATTGAGAGCCTTAAATAAATTTTCATCGAAACCATTAAAAACAATCCATTTTCCATTGTCCACAGCATTACATTTTTGCATTTCATCAAAATTATCATGTGTGTATTTTATACCTGCAAAATTTGGAATTTTAAGCTTTGCTTGCTCTAGATAATCTGTCATCGAAGGCTCAGCGCCATAAATAAGTGGGATATGATAATAAAAAAAAGGGATATCGGGTGCAGCCAAGGCCACCGCTGCACAAAAATCAACCAAAGGCCTGATAGCTGTGGGTTTTAAAAACAATGGTCCCATAGTGCTAGTACCATAAGCACCTATTTGATGGGCGTGTTGGGCTAGCTCCTTAGATTGTTTTACCGATGTGGTGCCCACATGGACAATCACTTTAAAATCTTCTTGCTGAAATTTGATCCACTCCTGGGCAATAATTTTTCGCTCCTCCAATGTCATCAACATTCCCTCCCCCGTAGTTCCACAAATAAAGACTCCCGAGAGCCCATCTTTTTTTAACTTTTTCGCATAATCACTTATGATAGGAGGATTGATTTCCCCATTTTTATCCATGGGGGTGAAGGGTGCCGCTATGATTCCCTCAATGGGCTTAACATTCATACTAATTAATTTAACGTCTAAATATAAATAAAATAAGAGCAAATCGGCTGGGCCCTGTGTAATAAGGAAAATAAAAAGGGTTGGAAATTAATTCAACGCCCGTATAAATAGAATTTAATACTCGGCAGTATTTTGTTTTGAAGAGCTAATGAATTTAATATCCTTATTGTTTTGTAGATTTATGAGGTTTGAAGATCAAATCACACGAATTGGCCATGTCGAAAAATAAAAAACATGCAGTAGGGGGAGTGGGTGAAGTACTCTGGGATATTTTTCCTGATACAAAAAAACTTGGGGGGGCACCTGCCAATTTTGCGGCACATGCCCAGCAGTTGGGTACTAATAGTTTTCTGTTGAGTGCTGTGGGAAAAGATCCGTTGGGACAAAAAGCCATTGCCCATTTACAGCATTTGCAAGTGGATACCTCTGGGATTCAGTTCAACGAAGATTTTGCTACGGGTCGTGTTACTGTAAGTCTTGATCCAATGGGAAATCCCAGCTATAATATTAAAGAAAATGTGGCTTGGGACCATATCGAGTTCGATACCAACCAAAAAAAAATTACACAAGGTTTAGACGCCCTTTGTTTTGGAACTTTGGCCCAAAGAAATTCCACGTCTCAAAACAGTATTTTGAAAATCCTCAAGTCGACCACTCCTGACTGTTTGAGAGTTTTTGACGTCAATTTTAGGCAAGACCTTTACACTGCAAAAATGGTAGAACAAAGTCTCGATTTGGCCAATGCAGTTAAAATGAATCAGGATGAATTCTCAGCCATTGCAACCATGCTTTATTTGTCCAAAAATTACGAAAAAGGACTCCAACTTCTAATCCAAAAATTTAATCTCAAATTCGGAATCATTACCTTGGGAGAAAATGGAGCAGTGATGGCCAACCAAGATCATTTTTGTTTTTCTTCACCCAATAATGCCATTAACATCAAAAGTACTGTGGGAGCGGGAGATGCTTTCACCGCATCTGCTGTAAAGGGATGGCTTGACCAAAAACCATTGAAACAAATTATTAAAGAAGCTTCTGATTTGGCCACTTATGTTTGCTGTCATTTGGAGGCGGTACCTAAAAAAATATAAAACAGAAATAACATAAAAATGAAATACATATTCCCTTTTTTAGTCCCACTATTTTTGTTGAGTTGTCAAAAGAAAGAGGTCCCCACTCCACCCAATGTAATCCTTATAATCACTGACGATCAAGGTTATGGCGATTTGAGTATCCACAACAACCCCAACATCAAAACACCAGCTATTGATGCTTTTGCACGTCAAAGCATTCGGTTTAATAACTTTCATGTTTCCCCGGTTTGTGCTCCGACACGTTCCAGCTTGATGACGGGAAGATACTCACTCAGAACAGGGGTAAGAGATACCTACAATGGAGGAGCCATTATGGCTCCCTCAGAATTTACCCTTGCAGAAATGCTCAAAAAAGTCAACTATACCAACGGTATTTTCGGCAAATGGCATTTGGGAGATAATTACCCTTCAAGGCCAAGTGATCAGGGATTTGATGAGTCACTCATCCACCTAGCTGGAGGCATCGGACAGGTTGGAGATTTTACCAACTATTTCAAAACTGAAACAAGCTATTTTGATCCAGTGTTGTGGCACAATAACCAACAAAAAGCATATGACGGATATTGTTCAGATATCTTTACAAATAATGCAATTGATTTTATCGAAAAAAATCAATATCAACCTTTTTTCTGCTATTTGTCCTTCAACGCACCACATACCCCACTTCAGGTACCAGACAAATATTACCAAATGTATAAGGACATTGACCCTTCTAAAGGTATTGACCCAAAATTATTGCCAACAGCAGAAATGACTGAAAAGAGTGATGAGGACGCACGAAAGGTGTACGCTATGGTTACCAATATTGATGATAATCTCAATCGATTATTTCAAAAAGTTAAAGAATTGGGAATTGAAGAAAATACAATCATAATTTTTATGACCGATAATGGTCCCCAACAAGCCCGATATGTGGCCGGTATGCGCGGGAGAAAGTCCAGTGTTTACAGGGGAGGCATAAGGGTTCCTTTTTTTATGCGATACCCCTCAAAATTTGCTGGAAACAGTGAAATGAATCAAATGGCAGCCCATATTGATCTATTGCCTACACTCTCCCAATTGTGTGGTGCTCCAATGCCCCAAGACAGAAAGATCGATGGTAGGAGTTTTATTCCTGCCCTAGAGGGAAAAGCACTCCCCGAACGCAGTTTTTTCTCCTATTGGACCAGAAAGCTTCCCGAAAAATACAACAATATAGCCCTACAGCGAGGCCAATACAAACTTGTCGGTAAAAAGGATTTTGATGCTAAGGTAGAAGATTTTGAATTGTATAACCTTCAGGAAGACCCATTTGAAAAAAAGAACTTGGTAGTCCAAAATAAAGAAAAAGCAAACTTTTTAAGAACAGAAATGGATGCATTGATTTCCGAATTCAGTAGTGCTCCAAACCTCGTCAACCCCCCAAGGATTGCCATTGGTACACCACACGAAAATCCAGTTTATCTCAATCGCAATGATGCTGGTGGACAAAGAGGGGTCTGGAACCAAGAGCAGGTTTTTTCCTACTGGAAAGTTGATCTTCAAAAAGGCGTTTACAACCTTAAATTCAAATTTATAAAGCCATTAAAAGGGGGAGGCGAAATGTTTCTAGAGTTGGGTCAGCGCATTCTAAAAAAACACAACCCGTTGGCAGAGTCCGATCTATTGGAATGGAAGGGGGTTTCCTTACCTCAAGGCCCATTAGATTTTACTCCCTTTTACAGTAAGGAGTGGCGTAGCAGATACTTCCCGTTATGGGTTGAAATTGAAAGAGTGGATTAATCAACCCAACTGCTAGACCAAATGGAACCGAGTTTATTGACCTCAAACACATCAAATAGAAGTGATTCATCCGACAGTATCGAAAGCTGAGTGTTATCTGGAGCAGAAACAGTATAGTCAGAGAGTACCGAAAATCCATCGTCTGCAAAAATTTCAATAGTAGTCCGATCCAAAAGTATTCTCACATTTACCTTGTTTTCATTCAAGGTGGATAGTATCGTACCTTTAAAATAAAAATTACCCTTTTCATAAGTGAGTGAATTACCGCGAATGTTCATTTCAAATTTGGAGGTCTTGCTTCTGTCAAACGATACATAGAGATCAATTTCTTCAAATTTTTCTCCATTTAGCTTTTCATTTAAGATTCCTAATTCTATTTCTTCGAACAGATAAGTCTTCTCGTAAAGGCTTTTGATTTCATCTACCGGCCACCTAAAAAGACGAATGCCTGAAGCAGTTGTTCTTAATTCCATTGAAGCAGGAAAAGACATCTGTTGATTGAAAGGCATTTTTTGGTCAATATAAAATCTTTCACCAATATTTTTATCTCGGGTTCTCAACCAGCCCACAATAACTGTTCTTCCATCGGGGCTATTGTTGAATGTTTGAGCAGCATAGAAGGCATTTCCTAAATCACCAAGGTAATTTTTTTTATCTGTTGATAGGCTTACACCATCAAAAGTTCCGATCTCATAATCAAAGCTTGCATCGTAGATTAACCATTTTTTATTATTTGAATCCCCATCAACCCTTAGTTCAACTAAGTCCATGCATTCATAGACCCATTTTCTATCAAAGTCGCTGAGTTTTTTCCAGTTTTTAAGATCTTTAGAGCCAAAAAAACGAACTTTTCCTAAATCATTTGGCTGTTTTTTATTTGACCTTTTGACCCACAAAATCAACACCCAATTCTTGGAGGGGGCGTGCCAAAAAATCTTTGGATCACGCTCTCCTCTATCAAAGCCTTGGTTGGGAACCAATGGGCGGCCACCATCGATCAGTTGAAATGTCCTTCCCCGATCTGTACTATAGGCTCCTGATTGGTAAAATAAATCATTTTTATCATTTTGAGCATGGGTAAAATAGGCTACGATAGCTTTTTCTTCGTCCGTATTTTTACCCAAGCTATTTGGGTAATCTACCGCGGCGGTTCCTGAAAAAATAGTACCGTTGCCATAGGGCAATAAGGCGTGTTTTAATTGCTCCCAACGGACCATATCTTTACTTATTGCATGGCCCCAAGTCATATTACCCCAGTGAACTGCTTTCGGGTTGTGCTGAAAAAACAAATGATATTCGCCTTTATAATACACCATTCCGTTGGGGTCATTGATCCAATTTTTCTTGGATGAAAAGTGAAATTGTGGACGAAACGATTCATCGTATTTAATGTCAGAATAGGAATCAAAAGTTTGAAAACTATCGATCATCACCCCCGGACTAACCTGGGCTTGAGTAAAAACAAAAACAAATATCAAAAGAAACCTCATCATGATTTTAAATTATGAATCTTCCTTTGACAAGGTAAATAAAAATGGGTTAGCTAATGAGTAAGAGCATTTAAAAGCGATATAACATCATGGGGCTTATCAATACAATAATTGGCCTGGGTATTTTTTTTACCTACTTTCACATTGACCGAATGAGAAGGTAGATCATTGAACATAAACTCATCAGTTATATCATCCCCAAAACAGAGAATAAAATCAGCTGCTTTATCACTAAGTATTTCAGATACGGCAGTCCCTTTGTTGTAACGTCCACTAACCACTTCAATGACTTTGTCGCCATCCAAGAGGTGTAATTCATCAGAAATCAAACTGCTAAGAACTGTTTTGAGTTCTACCACTCGTTCAGCTGCCAATTCTGGATCGGTTTTGCGATAGTGCCATACCAAACTGTTTTTTTTCTCCTCGATAAAAGTACCAGGTGTGCGGTCGGTAAAGGTTTCCAGTAAGGGAATAATATCTTCCTTCCAGTTTTTTTGTTGGGTTTCTTTGCTCATCCAATTTTGTTTTTTATGTTTAATAAAATACCCGTGCTCAGCAACCAGTGTAACCGAAAGATCACCAAAATATTTTTCCAGAAAATCTTGATCCCTACCACTGACGATGGCCAACTCTGTCTGAGGATAGTTGATCAGTTTTTTGAGCAGTTCTATCAAAAATTCATCGGGAATGGCCAATTCCGGCTTTGGGTGGTAACCGACAAGGGTACCGTCGTAATCCAGAAAAATCATCCTTTTTTTAGCTGACTTGAATTTTTCGACGATGGTATTTTGGTTGCGTTCGTTGATTTTGATGACAGAAGATTCTTCTAAACTGAGGTGTTTGGTTTTGAGAGCCTTCATAAATTCATTGGCCCAATGTTCAACAGAATAACGACTGAGTCTTTTTTGCATACTCAGATTCCTTTTTTGTTGTTCCTCAGTGGGCATTTGAATTGCTGTCAACAAAGCATCGGCCATTTGATTAAGGTCAAAAGGATTGACAAGTACCGATTCATAAAGCTCTTTGGAGGCTCCAGCCATCTCACTGAGTATCAAAACACCATCTCCCTTGACTCGGGTAGCTACAAATTCTTTGGCAACCAAATTCATACCGTCCCGCACTGGGGTGATCATGGCGATGTCGGAGGTCATGTATAAGTCGATTAAATCATCGAAAGCCATTGCTCGGTAATAATACCAAATCGGTGTCCAATTGATTGTGGCAAACTTTCCATTGACCCGGCCTACGATTTCATCGGTTTCTTTTTTGAGCCGCTGATAGTCGGAGACACTAGATCTGGAGGGAACTGTGAGCATGACTAAGCGAACCTTTTCAAGATATTCGGGGTATTTAGTCAAAAAGAGCTCAAAAGCTTTGATGCGGTTGACCACACCTTTGGTGTAGTCTAATCGATCTATAGAAAGGATGAGCTTGCCTTGATCGGCTCCCTTTTTGTGCAATTCCAATTGTTTTTTGAGATCGGACTTTTCGTCTGCCCCCATATCCAAGTGCGATTGGGCTGCATTATTGAATTTATTATAATCTATACCCATGGGGAAGGTGTTGACCACCACTTCACGGGTTTCCAGGTTGACGCGATTAAAAGATACTTCTTTTCTCAATATGCGCTTAACCGAACTCAAAAAATGACGCTCATAGTCATATGTATGAAACCCAATCAGGTCGGCTCCTAAAATTCCCTCCAACAAAAGTTCCCGCCAAGGGAAAATTCTAAAAATCTCAAAAGAAGGGAAAGGAATGTGTAGGAAAAAACCTATGGTAACGTCTGGCCGAATGTCTTTAATCATTTTAGGACAAAGTAATAATTGATAATCGTGAATCCAGACCGTATCACCTTCTTCAATATTGGATAATACGCTGTCGGCAAACTTTTGATTTACCTTTTGATAGGACTTCCACTGCTTTTCGTCGAAAACAGAAAACTCGATAAAGTAATGAAAAAGTGGCCAAAGTGACTTGTTGGACAGCCCGTAGTAAAAATCTTCAATTTCATTATGATTTAGGGATACTGGAAAATAGCCCTCCCTTTTTAATGATTTTTTTAATGGAGCCCATGTCTTTTTATCAATATCATCGTTATCGATACCCGGCCACCCTATCCAGAGGGATTCTTGACCCTTGTGAACAGAGTTCATACCCGTCGCTAAGCCCCCGCTGGTGGCGATAAATTCAAAAGAATTATCTAATTTCGTTAACTGTATCGGAAGTCTATTTGATACTATAATGTTTTTTGCCATAACCCTGTTGAATCAAAAAAATACTCACGAAATTATGCATAAAAGGCCATCTCAACCTTCCCCAGACAATCTAAATTATGGAATAATAGGGAATTGTAAATCTTCTGCCCTTATAAATGAAGATTCCTCAATTGATTGGTCTTGTTTACCTCAATTTGATTCCCCCTCAGTTTTCGGGAAGATACTCGATGACCAAAAAGGGGGTAGTTTCAAAATAGAATGTGATGATTCCTATAATATTACTCAAGAATACCTAAATAAAACGGCCATTTTATTGACCAGGTTCGATAATGGAACCGATGCCTTTCAATTGATAGATTTTATGCCTCGCTTTCAAAAAGACAATGGGGTTTATTATGCGCCACCTGAGATTTGTAGATTGGTCAAATTCATCAAAGGAAACCCCATCATCAAAGTTTTGTACGACCCTCAACTGGAATATGCACAGGGGGTAACAAAAAACTACATCAAGGATGATTTTATCATTAGTGTCGTAGATGACAAACGTTATGATACTTTGACTCTTTACACTGATATGGACAAAGCCTCCGTTCTTGGCGAAGCGGAAATTAAAATAGTTAAGGACTATTTTTTCAAAATATCTTACAATGAAAAAATAAAACCTTTTACCATTAATGATGTCAAATTTGAGTTTGAAAAAACAAAAGTTTACTGGCTCAACTGGTGTTTTAAGACCCCCACATTTGACAATGTTTACAATGAACAGATTCTGAGAAGTGCCATAACCCTTAAATTACTCACCTTCGAAAAAACTGGAGCAGTACTTGCCGCAGCGACCACTTCATTGCCAGAAACCATAGGGGAGGTGAGAAACTGGGATTACCGATTTTGCTGGATCAGAGATGCTTCTATGGTAATCAAGGTCATTGCCAAGCTGGGACATCTCAAAATCGTAAAAAAATTCATAGAATTCATCATTGACCTGATTCCTGACAAGGACGAAAAGTTGCAAATCATGTATGGCATCAACGGTGAAAAAATGTTGACTGAAAAAACCTTGTATCATTTGTCGGGTTATCAAGGATCAAAACCTGTAAGGATCGGTAACGCGGCATTTATGCAAAAACAAAATGATATTTATGGTATATTAATGGATGCCATCCATTTTCAGATTGAAAAATACATCGATGAAACCGACAAACACGAAGAATTGTGGTCGATTGTCAAGTCCATCGTATGGGTAGTGGAACACAATTGGAAGCAAGCGGATAAAGGTATTTGGGAATTTAGAAAAGAAGACCGTCACTTTACTTTTTCAAAACTGTTGTGTTGGGTAGCTGTAGATCGAGCCATCAAAATTTCAGAAATTATTCAGTCTGGGAAATCCACTATAAAGTGGGGATCACTAAGAACAGAAATTTACGATGATATACTCGCAAATGCTTGGAATGAAGAAGTTCAAGCTTATACTCAGTCCTATGGCACTGAGTATCTCGATGCTTCTGTACTGCTGATGGAACCATACGGTTTTATTGAGGCCAAAGATCCAAAGTATGTCAAAACGGTAAAGGCCATTGAAAAAGAGTTGTCCCACGAAGGGCTATTATTCCGTTACAAAAATGACGATGATTTTGGAACGCCCAGTTCCTCCTTTACGGTTTGTACGTTTTGGTTCATCAACAGCCTGTATAAAATTGGGGAGGAGGAAAAATCCAAAGCCATGTTTGATCAATTACTGTCCTACAGCAATCATTTGGGGTTGTTTAGCGAGGATATTGATTTTAAAACCAAAAGACTTTTGGGGAATTTTCCTCAGGCATATTCTCACTTAGCTCTAATTGATACTGCTCTTAATTATGATTAATAATTTTTGGTTATTTTAAGGTCAATTTTTATTGTAATAAAACACATATAATAAAACCATATGAAATTCGTTAACAAATTAAAGATCTTAAGATACTCAATATGAAAAGTTTAATTCCCTTTAAAACAATTCTGATTGTTTTTTTGTTATCGAAAAATGTTACTTCTCAAACCCCTGACAATCCGTGGTCAATTGGTATAGGCGCCAATACTGTTCAAGTTATAGATGAATCTGTAGAATCAAAATTTGGCTTTGGTCCATCAGTTTCTATTGGAAGATATTTAGGAGCCGGGTTTTCAATTGGAGCAAATTATAGTATCAATAAATTTGAAATAGACAATTTAAATACTGATTATACTTCAGTAGACGGTTTTTTGAAATTTAATTTTTCATCCAAAAAATTCTCTCCGTATTTGATTGGTGGTTACGGTTTGTCTGACTTTGGTAAAAAACTATCTTTTGAGGGGGTTTTTAAGTCATTAGGTGCAGGAAGAACGATTCATGGTGGTCTTGGGTTCGATATTTCAATCACTAATAAAATGAGGTTAAATATCAGATCAGTTTACAGGATATCTGAGGAAAAAGGAACATATAACCATCTTCAGCACATAGTAGGTTTTAATTATAATTTTGGTCAAGGTGATTCAGATAAGGATGGAATACCAGATAAAAAAGATGCATGTCCAGAGGAACCAGGTCTGAAAGAATTCAATGGATGTCCTGACACAGACGGCGATAAAATTCCTGACAATAAAGACAATTGTCCTGAGGAATTTGGAACCGAGATTATGAACGGTTGTCCTGACAGCGATGGTGATGGTGTTGCAGACAATGAAGACGAATGCGCGGATCAAGAGGGATTGGTTGAATTGAACGGTTGCCCTGACAGCGATGGCGACGGTGTGGCAGATAAAGATGACGAATGTCCTGAAGAGGCAGGTGCAGAGGGAAATAAGGGTTGCCCATGGCCAGACACTGATGGTGATGGAGTAAGTGATGATGTTGATGCCTGTCCAGAAGAGGCTGGAACTGCCGAAAAGAGCGGTTGTCCCGAACTCTCTAATGAGGTAGTTCAAACCATCAATGAATTGGCAACTAAAATTAATTTTGCAGCAGGTACCGATCGGATTATGGGAAAAGCAGTGATGATTTCCTTGAATGAAATCAAAAAATTACTCGATGAAAACCCCGAAGGTAGTTTGGTGATCGAAGGTCATACTTCAAGCGATGGTGAGGCTGAGGCCAATCTTGTACTGTCTCAAAATCGCGCAGCAGCTGTCAAAGCATTTTTAGTCAATCTGGGTGTCAATCCCGACCGACTGAAAACCGAGGGCTATGGAGAGGAGAGACCCATCGATGACAATGGCACAATCCAGGGGAGGGTCTTAAACAGAAGGGTACAATTCAGAACAGAATTTTAGGAAATTAAAAAAGGGGTAAAAGCCCCTTTTTTTAATTGATATTTTTTAAACCCAATATGGTTTCTTTGGGGTTTTCGGAAGAGAAAACAAAACTTCCTGCTACTAAAACATCTGCACCGCATTCAATTAGTTGCTTGGCATTTTGACCAGTAACCCCGCCATCAATCTCAATCTGGGTTGAAGCACCCGCTTTTTTAATAATGGTGCTGAGCTTTTTTACTTTTTCATAAGTTGATTCTATAAAACTTTGACCACCAAAGCCAGGATTGACACTCATCAAACAGACCAAGTCAACCTCATTGACTATGGGTTCTAGCAAATCTACAGCAGTATGGGGGTTTAGCGCAACTCCTGCTTTCATACCTTTGCTCTTGATGGATTGCAGGGTTCGGTGAAGGTGAGTTGAAGCCTCGTAATGTACAGTAAGTATATCACTGCCCAGGGCTGCAAAAGTTTCGATGTAGCGTTCTGGCTGAACAATCATCAAATGAACATCTAAGGGTTTTTCAGCATTAGCCGCGATCGATTTGAGTACCGGCATACCGAAAGAGATGTTGGGGACAAACACCCCATCCATCACATCGATATGAAACCAATCTGCCTCACTGGTATTTACCATTTTACAGTCGCGTTCCAGATTTCCGAAATCCGCTGCCAAAAGCGATGGAGCAATGATGGTTTCCATTATGAATGATTCAATTTAACCCAAGTAAGTTTTCAAAATTTTACTTCTGGAGGTGTGTTTTAGTCTGCGGATGGCTTTTTCTTTAATTTGCCTCACTCTCTCACGAGTGAGATCAAAGGTTTCTCCAATTTCTTCTAAGGTCATGGCATGTTGATTGCCTAAACCAAAATACAACCTTACAACATCAGCCTCACGAGGTGTTAAGGTTTCCAAGGCCCTTTCGATCTCAGTTCTCAAAGATTCGTGCAAAAGGGTCTTATCGGGGTTTGGAGATTCACCACTATTCAATACGTCGTATAGGTTAGAGTCCTCCCCTTCGACCAGAGGTGCATCCATAGAGACGTGTCTGCCGGAATTTTTAAGGGACTCTTTCACATCATTGATAGTCATATCCAATTCCTTTGCGATTTCCTCGGCTGAGGGCGCTCTCTCGTGTGCTTGCTCTAAAAAGGCATAGGTTTTATTGATTTTGTTAATCGAACCAATTTTATTTAGGGGTAGCCTTACAATTCTTGACTGCTCTGCCAAGGCTTGCAAAATCGACTGCCTGATCCACCAAACGGCGTAGGAAATGAATTTAAAACCTCGAGTTTCATCAAAACGTTGGGCTGCCTTGATCAATCCTAAATTTCCCTCGTTGATCAAGTCGGGTAATGTCAAGCCTTGGTTTTGATATTGTTTGGCAACAGATACAACAAAACGAAGGTTGGCTTTGGTCAATTTTTCTAAGGCAATCTGATCTCCAGCCTTAATTCTTTGTGCTAATTCCACCTCTTCCTCTGCCGTTATCAAATCTACCTTTCCAATTTCTTGAAGGTATTTGTCCAGAGAGGCAGTTTCACGATTTGTTACCTGTTTTGTAATTTTAAGTTGTCTCATCAAGAAGTATTAGGTTACATATTATTATACGTTTAAAAATCAAAAATGTTACACCCATAACCTTATTTATTCGTTTCTGGTTTTTTTATTTCGTTCAGGCCTTGGTAGTAAGGCTTTTCTCGAAACTTTTTCTTTTCTAGTTCTAGAGTCAATTCCAAAGTATTTTACTTCAATAACATCTCCTAAATTAACAACATCAGTTACATTTTCAGTTCGTTCCCATGCAAGTTCACTTACATGTAACAATACTTCATTCCCTGGTGCTTCTGTGTATTCAACTACAGCTCCGAAGTCAAGCATTTTAATGACTTTAACTTCGTAAGAGTTTCCAACTATTGGTTTGAAAGTAACAGAATCAATTTTAGCTTCGACCATGGCAATACCATCAGGAGATGTGCCTAAAATTTCAATAATTCCTTCTTCTGTAATAGGATCTTCTGTTATAACAATAGTACAGCCAGATTCTTTTTGAAGTTCTTGAATTACTTTACCTCCTGGACCAATTATCGCTCCAATGAATTCATTTGGAATACGTCTGTTGATCATTTTTGGTGCATGAGCTTTTACACTTTCATTTGGTTGATCTATGGTTTCGACTAGTTTTTCGAGTATATGCAACCGACCTTCAAGCGCTTGCTTAAGTGCCTTAACCAAAATCTCATAGGATAAGCCTTTAATTTTGATGTCCATTTGGCAGGCTGTAATTCCTTGACTTGTTCCTGTAACTTTAAAGTCCATATCTCCAAGATGATCCTCATCTCCAAGGATATCACTCAAAACAGCAAAACGATCACCATCAGAGATTAATCCCATGGCAATACCAGAAACGGGTCTTTTCATTTTTATTCCTGCATCCATCAAGGCCATGGTTCCAGAACAAACTGTTGCCATTGAGGATGAACCATTCGATTCTAAAACTTCACTTACTACCCTTACAGTATAGGGGCAATCGTCGGGGATCATCCTTTTAAGACCCCTTTGGGCCAAGTTACCGTGCCCCACTTCGCGTCTTGAGGTTCCTCTTAGTGGACGGGCTTCTCCTGTACAAAAGGGAGGGAAGTTGTAATGCAAATAAAAACGTTCCTCTCCTTCATAGGAGGGCATGTCAATCTGATTGGCCTCTCTTGAAGTTCCCAAAGTTACAGTTGCAAGTGCTTGGGTTTCACCACGCGTGAAGATCGAAGAACCGTGGGTGGAGGGGAGGTAATCAACTTCACACCAAATCGGTCTAATTTCATCGGTTTTTCTACCGTCCAAACGCATTCCTTCACTCAACACCAATTCTCTGACTGCATCTTTTTGTGCTTTACCAAAATATTTACTGATCAAATCACCATTTTCCTCAAGTTCTTCCTTCGAAAAATAAGCTTTAATTTCGTCTTTTAATTCGCCAAAGGCTATGCTGCGTTCGGCTTTTCCTGTACCTTTTTTGGCAATGGCATAGCATTTATCGTATGCCGCTTCATGGATTTGCTTTTGAAGGGCTTCGTTTTCCTCAGCTTGGTCGTACTCACGTACTTCTTTTCTCCCAAAGGCGTCGGCCAATTTTATTTGTGCGTCAATTTGGACTTTTATGGCTTCGTGAGCAAATTTAATGGCGTCTGCCATTTCTTCCTCGCTGCATTCGTCCATTTCACCTTCTACCATCATCACGGAATCTGCAGAGGCTCCAACGATCATGTCGATATCGGAGTCGTCTAATTGCGCTCGACTGGGATTGATAATAAATTTGCCGTCCACTCGGGCAACTCTGGCCTCAGAAATAGGACATTCAAATGGGAAGTCACTTAATTGGATGGCGGCTGATGCTGCCAATCCAGCAAGTGCATCGGGCATCACATTTTCGTCATGAGACATCAATTGAATCATCACCTGAACTTCGTTGTGATAGTCTTTCGGAAATAGGGGACGTAACACACGGTCTACGATACGCATGGTCAAAATTTCTCCGTCACTGGGTCTGGCTTCCCTTTTGAAAAAACCACCAGGGTATCTTCCTGCGGCGGCAAATTTTTCACGGTAATCCACCGTAAGGGGTAAAAAGTCAACTTGACCAGAATTGTAGTTGGAAACAACCGTACACAAAAGCATACAGTTTCCCATTGTTACTACAACAGCCCCATGGGCTTGTTTGGCTAGTTTACCAGTTTCCAAGGTAATTGTTCTTCCGTCGTCGAGACGAATTTCTTGGGTAAATGTTTTAGGTATCATTTTTTATAAGTTGGTTGTAAATATATCTTGTTGTGTGTTGTAGCAACCAACGAAAAGCTGAATCAGTAAATAGATACACCTTTTATGTGAATGGGATTATTTTCTCAATCCCAATTCCTTGATGATCGAACGGTATCGCTCAATATCTTTGGCTTTTAAGTAATCCAAAAGATGACGGCGTTTTCCTACCAATTTTACCAGGGAACGTTCTGTGTTAAAATCCTTTTTATTCTTTTTAAGGTGGTTGGAAAGGTGGTCAATTCTGTGGGAGAAAAGTGCGATTTGTCCCTCAGTTGATCCTGTGTCTTTTTCAGATTTTCCATGTTTTTTGAAAATCCCTTCTTTAACGTCTTTGTTTAAGTACATGCCAATATTATTTCAATAATTTTTATGTAAAATGTGTGCAAATATAAATGTAATAATTAGAATTACAACCCTAATAATCTAATTAATCCCTAAGAGGTTGGTTAAGGATCAAGTCCAAGTAAAGATTGATTTTGTCTTTGAGTAGTTTTCGGTGACAGATGAAGTCTAGGAAACCTTTCTCCAACAAGAATTCACTTTTCTGAAATCCTTGGGGGAGATCACTTCCTGTGGTATCTCGGACGACCCTCGGCCCGGCAAAGGCGATCAAAGCACCCGGCTCCCCAATGTTGATGTCTCCCAACATGGCAAAGGAGGCCGTTGTGCCTCCTGTGGTCGGATCCGTACAAAGAGAAATATAGGGTAATTTGGCTTCGGCCAATGCGGCCAATTTTGCTGAGGTTTTAGCCATCTGCATCAGTGAATTGGCGGACTCCATCATTCTGGCGCCACCCGATTTTGAAATGATAATCAAGGGTAAATGATGTTTGATCGCATGGTCACATGCTCGGGCGATTTTTTCCCCCACTACAGAACCCATAGATCCTCCGATAAAATTAAAATCCATACAACCGATGACCAAATCCTTTCCTTTGGATTTACCCACTGCAGTCCGTATGGCGTCGTTTAAGCCTGTTTTTTTTTGGGCATCTTTCAGGCGATCTACATATTTTTTGGAATCCGTAAATTTGATAATGTCTTTTGACTTTATTTTGTCGTCCAACTCTTTAAAGTGGTTATCGTCAAATAAAATCTCAAAATATTCCTTGCTCCCTATATGAACGTGATAATCGTCCTCAGGAGATACATAAAAATTGGAGGCCAATTCCTGTGTTTCGACGATTTTTCCTGTTGGGGTTTTGTACCAAAGCCCTTTGGGAATATCTTTTTTCTCTTCAGTTTTGGTCTGAATACCCTTTTCGCTTCTTTTAAACCAGCTCATATAGGGGGAATTTAATTTTTAAAATTTTAATTAGTCGAGTGTATTGACATTGTTCAAATCTTCAAAAGCTTTGATAAGTCTTGTTTTGAAGGTCTCCTCCCCCTTTCTTAACCATTTTCTGGGATCGTAATGTTTTTTGTTGGGAACGTCAGAGCCATCGGGGTTTCCGATCTGTGTCCTCAGATAATCGATATTGTCCACCATATAATCGCGGATGCCTTCAGTAAAGGCAAACTGCAAGTCGGTGTCAATATTCATTTTGATCACACCATAGCTAATGGCTTCGGTTATTTCCTCGATGGTTGAACCCGAACCTCCGTGGAAAACAAAATCTACGGTATTGTCTGCCACTCCAAGTTTTTTAGAAATAAATTCTTGTGAATTTTTTAAAATTTTTGGGGTCAATTTCACATTTCCGGGTTTATACACTCCATGCACATTACCAAAAGCGGCGGCTACAGTAAAACGAGGACTTATTTTACTCAATTCCTCGTAGGCATAGGCAACTTCTTCAGGCTGGGTGTACAATTTGGATACATCGATATCGCTGTTATCAACACCATCTTCTTCTCCTCCTGTGACTCCTAGTTCTATTTCCAGGGTCATTCCCATTTTTTCCATGCGGGCGAGGTAAGTTTTACAAATTTCTATATTTTCTTCTATGGGCTCCTCAGAGAGGTCTATCATGTGGGAGCTGTATAGTGGTTTTCCGGTTTGTCGGTAAAAAATTTCACCGGCATCGAGCAAACCGTCTATCCAAGGCAATAGGTTTTTTGCACAGTGGTCGGTGTGCAATATAAGGGTAGTACCGTATTGTTTGGCCAATTCATGAACGTGTTTGGCTCCTGCAACTCCTCCGGCAATGGCTGCTCTTTGATTTTCATTGGATAGCCCTTTTCCAGCCATAAACTGGGAACCTCCATTAGAAAATTGAATGATCACTGGACTGTTCAGTTCTGCAGCAGTTTCGATCACCGCGTTTACGGAGTTGCTCCCTACTACATTTACTGCCGGTAGGGCAAAAGATTTTTGTTTGGCAAATTGAAATAAATTTTGCACTAGACTTCCTGTTAGTACACCTTTTGGAAAGTTTTGGTTCATTAAAAATTGGTTTACAATAACAAAAGTATCAAACTTTTTCAGTTTAAAATGGATAATTTATACCAATATTAAAAACAGCATTACTAATGGCATATTCTGTTTGCCATCTCGAGGATTGAGGAAGTGAGGGGTTATAAGTTTTGAAGCCTGTATCCAGACGAAAAACAAAAAAATCGAAGTCGTATCGCAACCCAAAACCGGTACCGATTGCAATCTCAGTCAAATCTTCAAAGCCGTCAAATCGGTAATCAGGATCAGTAACGTTGTCCAGAACATTCCAGATGTTTCCGGCATCGATAAAAAAGGCACCGTTCATTTTACCGACTAATGGAAAACGATATTCTAAATTTAAAGTCAATTTCAAATTGGCTTCATTAAATTCATTGAGGTTGTTGCTACCTCCCGGCCCTAACTTATAGGCCCTCCACCCACGGTTGTCATTGGATCCTCCCGAAAAATAGGATCTTGTAAAAGGGATGCTATTGGCGTTGCCAAAGGGGATAGCGATGCCCCCAAAAGCACGCAGTGCCAAAACCGTTCTGGCAGATAATTGCCAATGTTTGATGTAATTTAATTCTGTCTTGATATATTGGGAGGGCGTAACACCGGCAATTTCATACTGGTTGTTCTCGTTTTTTTGTGCATTGGTAGATTTTATGATTTCGTTGAGTAAAGTTCCCACCAAACTT
>CESO01068315.1_pt1 | contig 22589 bp, 4 predicted proteins | sample 356341 | NCBI WGS metagenome assembly CESO01 (sample SAMEA2621812, study PRJEB7988) | marine metagenome | biome: marine biome (ENVO:00000447); feature: deep chlorophyll maximum layer (ENVO:xxxxxxxx); material: "saline water (ENVO:00002010), including plankton (ENVO:xxxxxxxx)" | depth 35 m | reverse complement strand
GTCTGCGTGCCTGTATCATATGCTGTGACAACACCAGTTGAAGCAGATGTAGATCCACTTACAACATCACCAACCTCAAACGTGCCGTTGAAGATCGCAGACAGGATAATCGTAGCGACAGATTGGGAGGAAGCGATGCCTTGGAATGTGTTGTTGTTGGCATCAAGGAAACCAGCAGACCAGATACCATCAATATCTGTAATAGTAATAGTTTCAGGATTGGATATAGAATCAAATTCAACAATAGTACCTTCTGCATTAGAAGGTGTTTGAATGATTCTTGCACCAACTGTAAAGGTGTTGTTAGTGTCAACAGGAAGCGTGAGAGTCTGCTTAGGTTTCAGAGTCTGGATTGGATTTTCAATCAGTCTGTGAATACCATTGTTACCCTTACCAAGCTCAGCGTTGTTAAAGATCGCTGTGCCTAAGTTTGCAGTAAACTCAGCACGATACATGGTAAACTTCAAATCTTCATACTGGTCAGCAGTCCAGGTAGAAGCGTTTTGTGACTTGAAGAGCACACCAGCATATGGTTGCTCGGAGATTGTCCTTGTGCCTGTTACATCAACATCACCCATTCTGGAGATCCAGACGTTATATTCGTTGGAGTCAGACAGAAGCACGAAGCAATATTCAATGTTTGACTTAATGTAAACAGGAGATCTGAATGTAAATCTTGTAGGAATACTTGCGTTTTCCGACAATTCAACAGTGTCAGGATCGATAGTAGTATCAGAGAAAGGAATGATATCCTTAGTAGGATAACCATTCTCCATGGTCCTGATCTGAATTGAGATAGGAATGTTAGCGTCCTTAGTCCTGAAGAAGATGTCAACACCTGTCAGGAATACGCCGCCTTCCGAATCGCAAATAAAGGATTGTGCAAGAGGGTCATACCAACCAATCTGACGTTGCTCAGTCCTGGTAGTAATAACAGTCCTTTCGTCATTAACTGTATCGCGGACGATCTCAGCATTACGGACGGCAAGAATGTTTTCTCTAACAGTTTGTAAGGTGCCAGTTGCAGAGTATGATGCGTCTGCAGAGGAATCCACATTTCCAGGAGTCCTATCATTCGTATCCGAAGTTGTGACTCTAACCGTCCTTGTGCCAGTTGCCCAGCGTGGGTTTGAATCATTCTTAGGAGAAGGAATGAAGAACGTGCCTTGTAGGTTACCAACGTTATCGGAAAGAAGACGACGATCTCTTACAACAGCACGAGCACCAGAGGTCAATCCAAGAAGGACTTCACCCACGTTGACGTTACCGTAGAAGTTAGGATTGACTGTCTCTGCCATTGCAGTGATGTCAATATTCAGGAAGTTGGTTTGTGATGCATAAGACTCAGCGAGTCCAGTTGGACCAATACCATATGGGTCAGTCTTATATCCGTCATTGGCAGGAGCAACTAATACTCTTGCGCCAGAGGTCTGACCTACCACAGTCTCGCCCACCACGAATGGGGTCTCGTTAGAGTTGGGATCAGCAGTAGAAGACTTAGTAAGCTCAATAACCTTAGGTGTTACATAACCGCTGACATTAACGCCATCGAAGAAGTAATACATTCTTGTGCGAGGCTTGAGGCGATCGATGTTGAAACCGATGTTTCTAGATCTAATCCAGGGGATTGCTGTTTGTGACAGCATGGTATCACCCAAAGACTTTCTATCAATCTTGGGCGTAACGCGAGTTCTCACGCCTTGACGTGCCTGGTTGTTAACAACACGATAGGTGCGTCTCTCATGCACAAACAGAGGTTGTCTTCCTTGACCGTGACCCAATCTACCGAGTCTACGACCACCAGAGGAGAAACTACCAGACCTGTTTCTAGTTTGAGTGGTTGATTGGAGAGATTCACCAGTCCAGTTAGTTTGCCAACCACCCCATTGGAGAGGAGCAAAACCATTCTGGTCAATCTGAAGGTCTCTAGCAACAGCAGAGAAGTCACCTTCAACGTTCTCAACACGAGCAGGAAGACGCTCGATATCAATCCAGTCGTCAGATGCAGGTGTCAGGTCAATACGACCAATGAATGTAAACACGTTGAATGGGTTAACATTCTCAGTCCTAGATGCATATGGTTGAGTAATGATTGCCAGATCTTCATAAGGCAGCATCACCATGTTTCCAGTAGTCTTAACGACGTTGCTGGATGCACCCATGTTAATTTGCAGGGGCACGTTAGAAGTATAGTGCGAAGGACGGAGGTGACCCTCTTTGAAGTCCATGGAGCACTTATAATCAATGCTGAGAACGTCACCAACAGTGTGGTCGGTGAAGTCATCTACAACATAACCATTCTTCAGACGGTCGAAACCGTTATCATCATATGTCTTAGTGTTGTCTGCTTGTACTTCTAGCAGAGACAGTGAAGTGTAATACTCAACGTGGGAGAGTCTGGTCTCCAGATCTCCGATGTCCTTCATGGTATAACGCTTGATGATCTCAGGATAGATCAGGACATCACGCTCAACGTCATACACATATGGACGCATCTCAATCGTTGCGAGAAGCATCGCATTGTCAATCTTATCAGGATGAGGAACATCCTCAGAGGACACACCCTTGACAATTTTCAGTTTGTTGTCATGTGTCAAATACAACTTGTCTGCTCTAGGGAGATAGTAGCAGTAGTCACATCTAAATTGTGTGTTAACCTTAGGGATATCGAAAATGGTAGATCCACCGACACCACCAGAGGTATCAAACTGTCTAGATCCAAAATCAAGTGACGCACAATTCACAAAGAAAGGTGACGTGATGGTGCCAGATCCAGATGCTAATTCACCGATACCAGGACGGAAGTCAATCTGGTCACGGATATAGTTAATCGATCCATCTAGTTTATACTTAGGAATCTCCTTATACATGATACCAGTGTAAGACTGGGCTGAGAAGTAATCACCTGAAGACTCATGCAAGAAGTAGTCAAAGATTACAAGTATCTTACGAATTGGTGGGGAGAAACCAGGCATCCGAGCCAGTTTACAGACATCATAGAAGTGTGCCTTCTGACCACTTTCCAATTCAAACTGGGTTGTGACAACTTTAGATCCCTTAGAAACGGATCCGTCAGAGTCATCAACAATTGCCTGCAGAGGAATGCCGTCATCATCAACACCATCAATGGTCTCGCCAGGGATGAATGGAATTTCGTTAAGTGCAACGAAGTACAGTCTCAGTGTGCTGTTGACAAACTGGATAACTCGACCACGAGCACCAGAGGTCTTACCTACAACAACTGATCCGTTGTCAAAGAAGGTAGATTCTGACAACACCATATAAGGTGATTCAGCATCATTATCACCCTCAGACTCATATACAGCATGAATCTTATAGACATCATTCAATGCAAATGAAATCTCTTCATCTTCAATACGGGTGCCATACAGGTTACCATATGCCAGACCATACTTGGTTTGGTCATTGTTAATACGTGTGCGGGTCACCTTCATTGCACGCATCTTAGCGGCAGTCTTAATCTTTCTGGTGACGATATTCTTAGAGATAAGAGCAGTCAACTTAACGGTGTTGACGTTAGCCAAACCAGAGATGGTAATAGACTGTGCATCAGCACCGAAGGTAACAGTCAGAGATCCAAGGTCATTGAGGTTATCAATGTCAAGGTTATCACCAACGCTATATGAAGATCCAGACTCAGCAACAATCGTCAACACATAGTTTTCATCATCGAGTGCTGCAAACTGCTCTGATTCAGGCAGAGACACAGTAACACCACCAGACACAACGGTCTTGTTAGCGAATGTCCTGTATACAAAGAATGACTCGTCAGAGATAGACTTCATCGAAGTTCTAGGAGCGTCAATTGACAACTCACCATTCTGATAGTCTTTCTGGAAGATGAAAGGACGCATCCTTACCATCTCAGCATACTCACCATCAGCATTGCCACTACCCTTCTTGAGGGAGGCATCCATAACGGCAGTTTGGTTGAGGTAGTCAAAGATTGGTGTGCCACCTGTAGCGATGTTACCAGTGTTGGTAGCGATCGACGCGGGGTCAACTCTCTTAATTCTTAAAGTATTGCCACCATTTAGACCAGATGCAGTTGTAGTAACAACATCACCAGGGCGGAGATCTTCTGCAAACTTGGTCCTGAAACCTGTAGAAAGAGCACCAGTGCCACTTACAGTAACGGTAGAAGACTCAATAGAAGCATTATCATTCAGCAACCAGTTTGCTGCAAATGTTACAACGTTGCTATCATTTCTACCAACAGAACGACGGACATCGGATAGGTTATAAGTATGTGCTGCTTCCAGTGTGCCGATCACACGACCATCTCTTTCAACAACTTCGTTGTTAAGGAAGACACCAGAGACCTGCTCTAGTTTACAGGCAGTGCCGCTACCACTATCAGCAACGAAACCACGGGCACCAGAGGTGCGACCTCTAAGCACATCACCAATAGAAACAGAGTTGTTACCAGATGCAAAGTTTATAGCAGTAAACATCTGTGGATCAAAGAACCACATGTCATACTGGTTTGCCTGATCAACTTGAAGTTGGACAATACGAGCCCGACCAATCTGATTACCAACAATTGAGTTGGATACGCCTAGATTCCAGTCATCGTATAATTCGATAACTTGGTATGCATCAGACACACCTTCACCAGTTAGGTCAGCCCAACCATACTGATCGTAGACTTTAACAAAGTTGCCAAGTCTGAAGTGGATAATACCGTTTTCTACACAAGCAAAATCTCTAGGTTTGGCAGAGTCAACATACTGAGGTGTAAGGAATTCAGTCCTGTATCCTTTTACATACGCTCTACCAGGAGAGATCTCATAACTTAGGAGATCATCTGTAGGAATATTGTTTTGCTGAGTCGTTTGAGTAGGAGTGTAGACCCCGTTGTTAAAACCATCATCAAGACATTCTCTTGCCTTGATACTGAAAGTGTCGATAACATAGTCGCCAGACTCTTCGTAGGTCCGACGTGCCATCGACTTCTCAAGCTCTGAGTATGCAGTATGATCAACAAACTGCTCAACTTTACTATTGTTGATTCGTAGTAATTCAACGAAGTTTTTGTCAGTCGAATCATTGATTGCCTTCTTGACAAGGGTAGTCTTAATCTTAAATCTATGACCGCCAGGTGCTGAGTAGTTTGAAGTTCCTGCAGCGTTGTCATTCAGTGACGGATCGTCTTCTGGGGTAACAATAGATTCACTAACTTCTAGACCAACCCTGTAAGAAGGGTTATTGCTATATTGCTCAAGGATCAGGTTTGCAGATGCAACATCAACAAAGTGACCTCTAATAAAGTACACACCATTGTTAATGTATGCAGCAGATGCAACCGCAGTAGAGTCAACGGGTAGCAACTGTCCAAATGGTGATCCAATTTCGATCAGTGTTGTGCCGAAAGTAATTTCGTTTTGAGCAAGCAACTGCTCATTAGATTGGAATCCTTTAATGGTTGTGTCAGAAACTGTGTCACCAGACTCGATATACTTAACGTATAGAGTGACGTAACCACGCTCAGATTCAGAAGCAGCAATTGAATACAAGACCTTTGCTTTAACGCCAGTCGTGATACCCTCAACAATCTGACCATGCAGTTGAGTCCTGTAGGTTTCGACATCGACACCTAGGAATGATTGTTGCAGAATGATTGCCTGCACATTCAGGTCATAACCGACCTGACCAGGGATAACCATCGCGCCTTCTTTGAAGAAGTGTTGACCGATGGATTCAATCTGATTCTGGAGAATCGATTGTAGAGTCGTTAATTCACGCGCTTGGATAGGATATCCAGGGCGGAATAACACTCTGTAGAAATTCTTATCCTTATCGAAGTCGTCGAAATAAGGAGCAATATTTAGATTGGTATTCTGGGGCATCGTTTAGAACTCTACTACGATCTTAATGTCTTCGATTTGGTCACCAGCACGAGTGATAGCGCCTCTATTATCTATGTAAATAACCCGACCCGAATTTGGCTCAACCTCTGGTCTTGCATAACCGTTGGTAAAAGACATACCCAAGTCATACTCAGTGTTGTTAATAACACGAGTAGAGGATCCTGATACAATTGGGAAGTTAATATCAGGGTCGGCAGATGCACCAGATGTTGCACCCACGACAGGGTTACCACCCTCAAACTCAATTAGACTACCAGTGAATTCAGGGAAGACACCATCAATTCTATTCTGGTAATACTTAAGCACTTTGGTTGTGCTATTCCATGAGATCACACGTCCACGAGCAGTCACTTGCTGACCACCAATTGTGCGAGACTGTGTGATAATTTCGTCAGTAGCAAAGTTACCTGTGAAGGTAGGAGCAAAGATAACTGACTTTGTGGCGGACAGAGTAAGATCTGCTGCCAATTCTGTTGTGCCGAATTTGTTAGGGTTGATCACCAAACCAATACGACGGTAGTCGTTATCAGTTGGGAAGTCACCACTACCCTCAGCATAGGTAAACTTGGTGTTAATCATGACGCGATATCCACCCATCTCTGTCCCTGGCTCAGCACCATGACCGACAGTTGGGGGAATGATCACTTCAACGGTGCCGCCTGATCCTGCACCTGCACCGATACCGTTGACTTCATCGATGATGACTTTACCGAAGGTGTATCCTGATCCACCCGATGTGACAGTTGCATTAACAATGCGCCCCCCATCGACAACCAAAGACACACGACCGCCAACACCATCTCCTTTGATAGGCACATTCTCGTAGGTTCCATTGTTATACCCTGCACCAGAAGAAGAAATAATAACTGTATCGATCTCACCACCAATTGCATCGGACACCACAGCGGTGTCACTCAGCACAGGCATGTATTCATTGGAGAAGAATTTCAGTACAAGACCCACAGGGATCGTATACATATACTTCCAACGATAACCGTCAGCAGTGGTAATAATAGAAGTTGAAGTACCCGTAGGCTCAACAGTAGAAGGCTTACCGTTAGGATCACTAGGGGATGTCCCGTTATAGATGCACTTATAGACTTGATACGATGAGTTAACAACGTAAAAGTCTGCATCATAAAGTTTGGTAGCACCAGAAGACGCGGTTTTAGTTGCGCTGTAGTCATGACGATACATATCGTAAACATAACCCAAGCCACCAGTGGTTTGCTCAGGAGGAATCCAGTCAGTCCTACGAATAACTTGAATAGTATCATTCGCCAGCACCCGCTTCATTGATATCATGTCAGCGAAGTCATCGCTAAACTCTTGGAAAGAGTCTACAGGATCGGGCGCTGCATTCTCGTTATCCCAAGGTTGGGGACGACCGATGAAAACATACAGACGATCACGACTACTTCCAGCTTCGCTATCAGTCTGAGCAGGATCGGGTCCTTGCAGAGACTTGATAAGTCGGCTGGCAGTAAAAATTCTAAATTGGTCGGTTAGTAGCGCCATTTGTTACCAATTATCCTATAGTTTTATTTATGGGGTTAATACTCACCCTCATTTCTGAGGAAGTTGTTATACTCAACTGCGATGATTTTTGCTTGGGCTCCAGAGGAGTTTCCTTGCAGTGTCTCACCTACAGTAAATTTATATGTTGGGTCATTATCTTGAATCGACTTAACATCTAGATAGAATTGACCATCTTTAGGTCCAAGTCTTCTATTTGTAGTTGTTGCTGCGACACCAGATGATTGTCCAGTTGCAAGTTCTTCGCCACCAGCATTTGGGACGTTAAAAAGAGCAGCAGTAATATACTCAATTATGATAGTTGCAGTAGCGACATGGGCATCACCATCTCCTAAAGCACCTGCAGACTGGATAGTAGCAACCAATTGGTTAGGACTACCATCATAGATTTGATCGCCAATCTGGAAGAGCGTGGTGTTGGTGCCACCTAATTCTTCCTCAATACCATATTTAGACGAGGCGATGCCCCCATCTAAGTTGACTTGGTTTTCAAAATCTGTGCCGACATTCAGAATGTCAGGAATACCATCTCCAAACTGCTGCACACCATCGGCATCAACAAACTCCTCATCGTCATCTTCAAACTTTCTGTTTTGAATGACTGACAAAGGTGTAGTAAATGCAACAATTTCGCTGCCTTCTGCTTCAACCAAAGTATGTGGTGCGACACCAGTTGAAGATGATCCAGAAGTACCTGCAAAGAATGCAATGATCTTTGACTTCTCACCTGATCTACCAGCATCAATAAATGCCAACTCATCAACCTGGAATGTCAGATATAATGCTCTCTCGGTCTCATTCCAATCATAAACAATAGCGACTCTGTTACTTGCAGATTCAATAACACGTCTTACTTTATCCGTAACTTGGAAGTCGTAAAGTGTGTCTCCTGTATTGATATCATTTTGGAGAGTGTCAAGAATGACTTTCTGATCAAATCTAAAGTTTGTGCCCCTGTCACACCCAATAAATGATGTGGCAGTTTTGCCTGTATATCTGACAACTTCTCTACCGAGAAGGAATTTACCAGATCCAGGATAAGGTGCAGTTGACTCAACGTGAATAGTTTCATCACCAGTGCCAACGTCAGTCAGAATACCTGCTAAGTTGTAAACAACAGAGTTTAGAGACTGTCTGTTTCTTGCAGTCTTGATCAGGTTTGTATCTCTTGTGAAGATAACCTGAGGAGGATTTACATAACCAGCACCACCTGCTATGAGATCAATAGTGGTAATAGCACCAAGATCAATAAATGCTGCAGCACTGGCACCAGATCCACCACCACCAATAATTTGAATTAGAGGAGGATCTTCAAAGAACTCACCAGAATCGGTGAGGGTAATTGCAGTAACTTTACCGAATGGGTTGACACCCGCAACGCCAGTTGCACCTTGTCCACCACCACCTGAGATGATAATGTTGACATCTTCTTCGGTATAGTTTCTACCAAACTCTTCAATGGCAAGACCTGTAACCAGACCTGTAATAGGCACCAACTCGGATCCAGATCCACCACCACCTTTAACTTCTGCTTCAGCAGCAAAGTATTCATCACCAAACTGAGTCATCTGGATGAAGTCAATACCACCGTTATCCTTCAGGAAGATCTTTCCTTCAGCAGGGACAGTTGCATCTTCATCAGTAATTTCCAGACGCATGGGATCATACCCTTCACCTGGATCCAATACTTCTACAGCAGTGACTTCACCATTGACACCATCAATGACTGGTCTAAGCACAGCATCCCTGATGGGAGTGCCACAATTTTCAACACGAAGTCTAGGGGGGTCAGCAGGATCATACCCACTACCTCCCGCAGTAACATAAACTTCTCTTACCCCGAATATACTATTAAATACGGGGAAAATTGAAGCACCAGATCCAGGGACTGTTCTTGTCATTAGACAACCACGAGATTACCGACCATTCCAGAGTGAATGGTGCATTGATAGACATATGTTGTGCCTGCAGCAAGCGTCATAGGCACGGTCCAGTATTGGACAGCAGTTTGAGATCCACTTACACCAGCAGTTACAGCAGATCCACCATTCGTCTGTCTTAGAGCAAATGGGTGACCGCTACCAGTGGTGTTGTTAAATCTATATGTGAAACCACGATAGACATAGATGGTTGGGTTTCCACTTCCACTCCAACCATTATTGTTGAAGTTATAACCACCACCTGTCGTCCCAGAAATCTCGAAACCAACAGCAGCAGATGCAACCGCTTCAACTTCACCGTTTACATTAGTGATGAAACTCTGATTCTCGGATAGAGACTGACCACTAGCAAGATATAAATCTGCAGCAATGCTGACGGCTGCTGCCGTCACTTGCCCTGAGGGGTTGGTGGTTGAAGTAACAGATGTTGTTACACCGTTGCCACCACTAACTGTTAACGTTCCATCAGTGACGTTGATTCCAGAGGATCCACTATCACCAGATACTGTCGCAAAAATGCTTTGGTCAGCGTTAGGTGAATCGTTAGTAATCGTTAGATTATCACCAGAAACAGCAGTGGAGATCCCAGTACCGCCAACAAAGTTAACAGTAGTAGTAGCACTGCCAGCCGTTTTGGATCCCGAATCAGATCCGATAACAGAGAAGAGATTTTGATCAGGATCACCTAACGTCCCCGTCATTGCAATTGTTAATGTATCTCCAGCAATGGTCGTGGAAATATTTGTGCCACCAGATACAGTGAGGACATCAGTAGCAGCACTCGCAGTAGTAGATCCCGTATCAGCATTAAAACCTTCAAATAAATTTTGTGTAGTGCTGCCACCACCAGATGCAGTAGCATCATTGTCTGGATACCAGTTGCTATTAGCAGCAGACCACTTGAGGACCTGACCATCGGAGGGACCACCACCAACCGTCAGATCAACGTCACTTAACTCACCAACACTAGATCCAGAATCAATCAGTTGGACCCAAGCACCGCCATGTGCAAAGTATCCATGATTCTCAGCATGGACATGTGCAAACATACCATGATGATCTGCTGCAGCAGGAAGATCTGCGGTTTCAGCAAAATGGTTTGAATACTTTAGTTTACCGTCTGTGCCATCAATATATGTCAGAGCACTTCCAGTGCCACCTGCCCAAAACTTAATATGACCACTACCGTTAGGTTTGATGACGACATCGCCATTGTTTGTTGAGCTGACTTGGAATCCACCAACATCTAAATTAGAAGTTAACGTATCAAAATCTCCCTCAGCAAATTGGGATCCATTCCATTTTAATAATTGTCCTGAGGTAGGACTGCCAATATTCACCAACAGGTTGGTGTCATTACCAAGAGCGGTATAAACTTCGTCAATGACGCTATTCAGTTTGATAGCACCATCTCTGAGACTATCACCTGTTCCGTCATTTGCTGACGATCCAATACTAAGATTCTGTTTTGCCATGGTGGGTAGATTTCTACAGTGTTATTTAGGTGCCATCGAAGGTTTGTGCCGTAGAGTCGAGAGTACTCTGCGTGCTATCGAATCTATTAGCGGTAGATCCGCTTCCACCGCCAGATCCAGTAACAGTCAATACTGCTGCATTGGAATCAAGTGGTGAGTTTTCTGCTTGAGTTGATACTCCCAAAGGACCGATGATACGGCAACGGAATCTGTATCCCGTCATGTATGCAAGAGTGCTGAGTGTATAGGAGTTTGCAGTTGCTCCTGTAATAGCAGCGAATGCGAAACCGCCGTCTGTGGAGCGATACCACTGATATGCAATAGGTCCGTTTTCTGGACTGATCTCTGCCTGCACAGTAAACGTTGCCGTTTCTCCAGGGTTTGTTGTTGCATTCTGAGGTTGTGATGTAAACACCAGAGTTGGAAGTACTGGTGGTCCACCATCACCACCACCGCCACTGGGTGGAGCAGCAGGTGCTTGTAATGTAAAGTTTGTATTGATGGTCTCCCTAGTGGAAGATCCAATCATGTATGGAAACTCAGGGAGATCAATGTCGTCTGGGTCTACAGATAAGAAATATGCAAAGGTGCCACCCTGGAATTCTGGAGTAATGCAAAATCTACCATTATGGATGTCTAGGTCACCCGTTGCCTCTACATACTCCCAGTCCTCCACCAGAGCGCCTGCAGGGGGGTTTTGGATGGTGTTACCATAGTCAGGTCTATCTGTCGTTTCAACTGATTTAGTTGAGTAGGAAGACTTCATGACTCTAGGAGTACTCAGATTATCCCATGGAGATGCATAAGCATATGGACCATAGATTGGGAATCCATCAAATGCAATACCAATGATCTTAGAATGACCATCAGGATGTCTCAGGTTATCGCCGTTATATTGTGTAGTGCCATAATAATCATTGTATCCTGCCATTGATGACCCTGCTCGCCAGCAATCTAAGAAGTGTGTATCGTGATAATGATACTGACCACTTTGCTCAGGATGTCCACCACAATCATCATCACCAAAATCTACAGGAGACTGTGGATAGTGGGCATTCCAACTGAATCCTACTGGGGGGTTTCCACCAGCACCAGCAGAAGGGTTAAACAAAGCAACGCCATTAGCGGCAATGCCAATAGTACCAAGAGGAGTTGCGCTCCTACCATTTCGCTGATCATAATACTCATATGTGCCGCTGGTGAGAGACTCTTGGTCTCTCATAATAAAGTCAAGTCTATCTGATGTTGCCAACCAACATTCGTCTTCGATGGATGTAAATGTAGTACCCTTATAAAGGAATACTCTTTTAATACCATCACTGAAGGTAACCATAAGTCTGTCACCCACCTGAATCTCATTGTTAAACAACGAGTTATCATTACCAGATATGACTATAGACCTAAGGAACCCGTCTTGATTCCAAACGTTAGTATCGAATGTGCGACTAATACCAAAGGACCCACCACGGTAAATAAAAGCATGATCGAAATCTTGCTCCGTTACTGTGTTTGGGTTGTTGGCATTAGGAAACGTGCCAAACCCTACAGGAGAGGGAAGACCATCCGCCTCTACTGTAAGAATGTCAGTGGCATCGTTATAACTTGCGGTTGCCCCCATGGTTTTACTTTTATTTAGATGTCGTCGAAGATTTGATCTGGAGTGAAGTTACTAATCACAGTAGCACCAGTCTGGACCGTGAGGATAGCAGACAGTGAGTAAACAGGTGTAGCACCTGCAGCAGTAATTGCAACTCTGTATTCATCACCATCGTCTGCCTGAGCAGCATCGTTGGTATTGAATGTTGACTGGTTAGCACCGATGATGTTACTCCAGGTCTGAGTGCCGTATTCCTTCTTCTGCCACTGGTAGTTGAGTTGCTGACTGTTGGAGACAGTAGCAGCAACCGTGAAGGATGCAGTCTGACCTTGGTTAACCGTTACGTTTACAGGATCCTGAGAGATCGCAATCGCGCCAGGAGTAATCGTAGTGGTGTCGCCATCAATTGCCTCATCAGCGTTGTAGATATCTCTACCACCGTTGACAGGCGTGCCTGAAGGATTAACAAAGTCGTCTGGGACAATATTGTCAATCTCAACTAATGGTTGTAGATAAGAAACACCAGGGGTCTTCACGTCAATGCGTGTGATACCCATGAGTGCCTTGATACGACCATCGAAACCTGAGGATGAAATCACGTCCACGTTGGGGCGTGAGGTGTAACCATCGCCAGAGTTGGTGAGGATTGCACTATTCAACTGACCAGAGCGGATTGTTGCCAATGCAGCAGCGTTACGTCCCTTAACAGATCCTGTGTATTCAAAGGTGATCAAGGAGTTTGAAGATTCGATCAGAGCAACGTCACGAGCGAATTCCTCACCATCAATCTCAAGTTTGTCACCTGCTTCCACAGGTGGCACAACGGTTGCAGCGATCACGTCAGTATCAGATCCAATGTAGGAGAATCCAACAAAGGTTGATCCTGCGCGAGGCACTTCAGCAAAGATGATTCTAGATCCGACGATCTCGTATGCGACGCCAGGTTCTTGAATAATACCGTTGAGTGAAACGATGATGTTGTTTTCTGGGCGAATCACGTTAGAAGAAACACCTTCAGTCAGAGTCAGCGAGTAGAAGAGACCTTCACGTCTGAGGTTGAAGGACGAGCGCAAGGAGTCAAACTCGAAGCTGATATCGTCCATCTGACGGAGTTTACCAACGTAGTAACCAACGAATTCAGATCCAATGTCAGGTGCCTCAGAGAAGTTAATCTTGTCTGAGAATGCAACGTAGGAGTTGTTACCACCAGGAGGTTGTAGGATGCCATTGACGAAGATGAGCATGTGACCAGCGGGATCTGGGAAGTATGCTTCACCATTGCTGATCGTGAGATCAAACTGTGTCTGACTACCGTCGAAACCACGGAAGTAACGATCAACGCGACCCTCAAGCGTGCGTGCCTTAGCAACCACACCACCCCAACCATAGTCGGAGACGACGGTCATATTGTTAAGGAAGTCACCCTTGACATTTTCCAACCAGACGGTTGCTGTGATACCCTGCTGATCAATAGCAGCCACGCGCCCGTAGGAGTTATATGTAGTGTCTATGACCGAGGTAACGTTAGCGTAGATGCTTGGGAAGTTAGATCCAAGATCAAGTTTACCGATGTTATTAGATCCAATGGTAAGAGCAGTGATATCTTCACCCGTGCCTATAGGAATCAAGTTACCGATAAACAAGCGATGGATGCCATAGGTTGGATCGGTAGGATCTGCGTTGATGCCATTGATATATTCAGTTACCGTTGCACGGAACCCAGGATCCTTCAGTGTGGTGCCTTGCAGGAGGACGACCTCATCACCAACACGGAATGTATCGGAAATGCCAGTGTCAACGATTGCAGTGCCAAGCTCCAACTGATAGATGTTGGTGCCGTGGATATACTGGTTAAGTTGAATCTGTGTGCCAGAGAGACCCTTAATTTCGAGGATGTAGTCAGTGACGCTACCGTAGATGATATCGCCAGCATCCCATGCATCTCCGATGGTTTCAACGTCAATCGTAATACGACCACCGTCATTACCTGTAAGAGATCCAGACTTATTGAGGTATTGGTTAGCATATGCCTCAGTAGCAGATGCCTTATCAAACAACCAGTCGCCCTGTGCGAATGATCCTCTCTCAACGTTAATCAACATGCGAGAATCGAAGGAGACAACCTCAGCAGTCGTGCCACTATCAGCACCAACCAAGATATCGCCTACGTTGATCACACCCGCGACAGTAGTTAAGTTAAGGAAGTTTTCACCAAGATTATTGGTCCTATCAGACTGGAGAATCGTGCCAGAAACAGCAGGATTTGATTGGACTGTGATTTGCTCACCGTTCTGGAAGTTTTCATAAACACCCAGATTCTGACTTACGTTATTCAGATTATAACGAGTATAGAGTCTGTTAATCTCTGCTTGGTTGAGCGAGATGCTACCAACTTCAGATGAAGATTCAGACGTGGTGCCGTAGATAACATCTGCGGGGTTAAATCCACCCTGGATAGGAGTCTGTGAAGGATCTGCTGGGAAGAGAGAAGCAGACCTATCGATACCAGTACGTCTGACGACGGAGAAGATCTGCTGACCAGTGTTGGCAGTGTTAACTTCAACTCTTCTAAATCTACCATCGTGCATGTAGTGAGCACCAACTTCAAACCACTGTGCAGTGGCAGTCATCACATACCAGTACGTCTGACCAGTAAATGCTGCGACTGAAGTCTCAGATGCTGGGATATACTGGAGGATGTCACCACGACGGAAGGAGTTAACGCGGTTAATTCTGACTCTATATTCAGCGCGGTCGAAACCAACGGGGACGATAGGAGTAAGAGTAACCAGAGCAGGATCAGTGTTATAGTCATAACCCAATTCATACTTGGTGTTGATGTTAACTGCATCGCTACTTGGGACCCAAGTAACGCTACCTTCTGTTGGGAATTTAGATGTCTCTAATGAATACTCAATGGCATTGATAGAGGAGTCAATGATAAATTCAGATGCCTCACGGTTGTAATCCAAACGACCATCGATACCTAACTGATAGGTATTGTAGGTTGTCCAACCAGGATCTTCAGTCAACTGATACAACACAGACTTGATATACTCACGCACGCGAGTGTTTGCATAGATCAAGTGTGTGCGAGCTATATCCTGGAATGCAATGAAGTTCCCTTCACCGTCAAACCAGTTTTGGACCAGTCTAAATGCACCTGCGTTACCGCCAGTGATCATGTCATATCTGACTGCCTTGAGGATGTCAGCACAGAAGTCCACTGTCATTTCAGTGGTGCCATAGTAAGTCACAGTTTCATCAAACGCTCTCTGTGCGATAGCATCTTTGTTAAAGAGCAGCATGTTAGCGATAGATTTGTCGGTATTTAATCCAGCGCCAAGAGTATCAACCATGATGTCAAACAAGGTGTCGATCGCGGATTGTGGTCCTTCACATGTACCTTGCTGATAGTTGCTATTTGTGTAAGCGTCAAGTCTAGTTGTCCTAACGATGGAAGCCAACTGATTTGTGTTGTTGTTTGCTGCGTTTTCAATTGTATCGATGTAAATCTCAAGAAGTGTATCGATAGCAGAAGCAACTTCAGCACAAGTCTGATTCCACTCAGCAGCAGAGGAGTCGTAGGTAAGACCAGTGTCCCTAACCGCAATATCAGGCGTATATTTAATAGGCCAGATCTTAGGTAGGATGCTAACGCGGTTTGCAACATCAGCAGGATTGCTAATTGCATCTGTGACCAGTTGCATTAGAGTATCAACTTCGGTTGCAACATTATCAGACTCACTACCTGTGTAGATAGGATCGACCAGACGTGATCTGTAGTATGACATATCACTTGTTGTGTATGCCCATGCTGTTGTCGATTCACCCGAGCACACATCACCTGTTGTAGCAGCAAAACCACCAATATCACCACCAGACCATTGACCAGCAACTTCACCAAGACCAACGTTTAATCCAGGAGTTGAAGCTTCACCAATAAGGTTGCCGTCAATCCAGAGTTTGACACGACCAGATCCAGAAGCAACTGTGCCGCCAACTCTAATTTCCCAAGTGATCTCATGCTCACCACCATCGAAGTAATCTGAGAGAGTAGAGACTTGGACATCAAGGAGTGCAAGACCGTTGTCGCTAGCAGTAGATGCACCACCTGCATAGGAGTTAGCACCATTGCCAGCACGGAGACGGAGGTATGTGCCACTATCTCTGATACCGAGGTATGATCCTTGACCAGTCGCTCCACCTTCCCATAGGACGCCATCAGCAGGTGTGCCAGCAGGAAGCACTGTCACACAACTACAAACCATATCCTCATTATTGGTCTGACCAGTTGAAGATGCTGGTGAGTTATCGATACTGTTTGTGCCGTTAGTAAACGTGCGAGTAACAACGTTGTTATAACTGCCACCGAGGGTGATACCCTCATCAACCAATGAATTGCGGAGCACCGTAGTAGGTTTGGGGACTGCCTCGGAGAATGCCTGGACGCCACCGCTGTATGATGCAACGTTAGTAATAATTTGACCACGCATTGCACGCTTCACAAGTCTCTTCGCTTCTTCCAGAATCCAATTTACCTCTGTTGCCAGAGATGTAACGTGTGCGAGAGATCCACTGTATGTTGTATAGAACTCAGATACCCAGTTGATCCAGTTGTCTCCATCGTACTTGAGGTTGAAGACCAGTGCTCTGAGGATGTCAGTCACGTCATGGACGCAATCGATGCTACCGTTAGAAACAACAGCACCTTCATGTGCATTAACAAAGGTATGAGTATATTGCTCACCTGCGGGAGATGCACCAACGTTGATCGTAATCGTATCAGTGGTATGTGCAGTAATTAATCTAGATGTGGTGTATGCAGGGTCACCTTTACGGGGGTAGTAGTTGGTAACGTTGTTACCATCAAGTGTGCATGTAAATCCAATAGAATCAGGTCTAACAGTAACTCTGTTACCTGCAACCAAACCATGACCTGCCATGGTAATGACCATCTCACCACTCGATGCAATGTAAGTTGCATCCGATGGAGTGTATTGCTGACCACCGTAAATTCCACCGTTAATACTCAGTGAAGGATACTGTGTCTGACCTGCCTTAACTGCTTGCTCAGCAATCCAACGAATGTTTGCATCAATAGCATCAGCACAATCAGCAAAGATTTGCTCTTTGGGATTTGCCTCGTATGTAGAAGGATCAACGTTATTAGGATCGTTGCCAGGGATATAATCTCTACCGAAACCATTTCTCATGGTTATGGTTGCAATATCCTTAACGATTTTCATGACGGAGACAGTTGCTTCCCAATCGTCTTCGATGTGCTTCAGAGAATTATTCTCTGGCTCAACGTAGAGATTTGCAGCATCCCATGTTCTTTCATTACAGTTGTAGTTGAGGTCATGGACAAGAGCCTTAAGGATATCCTTAACGTCATCACTACAGTTAACAGGACCACCCTTGATTTGGAATAGGGCATACTTGGACATGTCATTCATTGTCTCGACTGCCTCATGTGCAATCAGATCAATGTTTGCCGCGATAGCATTGGTAGCATCCTTATAACGATTCCAGTTAGAAACGTTATCCTGAGGATATCCTTCATCATCGATAATGATGGTATCATCTCTAAATGCACCACGGGAAGTATACAGAGGTGTATGGTAATCATCTTGTGCCCATGCTGGGATACCAAGATCTCCAGAAACTTCTCCAGGAGAAAGGAGCAAGTTGTTACCTGCTTTCTGTGTGAGATACTTGGCATGATGGAATGCATCAAGCATTGGATTCAACTCATGCTCAACATGAAGGATGTTGTTTTGATCATCCAGATAATTATCAATGACTGCTTCCACATTGTATGTGCCACCCGTGCAAAGGTCAGCAATCACAGCAGGGAGAATGAATTGCTTAACATCCCTCTCGCAGTATGGTTGACCATAACCAGGCATTTCCAAGAACTGTGTGAGCGTGCCATTGAGGTCAATCTCATACTTATTAAGGATGTATCCAGCAACTTCTTCTGCGATATAGTCGCGGTTTTTCCAGACCAAGACACCAGTGTCTCTGAAAATATCAGGATTAGGTGCAAGGACTTCTAGCACTTCACGACCCAGAGTATCAAACTCATCTTGGATGGATTGAGATGCAGGAGTTGCGAAGTTGTTGGGAAGTCTCAATCTGTTTGTATAGGTGCCAGTCAGAGTTGTGTCAGTTGTAGTAATTACATACTTACAAAGGACGAATGCCTGATCCCATGCATACAGAGTTTGTAGAATCTCGTTACCAACGTGCTTCAGTTTGCCTGATGCTTCGAGGTAAGTACGAGCGGTGTATAGTGAGTTGTAGTTACCACCGTCTCTCAAGTCCTTGACAAGAGCGCCGATGATGTAGTCTTTAGTATCCCTGATACACTTGTTGGTGCCACCATAACTACCTTCGGCCACGTTGTTGCCTGGGATGACAAAATCAGGGAATGCTGCTTCCATTCTACCGACTGCTTCTTCAGCAATCCAGGCAGCGTTAAGATCGATAATATCAGCACAGTTTCTGTGATCTGATCTACCAAGATCAACGTTTTCAATGATTGCAAAGTTTTGATCGTAGTTAAGTTCCTTGATAGCAGCAGAGGAGATACGCTGACCAGTGTAGATAGCATATGTTTCCTGATTATTCATGACGAATGGTTGCTCACCGTCAAGACCAAACTTCACATACTGGTTAGAGTAGTCGATCTGAGTAGGAGGCACGAATCCAGTGTTGAAGTCGGACTCTCCATTCTTAACAACCACGTTGTCCATGTAACCAGTAAACTGATTGGCAGCGTTGAAGTCAGCGCCGATGTAGATAGCAGCATAACCATAATCGTTGGTATCAGCGTAGTTGCCACCAACCTGCACGCCATCAACATAGAGTTGTAAGACGCTAGTAGTCCTGACAACTGCAACGTGATGCCAGTTATTAGCAAGCAGCGTGCCACCAGTCAGCAGTTGAGATGTGCCGTTGTAGACAGTGATTGCACCAGAAGTCTGCAGAGTAATTCTCAAACCAGCGGTAGCAGACAGACGACGGAAGTCAAACAGATGCTGAGTTGTGCTCAGGTTATCTGCTCTAAACCAACCTTGGACAGTAAAGTCTGCAGTATTGCCGAAGGAGAAGTCGTAACTATCTTTAGTGACCAAATATCCAGTAGATGGGAATTTGATAGACTTCTTACCGCTAAGTCTCTTGTATTTCTCGATAACACTTAGAGAAACACCGTTTTGGTTAGCAGTGGTGGAGTTGGTAACATACTCACCATCCTGGAATGATCCAGTAACAGCGTCAGCAAAGATCCACTTCAAACCAGAGTTAGATCCAATTGCTTCAAATTGGGCACCGCTAGTAATACCACTAATGGTGTCGCCAACGATAAACAAACCACCCGCACGATCCTTATATGCAATCTTCGTGGTGCGGATGTTTTCACCAGCAACGAAGGTGCCATCAGTGATGCTTGCGAGAGCGTTAATATTATTGAGATTTTGTGCTGCAATCGCAGTCGTAGAGATGTCTACGAGCGTAGCGATATATGCCTGGACGTTAGCACAATTCTGGATTGTTTCATTTCGGCCTGAGTAGTAATTAGGGTCGAAATACTTGGCAGTTGTGCCACCGCCAGTGAAGACTGCATTATCCAGTCCCTTGACGAATGTGTGGGTATATCCACCACCAGTACTAACTGAATTGGCAGAAGAACCAGACCATGTGTGAGCATACTGTTGATCTGCAGGAGATGCTGCAACGTTAACCGTGATGGTTGTTGCGGTAGTGCCATGGATAAACAGACGACGACCAGCAGCAGGGTCAGTAGATCTAGGATATGTGTGAATAGATGCATTAGCATCCATATCACATGTGAATGATATAGAGTCAGTAGCAATACTTACATAGTCATTGATTTCAAGACTATGTGCTCCGATGGTCAATGTCATATCACCCGTTGCAGGGTCATAGGTGCCACCAGTTGGTGTGAATTGGACCAGAGGAGATGCGCCAACGTTGACTGTGATTGTAGTGCCAGTCTCAGCACTAATAGCAAGAGGAGTGTTGAATGCAGGATCTCCAGCACGAGGATAGTCGTGGAAGGATGCATCGTTATCCGAATCACAAGTAAACTTCAGAGAGTGTGGACGGATCGTAACAGTATCCGAAGTTGTCAGTGAGTGAGTGCCAATGGTAAGTACCATTTGACCATTTGAAGGTGTGTAGACTGCAGCAGATACGTCGAATTCTTGCAGATCATCTTCACCACCACTGTAGGATCCTTGATATGTTGTAGGATCTTTCAGCATGAATCCAGTGACAGAAGTCCTGGAATTGACTTGATAATAGAGAAGGTTGTTGATTGCCTGGAAGGACAAGTGCATTGCCTTATCGATAGCAGTCAGAGATTCTGCATACTCACCGATTAGACCGTTAGCAATAGGTGCTCCAGCAGCATCGAAATACTTCTTAGTGAATTCGATGATGTTGTAGTTGCCACCCTGAGAAACGTCTTCTGCCAAGGCATCGATCATCAGACCGATGTCACGACGACACTTGACTTGACCAGGGGAATAGGTGCCTTTCGACTCATCAGGAAGGTCAACCAGCGTGCCATTCAGCAGAGTTTCATCAACCACATCATAGAGAGTGGTAATTGCTGCTTGGACATCACTACAGTTGTCAGTGCCATTGTTAGACTGGTTAGCACCGTTAGTGCCGTATGGGTCATTAGGTGATGGATCAGCAGTAATACCGTTACCATCATAACCACCATGATCTACTTCACTCCAAGGAACGTAGGTGATACCTGCATTAGGTTGACCACCTGGCGCTGTGAAACTAGAAGTCAGATTGTTGACGATTGCCAACTTCATCATGTCTTTTGCTTTTTCAAATCCATAACGAGTCTCAGCAGACTCATTGTTGACATACACAAAGTTGCCATCTACATCAAAATACTTGGCACAAAGTTTACGAGTATAGACATTACCACCACGGAAAATGTCAATGGAGATAGCATCGATATACAACTCAAGGTCACGGATGCACTTATTAGGATCAGGAACGGTGAGTGACGTATATTGCGTCATCATCTCATCGTATGCCTTATTAGCAATGTATGATTTATTTTTCTGGATCAAACGATATGCGTCAGAATACCTACTCCAGGAGTTGGTAATGATATCACCAGGGAAGTAGAATCTGGGGTGCTTGACAGCAATTTCTGCTTCAGCAAAATCAATGATTTGATCTTTGTTACCAAGGATCATTGCCGAGGCATCTTTGAATCTGTTGGTAGCAACACCATGGAAGACAGAGCTTGGGTTGCCGTAGTTTGCTCTATTGTTAATGACAATATCGCCTTCAGAGAAGTTGCCACCTGCCAACTGAGTATACTGGACTTCAGTATTTCTAACTTCTTCAAAGTCAAGGAAGTCCGCATTGATTCTGCTAGTAGAATCGTAAAGCTCAGTAGGTGTAATAGAAGATTGTGAAATGTTATCGATGATAACGTTAGGATTAGTAATACTAACCAGACGCTCAAACAGCAAACCATAGAATGTAGATCCTGGGTTGATGATCAACTCATCAACAGCATCCTGGGTGGCAGGATCAATATAAGGAGAGATGAATGTAATTTGACCAGCAATCTTAGATGATGCTGAGTAAACAAACTCATTAAGTCTTAGATCAAAGATACCAGTTTCAAACTGTGCAGTACCTGAGGTCTTACTAACCACGATAGCATCAGTGACATTACCATCTCCATCAATATTAGTTTCTTCGATAATAGCAGTGTCACCTTCAAGGTTAGTGATAGATTCACCAAACTGGAAGATAGTATCGCTATTAATAGCAGTAACGCTCAGGACAAGTGCCGAGAAGAGGGTGCCACGAGTGATCTCCTCATTCAGGTTGAATGATCCACCAACCAAGTTGATAACGTCGATATGAGTCGTGCCAGAGTCGATAATAGTAGCAACAACGTCGCTATCTTTACCTTGGACTTGCTGACCCAGAGTTGGGAAGATACCGAAGTTTGGTGGACCTGCCTGACCAGAATACAATTCAATTCTGTAAATTACGGTAGGAGTAATCTCCAGAGATCTGTAGTTGACTCTAGACGCTGGTTTTGGTGGCTCGCCAAATACAATTTGTCCGC
>CESO01020317.1_pt1 | contig 22618 bp, 19 predicted proteins | sample 356341 | NCBI WGS metagenome assembly CESO01 (sample SAMEA2621812, study PRJEB7988) | marine metagenome | biome: marine biome (ENVO:00000447); feature: deep chlorophyll maximum layer (ENVO:xxxxxxxx); material: "saline water (ENVO:00002010), including plankton (ENVO:xxxxxxxx)" | depth 35 m | reverse complement strand
ACACCGGTCGCGCAGTTGTTCAAGTGACAAATGCGCAGGTACTTACACCCCATGGCGACCATTGGCGCGGTGCCGAAACCAAAACTTTCGGCTCCCAGAATGGCCGCCTTCACCACATCAAGCCCCGTCTTCATTCCGCCGTCAGCCTGCACACGCACTTTGCCGCGCAGTCGATTACCGCGCAGCGTTTGATGCACCTCAGCGATTCCCAACTCCCAGGGCGAACCGGCATAACGAATCGAGGTGAGCGGACTGGCCGCTGTGCCGCCGTCGTAACCTGAAATCGTAATGAGGTCAGCGTAGGCCTTGGTCACACCGGCCGCGATCGTGCCGACTCCCGGTTCAGACACTAATTTCACCGATACCAGCGCATCGGGGTTCACTTGCTTGAGATCGAAAATCAGCTGGGCAAGATCTTCGATCGAATAAATATCATGGTGCGGGGGCGGCGAGATTAGCGTCACTCCGGGCACCGAGTAGCGCAGTCGCGCGATCAAATCGTTGACCTTACCACCCGGTAATTGTCCGCCCTCGCCTGGCTTGGCGCCCTGCGCAACCTTAATCTGGAGGACCTCTGCGTTCACAAGATAATGCGGCGTCACACCAAACCGCCCCGATGCGATCTGCTTGATCTTCGACACTCGATCCGTGCCAAAACGGTTGGGGTCTTCACCACCCTCGCCGCTATTGGAACGAGCGCCAATCTGGTTCATTCCCATCGCCAATGCTTCGTGGGCCTCAGGTGACAGTGCGCCAAGCGACATGCCCGCAGAATCGAACCGCCGGAAAATACTGTCGATCGGTTCAACTTCATCCAGGGGCACAGGCGATTCGGGCAGCTTAAGCGTCAGCAGGTCGCGAAGGGCGGCGACCGGGCGGTCATTACAGTGTGTGGCGTAACGCTGGTAATCCGCGTACTCCCCGCTCATCACCGCTGACTGCAGGCTCATGACCACGTCGGGGTTGTAGGCGTGATACTCCCCACCATGAACATATTTGAGTAAGCCGCCCTGGTCGAGCGACTTTCGCCGTGACCGTGCCCGGTTTGCCACCTGCCACTGATCTTTTTCAATTTGCTCCAGCGTGACACCCCCTATTCGTGAGGTCACACCGGTGAAAGCCATGTCGACCAGCTCACCATCGAGGCCTACCGCCTCAAACAACTGGGCACCGCGGTATGAGTTGACCGCCGAGATACCCATCTTCGACATGATCTTCAGAAGGCCCTTATTGATGCCTTTCCTGAAATTCTTCTGGGAAAGATGGGGATCACCGAGTAACTCTCCCCGCGTCAGTAGGTCCTCGATGACGCTATAAGCGAGGTAAGGATGCACCGCTGTGGCCCCAAAGCCCAGCAAACACGCTACGTGGTGCGAATCTCTGGCGCTGCCCGATTCCACCACCAAGTTGCAGTCGGCGCGCAGCCCCACCCGAATCAGATGGTGGTGGACCGCTCCTGTAGCCAAAAGGCTGTGCAACGGCACGCGGGTCTCAGCGATATTGCGATCAGACAAAATCAGAATACTTTTGCCCTCGCAGACAGCCGCTTCAGCACTCGAACACACGGCCTCAAGCACCTCGCGAAGGCTCGCATCGGCCGGGTCATAGGTGGTGTCGATGACAACCGTGTGAAAGCCTTCTTCGTCCAGCGCAGTAATCGTCTGGAATTTGGCCTGAGACAGCACTGGCGAGGTCAGACTGATACGACGGGCATGCTCGACAGACTGTTCAAAAATATTGCGTTCCGGTCCAAGGTCAACCTCAAGAGACATCACGATTGACTCGCGCAGCGGGTCAATCGGCGGGTTGGTGACCTGCGCAAATTTTTGACGGAAGTAGTCATATAGCGACCGTTCCTGCCTCGACAGCACCGCCATGGGTGTATCGTCACCCATCGATCCGACGGCTTCGTTGCCCGACTCGGCGAGGGGCCGCAAGACCTGATCACGCTCTTCAAAGCTAACTTGAAACATTTTCTGATAAATATCGAGCTCTGCGCCCGCGATAGCAGCGATCGGCTCGCCGGCGAAGCGACCCTCAATGAGGCGCGCATTCTGACGTAACCACTGCTTGTAGGGTTGGCGGGTCTTCAGTAATTCATCAATATCATTGGTATGAAGAATTTTGCCTTCCTGCGTGTCGACCACCAGCATCTGACCGGGGCCAACCCTACCTTTGGCGATAACCTGCTCAGGCTTGTAGCCGTGGGTGCCCACTTCCGAAGCGAGGGTAATAAAGCCATCGTCAGTGGTGACCCAACGCGCCGGTCGCAGACCATTACGATCCAGTAAACAGCACGCGTAGCGGCCATCTGTCAGGACGATTCCGGCGGGGCCGTCCCAGGGCTCCATGTGCATAGCGTTATATTGATAAAACGCTTTCAGGTCGGGGTCGATCCCCTCGATATTTTGCCAGGCAGGCGGAATCAGCATGCGCAGCGCACGCGGCAATTCGACGCCGCCCGTCGTAAGCAGCTCAAGCATATTATCGAGGCTTGACGAATCCGACCCCTCGGTATTGACCAGCGGCAACAGTTCCTGCAAGTCTGGCAATAACGGCGTTTCGAGCTTGGCGCTGCGTGCGCGAGACCAGCTGCGGTTACCCTCAATCGTATTAATCTCGCCGTTATGAGCCAGCATCCGGAATGGCTGGGCAAGGGGCCAGCGCGGAAGCGTGTTGGTCGAAAAACGCTGATGGAAAACGCAAATCGCGGTCTCCAGAACGGGACTATTGAGGTCAGGATAAAACCGCTCGAGGTCGGCGGGCATGACCAGGCCTTTATAAGACACCACCCGGTCCGACAGGCTGCAAATATAAAAGTCGGGGTCGTTGACCAGCGCCATTTCAGCCTTTCGACGAGCAGTAAACAGTTTGCCCAGACAGTGCTCATGATCAATGCCGCCGGCATTCACAAACACCTGCTCGATCCTAGGAAGTTGGTCAAGGGCGATCTCGCCACAGACGCTCTCGTCTACCGGCACCTCTCGCCAGCCGAAAACCGGCAAGCCTTCGGCCATCAAGGCGGACTCCATCGCCTCCCGGGCTGCCTGCTGCAGAGTCCCGTCCTGGCTCAGGAACAGCATGCCCACGGCGTAGTGTTCACCCAGGTCGACGCCCAATACCGCTTTTGCCTCAGCACGCATGAAAGCATCGGGCATTTGTAACAACAAACCGCAGCCGTCGCCGGTGCGGCCGTCTGCGGCAATCCCGCCACGGTGTGTCATGCAGGTCAGAGACTCAATTGCCGTTTGCAGCAGGCGATGACTGGCCTCGCCCTCAATATGGGCGATTAAACCGAAACCACAATTGTCCCGAAACTCCTCGGGTCGGTAGAGACCGCGGGAAGATATCGAACGGCGATCGACGCCGCCCGCTTCTAAAACATGCTTCATAAATCGTTTCGCTGCTGAACCGGCGCACAACACCGGCGAAACCACCCCTCACGGGGCAAGAACAAAAAGGGGGCGTAGTGTACACGCCCGAAAACGGGCGCTCAATTAGCTTAAACGTCGCCGATCAGGCGTCGATCACGCCGGCAATATCGCCTTCCGTGACACTTTCGGTCACCACTGCTTCACCCAACTGCGTGAGTAAAATATAGCGAACTTTTCCCGCCGCCACTTTCTTGTCACTCGCCATGGCCGCCAGCAGTGCCTCGGGCGTGACGTTTGCGGGTGGCGACACGGGTAAACCCACCGCTTTATTGAAGCCGATCAATTGCTCCACCACCTCGGGGTTCAGTGCACCCTGCAAGGCGGACAACCGGGTGGCCATCACCATCCCGGCCGCTACGGCTTCGCCGTGCAACCAGTCGCCGTAACCTTGAATGCGTTCGATAGCGTGACCAAAAGTATGTCCAAAATTCAGGTGCGCGCGAACGCCACTTTCTCGCTCATCTGCTGCGACAACCGCCGCTTTGATGGCGCAGCTTCGCGCGATCGCCAAGGCAAGTGCATCGGGCTCTCGGGCCTTCAACGCCTCAACGTTATTGATGAGCCAGCCAAAAAACTCAGCATCGCGAATCAAACCATATTTGATGACCTCGGCCAGACCAGCAGTGAACTCTCGCTCGGGCAGGCTCGACAGCGTATCGAGGTCAATGAGCACCTGCAGCGGTTGATGAAACGCCCCGATCAGATTTTTACCCATCGGGTGATTGACTCCGGTCTTGCCTCCGACTGAGGAATCCACCTGTGCCAGCAGGGTTGTCGGTACCTGAATAAAATCTGCGCCGCGGAGAAAGCAGGCGGCGGCAAAGCCCGTCATATCGCCCACAACACCGCCGCCCAGAGCAATAAATACGCTGCGCCGCTCATGGCGATCCGCGAGCGCGGCGTCAAGAATGTGCTGGATAGAGCCCATATCTTTGTGGTGCTCACCCGCAGGAAGCACCACTTCAGTCAGCTGCGCACAATCACCCAAAGCGGTTTTCAGCGCGCCGCTATAGAGCGGCCCGACTTGATCATCTGTAACCAGCACCACGCCACGACCCGCGATTAAACGCTGGCAAGTCGCGGCGTCCCCTATCAGGCCGCGACCGATATCAATCGGATAACTCCGATCTTCCGCCGAAGAGGCGAGATCAACGTGCAGCGTATGCAAAAGGTCTGGCATGAACGGAGGGCTCCGGGTTAGCTGTCAATGATCACCGCGCGGAATGAGCCCGCGCTCACGCAGCTCAATCTCAATTTGTCGGGCGACCTTGCGGGCATTAGCGCCGCCCCCCGAGATGATGACATCTGCGAGCGCCCTGTAAAGCGGCTCGCGCTCCGACATGAGTTTTTTCAGCATTGCCTCGCGGTCACCCTGCTGAAGGAGCGGTCGCCCTTCACCAGAGCCGGTTCGTTTGAGCTGCTGCGCTACCGAGATATTCAGAAACACCACCGCACCGGTGCCGGCCATCAATTCACGGTTCTCCTCGGCCAATATCGCCCCACCGCCGGTAGCGATCACACCGGAGCGCTCGGCGAGATCTTGCAACACCACCGTCTCGCGGCGACGAAAGCCAGACTCACCCTCAACGTCGAAAATCCAGGGGATATCCGCACCTGCCCTCTGCTCGATCTCGTTATCGGAGTCGATAAAACAGCACCCCAAAAGATCAGCCAGGTGCCTTCCCACCGTCGACTTGCCGGAACCCATTGGCCCGATTAGAAACAGCCGCGGGCCCTCGGTCTCAGACATGATTCACTCCGTCAGTTCACCAACGCTTCAGAAAGGATTCTAGGCGTGATGAAAATCAGTGTCTCGGTTTTTTGTTGGGTATTGGCAGTGCTTTTAAACAGCTTACCCAAATAGGGGATGTCCCCTAATACCGGCACCTTTTCGACCTTGACCAGCTCCTCGTTTTTGAACACACCGCCCAGGACGACGGTCTCGCCGTTGCCGACCAGCACCTGCGTCGTCAGCTCAGTGGTATCGATTGTTGGAATCAACCCGCCGTTGCCACTGGGCACCAGAGCACCCACCGAGTCCTGATTCACCACCAGATCAAGCAGCACCCGATCGTCCGGGGTGATATTAGGCGTAACATCCAGCTTCAACACCGCCTCCTTAAACGCCGTAGTCGTCGCACCCGATGCCGCGCCTTCCTGGTAAGGGATCTCGGTACCCGACTTGATACTCGCTTTCTGCTTATCACCGGTGATGACCTTCGGCTGCGACACCACCTCACCCTCGCCGGAGGCTTCCAACGCCGACAATTCGGCGGTTAAAAATAAATCGGTAGAGGTAAAACCCACCGCGAAGCCCGACGTACCCTCTGCAACACCAAGATCAACAAAGGGAGCTGACGGCGCAGTAACCTGCCCACCGCCAATAAGTTGGTTATTCAGACTGGTCACACTCGCCGTGTCTCCCGCTACGGATGTGAACTTGTCGCCATTCACATTCAGGTAGCCGCCACCCCAGCGGATGCCCAACTGCTCATCGATATTGGATGAGGCGATCACAATACGCGCCTCGATCATGACCTGTCGAATCGGAATATCGACCTTCTCGATGAGGTCGCGAATTTCTGACAGCTTCGCGGCGGTGTCCGTCACTACGATCGAATTGGTGCGCTCATCGACCACCACCGAACCCCGCTCGGAGATGAGCGAGCCTCCCTCCTCGGAGCCCGCCTCGAACAATCCGATCACATCGATCGCCTTGGCATAGCGGATGCGGATAAATTCCGATTGCAGGGGTGCCAGCTCCGCCAGCTGCTTATTCGCTTCTATCTCCTGACGCTCCCGCTCAGCGATCTCCTGCGCGGGCGCCACCATCAGCACATTCCCGACCTGCCGGCTGTCAAGACCACGGGTTTTGAGCACCAGATCCAGCGCCTGATCCCAAGGAACATTTTGCAGCCGTAAGGTGATGTTACCGGTGACGGAATCCGAGGCGACAAGATTGAGCTCAGTGAAATCAGCGATCAACTGTAGTACCGCACGCACCTCAATGTCCTGAAAATTCAGCGAAATACGATCGCCCACATAATCAAATTCGTTCAGCCGATCGCGCTTTTCTTCCTCGCTGAGCGCGGCCACAGCAAGAATGTATTGGCTACCCGTTTGGTACGCTAAATAATCATAGAGCCCGTCGGCACTGAGTTTAAGCCGGGTGCCGCGCTCGGTGGTACTGACATCAATGGCCTGCACGGGTGTCGCGAAGTCAGTGACATCGAAGCGGCGAATCAATGACTCGCGCACGTTAGTCGCGAGAAACTCCAGCATCATATCGCCGCCCTCACTATAGATGCTCGCATCGACCTCGGGATTAGTGAGACTGAGAATCAAGAGCCCCTCGCCGTCGGGGGAGCGCTGAAAGGCAAGATCAGTGATCTCCGACACAACGCGCTCGACTCGGTTGGCGTCGCTGCGCAGGATGTCGGTGGTCGGCGACGCTACCACCGACTGGCCATCACCGTGACCGATCAGCAAGGTTAACTGGCGCCCGGACACCGAACGCTTAAAAGGTACAAGCTCGACCAGATTCACCACCATTCGGGTACGGCTGCCTGACTCAAGTACCATCACACTGGTGGCGTTGGCTTGAGAGAGTCCGTAACGCTTTTGGTCAAGAGCGCTCTGGGTCTCCGGGAAGTCGAGCACAATTCTGGCGGGGTCCTCAATCGTGTAGCTGTCGATATCAGTAGCCGGCGACTCACTAAACGTCAGGCGCACTTCGAGCGCTGACCCAGGCTGCGCAGTGAAAGCAATATCCTCAATCATCACCGGCTCTGCGACCGCCACAGCGGCCAATAACCATCCGATAAGCCCGCTCAGTGCCCCCGCCGGAGAAAATCCGCTGTGCACATTTGGGTACGTGTTTAACATTCCTTGTCTCCCTCGCTCACATCCCTGAGAGCTCTATTGTTCTGGGTCGCTCCACCCAGCCGCCTTCAGTTCCGTCCGGGACAATTTCGATCACCGCGACAAACGTGGCACCCATCTCAACAACCCTACCGTGATCCCGTCCGAGAAAGTGGTTTACCTGTACGCGATGAATGCCGCCGTCGGGATCCTGAATCAGCGTCCAGTCCTGGCCACTTCGCTCCAATGACCCCACCATCATCAGAGAATCCAACGTAAAACGCTCGAGATACTCCTTAGCGCGATTACTGTCGGGGCTAAGCGCTGCGCGAGAGGACAATGCCGCCAACTGTCGGATATCTACAGGACGATCGAAAGGACTGCGCGACGTGGTCGCGGCATAAGCAAAGGCCTCGTAAGCTCTAAACGTCGGGATTGGTTCAATGACGCCGCCCGGCCGGACTCGCTTCTCGCCCATGAAAGCATCTAAATCACTAAAACCACTGTCGGCACAGGATGCCAACCAAGGCAGCAACGCCACGACGCCGGCAAGCCTTACTAAAGTCGTTGTCGCCCTACACACCATCGTCTTCCTCCCGATAGCGATAGGTTTTCGCGAGAATGCTCATCTCCAGCATGGGCGCAACCTCGGTATCAATTGTGATCTCGAAGTCATGCAGGGTCACAATGCGCGGCAGCCCTGCCATGCCCGAAATAAAGGCACCGAGGTCGTGATAAGAACCCACCGCCTCGATCGCGATAGGCAGTTCAATATAAAAAGTCTGCGCCTGCTCATCCAGCAGATCAATGCGCTTGATACTCAGACCGTTAAGTTCGCCTTTGTCGGTAATATCCTCTAGCAAACCAGGCACTTCTGTCTCCGACGGGAGCTGCGCCATTAGCGCTCCAAAGCGCTGTTCCATCTCTACCAGCTGCGCCTTGTAGGCTGCCAGATTAGCGGCCTCGAAGGCTTTTTTTTCAAAGTCCTGCCTTAGCGTCTGTTCTTCCTGCTCCACCCTACCCAACTGTTTGTTAAGGTCGTCAACGTGCAGATGGAAGCCCCCAAACAAGATCAGCAGGTACAGCAATGTCAGCACGATCACTTTTAACATCAGCGGCCAGCGACCGATGTTGTCCATATCCAGATCGGCGAGGTCAAAGTCGTTCAGTGCTTGGAGTTGCTCGGAAACTGTCACAATGCGAGCACCTCGTCGGCCTTCTCTAATTGCAAACTCACCGACAGCTTAAAGATAGTCGCCTGCTCGCCGTAATCTGGCGCCGCCTGCACCGCATCGAGGTTCGGATTTTCGAGCCAGTCTGAAGCGTCCAGTTTGCGCATCAGACTGGACACCCGATTGTTAGATTCAGCAACGCCTTCAATCGATACCACGCTGGCCCTGGTCTCCAGCGAGGTATAAAAAACACCGTCGGGAACCGTTCTAACAAGCTGATCCATGAGCCTGACGATCAGTGGGCGGTTGCCCTGAAGAGCTTGAATCACTTGCATGCGCTCGATCAGTTGAGTGCGTTTACGCTGCAAATCCCGGATCTCCGCTACCTCCTCATCCAGCAGGGCAATGCGGTTGCTAAGGTATTGGTTGCGGGACAATTGCTGGTCGATCTGACTGTTGACCGTCAGATCCCAGAACAGCAGTGATACCGCCGCCCCCGCCAACGTTGCGCCCAGGCTGACCAAAAATTGTTTTTTACGCTCTTCTCTGCGGGCCTCGCGCCACGGCAAGAGATTAATGCTGGCCATCAGGGTGTGCCCCGCATCGCCAGTCCACACGCCACCATCATTGCGGGCGCGTCTTTAGCCAGGGCCTGGGCGTTCACTTTCGCCCCCACCGACATATCAGCAAACGGATTCGCAACAATAGTGGTTGTATTAAGGCGTTGCTCAATCATATCGGCGAGCCCCCCAATCGAGGCAACACCACCACACAGGACAATGCAGTCGAGTTTGTTGTAATCGCTCGAGGAAAAGAAAAACTGCAGTGAGCGGCTCACCTGCTGGACCACCGCTTCCCGGAATGGCTCCAGGACCTCGCGCTCGTAGCCCTCGGGCAGGCCGCCCTGTTTTTTGGCAAGACCGGCCTCCTCGAAAGAGAGCTCGTACCGGTTCATAATTTCTTCGGTAAGCTGTTTGCCACCAAACAGCTGTTCCCTCGTATAGACCGATTCACCGGCAGCAAAGATCGACAGTGTCGTCATGCTGGCGCCAATATCCACCATCGCAATGGTGCCTGACATCGCAACGGGCATCTGGGACCGCAACAGTGAAAGCGCGCGTTCTATGGCAAAGACTTCAACATCCATCACTGCCGGTATCAAACCTGCCTCTTCCAGGGCCTCTACTCGCGATTCAATGGTTTGTTGACGACAAACGGCCAGCAGGACGTTGACCTGACCGTCCAGCCCGGGCACGGGGCCCAGCTCTTCAAAATCCAAGGCGACTTCATCCAGCGGATAGGGAATGTACTGATCTGCCTCCAGGGTGAGTTGCGCTTCGAGTTCTTCCTCGGAGAGGCCCGCAGGCATGGCAATCATCTTGATGATGACGGCTGAACCTGACACAGCCGCCGCCGCACGCACGGCGCGGGTGTTCGAACGATTGATTAGCTCGCGGATCAGATTGCCGACAACGCCGACTTGGTTGACATTTTTTTCGACCACTGCCTCCGGAGGCAGTGGCGATACCGCATAGCTCTCGACCCGGTAGCGATCACCGTCCTGGCTCAGCTCCAATAGCTTGACGGTCGTCGAACTGATGTCGATGCCGAGCACCTGACTTCTTTTGGCGACGCCAAATTCTTTCAACACGTTACATTCCTTTGCGTGTGTCGATGTTTCCCGAGAGGGGCCTCGGTCTGTGAAGGTTACATACTACGACGCGCCCTCAGGTTTATGGCCCGCCAAAGTCGGTAAAAGGTCACTTAACGCACTCAATAGTGTGAAATCTCCGCAAAAGCCCTGATATGTTTACGTTTTCAGGCGTTGCGATGCGTTCACCGTCCGTCCGGGGTCTCACGTTGAACCCCGCCTGAAACGATTTATACCGGAGTGTCCACAGTGCCAAGAGCCAGAAAACTGACGCAATATGCCGGGCTGATCACCTGTGCGGGTCTTTGGTGGCTAGCGGGCCTCTACCTCTACCTCAGCCCGGATCTGCCCGAAGAGAGTGCGCTACGCAATATCACACTGCGCACCCCTATGCGGGTACTTAGCCTCGACGGCGCCCTCATCGGACAATTTGGGGAACAAAAGAGAAAACCACTGCGCTTTGACGAGATCCCGCAAAGCTTTATTAATGCCCTGCTCGCCGCTGAAGATGACGGTTTCTTTGAACACAGCGGCATCGAACCCCTGAGTTTGATGAGAGCGGTTACGGAGTTACTACTCACCGGTAAGAAAGGTAGTGGGGGATCTACCCTCACCATGCAAGTAGCAAGAAATTATTTCCTCACCCTGGATCGAACGTTCCTCAGAAAATTCACCGAGATTTTGCTGGCATTTCAGATCGAAGCCCGGCTTAGCAAGGAAGAGATTTTCGAGCTGTATGTTAACCGCGTATTCCTTGGCCACCGAGCCTATGGCTTTGAGGCCGCCGCCGAAACCTATTACGGCAAGCCCCTCGCCGATCTCAGTCTCGCGCAGCACGCCATGCTGGCGGGGGTGCCAAAAGCCCCTTCTCGTAATAACCCCCTGAGCAATCCTGACGAAGGAAAGGGCCGGCGGGACTGGATTCTGGGACGTATGGCCAGCCTTGGCATGATTGATGAAACGGAGCAGCTCATCGCCCAGAACACCCCGGTGACGGCCGATTTTTATGGGCAAGTCGTCGAAGTCGACGCCGATTACGTGGCCGAAATGGTGCGCCGGGAAATGGTGGAGCGCTTCGGAAACGCCGCCTACAACGATGGTTATGTCGTTTACACCACGGTAGAGGCTAAGCGGCAGCAGGCTGCGCACGATGCGGTATTAAGCGGGCTGCGAACCTACGACTGGCGACACGGCTGGCGGGGCCCGGAACGGCGATTGGCGCCCCGGGAGGGGGAGCTACCGGAACAAACCCTTGAGCGCTGGCAGGAAGCACTGCGGGCCATGCCCACTATCGCCAAGCTACCGCCGGGGATTGTCACCGAAGTGGGCGAGGAGGAGGTCACCGTGCTCACCAAGTCCGGCGAATCCATCTCACTCCTGTGGGAAGGTGATCTTGCAAAGGTGCGCCGGTATCGATCCGTTAATCAAACATCGGCCGCGGAAAAAACCGCTTCTGATCTCCTCGCTCGGGGTGATCTGATCCGCATTCGCGAGGTAGCACAGGGGTGGCGGCTCACCCAGGTGCCGAAAGCGCAATCTGCATTGGTATCGCTGGACCCCAAGCACGGCGCAATACGGGCTCTGGTGGGCGGCATGGGCTTCGAGCTCTCAAAATTCAATCGCGCCACGCAGGCAAAACGCCAGCCCGGTTCCAACTTCAAACCTTTCCTCTATGCCAGTGCGCTCTCCGCCGGTATCACGCCATCCACGGTGATCAACGACGCACCGGTAGTGCTCGATAATCTTGCGGCAGCAGAAATCTGGCGCCCCGAAAATGATAGCGGCAAGTTTTATGGCCCCACGCGCCTCAGGGAAGCACTGACCTTCTCGCGAAACCTCGTATCGATCCGGGTGCTGCAGCGGGTCGGAGTCAGATCATTTATCCGCTTCATAGAAGCACTCGGCTTCGACACCGAGGATATGCAAGCCAACCTAACACTCGCACTGGGTACTCACACGTATACGCCCCTCGACATTGCGACCGGTTATGCCCTTCTCGCTAACGAGGGATTCAAAGTGGAGCCCTGGTTGATTGAGCGCATTGAAAATGCGGCTGGAGAAATCGTCTACGCCGCCGACCCCCTGGTCGCTTGTGCTGAGTGCGTTAGATCAGATGACAAGGAGTCCGAAGAAATGCGGATGGAAGATATTCTGGGTGCCGCGGTACCCGAGGTCCGCGCCGCCGAGCAGGTGATGGACCCTCGGGTCGCCTACATCACCTCATCTTTCCTCAATGACGCCATTCAGCGTGGCACGGGGCGACGCGCAAGGGTATTGGAACGCAATGACATTGCCGGCAAAACCGGCACAACTAACGGGCCCCGAGACGCTTGGTTCTCGGGTTTCAATCGCGATCTGATCACCACCGCCTGGGTGGGCTTCGACGATTACAGTCCACTGGGTCGTCGGGAATTCGGAGGCACTGCGGCGCTTCCAATCTGGATCGACTATATGCGACAGGCCCTCCCCCCTGCGCAGCTTGCAGTGCCGATGCCACCCGGCATTGTGCGGCTCCGGGTAGATAAGGAATCGGGACTGCGCGTTCGGGGGCAGCCCGAGGGCAGCACGATGGAGTACTTTCTGGAGGAATTTCTACCGGATTGGGATGACAAGTCGGACAGAGGCATCGACAGCGAAAATCTGGAACAGATTTTCTGAGGCAAAAAAAACGCCGGCATGAGCCGGCGCCTTCGATCAGATTACAACTCAGCCTTTCAGGTTGCGACCGCCAAAACGCTTGTTAAATTTCGCCACGCGGCCATCGCTCTGAGCAACTTTCTGTTTGCCCGTGTAAAAAGGATGCGACGCGCTTGAAATATCCAGCGTAATGTAGGGATATGTCTGTCCTTCGTAGTCTTTTGTGTCACTGGTACTGACCGTAGAACCTACTACAAAGAAAGTGTCGGACGAGGTGTCGTGGAACAAAACGTCCCGGTACTCAGGATGAATATCTGCTTTCACGCCAACCTCCGTCAGCATCTGTCGTGCGAAAAAGAGCGCGGATGATACCAGAGCCCGCACCGATAGCAACTAGCAATACACCCGCCCTCGGGCTCTAGTACACTGGGCCCGGAGAGCCAGTGCGCCGAGTAGACCTTGACCCAAAAAATAGCGGACAACACCTCCGATCCCATGATCTGGCGCTGTGCGGTGCCCTCCCCCTTGAGACGACACTTTGATTACCGACCCCCTGCGGATTGGCAGGGTACGGTAAAACCCGGGGTCCGGGTAAGCGTTCCTTTTGGTAAACGCGCGGTCACCGCGGTCGTGGTGTCGGCGGCAACCGAGTCCGAAATAGACGAGACGAAGCTGCGGCACGTCACGGCACTACTGGATACAGCGCCCCTCTATACCGAGGCACAGCTGGCACTGCTGAGATGGGCGGCCGACTATTATCAGCACCCCGCGGGGGAAGTTTTACCGCTGGGGTTATCGCCGGGAGAGCGGCGCGGTAAAACCGAGCGCACGGTGGGAGAGCCAGGGCTCTCGCTCACTACCCGAGGACAGGGGCTACCTGAAGGTGCGCCTCATCGGGCACCCAAACAGGCAGCATTGGTATTCAAACTCAAACAGGGGCCCGCCAGTCTTCAAGCACTGGCTGCAGAGGGCTTCAGCCGAAACGTCATCAAAGCGCTTATCGATCATGATCTCGCCACATCCTACGAACTGAAGGCTGATCAGAACTGGCGAACCCAAACACCCCCGCTGCCTGCCAATGCAGAGCAGCACGCCGCGATTGATGCGATCTTGGCCCAAACCGGGACTTTCGCGGTGCATCTCCTCTATGGGGTGACGGGAAGCGGCAAAACCGAAGTTTATTTGCAGAGCATTGCCGACTGCCTAGAGCGAGGTCAGCAGGCGCTGGTATTACTCCCTGAGATTGCGCTCACGCCTCAAACCATGGCTCGCTTTGAGGCGCGGTTTGACGCACCGGTGGTCGCACTCCATTCAGGTATGGGGGATGCCGAACGAGATCGAGTCTGGGCTGCAGCGCGACGCGGCTCTGTTGCCGTCGTGCTGGGCACCCGGTCCGCGGTTTTTGTCCCCTTATGTCGACCCGGGCTGATCGTAGTCGATGAGGAACATGATGCGGCGTTTGTTCAACAGGATGGCTTTCGCTACTCCGCGCGGGATGTCGCCATTAAACGCGGTCAACTCGAGCAATGTCCGGTGGTACTGGGCAGCGCCACACCCAGTCTTGAGAGTTGGCATAACGCTGAACTGGGACGCTACCAACGCCACGCTTTGACGCAACGAGCGGGCACGGGAACATTACCCCGACACCACCGCATCGATATCAGCGGGCTTGATTTGTCTGCGGGCCTCTCGCAGGAGCTCCTCAACCGAATTGGAGACACGCTCCGCGATGGCCATCAGGTCCTGGTATTCCTAAACCGGCGCGGCTTTGCCAATGCCCTGCTTTGCCACGATTGTGGCTGGAGCAGCGACTGCACGGATTGTGACGCCCGTATGACGCTGCATAAAACACCGCCGGGCCTGCACTGCCATCACTGCGACCGACGCAGTGCGCTGCCCCGCCAATGCCCAAATTGCCAGAGCCAACGCCTTGTCGGTACCGGCGTCGGAACCCAACAGACCGAAGCCTTTCTCACGGAGCAGTTTGCCGATTTCCCGGTTATTCGAGTCGATAGTGACACTATGACCGGCCGGGCATCCATGTCCGGCCTAATCAGCCGCCTGGACTCAGGAGACCCGGTATTGATGATTGGCACCCAGATGCTCAGCAAAGGACATCATTTCCCTCACGTCACGCTGGTCGCCGTGGTGGACGCCGATGCGCTGCTTTTCAGCCCCGATTTTCGCGGTGAAGAGCGGTTGCTCCAGCTTCTCACCCAAGTTGGCGGCCGGGCTGGACGTGACAAAACGCCAGGTGAGGTGCTCATACAGACCCGGCATCCAGAGCACCCCCTGATGCAACAACTCGACCGGCCCTACCACACCGCCTTGCCCGCGCTGCTGAGTCACCGTGTGCAAGCAGGGTTGCCGCCTCTCGGCGCGCTGGGTGTTATTCGGTGTGACAGTCAAAGTCGACGCGAGGGGCTGGACTTCCTCCATCAGGTGAAAAACAGCGCAGTGGCGGCGGCCGGGACTCAGATAATTGGACCCGTGCCTGCGGCGATGGCTCGGCGTAAAAATCGCTATCGGTCTCAGCTGGTGATCTCGGCGAAAAACCGCGCTGTGCTGGCTGCCAGCATGGAGACACTGGTCTCGGCGGCGGAATCCACGCGACGCTCGCGCCACCTCAGCTGGTCAGTCGATATCGACCCCTACGAAAGCTTGTGACTTCCTTCGCTGGAGCCAGCGCTATGGGTTGGTGATAATACCGCTTGAGTCCGCGCGCATCGGCGACGCGGGTAGACCGTGACAGGATGACGATGAAACCCGAACTGGCTGCGCTGATTAATACAGCGCTGGAACAACTCGTATCGCAAGGTGTCTTGGCTGGACTGCCTGACGCAGCACTGCAAATTGATCGCCCGAAGGATCCGAGCCTCGGCGACCTCTCCTGCAACATTGCCATGGTGCTGGCTAAACGCGCCGGTATCGCGCCTCGCGATCTCGCCACACAGATTATCGATACGCTGCCCGACAATACGTTGATCGAACGCTGTGATATCGCGGGTCCAGGCTTCATCAATTTTTTTGTTAACGCGAGCCACCATACCGGGGTTGTGCGCACCATTTTGGAAAGTGGCTCAGCCTACGGAAAATCAAATAGCGGCGCGGGTCGGCAGGTGCAGGTGGAATTTGTTTCGGCTAATCCTACGGGACCACTGCATGTTGGCCACGGGCGCGGCGCAGCGATCGGTGACTCACTGAGTCGGTTGCTTGAGGCAACAGGCTGGTCGGTGCAACGCGAGTTCTACTACAACGATGCGGGGCAGCAGATCAATAACCTTGCCCTGTCGGTACAAGCTCGCGGTCAGGGCAAAGGTCCTGATCACTCCGACTGGCCTGCCGATGGCTATCAGGGAGGCTACATCGAGGATGTTGCAGCCGCCTATATAGCGGGCGATTCGGTGCAAGCTGCCGACCGGGAGATCACCGGCGCCGCTGATTTGGATGACCTCGACGCCATCAGGGAATTCGCAGTGGCCTGCCTGAGGCGCGAGCAAGACCAGGATCTGCAGGCCTTTCAAGTCGTTTTCGACGAGTACTTTTTGGAGTCATCTCTCTACGATAGCGGCGCGGTCGAAGAGACCGTGGCGACGCTTCAAGCCGCGGGCCACACTTTTGAAGATCAGGATGCACTCTGGCTGCGTACGACCGACTTTGGTGATGACAAAGACCGCGTAATGCGCAAAAGCGAGGGCGGCTATACCTACTTTGTGCCCGACGTCGCCTATCATCACAACAAGTGGCAGCGGGGTTACCAGCGCGTCATTAACGAGCAGGGTGCGGATCACCACAGCACCATCACCCGGGTACGGGCTGGACTCCAGGGCCTCAATGTGGCGATTCCCGAGGGTTGGCCAGAATACGTGTTGCACCAGATGGTGACCGTGATGCGCGAGGGCGCCGAGGTCAAACTCTCTAAACGGACAGGCGGTTACGTGACACTCCGCGACCTGATTGACTGGGTGGGTTGCGATGCCACCCGCTATTTTCTGGTCGCACGAGCGCCCACTTCTCAACTGACCTTCGACGTGGATCTGGCGCTGGCACGCAGTAATGAGAACCCCGTTTACTACATTCAATACGCGCACGCGCGGTGCGTCAGCGTGTTGCGTAAAGCAGCCGAAATCGAGGGCGACGCTAACGTCAGCGCCGGGCTGGCGTATCTGGCGCGTCTCGATGAGCCCGAGACCCTATCACTGGCCGTCAGTTTGGGTCGCTTTCCCGAAGTGGTCGCCAATGCAGCAGAGCGCCTTGAGCCGCATGACGTGGCCAATTATTTGCGAGAGCTCGCTGCGCACTTCCACAGCTTTTACAACGCACACAAAGTCCTCGAAGGGGCACCCGAAACCATGCAGGCGAGGCTCGCACTGGTCGCCGCCACCCGGCAAGTCATCGCCAGCGGTCTTGATCTGCTGGGCGTGTCAGCTCCGGACGCCATGTAATGGCTAACACCTCAGGCAATGCCGGGCGTAAACCCTCTGCAACACGCCGCCAGACACCATCATCCAGGCAAAATACGCCTCCGACCCTTAATACGTCGCACTTACAGGGTTTTGTGGTGGGATGTGTCACCGGCATTCTCTGCTGTGTGGGCATATTGAAAGCCCTTGAGAGCGACGAACAGACCACCGATACCGCGCCCGCACCCCCGCCTACTGAAGCGGTTGAAGCCGGTCCCCGTTTCGACTTCTATACGGTATTGCCTAATCAGGAACTCGACCTCAACCCCGATATTGAGCCTGCGGCGTTGGGGTCCGAACCCAGTGGTCAGGGACAGTATCTATTGCAAGTGGGCTCGTTTCGCCAAGAAGGTGATGCGGATCGGCGGCGTGGTGAGCTGGCCCTGCTCGGGCTCGAGGCAAACGTCGAGCCCAGTGATGGCGATAACGGGAGATGGTATCGGGTCTATCTTGGGCCTTTCGAGAGCCGCTCGGACATGGCGCGAGCACGATCATTAACCGCACAGGCGGACATGGATACCTTATTACTCAGACGAGCAGCACCATGAACACGGTGAGTCAGCATCAGGTCACCCGCCTGCACTATTCCCGCAGCAAGCGCAGGCTTGAAATCGCCTTCGCTGACGAAGCTGAGTACCAACTCACCGCCGAATTTCTCAGGGTCTTCTCGCCCTCTGCTGAGGTGCGGGGCCACGGGCCCGGGCAAGAGACGCTTCAAACCGGCAAGTCCTCGGTCGGCATCGCGGGGATCGAACCAGTGGGGCACTACGCGGTGCAGATTAGCTTTGATGACGGACACGATTCAGGCCTGTATAGCTGGCAGTATCTGCGTGACCTTGCCGAGCAACAGGACCGGTATTGGCAAAGCTACCTCCAGCAACTGGCAGCTGCAGGGAAATCACGGGACGCTGAGGTTCAGGTCCTGCATTTTGACCCCTGACACGGACACCTCCCGCCTCTGAACACAACTCCGCCGCTCAGGTACACTTGCCGGCCCGCTGGCATAAGACCGGCGCGACGATGAGAACGGGCAGATGAGTAACGACGCGGCACATAACGCCGATCGCGATGACAACACCACCGACTTCGGCTTTACCCGGGTAGACCCCGCGGCAAAAGCCGGCATGGTCCGCGGCGTATTTGACTCTGTCGCCAGCCGCTATGACCTGATGAATGACCTGATGTCTGGAGGCGTTCACCGCCTCTGGAAGCGCTTTACGATCGAGCTCAGTGCCGCGCGTCCGGGGCAGACCATTCTGGATATTGCTGGTGGAACCGGCGACCTCGCTGCGCGATTCTCGCAGCTCGTGGGAGCCGACGGTCAAGTCATACTCGCCGACATTAACGCCGCCATGCTCGAGGTGGGTCGCGACCGACTTATCGACAAGGGGGCCACTGGGAACATCGAGGTGGTGCAAGCCGACGCCCAAGCACTGCCCTTTGAAGAGAACAGCGTCGATTGCATTACCATCGCCTTCGGGCTGCGTAATGTCACCGATAAGGACATGGCACTGCGCTCCATGTTGCGGGTGCTGCGCCCTGGAGGTCGACTACTGGTCCTTGAGTTCTCGAAGCCCACCTCACCCCTGCTTGGCAAAGTCTACGATCAATACTCGTTTCAGATCCTGCCGGCGATCGGTCGTCTCATTGCTCAGGATGCTGACAGTTATCGTTATCTGGCGGAGTCCATCCGCAAGCATCCGGATCAGGACACCCTGCTTGAAATGATGGAGGACGCCGGATTTGTCGAGTGTCGTTACCACAACATGACCGGCGGTATTGTCGCCGTTCATCAGGGATTCAAGCCGTGACGCAACACGACCCCGCACTGCTCAGCGCCGCGCTCGCAGGTGCCGAACGGGCGCTGAATCAAGCGATTGCAGCGGCGCCTAGCTCTCACAGCGAACTCAACGCGCTTGCGGGCACCCTGCTGGGTATTGAGATCACAACGCTTGAACTGACCTTGTATATAGAGATGGTCACTGGCACGGAAGTGCGCTTAATGTCGCACTGCGAAAACGAGACGGACGCCTTTGTGCGCGGCACGCTGGAAGATTTTGCAGCCCTCGCCACTTCTGATGACCCCGCCGCGGCCCTGATCAATAGTGGTATCGAGCTCGAAGGCAGCAGTGCGAGCCTTATTGCGCTGCAGCAGGTGATCTCCCGCATGGATATCGACTGGGAGGCACCCCTGGTGGAAGTGCTCGGCGACGTCGTGGGTCATCAACTTGCCGAGGTTCTGCGCCGGTTTTTCCGCTGGAGTGAGGGTGCGCAAGCGAGCCTCAAACGGCAAGTGTCTGAGTACCTGCTCGAAGAAGGGCGTCTCACGCCCCCCAAACCCGAGCTTGAACATTTTTATGATGCGGTTCAATCAGTTGCTATGCGCGTAGAGCGCGCCCAGAATCAAGTCGAAAAGCTATTGGCCAAAGCTGCCTCAGGCAGGACATCACAATGAGTCGCGTCATCGCGCTATACCGCGCTGTCGCCCGCTATCGACTCGACCAGTTGCTGCCGGCACATCAGCGCCCACGATTTTTTTCTTTGCTACTGAGAGTATTTCCAGTCCTCTCGGTCCCCATCACCACACCTCGGGGCGAACGGCTCCGCCGGGCACTCGAGGAACTCGGCCCGGTTTTTGTCAAATTCGGGCAGTTGCTGTCAACACGCAGAGATCTGCTGCCTCATGACATCGCTGACGAACTCGCTTTGTTGCAGGACCAAGTCGCGCCCTTTCCGGCCAAAGAAGCCATTCAGCGTATTGAAAGTGCGCTGGGTAAACCACTGAGCGAGTGCTTTGCAGAGTTTGATGCCAACCCGCTCGCCGCAGCCTCCGTAGCGCAAGTACATGGTGCCCGGTTACCCGATGGCAGCGATGTGGTAGTTAAAGTGTTGCGGCCGGGTATTGAGAAAACCATCGATCAGGATCTCAGACTTCTCAGGCATGTTGCGCAGCTGCTGGCTCGTTGGTCGCGCAACGGCCGGCGCCTGAAGCCCGTAGAAGTTGTCGATGAGTATGACCGCATTATTCACGGAGAGCTCGACCTGCAGCGAGAGGCGGCCAACGCGTCTCAGCTACGGCGCCACTTTCAGGACGGTGATCTCGTCTACGTTCCCCAAGTGCACTGGCCACTGACTTGCGAGCAGGTCATGGTCAGCGAGCGAATTTACGGCGTGCCCGTCAGTGACATCGAAACGCTCGAGGGCAAGCAGGTTGATATCAAGCTGCTGGCAGAACGCGGCGTCGAAATTTTCTTCACGCAGGTATTCCGCGACAGTTTCTTTCACGCCGACATGCACCCGGGCAATATTTTCGTTAATTGCTCGCGACCCGAGGATCCCCGCTACATCGCCGTCGACTGCGCCATCGTTGGCCAGATCGATGAACAGGACCTGTATTACCTGGCGCGTAATCTGCTCGCCATTTTTCAACAGGATTATCGACTGTGCGCAAAGCTTCATATCGAGTGCGGCTGGGTGCCCGCTGATACGCCCATAGCGGAGTTTGAGTCTGCGCTGCGCACCTTGTGCGAGCCGATTTTTGAGCGGCCACTGTCAGACATTTCCTTCGGCCACATGCTCGTGACGCTGTTCCGCACCGCGGGGCAGTTCGATATGCAGGTACAGCCACAGCTGGTGCTTTTACAGAAAACCCTGCTGAACATTGAGGGGCTGGGCCGCCAGCTTTATCCGGAACTGAATCTGTGGGACACGGCCAAACCCTTCCTTGAGCAATGGATCGCCGAACGCTATTCATTGCAAAACGTCGGTCAGCGCCTACAGCAGGAAGCCCCTGCGCTGCTTGAAACACTCCCTTTACTGCCTGATCTGATCCTGCACCGCCTGCGCCAAACGCCTCAAAGCAGCCCAACTCAGCCTCGGCCATCCAGTTGGTTATTGCCTCTGGCGACACTGGGAACGTTCGCAATGGGTCTCGGTATTGCCAGCTCGAGCGGCACGGGATGGCTGGTGCTGGGGTGTGGATGTCTGCTGTCAGCCCTCTTCATCCGTAACCGGTAACAGTCACCGCATGCCTCTGGCATACTATTGTTATGACGAATTCATACTCACACACACCCAAGACTCTGGCTCCGCAATGGAACGAACAGGGGCTGATACCCACCGTCACCCAGGATGCCGACACCGGAGAAGTGCTGATGTTGGCGTGGATGAATGCCGAGGCGCTGGAGAAGACTCTGGCCGGTAAGCAAGTGGTGTATTGGTCGCGCTCCCGACAGGCGCTCTGGCTCAAGGGTGAGACCTCGGGTAATACTCAGGATCTAGTTGACGTACGCCTCGATTGCGATGGTGACACGCTGCTACTGCAGGTGAAGCAACACGGCGCGGGTGCCTGCCACACAGGACGCCGGACCTGCTTTTTCTATGCGCCTGGAGAAACCGGCTGGCAGTTAACCGAGGACGGCTGAATGGATGGCTTACTGACGGCATTGGACAAAGTCTTGGCCGAGAGAAGAACCGCGTCTCCGGACAGTTCCTACGTCGCCTCGCTCCATGCAGAAGGGCTCAACAAGATTCTGGAGAAGGTGGGTGAAGAAGCCACCGAAGTCATTCTTGCCGCCAAGGATGCGGCTGAGAGCGGTGACGCCGACGCACTGGTCAATGAGGTCGCCGACCTCTGGTTTCACACCATGGTCATGCTGGGTCACCTCGACCTCGACCACTCTGCGGTCCTTGAGGTACTCGATGACCGTATGGGACTTTCGGGTCTGGCAGAAAAAGCGGCACGAAAAGGCCATAATGCGCCGTCAGAAAGTGCTTAAGTACAAGGAGATCGACTATGGGACTGGGCGGAATTAGCATTTGGCAACTCCTGATCATTCTCGCAATTGTCGTCATGCTGTTTGGCACATCGCGGCTTCGTAACATTGGCGGCGATCTGGGAAGTGCCATCAAAGGCTTTCGCGACAGCATGAGCAAAGACAACACTGACGGCGACAGCGCGGACGAAAACATCGCTGCGCGGGAGGAGACTGACCCCGATAAACCGGCGACGTAACCGGAGCAAGCCAAGGTGTTTGATATCGGCTTCGCCGAGCTCTTGCTGATCGGAGTGGTGGGTCTGTTAGTCGTGGGGCCCGAGCAGCTACCGGGTACTGTGCGGACCGTCCTCGCATGGGTTAACCGCTTTCGCCGCAGCTTTGATCAAATCCGGACCGAAGTCCGGCGCGAGTTGCATAACGACGAAATCATGCAAAAACTGAAGGCGGAGTCGCAGGAAATAGAACAGCAGGTCCGGGACACCACCCAGTCGGTGGAGCGCGAACTTCAGGCGCTGGAGACCGAAGAAGCGCTGGCAGCCAACCCTGATGCCATAGCGATCGCTTCGGCCCCGCCAGCAAACGCGGCGACGCAGATTGGGGAGCAAGCGAACCCCGAGCCCGA
>CESO01064109.1_pt1 | contig 22629 bp, 24 predicted proteins | sample 356341 | NCBI WGS metagenome assembly CESO01 (sample SAMEA2621812, study PRJEB7988) | marine metagenome | biome: marine biome (ENVO:00000447); feature: deep chlorophyll maximum layer (ENVO:xxxxxxxx); material: "saline water (ENVO:00002010), including plankton (ENVO:xxxxxxxx)" | depth 35 m | reverse complement strand
CCTCGCACGCAAGTTCTGTATTTTTGCAAAGGGACATGAAATCACCGGCTTCCGCCCGAGTCGCTTTATATTCAGGCAGGTAACGCCCTGCTTGCCGCATCATCCAAATCGGTGTTCTATCGACCGGCTGTTTCTGCAATGCTTTCAAATAACGATCATTTTTTAACTCGGGCTTTCTCATAACGTATTCCAACATCCAATTTATTGGTTATTTTATCACTCTTGCTTTGCCTTGCCGATAGCGATTTCAATCAAACGATGCGCAATCGTGCCTTCAGGGGGCGTGTCGGGTAAGTTATCAATAGCAAACCAGTCGCCTGTTTCGAGTTCCACAGGGTCAATGTGTAAATCTCCCGACTGCCATTGTGCAGTAAATCCCATCATCAATGAGTGCGGAAACGGCCACGGCTGACTCAGTTGGTACTCGATATCACAGACTTCAATACCCGCTTCCTCATGCACCTCGCGCGCTAATGCTTGTTCGAGCGACTCTCCCGGTTCCACAAAGCCCGCCAAAACAGAATAGATCCCCTGCTTGTGCCGCTTGCCCCGCGCCAACAACAACGTATCTTCTTTTCTTATTGCCACAATGATGCAAGGGGAAACACGCGGGTAACAGCGGTGATTACACTGCTGACAATGCATCGCAAGCTCCCAATCCACCGCTTGCATGCGCGCCCCGCAACGACCACAGAACCGATGTTGGTTAATAAAGTCCATTACCTGGCGCGCTCTCCCAGCCATCGCAAACTGTTCTTCATCATGCACCGAGAGTAAGCTCCGTAATGGCACAAACTCACCGCCTACAAAAGCGGGATCATTAAGATCAGCGACGATAAGGTAACATGGTCGCTCTCTTAACTCGCCTAAATAGACCACTGTATATTGAGACAGATCAGGAAAGTTAAGTGATGCCATCGGTCCCGAGGGAACGTTACCATTCTCGGTTACAAAAACATCGCCCGCCGAGCAAATAAACCAACGTGCGGGTTCGTCTTTCGATGGTTTTACATAAGGCTTAACCAAGTTACACTCCTTAGAGTAAAGATCGCCAATTTTGATTGAGAAAAGCATTCGACACCTTTACAGTATGTCGAAGATCTCATTTCGGAGAACCCCATGTTAAAGAAAAGTGAGGAAGCACGCCAGCGTTGGGGCGGAGCTCATGACAGCATTGACCAATGGTTAACTGAACGACAAGACCTTCTCGTTAACTATTTTAAGCTAGCCGCCCTTCCTCCCTATGAAGGTGTACGCAACGGCTTACCTGATGTCACTGACATTCGTGATTTCTGTGGTCAATTAGTCGACTACGTGTCGAGTGGTCATTTTGAAATTTATGAGCAATTAATGACACAAGCGCGCGAAAACAAACAGCCGCTTGAAGCCTTGCTTGAGCAAGTATTTCCACTTATCAGTGATACGACAGAAATTGCCTTAGATTTTAATGATAACTATGGTGAAATTGACTCTAACAATCATCTTAACCAGTTTGACCGTGATCTATCAGCACTCGGTGAAGCGATTGAGTTACGTATGGAATTTGAGGATCAATTACTACATCATTTAGAGAAACACGACGCATTGTAGTCTTTATCGGATTCCAAATAAAATAACGGCCGCAATTGCGGCCGTTTTAGTTAGTAAGTGTCTACTTACTGCTGAGCTTCGCTGCTTTCAGACTCAGGCTTATCTTTAACGTCCAATAATTCAACGGTAAAGATCAATGTTGAGTTCGGCGGAATTTGACCACCCACTTCGCGATCACCGTAAGCTAGCTCTGCTGGAATAACAAAGCGGTATTTTGCACCCTCGTTCATCAACTGCAGGCCTTCAGTCCAGCCTGGGATCACACGATTAAGTGGAAAGACTGTCGGTTCTCCACGCTCATACGAGCTATCAAATACTTCGCCATTGACTAAAGTGCCTTCATAGTGGACTTCTACAATGTCGTCTTCACTAGGGCTATCACCTTCACCCGCTTCAATCACTTCGTATTGAAGACCCGATTCGGTTACCTTAACGCCATCTTTTTTAGCATTTTCTTCTTGGAACGCTTTGCCTTCTTTCGCAGCTTTGCTACCTAATACATTCTTGCGTTGTTCCATCACTTTAGAACGTAAGTCATTTAACAGTTTGTCGGCTTCTTCGTCAGATAATTTGTTTTCACCCTTCACCGCATCAACAAAGCCAGCGATAACGAGTTGGCGGTCGAGCATGACTTCAGCTTTTTCTTGGTCATCCAGGTTACGAGCGACAAAACTACCCACTGACGAACCCAGCGCATAGGCTTGCTTTTCTTGTTCTGATTCGAGTTTTTTCTGGCTGACAGGATACGGTTCTTGCTGCGAACATGCAGTAATAGCCAGCGCAATAGCCGATAGCGCTAGTGGTTTCATCATTCGGTTCATCTTTTTCTCCAATTAACATCCCGTAAAGTAATTGACTATGCCATAATCAAATTGTTCGGTCAGCCCCATACTACACAACACCATAAGGCTTGCCCATGAATATTAAGCAAAACGTCATATTCAGTCTTGTTCTCTTTAGCTGCGCCTTGTTGTTTGGTTGCGCCCCTGCGCCTGAGCAGATCCACAAAAAAGCACATGCTGAAGCAGGTACTTATGTCGCCGATATTGCTAATGACGGCTCTTTCAGTGTCGTGGCGACTGACAGCAACGGCGTCTTATTATGGCCACGCTACGCGAATGATGCCAAATACCAGTGGCGGCAAGATGATGCTGATGTGTCACAAATAATTGCCGTGGATATTGGTGCTGATGGTCGCACCGTTGCGACGGCGAGCCGCAAAGCCTTTAGCCTTTGGGATGCGAACAGTGGAGAGAACTTAGGTTATTGGCAATCGAGTGGGGCTAATATTGCTAATATTGCCGTATCAAATAACGGTTCTACTATCGTGCTAGGGCTAAACAACGGTACTCAAATTGCGTTCAACCCTGAAACAGGGAGACGCCTTGAATTTTACGGACATCAAAATGCGATAACCGATTTAGTCATCGCCCCTAATGGCCGGTATGCCCTGAGCGGCAGCACCGATCAAACCGCAATTTTATGGTCAACTGAGTCGGGCCAACCCATCCATCAATGGCAGCATGAAACTCGCCTGACAAAAGTGGCTTTAGACGCTTCGGGTCGCTACGCATTAACCGCAGGCAGCTTAGATAAGGCCTATATTTGGAATGTAAACACCGGTAAGCAAGTTACACAACTTGATATCATTGAGCGTGTTAGAATATTTAGTAGTGCGCGGTTCAGCGAATCAGGTGAGTTTTTAATCACAGGTTCACCGTCGCGTCAAATTACGCTCTGGCGCACCCAAACAGGTGAAGAGCTTCGAGCTTGGAATGTGGAATTACGCGATAGCCATCGCCCTAATAATGCCGTGGTATTGTCCGTCTGGCTTGATGAAAATACGGGTGCCGTGATGAGTGAGAGCTCGGCAGGTTATGGCGAATGGTGGCAACTGGAATCGAATTGGCAGCAGTAATATGACGGAAGTAGAACAGTTACAAAGCAGAATTGATAATTTGGAATCCCAACTGGCATTTCAAGAGGATGTCATCGACGCGTTAAACCAACGCGTTACTGAGCATAATAAAGAACTCTCTGAAGTGGCACGACGAATGAAATACTTAGGTGAACGATTACGCCAAGTCCAAGACAGCCAATCATCACCGGATGCCGATCCGAGCGCTGAACCTCCACCGCCGCATTATTGATCGGAACGCGGTTATCCGCTATAACAGATGTTCACTCATTGTTAATAGGTTTTTATGTCTTCGAAGCATCCTATCATTGCGGTAACGGGTTCATCAGGTTCGGGAACTACCACGACAGGTCAAGCACTACGTCATATATTTCGGTCCCTCGACGTATCAGCCGCGTTTGTCGAAGGTGATAGCTTTCACCGTTATTCAAGACCGGAAATGGATGTGGCTATCCGGAAGGCGCAAGAGCAAGGGCGTCATATTAGTTACTTTGGTCCTGAAGCAAATGACTTTGAACGGCTTGAGTCGCTGTTCGAAGAATATGGTCGCACAGGTAATGGGCAAATCCGACGTTACTTACACACCTTTGATGACGCGGTACCCTACAATCAAATGCCCGGTACGTTTACGCCTTGGGAAGACATGCCAGAAAATACCGATGCTTTGTTTTACGAGGGTTTACATGGCGGTGTTTGCGGCGAAGGCTATGATGTCAGTAAGCATGTTGATCTGTTGATCGGGATGGTGCCCATCGTGAACCTAGAGTGGATTCAAAAGCTGGTGCGCGACACGCAAGAGCGCGGTCATTCACGTGAAGCTGTGACGACCAGCATTATCCGTAGTATGGAAGACTATATCTATCATATTGTGCCGCAGTTCTCGCGCACACACATCAACTTTCAGCGCGTTCCAACGGTTGACACTTCGAATCCATTTAGCGCCAAAGAGATACCCTCTCATGACGAAAGCTTTGTTGTGATTCGCTTTCGCGGTATGAAGAATGTCGATTTCCCGTATTATCTACAGATGATCGATGGTTCGTTTATGTCACGCACCAACACTTTGGTAGTACCGGGCGGCAAACAGGCGCTGGCAATGGAGTTAATATTAACCCCGTTAATCGAACAAATAATCGAGCGCAAAACGCAGTTGCGTACCCAAGTGGACTGGCTCGACAATTAATTCATTACTCTTCGACAAGCCAAAAAGAACGCGAATGGGCTGATTCATCTTGCGCCAAAATGCGTTGCAGGTAATTCATCACGTCCGGTAGCTGCTGCTGCACACCAAACGGCGGATTCACCCATACATAACCACAGCCATAAAGCCCGGTGGTTGGATTAGGCTGCTTCACCATGAGTTCAATCGCTAACGTTTTCGGCAAACCGTCTAACTCTGCTAACTGACGATAAAAATCACCGACCTTTTCATCGTCTTTTAACGGAAACCAAATTGCAAAGCTACCAGCCGCCCACCGTTTAACCCCATGTTTAACTGCAGCAACAATATCGTCGAACTCATGAGCCGACTCAAACGGAGGGTCAATGAGCACCAGTCCGCGTTTCTCGTTTGGGGGCAGTTTGGCTTTTAATGCTTCATAACCATCAAAGGGCGCCAAGACCTCTAAGTGGCTTGTTCGTTGGCCTTTCAAGTTGGCCTTTAGCGCCTCAGCATCCTCGGTGTGTAGCTCACTAACAATATGTCTATCGGTAGCTCTCAATAGTTGCTGTACCACCCAAGGCGAACCTGGATATGCCTTCAACTCGCCTTGCTCATTTAAACCTTTAACGATATTCAAGTAAGGTTTAATAAGTGCCGGTGCATCAGCATCATTCCACAGCCGACCAATACCTTCTGGATACTCATTCGTTTTACCGGCTTGCTCAGAAGTCAGATCGTATAGCCCAATTCCACCGTGGGTATCGAGCACACAAATAGGCTTATCTTTCTGCTTGTAGTAGTCAATCGCCATGACCAACAGAAGATGTTTAAATACGTCGGCAAAGTTACCGGCGTGGTAAATATGTCGATAGTTCACGCTTCGATAATCTTATAGCTATGGCTCATTTCAACACTGGCTTCGAGCATTTTGGCTACCGAACAATATTTGTCAGCTGATAGTTTTACCGCTCGTTCTACATGCGATTCGGCGACACTTTGACCCGTTACCACGAATTCCAGGTGCACCTTCTTAAATACTTTCGGGGTATCACTCACTCGTTCACCGGTCACACGACATTCACAGTGCATGACCTTTTGTCGTGCCTTTTGCAGAATGCTTACCACATCTACCGAAGCACAACTCCCGGCAGCCATTAGAATAGCTTCCATGGGGCTTGCAGCCGTTTTGGCATGACCATCTAAGACCATTTGATGACCACTACCGGACTCTGCTACAAAAGTCAGGTCATCCAGCCACTTAACCGTCGCATTCAAGGTATTCTCAGACATAAATAAAATTAGCCTTTGGTATTCAGACGCTGATCAAAAAGGTTTTTTACCAAACCTACAAATTCGATAATAAACGTCTCTTGTTGTTCGGTGGGATGATTGTCGAGTACAGACGAAAGGATTTCTTCTAAATCATACATAATCGCGTCGGCTTCTCGCACAATATCAAGTCGGGTGTCTTGATCGATATCGTTCTGTTCAAACAACGCCATCATGTGCTGTGAGAGTTTCTCCTCAAGCACATCACGCAGGGTGTAATTTGCACTGCCTGCTGGCAACTTCCGCTGTTCAAACAACGGAAGCTGCTCAGTCAAGTAGTGAATAAGTTCGACGTAACCGTCTGTCTCAGTAATCATTGAGATAACTTATTAAAATTTTAGCCCCGGCGCTAGTGTTTCGGGCAAACTTTGTGTATCGGCTTCGACAGATGCCACAGGGTAAGAGCAGTAATCTGCCGCATAATAAGCACTTGCACGATGATTACCGCTAGCACCGATGCCACCAAACGGAGCTGCGCTGCTTGCACCTGTAATCGGTTTGTTCCAATTAACAATGCCAGCGCGAATGTGCTTAAAGAAATGACGATAAGTCGCTTCATCGTCACACAGAATACCCGCGGACAACCCATAGCGAGTATCGTTTGCTTTAGCAATCGCATCGTCTAAGTCGTTAAAGCGGTAAACTTTAAGCATTGGACCAAAATATTCTTCATCAGGCGCATTTTCAACGCCGGACATATCAATAATACCAGGCGTAACAAAGCCTAAATTACTGTCTTTCTGCTTGAGCTTAACGAGTGGTTTACCACCCAGTTGAACAAGTTCGTTTTGTGCATCAACCATTTGACTCGCTGCTTTTGCAGAGATCATAGCGCCCATGAACGGCTGAGGATCAGCATCATAGTCATCGACCAGGATATTTTCGGTCACTTCCACCAGACGATCGAGTACTTTACCGCCCATTTCGGTGTTTTCAATAAACAGTTTACGCGCACAAGTACAACGTTGACCTGAAGTGATAAACGCTGACTGGACGATGTTATGTACAGCGGCATCGACATCAGTAATATTGGTCACGATTAACGGGTTATTACCGCCCATCTCCAACGCCAAGATTTTATCAGGACGTCCACCAAACTGTTTATGCAACAAGTGTCCGGTATTCGAAGAACCCGTAAAGTATAAGCCATCGATCTGAGGATGGACTGACAGCGCTTTACCGGTCTCAACTTCACCCTGAACCAAGTTGAGCACACCCGCCGGAAGCCCGGCTTCCTGCCACAACTCAACCGTCACCTGAGCCACATGAGGCGTCAGTTCAGACGGCTTAAACACCACCGTGTTGCCAGCGATCAAAGCAGGGACAATGTGACCGTTCGGTAAGTGCCCTGGGAAGTTATAAGGACCATAAACAGCGACTACGCCATGAGGCTTGTGACGAATAAACGCCTTCGCGCCTGGCATCTCGTTTTCTACTGTCCCTGTGCGCTCTTGATATGCACGCTCAGAGATACCGACTTTACCGATCATCGCACCCACTTCAGTGCGTGTTTCCCAAACCGGCTTACCCGTTTCAGCGGCCATCACGCGTGCTAAACGTTCTTTGTTTTGCTCAAGTAATTCCGAAAACTTTTTACAAATAGCTAAGCGATCTTCAAATGAAGTGTGCGACCACTCAGGAAATGCCGCGCGAGCAGCCATAACCGCCGCATCAACTTGTTGCTCAGATGCACTTTCACCGCTCCAAACAACTTCATTACGTGCAGGATCAATCGACTTAAAGGTTTTACCTTCGCCCGCGAGCCATTGATCGTTAATAAACTGTACATTAGAACTCATCATTGTTCTCCTGTTACAGAGCCACGATACGCACCGTATCGCCCTCAGAAAGATTCAATTTATCCGCTTGCTCAGCGCTCAATTGCACTTTTTCAGAGCCGTCAACGTGACGAACCTGAGCTGCTCTAAATGATTCAATTTGTGTGTTGCATATAATATGAGGCGTTGCACTCTCAGCATCTACTGGCGTGTCGACCAGCACCACCTCTTTTAACACACTATTACGTACACTACGTAAGTTCTGGACTTCTGCCTCAACCGTCGGTCCTGCGTCGAAAATATCGACAAAGCCACGGAACCTAAAACCTTCAGACTCGAGTAGTTTTAACGCCGGTCGCGTATTATCGTGCACTTTGCCGATCACTTCTCTTGCCTTCTCCGGCAACAGTGATGTGTAAATCGGGTAGCGCGGCATGAGTTCAGCAATAAAGGTTTTATCGCCAATACCACTCAAGTAATCTGCTTTGGGGAAGTCCATCGAGAAAAAGTGTTGTTCCAACCAATCCCAGAAAGGTGATGCACCATCGTCGTCACAAACGCCACGCATTTCAGCAATCACCCAGTCGCTAAAGCGTTGTTTGAATTGCGCTAAAAACAGCATCCGAAAACGTGAAAGCGTGCGGCCATTTAAGTTGTGACGATAGGGTTCACGTAAAAACAACGTGCATAGCTCTGAAACACCTGTGTAGTCATTACATAATGACAATGTCTCGAGCGTGTTATGGATGTTTAGCTTCTCAGAATGGTGCACGACCTTACCTAAGCGGTAATGCCAAAACGCTTCGGTCAACCCAACGGCTGCCTCAATACCACTGACACCGGCAATTTCGCCCGTTTCGGTATCTTCCATGACGAACAGATAACTCTCATCGCCTGGGGTCGCTACATCTTGCTTGGCAAAAGCTGCTTGCGCTCGAGCGATTCTTCGCTCGAGCAAACCTTGATCAATTGGCAACGATGTAAACCCATGTCCAGACTCTACCGCACAACTATATAGCGCTTCGTAATCTGCTGCCTCTATCGGTCGAATAACCAACATACAGGGTCCTCAATTAACCAACGACTTGAGCAACGGCGTGCTCAAAACGTTTGAGACCTTCCTTGATATCCTCTTCTGGGATAATAAGCGAAGGTGTGAATCGAATAACGCTAGCGCCAGCAACCAAAACCATAACACCGTGTTCTTGACCCGCGAGTAAGAAGTCGCGCGCGCGACCTTCAAATTGCTCAGTAAGCTCGGCACCAATCAGACAACCCATGCCACGCACCTCTTTAAACACGTTATATTTGTCGTTAATTGCAGCAAGATGCTCTTTAATCATTGCTTCGCGCTGCTTAACGCCTTCGAGCACGGTCTCTGTGTTTACGACTTCCAGTACCGCTTCTGATACGGCACATGCCAACGGGTTACCGCCATAAGTACTGCCGTGCGTGCCTGGTTTTAAATGCTCTGCAATTGCAGCAGTGGTCAACATTGCACCAATTGGGAAACCACCACCCAATGACTTAGCAGAGGTTAGAATGTCTGGCGTCACGCCAAGCTGCTCATACGCATACAACGTACCTGTACGACCAAAACCAGTCTGTACTTCATCAAAAATCAATAACGCATTGTGTTTGTCACACAATTCACGCACTTGCTTTACAAAGTCCTGCTCTGGTGGGACGACACCACCCTCGCCTTGTAACGGCTCCATCATCACCGCACAGGTCTTGTCATCGATAAGTTTCGCCAATGCATCTGCATCATTGTAGGGTACATGTTCAATCGCACCTGGCTTTGGACCAAAGCCGTCAGAATAAGCAGGCTGACCGCCGACAGTGACAGTAAAGAACGTGCGTCCGTGGAAACCTTTGTTAAAGGCAATAATTTTTTGCTTCTGTTCACCGTGCACGTCAATCGCCCAACGACGCGCCAGTTTTAATGCGGCTTCGTTGGCCTCAGCACCTGAGTTTGCGTAATAAACGCGGTCGGCAAAGGTTGCATCGGTTAACTTCTTAGCTAAGCGAATCGCCGGCTCGTTAGTAAACACGTTACTTAAGTGCCAAAGCTTTTGGCTTTGCTCGTGCAGCGCATTCACCATTGCCGGGTGACAATGACCTAGACAGTTAACGGCAATACCACCAGCAAAATCGATATACTCTTTTCCCGCTTGGTCCCAAACGCGTGAACCTTCACCTTTTACAGGCACCATTTGTGCGGGGTTGTAGTTCGGCACCATCACGTCACTAAACATCTCACGTGTTACGGCCATTTTTGCTGAATTATCTGTCATTGCTCACTTCCTTATCGCTTACAGCGAATTAGTTAACTTAACAATCACGAAGGATTTTAAAGGCTATATTATGCCAAAAATTGAGCAATTTGTCTGCGTAAATACTGAGTTAGTCGGGTGAAAGGCTTTATATGCAGTAGTTTTGCAAAGAATGCGAATAACTATCCATGCATTGGGCATTAAAGTAGAATGATTACGCACAATTTTTTTTACATCGGCTCTAATGTAACTTTTTTTTATAACATTTGACATTTTTAGTGTTCGCTCTTAAAAATGTTCTTAACAATAAAAATAAACAACTACGACGAAGCCATGAGTGAACAAGAACTTACATTAGAAACAAGCTCGCGGTTCCAATTACGCCATCTAACGGTTGGACACACATTCGAGATTGAATTCGAGTCAGCCTCGCGTCCGCGGATAAAGTTGCCATTGGTTGGCTGTGAACATGGTCGCTACCTTATCGTTCGCTCACCGAACCCCAAAACCCACGGTAGTTACGCAGATGTCATGTACGACGGCTGTCCAATTATTGTTCGCACAGTAGTAGAGGGCGATAAAGGCGAGATCATTGCTTTTAAATCAAATATCTTGGCGATTATTAATTACCCCGTGCGACTTATGTTTTTGGCGTATCCAGAAAGCATAGAAAACCGCAATTTGCGCGCTACACAACGCTTCCCAACCCGTGTGCCTATCACGTTATCATCACAACATCATGACCAGCTAGCAGCTAATGGTGTGATGGTCGATGTATCAATGTCGGGTTGTCGCCTGTTATTTAATGTCAGTGATAAGCAAACCGCACTTAAAGAACAAGCCATCAATTTGCACTTACACTATTCACAGGGTAATAGCGAACCTATTTTGCGGGGCGATGTGAAAAACCAACGTAAAACGGGACAAGAATTAGCCGTCGGTGTTGCATTCACCGACGACGAAGCATTCGTAAAACAGCAATTAAAACGGTACCTAATGATCGATCTTGATTTAGCTGTTTAGCGCTATTACTCGGGTACGTTGAACTTAGGGCGTTTTAAGTTCAATGTGTTTAGCTCAGCAACGAGACCCGCATCGACATCGTAACGCTTGAGTAAATGAGAACCTTCCTCAACCGTCGCCAACTCGACTTCTCTCAACATACGGAACTCACAAAATGCATTGGCTTGCGCCAATATTTTTGCATACTCAGAGTCAAACTCCGCTTTACTGCTGGCTTGGTGAAAGTTCTGCAAATGCTGACTGATCGGCACTCGTTGTAACCCCCACCCCTCCGACACGATATAGCTCACACGTTTATCCTGCTCTAGCATTAAGTTTCGCAAGAAGCGCTCATCGGGGGTAATATTCACCAATGCACTATGGCGGTCAGGGCTGCTATCGTTAATCGATTCCATCGCCATTTCACGCTGCACATCATCAAAGACGCGTAAATACAGCTTCGTTAAGGCAACTTTGCCGAGCTCATGAAACATACCAAGCGTGTACGCAAGCACGGGATCTTTTAATTTTCGAGTCTCTGCAATGGCTTGAGCAATAATTGCGGTACCTAAGCAATGTTCCCAGACTTTTCTTCGAAACAAAGTAAACGGCTGAGTCGAAGGCGGGAGCCAATGTTGCATGATATAAGCTGGGGTGAGTAAGCGAAGGTTTTCGCTTCCCATGAAACTCATCGCCGTGCGCAAGTTTTCGAGTTTAACTTTGTTACCCTTACGACGCTGGTCAATAAATGGCGGTTGATTAACGGTTTTCAATACCCCGTTATGGAACCAATCCATGCCTTGTACAGTATCCTCGATACGCCGCATAGAGGCGGCCTTGGTACTCAGAATATCGAGGAGATCAGGTAACCTATCCGGCAAAGGGATGAGCTTTTCACGTACGAAATCGCGATCATCCAATTGTTCTAAGATACGTCGATAAATGTTTTCATGGAGTTCGTCAGAGATACGATCTTGATAGCGCTGACGCGCTCTAGCAAGGCGTTCACGTTCATCATAATTAATTTGCTCGACCTGAAGTAACCGACGCTTTTGTTCTTGAACTTCGTTGTCAACGCCGTCGGCTTTATCTCTGCTTTTGCGCGCAAACGGAAAGCTAATTAGATAATTGATAAAGCGCTTCTCAAGACGAAATGCGGGGTCTTTGCTTCCACCTTCGGTCGATACAGCAAAAAAATCAAACATTTAGCGGTATACCCTTGTTTATAAGATGCGTAATTTGAACAGACACTTAGTAATTAGTAAATATATCATGTTACGGATTAAGGGTAGTTAAAAAGTTGTCTATCAGGGCGTGGCCAGATTGGGTTAGCACTGACTCAGGATGAAACTGAACGCCAAAAATGGGAAGCTCTTTGTGGCGCATGCCCATCACTTCGGTACCAAATTCCTCAGACTCTACCCAAGCATCAACAATGAACGACTCTGGAAGCGTTTCTTGAGCGACAATCAGTGAATGGTAGCGCGTTACTTCAATGGGCGAGGAGAGTCCGTGATAAAGCCCCTTTCCGTCATGACAGACTTTAGACACTTTACCGTGCATGACCCGCGGAGCTCTCACTACCTGAGCGCCCCAAACTTGCGCAATCGCTTGATGCCCAAGGCACACCCCCAATATCGGCATGTGCTCCGCACACGCCTCGATTGCAGCCAGTGACACGCCCGACTCGTTAGGGCTACACGGTCCCGGCGATATAACTAAAGCGCGCGGCTGACGTGCTAGAAGATCGGTTATTGAGATAGCATCGTTACGCACCACCCAAACAGCTTCTCCAAGCTCTTCAAAATAGCGCGCTAAGTTATGGGTAAACGAGTCATAGTTATCGATTAACGCGATCACGCGCTATCACCTCACTGACCTGGGTACTGAACAAAGCCAACGGCTTTATATACATCAGCTAACGTTTGATGGGCGGCTTCACGTGCTTTATCGGCACCTTTTTTCATCACCTGGTTCAAGAACTCACGATCATTACGCATTTCGTGGTAACGCTGTTGAATAGGCTCTAACATCGCTACCACCGATTCAGCGACGTCTTTTTTAAGGTGACCATACATTTTATCTTCATACTCGGGAACAAGCTCATCGATACTGCGCCCTGTGGCAGCCGACATAATACTCAGCAAATTCGACACGCCTGGCTTTTCTTGCTGATCGAAGTAAATACGTGCTTGTTCATCCGAGTCAGTGACCGCCTTTTTAATCTTTTTGAGGATTTTCTTCGGCTCTTCCAACAGCCCCACGTAATTATTAGGGTTGTCATCTGACTTCGACATTTTTTTCGTCGGATCCTGCAATGACATAACACGCGCGCCGACTTTAGGGATCATGGGTTCTGGAATTTTGAAAACATCGCCGTACAAATTATTGAAACGTTCCGCGACATTACGCGCCAGCTCTAAATGCTGCTTTTGGTCATCGCCAACGGGCACTTCATTGGCTTGATAAAGCAAGATATCAGCAGCCATCAATGCCGGATATGTGAAAAGACCCGCGTTGATGTTATTGGCATGACGTTGAGACTTATCTTTAAACTGCGTCATACGATTCAGTTCACCCATTTGCGTGTAGCAATTCAAGATCCACGCCAATTGTGCGTGCTCAGGAACGTGCGACTGAATGAATACGGTGCTTTGTTCAGGATCAAGGCCACAGGCTAAATACAATGCCAAACCATCGAGGGTCGCCTCTTGCAATTTTTCAGGCTCTTGCCGCACAGTGATAGCGTGCAAATCAACCAGCATAAACTTACAGTCGTGAGTCGCTTGCATATTGACCCACTGACGCAATGCGCCAATATAATTACCAATTGATAATTGACCTGAAGGCTGACAGCCGCTTAATACGATAGGTTTAGACATCTTTATTCGCTTCCTAACTAAGTAATTTGATTCGCTTTAATATTTTGCTTCATGGTGCGAATGACCTCAGCATAGTCATCGGCATTAAAAATAGCGGAGCCGGCCACAAACATATCAGCTCCCGCTTTAGCAATTTCACCAATGTTGTCGCAATTCACACCGCCATCCACCTCAAGACGAATATCACGACCGCTCGCGTCGATGCGTTCGCGCACTTGACGTAACTTATCTAAGGTACTCGGAATGAACTTCTGCCCACCAAAGCCAGGATTCACCGACATTAATAAAATGAGATCCACTTTATCCATCACATAATCAAGATAGTGCAAAGGCGTTGCAGGATTAAATACCAGCCCAGCCTGACAACCATGCTCCTTGATTGTTTGAATAGTGCGATCGACATGCTCCGACGCTTCAGGATGAAACGAAATAATCGACGCCCCAGCTGCTGCAAAATCGGGAACGATGCGATCCACTGGCTTTACCATCAAGTGCACGTCGATCGGCGCTGTGACACCGTAGTCACGTAGTGCCTTACAAACCATCGGACCAATCGTCAAATTCGGTACATAATGGTTATCCATCACATCAAAATGAATAACATCTGCGCCGGCAGCTAAAACATTATTCACTTCCTCGCCAAGACGAGCGAAATCGGCGGATAGAATAGAGGGTGCAATCAACGGCTGCATGGGTCGTCTCCGTTTCAAAAAGTGCGCGCATTATAGCACCGAAAAGATGACAAAAAAATTCGTAATCTCGACTAGCATTTTTAGCAATTCGCTGATAAATTAATCAGAATTGTTAATGATAAAGGTAAAGACCATGAAAACATCCGCTAAATATGCAGCCGCTGCTGCCGGCGTGATACTCACGGCATCAGCTGCACTCGCACTGAGCCAAGGTCCTGCTTTTGTCAGCAAGCAAGCCGCAAATTCAACGCAACGATGTGAAGTGTTACTTGATGCTTCCGAGTTAAAGCAGTCGAGCGACCAATGCCAAGCGCCCAGTGCTCAAGTCACATGGACGAATTGGTTTAAGGGCGAAAGCCGTTCAACTCAGTTCCATTTCTTCGATTTGATCGAGTTGCTGTTTAGTTCTTCGGATGAACGTACCTCGCAGCAAAGTTCAGGTTATAACGGCCAAACATCGCTCTAATCGATAGACGATGCCTGTTCTATTAATGAGCCCGTTATTGGTGAGCCAATCTTCAATCTTGCAAACACTGCTGAGTGTCATTGCTGCATTTTTTGGTGTTCAAACTGATAAAAACCGCCAGCGAGACTTTAACAAAAAGAGTCCTATCCCTTTTATTGTTGTCGGTATTATTCTGGCGGCCGTGATGGTTGTCGTAATAATGCTAATAGTCAAGTGGGTGTTAGCCACCCACGCTTAGTGCTAGCTTAGCTTGCAATGCCACTGTGACGCAGCAATGCGTTTATCTCAGGTTCACGCTCGCGAAACTCTTTGAACAATTCGGCAGCCGGTTGACTTCCACCTCGCTCGAGAATCGCGTGCAAAAACGCGCGACCGGTAGTTTGATTGAAAATGCCTTCTTCTTCGAATTTCGCAAATGCATCAGCCGAGAGTACTTCAGCCCATTTATAACTGTAATACCCCGCGGCATAACCGCCTGCAAAAATATGCCCAAAACTATGCTGGAAACGATTGTATTCAGGGGGCATGCGCACAGCCACCTGTTCACGAACTTGGTTTAGTACACCCGCAATGTCTGCTCCTTTGTCAGCATCAAACTCACTATGTAATTTCATATCGAACAAAGAGAATTCGAGCTGCCTAACCATTTGCATCGCCGACTGAAAATTACGTGCTGCCAACATATTGTCTAACAATGTCTGCGGCAGTGGTTCGCCTGTTTCATAGTGCCCGGAAATATCTGCCAATGCTTCAGGTTCCCAACACCAATTTTCCAAAAACTGACTGGGTAACTCGACAGCATCCCATTCTACCCCGTCAATCCCCGAGACCCCGGCAGTATCGACTTGCGTCAACATATGGTGCAACCCATGACCAAATTCATGGAATAGCGTTAGTACCTCATCGTGGGTAAATAATGCAGGTTTGTCGCCGACGGGCTTACTAAAGTTGCAAGTCAAAAATGCCACTGGGTGCTGAAGTAAGCCGTCGCTGGTACGGCTGCGGCCGACAAAATCTGCCATCCATGCACCACCTCGCTTACCCGCACGCGCATATAAATCCATATAAAAGTAACCGCGGACCTCGTCCTCAGCATCCTTAATTTCGTAAAAACGAACCGTTGGGTGATAAGTCTCTACGTCGGTTCGTTCACTAATGCGAATACCAAACAGACGATTCACCACGCTAAACAAGCCTGCTACCACCTTGTGTTCAGGAAAGTAGGGTTTCAGTTGTTCATCGGATACAGCATATTCAGATTGCTTCAATTGCTCGCTGTAATAGGGTACATCCCAAGCATCAAGTGACTCCACTGACTGCGCTTTAGCAAAGTCCTCAATAGCTTGATAATCGGCTTTCGCTTGCTCTGTAGAACGTTCAGCTAAGTCATTCAAAAATGACAATACTTGACTCGGTGACTCTGCCATTTTGGTCGCTAACGACATCTGCGCATAATCATCAAACCCAAGTAAGTTGGCCAGCTCGTGACGCAGCGCCAAGGTTTCATTCATGACTTCGGAATTATCGTACTCGCCTGCGTTTGGACCGACATCCGAGGCACGGGTCACAAACGCTTGGTACATCGCTTTACGAAAATCTGTATCGTCGGCATATAACATGACTGGCAGATAACTCGGAATATCGAGAGTAAACAACCAGCCTTCTTTTTCTGCGTCCTGCGCCGCCTCTTTTGCTGCCTCAATCGCGCTGTCAGGTAGACCTTTTAACTGCGCTTCGTCGGTTACTTGATAGTGCCAGGCATGCGTCGCGTCTAATAGGTTGTTGCTGAACGTAGATGAGAGTTCCGACAGCCGACTGGTAATTTCAGCATAGCGCTTTTTCTTGCTGTCAGGTAAGTCAACCCCCGACAGTTTAAAGTCACGCAACGTGTCATTGATAAGCTTTTGTTGAGCAATAGAGAGCGATGCAAACTCTTGGCTTTCCGAGAGCGCTTGATAGGCCGCAAACAACCCTTGATGTTGCCCTACATAGGTTGCGTACTCGGATAACTTGGCTAAACACGCATCATGCGCTGCCCGTAGCTCTGGCTCACTCATTACTGAGTTTAAGTGTGATACCGGTGCCCATACCTTTTGAATACGCTCATCGGCTTTTTGCAGAGGTTCTACTAAATCTTTCCATGTATATTGATTAGCCGCCAGTACCTCATCAATAGCTCCTTTAGCGTCATTAATGACCTGTTCGACCGCAGGTTCAACATGTTCAGGCTTTATTGCCGAGAACTTTGGTAAAGCGTTATGGCTATCGGCCACTTCAATTAGCGGGTTTGACATCACGACGTATCCCTTAAAAAAGTTTTTGATTTACCTCTTATATTGGGCGGTTTGTCCAATCTTCAACCATAAACACTGATTTTCTTACCTGCTTGAGGTATGCTTTTGAGGTCTAAAAAAACAAGGTGGAAAACACGTATGAATCGCACTTATTCTCGGCTAGGAGCGTTAAAGCCCTTAGCTCGCGGACTTACGCTTGCTAGTTTCGCAACATTATTGACACTATCGGGTTGCTCGACATTAACAACGGGTTCGACCTCTGAAAACACAACTCAAACGGCTCAAAGCACCGAAGGACAGCTCTCTTTACAAGAAATTTTTGCCAGTGATAAATTTCGTGTAAAGCGTCCTGCACCTACACGTTGGTTGGAAGATGGTTCAGGTTACACAACCTTGGAGTCGTCAGAACAAGTTAAAGGCCGCGACATTGTCCGTTACCATCCCGAAACCAATGCGCGCGATATTATGGTATCGGCGCAAGCACTCACACCAGAAGGTTGGGATCACGCGCTTGAAATCGCAGATTACCAGTGGTCTAACGACGGCAATAAAGTATTAATTTTTACTAATACCAAGCGCAGTTGGCGTACGCATACATTAGGCGACTATTGGGTGTTGAATCGTACAACGGGTGAATTGCGTCAATTAGGCGGTGATGCGCCTGAGTCGACGCTTCAGTTTGCGAAGTTTAATCCACAAGGTACTAAAGTCGCTTACGTAATGCAGAACAACATTTACGTACAAGATTTAGGTTCTTTTACCATTCAAGCGTTAACTAATGATGGTAGCGACACCATCGTTAACGGTACCTTTGACTGGGTCAACGAAGAAGAATTCTTCTTGCGTGATGGTTTCCGCTGGAGTCCTGATGGTCAGCATATAGCATATTGGCAGTTGGACACCGAAGGCACACCGACCTTTACGATGATCAATAACACCGACTCGCTTTATCCAACGCTAAAGCAGTTCCCCTATCCTAAAGTGGGTGAAACGAATGCCGCCATGCGTATTGGCGTGATGCCAGCTGACGGTGGCGACACCACTTGGATGCAGCTGCCTGGCGACCCACGCATGCACTACCTCGTGCGCATGAACTGGGCTGGTAATTCAAGCCAACTGTTAATTCAACAACTCACGCGTAAACAAGACGTCAATCGTGTTTACTTGAGCGACATTGACGATGGACGCAGTCAAAAGTTATTAAGTGAAACAACGGACTCTTGGGCTGAATACGTTGATGACGTGAAGTTCCTCGATAATGGTAAGTCATTCACTTGGCTAAGCGAACGCTCGGGTTATCGTCACATCTACCGTGTTGAACGTGATACTGGCAAGATGACCACCATTACTCGCGGCAACTGGGACGTGGTCGAAGTATTGCGTATTAATGAAAACGACGGCTGGGTTTACTTTATTGCATCACCTGAAACCCCACTCGAGCGCTATTTATTCCGTGCCAAACTGGATGGAAGTGGTGTATTGGAGCGATTAACGCCTGCCCAACCTGGTACACACAGTTATAGTGTTTCACAGGATGCAAAATATGCAGAGCACACCTACAGCGACGTCAACCATGTGCCTGTGACTGACATGGTCAGCCTACCCGATCACAAAGTGATTCGTACGGTTGTCGCTAATGATGAAGCGCAACAAGCCGTTGATGCGCTTAACCACAAACCGCTCGAGTTCTTCCGCGTCACTGCACGTGATGGACTGGAGTTAGATGGCTACATCATGCGCCCAACCGACTTTGACCCGAACAAAGAATATCCTATTTTATTCTATGTCTATGGCGAACCATGGGGTCAAACAGTTGCCAATCGTTGGGGTGGTTGGTTATACCTTTGGAACACGATGCTAACCCAACAAGGCTATATCGTAGCTTCAATTGATAACCGCGGAACGAAGTCACCGCGTGGCTTTGACTGGCGCCGTTCGATCTACAAGAACCTAGGTGTTGTGACTGTTCGCGATCAGTACGACGCGCTGCAAGAAATGGCAAAACGTTGGGACTACATCGATACCGATCGTGTAGGTATTTGGGGTCACAGCGGCGGCGGTTCACAAACACTGAACGCTCTTTTCCGTTATCCTGAAGCCTATGACATGGGTATGGCGCTCGCCCCGGTACCAGACTTAACGTTATATGACACCATTTACCAAGAGCGTTACTCAGGTCTGTTGCCAGAATCGGCTGAGCGTTATAAAGAAACTTCAGCCATCACTCACGCCAAAAATCTCGAGGGTGATTTATTACTGATTCATGGTACGGGCGACGATAACGTCCACTTCCAAGGCAGTGAACGCTTAGTCAACGAATTGATTAAATACAATAAGCAGTTTGAATTCTTCGCTTATCCCAATCGTTCACACGGCCTTTATGAAGGCGAAGGCACCACGCTCCACCTTCGAACTATGATGACTGAGTTCCTGAAGGAGAACCTGCCTGCAGGCGCTCGCTAACTGATCTTCCGATTAAGTTAATCGGTATTAACCACTTAAAAGCCCCGTATCTTCGTTGCATGATACGGGGTTTTTACTCATCATATGCGCATCTTTGATTTGAGGAGTCGATTTTCATGAGCAGACATTATGACTATTTAGCTATCGGTGCGGGCAGTGGCGGTATCGCCTCAGCCAACCGCGCGGCCATTCGCGGCGCAAAAGCCGCTGTTATAGAAGCCAATGCAGTGGGTGGCACCTGCGTTAACGTCGGTTGTGTACCGAAAAAAGTCATGTGGTATGGCGCTCATATAGCCGAAGCAGTCAAGTATTCTTCCGCCTATGGCTTCGACCTTGATCAGAAAGGTTTTGATTGGGGCACCATGGTAAAAAACCGTGAAGCTTACATTGAACGTATTCACGGCGGCTACCATCGTGGTTTCCAAGGTAATGGCGTTGAATTTATCGAAGGTTTTGCCAAATTCGTCGACCATCGCACCGTCGAAGTTAACGGTGAGAAAATTACCGCTGACCACATTACCATCGCTACTGGCGGTCGACCGATGATACCTGACGTACCGGGTGCCGAACACGGTATCGATTCAGATGGTTTTTTTGCTTTAACAGAGCAACCTAAAAAGGCCGCGGTGGTAGGTGCAGGCTATATTGCCGTTGAGATTGCAGGCGTTTTTCACGCGCTAGGCACCGACACGCACTTACTCGTGCGTCGCGATCGTCCACTGCGCTCGTTCGACCGTTACATCACCGATGGTCTTTTAGAGCGTATGGAGCAAGACGGGCCTACCTTGCATACAGAAACCGTGGTTAAAGAGGTAGTTAAAGAGCAAAACGGTACGCTCACCTTGCACTTTGAAAACGGCGAAACAATGAAGGATGTCGACTGCCTCGTGTGGGCAATTGGTCGTGTCCCAGCAACCGATAAGATAAACCTTGAAGCGACCGGTGTTGAACTTGACGCGCAGGGCTTTATTAAAGTCGACAAGTTTCAAAACACCAGTGTACAAGGCATTTATGCTGTAGGCGACAATACTGGTGCTACTGCACTTACACCCGTCGCCATTAAAGCGGGTCGCCAGCTGGCTGAACGTTTGTTTAATGATATGCCGAATGCTCACATGGATTATGAGAATATTCCAACCGTGGTATTCAGCCACCCAACTATCGGTACCGTAGGCTTAAGTGAAGAAGATGCTATCGTGAAATACGGTAAGAGCAATATCAAAGTGTATACCTCTTCTTTTGCTGCGATGTACAACGCCGTCACGCCACACCGCGCACTCAGCTACTTCAAAATTGTGTGCTACGGAAAAGAAGAGCGCGTCGTCGGTATTCACGGTATTGGTGAAGGCATGGACGAAATTTTACAAGGCTTCGCGACCGCGATGAAGATGGGCGCAACTAAAGCCGATCTTGACTCAACCGTGGCGCTGCATCCGACCAGCGCGGAAGAGTTCGTTACCCTGAAATAGGGAACTTCAAACTGATTTCAAAACAAGCTTTTAAAGGCATTATGAAAGCAGCCGACAACGGAAACGCTTCGGTTGGACGTTGCTTTCAAATTGCTCAAAAAACCAATCAGCGGATTTAAGGTGTCGATTTAGGGGCCTAATCCAGGATTGGTAGGCAAAAAGCCGGTGCGCAAAGAGCAGTTAATGGATGAGCTTTGCGGTGGCATGAGGATCCGCAATGCTTGGTGAGAGCGGCGTTCGTATCTGGGAAATGCCGAGCGGCAAATTAAAAACGCATGACTTCAACCGGCTGCGGTACGCACTCGTCCCCAACTCCGACGAGCTCAAAAAGCTCACGCCGATAAGCTCACATGATTTAGAGCTATGTCAGTACCTCTTCCTGGCAGCATCACGAGTATCTTAACGGAACTGAAAGAACTCAAAGAAGCATTTGACCAAATTCAACCTTACCTGCCCCAACCTTCTGAAAGCGGAGGGACTTATGTCGGTAAGGAGTCTCCAGGTGCATTCGATGGCGACGGATATACAATAGTTCAAACATGTGAAGTCTGGAGGTTTCCTGACGGACTTGGTGGCTATTACTATTTGAGACTGAATTGCTCAGTGAGCAGCCTTAATTAAGTAATAATAAATAGCTTATGCTGCGATGACGGAAAAGTATTTTATACAACCATCTGTCTCCGCAAGCCTTTAAAAGAACCTTCGCACGAATACTCAATATCTCGATTCGCTTTTTCCAGGAACTCCCAGTTCTACAGAAGCACTGGATAGTATATTCGATATCGCTGTGCCAATCCTTTTCCTGGCAATTACGATTTCTCTTGATTACGCAGTTCTAAATATTTTGAGGAAAAAGAATTGAGTCTCCACTGAGTTATAGACATCTCATGAGCATATATGAAGTAGCAGCATTGGTAAGGCCTTATCATTGAACGCACTTCTCGGTGACTTTCGGACTATAATTTAGCAAAGAACTTTTATAGTCATTATAGGATTGCCATTATAATCGGAAATGTGGAGGTCACACACCTGGCTATCCCGGTCGTCTCCGCCTGTTCCTGGAAGCGGTTTATAACCTCCTCCAGAGCTTGTTCCGGTAGGAGTTTTATTAACTCTGTTTGATCCAAAAATTTCTTTGAACGCAACTTCTACACACGGTGACACCTCCGATTTCCCCACCGCAGGATCGGTTAAATCCTTCCAGTAGTTGTTGCCAATATTAGTCAAGCTCTCGTTTAACGAAACGTCAACATGAGAACCAGACGACGGGTCTAGGGTAAAAGTGACCCTTGAGGGTCTGCCATTGCC
>CESO01038917.1_pt1 | contig 22683 bp, 21 predicted proteins | sample 356341 | NCBI WGS metagenome assembly CESO01 (sample SAMEA2621812, study PRJEB7988) | marine metagenome | biome: marine biome (ENVO:00000447); feature: deep chlorophyll maximum layer (ENVO:xxxxxxxx); material: "saline water (ENVO:00002010), including plankton (ENVO:xxxxxxxx)" | depth 35 m | reverse complement strand
TCATTTTTTTCTAAGTTATCTAAAGTTTCATCTGATAAGACCACACCCCAACCAAATGTATCTGCAGGTTTGTTTCTTTCTATAACAATGACATCCGTACTAGGTTTTTGTAACTTTATGGAGATAGCAAAATATAAACCTCCAGGCCCTCCACCTATACAAGCTATTTTCATTTGAAACTATGAGATATATAAATTGTCATACCTATAAAGTAAATTATTAAAAATAATATTTCAAGTTTAAAATATTTAAGTGTAAAATATAATTATTTTGAACCTCTTATAATGTCTAAAACTTCTAAAGAATTCTCAGGCATATTATCTGATCTCCAAGCAACCATTAAATCTGGCCTAATTATTACAAAACAATATTCATATAATTTAAAAGCATCTTCATCATTAATGACTAATACCTCTAAGGGAAAATTGATCTCTTTTGCTGTATTAACAAAATTATTAGTTTCTTTTTTGTCTTTAAAAAATACTAGTAGAGTAAAATTTTTGCTAAATTTATCGTAAATGGATACACTTTCTTCTAACCATATATGTGGAGCTCTATGCCCGGGTCTTGCCGTAGGTATATATTTTCTTGGATTATCTATAGTTTCTTCTGTTCCATCTGGGATAATAACAGGAGAATTATTATAGCGATAACCTAATAATGTTCCTGAAGATGCAATTAATTTATCTTGTTCTTTTAAATCAATACTCAACTTTTTTCTTATATTAATCCCTATTTCAGTTTCATCATCAAGCTCATCCCCATACTGCATTACTGAATATAATTGATCAAAACAATCAGCTGCTTCTTTAGTATTACGAACTCCTATAGAATGACGTTCTTTAAAATAGCTATCAATAAGGTATTTGCCTCCCCATCCTTCAACCATAGCTTGAATTTTCCATGCAATATCTATAGCATCGGAAACCCCAGTATTCATTCCAAAGCCTCCGGTAGGTGTGAATAAATGGACAGCATCGCCGGCTAAAATAACTCTATTATCATGATATTTTTCTGCAACTAATGCATGCGCAGTCCAAGGTTGCGTTGATATAATTTCTATTGGAGTAGACTTACCTAATACAGCTTCTATAGAAGCTTTTGCATCTACTTCATTCCATAACTGTCCCTTTTTTAACATTAAATGATAAGTAAAAGTAGTACCTCCATCCCAGTTAAGAAGAAAACCAGCGTAACTTTTATGTAGTGGAAAGAATATATTTGCTGAACCAAAATGATGACATTTCATAAAATCAGGAGCTTTAAAATAAATTGATACAAACTTTGCCATATCAGCCCTACCTTTTAAGCCAATATTTAATTGTTCTCTCACCATAGATTTACCTCCATCGCAAGCAATTAAATATTTACTCCTTACAAGATCAGTTTTTCCTGTTTTAAGATTTTTTATATGACAAGTAACTCCATCACTATCTTGATCAAAATCTTTTAGGTTGGTATTAAAATTAATGTCTACTGACTTTAAGGTATACAAGTAATTTAAAATTACTTCCTCTACCTCGTTTTGTCCTGTAATTGTTTTTAAGTAAGGAGACCATGTATGTTCTTCCTTAACATAACCACCCGTATCTTTAACTTCCTTAATTTTTTTAAATGGCGGCAAAGAAATTCCATGCAACTTTCTACCATGCAAGCTTGACACCCAATAATAGTCTGCAGGATGATCAGGAGGAATACCTGCTTCACTAATAGACTTATCGATACCCCACCTTCTATAATATTCCATAGTTCTATTAGCCACTGCATTAGCTCTTGGGTGAGGATTTAAATTAGATGCTTGCTCTAAAATCATACAATCTATTCCTCTCCAACCTAATTCAGCTGCTAAAGATAAACCAACAGAACCTCCACCCGATATTATAACTGAAACTTCTTTCATGTACTTTTATCCTTATTATATATTGCTAAATTCTTATGCTTAGAAAGGAAATTATCAATAATAGTATTAAAAGCATCTGGCTGTTCAATATTACTTAAGTGACCTGCATTTTTTATGATACTTAATGAAGAATTTGATATCCTTTTTTGTGCCATTTTTCCTATACTAACAGGAGTTAATTGATCATATTCTCCATAAATTAATTGAGTGGGCACATCAAATTCAGACAAATTATTACTTGCATCATAACTAATAGTTTCAGCAATTGTTTTTAAATAAGAATCTATATGTATATTTAAAAAGCTTTTATATATTATATCTCTAGCTTCTTTTTTACAATTAGGACCTACCAGTGAATCTATTAATTTAGGCGCTATTTGCTCTAATGTTTTTCCACTTTTTAAAGGTTCTTGACGAAGATTAATGAACTCTTTTTGTTTAGCGTCACTTAATATTTTATAATCAAAAAAACAATCACATAAAATTAATGTAGCAACTCTACTTTTGTGTTTTGGAAAAAAATCCATCAGTATTCTAGCTCCCATTGATAAGCCAACGAAATGAGCTTTACTTATATTTCTTGAATCTAATAATCTTATTAAGTCTTCACCAAAATCACTAAAATTTAAAGGGCCATTATAGTCATCTGAATCTCCATAACCTCTTGCATCCCAAGCAATAGCTGTAAAATTATCTGAAATATAAGACTGCTGATTATACCAATTAGAATGATTACCTCCTATACCATGTAAAAAAATGACAGGCGGACCATTACCCAATTCTTTATAACTTATACGTGGAATACCCTCTACCGATTGATGCTTTAGTTTATTCAAATCCATTAACCTAAGGAGCCTACCAATTTTCCAGAATTAACAATAATTGTTTCATCAAGCTTTACAGTGCAATTTCGCATAGGAAGATCAAAATGACACGTAGTATAACGATCAACAAATTCATTAGCACCAGTAGATATTAAAAAATTTCCTGCAAAAGCTCTTAATTCTGTGCAATTAACATGCTGTTTATCATACATAGTCAATGCATCCCATCTTGCATTTGGATTAAGCCCCCACCCAACATGCGAAATAGCATATGCATTTGGATCATTCCAACCTTCAAAATAAGAACGCATTAAATCTGCATCTAAGCCATTTCCTTCAATAGAAGTTACAAAGTCATTCTCTATAATTAAAGTTACAGGAGTCTCTATATATTTTTTAAAAGTTAGGTTAACATCTCCAGTATTTAAAACCACATTACCATTAACAGTATTTTTTAAAGGAAAAAATAAAGCTAATCCAGCTGGCCAATAGGCAACTTTCTCTCCTGGAGATAAAAAACCTGCTCCTGCCCGAGAAGGAGCTCCTTTAATTTCTACTGTCAGGTTTGTACCTGCCTCAGATGTTACAAACATAGTTTTAGACTGTTGCAATAACTGTAAACTTTTATCAGCCTTTGGTTTTAAAGATTTATCAGGCATGCAGCGTTCTAATACTTCTGGATGCTCATTAGATATCATTAATAAACGACCACCACCTTTAATAATATCTTGTAACTCTTTTGTATGTAACATGCCCTCCACAGTACAATCTATGACTAAATCACACGCACTCAATGCAGGCAGAACAGCTTCATAACCTTCAAAAGCATAACATGAACCAGTAGACCTTACAGGAATTGAGTCTTTTAACTTTGGAGAAGGAACATGAAATTGTATAGGTTTAGCGCCTATTCTTTGTAAGGCATGCTGAGATAAATCAATCAATACTTGTCTAGATTGAGTTTCAGAGATGATAGCGACAGTATTACCTGACCTTACACCACTTAATAAAAAACTTTTTTCAAAACAATCTATCCATTTAGATTCCAGATTTTCTCTCAACATATTATCACCTATAAAACATTTATAAATAAAAAGTATATATCTAAAATCTTATTTTACAAAATAGTAGGGAAAATATAAATTCTATAATATAAAGAATTACTTAAATTTACCTTTTCCTGCTTCTAGAAGTGGTTTAATAACTTTATTTTTTAAATCAATTCCTACTCCACATTTACATCCAGGACAATCTATACATGCGTCTAACCCTAAATCAATAGCCTTATTTAATGCCATTTCTTTGCCTTGCTCTGAACTAATAGGGTCTTGCCTTAAACGTTCTAGCTTTAGTAAAGAAAAAGGATTTCCATACTTATATCCAATAGATGGGTCTGGTAAGATTGTTGTCATTGTACCTGGCAAGTTGTTATCAAAGTTTCTTGCATGCATAGGACATTTGTCCAAACATGCATAACATTCTATACAAGATGTTAATTCATGATAAACTTCAGGTGCTTCAACATTTAAATCATTTCCTTGACCGGATGCTTTTAAACCTCTCATTTGTCTTGCTATTCCATCTCTTCTTACCACTAAATCACTCAGTACAGGTAATGTAGCCACAGCACTTAATTTGTCACCGTCTTTTACCTTTGCACGACATGCAATTATTGGTCGATCATTTTTATCAATTGTACACACACCACAATTTCTTGCTCTACAACCATAACGATAAGCTAAATCCGGTAAAACCGTAGACTGTGCCTGTATTAAAACATCTAAAGCCATTGGTTTTTCTTTTTCATCCCTTTTCTTATATGTATATGGTATTGTTATAGCTTTACCGTCTCTGACTGTGACAATATTTATAATAATAGAACTACTCATACTGATGTTGTCTCTCCGATAGCACCTTCTCTGCCTCCAGGCATTATTTCTGGGACTTTATTGTTAGCAGACATCATAGATTTGTACCTATTCTCTAATTTTTTATCTTTAATACTATTAGGAAGCATAGAAAATATTTTAGCTTCTAATAACCTTTTCTTCTCTAAAAACTTATAATAAATTAAATTTTTAATAGGAGTTCTATCTCTATCCAATCTTTTTACCTGATAACTATTTTTATCTTTACTAACTACTGTGGAGTAGGGTTTTGAGAAAGCAGATATATTTTTTTTATCTAATCTAACATGACCACCAATACTTCCATTTCTTTCCTTAGCAGCTGACCCTATTAATTTTGCAGAACATATCATATTTTTTAATTCAACATAATCTAGAAAAGCCTGATTCCATATAGAATATTTAGGTATAGAAACATTAATAAGTTTTAATTCAATTTCCTTGATTACTTTATCAATATCATTTATTCCCTGCGCAGTTCGGACTGGACCAATTTTTTTCCAGCTTTCTTTCTGAAGCTTTTCCTTTAAGGAATTAGATGAGATCGAACCCTTTCTTCCGAATAATTTGGTATATTCTGTAATTTGAGGATCAAAAGTATTATTGTTAACCTCAGATGTGCTATTTTTGGCATTTCTTGCTGCTGCAATACCTGATCTAATTCCAAAAACAGCTAATTCTGTTAACGATGTGGAACCTAGTCTATTAGCACCAAATAAACCTCCCATTGCCTGTCCAGCGGCAAATAAACCTTTAATTCCATATTTTACAGAACCTTCATTATTTCCTCCTACACTTTCTCCTTCATCATTTACTCTAATTCCACCCATCATATAATGTGCACCTGGCCGAACTTCCCAAGCTATTTCTACTTTAGCTGCTTCTTTTCCCAATGCCTGTCTTGCATTTATGAAGGCAGTTGGAAGACTGTCTTGAAGATATTTCATGAAATACGGACCAGATTTTGGAAGGTTCTTATTTGCTGTCATATCTAAATATGCACCACCATTTGGACTACCTCTTCCATCTTCTACAGCCCTCATAATAGCTTCAGAGCATGCAGCTCTTGTTCTTAAATGCACTCCATTTAAAATAATTTTTCCATTTTTATCCCTTAAAACTCCTAAATAACTTGCGGTTGAAGGTTCTCCTGCTAATAATCCTTCATATGAAGGTGGAGAAGCTAAGCAGAATGGTAAAAATTGAAGCTGCTCCATGTCTACTAAATCTGCTCCTGCCCTTAAAGCTATAGCATAACTATCTCCTGTATTACCTCTCATAGTATCTGTTTTAGGAAAAAATAGAGTTGATAGACCTCCCGCTGCTAATATTACTGATGGAGATTTTATTGCTAATAATTCGCCTTTACTGGCATCATAGACTAAACCTCCTATTATTGTAGGAATATCCTTATCTTTATTATCAACCACTAAATCTAAAAACCACGCATCTTCTATGTATTCAATATTTTTTTCTTTTATAATAGCATCCCAATTAGCATGACCAAATGCTATTCCATGATTTTGATGTCCTACTGAACGGTTTCTATTATGCCCTCCCATAGGTAAAGGTAAGGATTGAGGCCCATGCTTATTTTTATTTATAGATGGCCTTAAACCATGAACACGGTAATTGTCATATGCATCTTTTGAATACTTTGCAAATGTATCTGTAAGTTTTTTAATAGGTAAATCACCGCCTGCTAATTTAACATTTTCAGATAAAACTTTTTCATAATCATCATCAGTTCCAGATTCCCTCACGGTAGCCAAACCTTCAGAAATTTTAGTGTCCGATGCTCCTAAAGGGTCTTTAGACACCAATAAAACCTTTGCACCTTCTTCTGCTGCTGCATAAGCAGCTTGCGCACCCGCTCCTCCAGAACCTACTACTATAACGTCATAATTAAGCCAATTAGTTTTAATTGTCATTTTTTTACCTCGAAATAATAAGTTAGTTTACATTGCAATTCTGAATTGTCCATATTAAATATTTGGCATCGCTTTTGTTATTTAACAATTGCTATTTCATATAATTAATTTTATTACTGATACATAATGAGCAATTTATTAAATAAAGTTCCTTCCATAAGAGCTGTTGCAATGCCTGCTGATACAAACCCATCTGGAGATATATTTGGGGGATGGGTTTTAAGCCAAATGGATCTAGCAGGAAGTGTTTTAGCGCGACAGTATACTAAAAAAAGAGTTACTACAGTAGCCGTAGAAAAAATGCGCTTTCATAAACCTATTATGATAGGAGATATAGTAAGTTTTTATACTGAAGTCAGTAAAACAGGTAATACTTCAATCACTATAGATATTGTCACAATGGTTAATAGAAAAGATGACAAATTGGGAGAAGACCAAGCTATAAAAGTAACTGAAGGTAGGTTTGTTTATGTCTCTATCGATACCGACGGTAACCCTATCAAAATTAAATAATCTCTAACCCAACATATCTTCCCATATATTAGTTGCCCAATCCCAAGCATTAGTTTTTATAATAGATGATCGATATGGAGATAAGCCACTAGCTCCCTTAATACTTTTGATTTTATTATCTTTTTCATCATAATTATATATCGCACTTACCGATATACCCTCTTGAGAGGAGACTAAACTATAACACGTATTTATTAAGGAAGGAGATGCTTTTTCTAAACCATATAATTCTGCTATAACAGCTAAACCACATACTTTGCCCATAGAGTTTGCTATATATCCCGACTTTGGAACTCTTCCAACATTTGATTGTGAAGTAGAATCTCCAATAATAAATATATCTTTAGCTAGACTAGAACTAAAATCATACGGATTAACAGCAGCCCAATTAGCACCTTTATCTATAAGCTCATTATCTTTTAGAAATTTAGGAGCTCTTTGTGAAGGTATTAAATTAGCAACATCACATTTTACTTCTTCAAAGTCTGTTAAAAATTTATTGTTTAAATTATCTATTCCTACTACACCAGAATTAGCCCTATATTCGATTATATCTGGATAAAACTCGTCCCATGCTTCCTGAAATAAAGCTCCTTTAGAAATTATTTTTTGATTTGCATCTAATATTATTAATTTTGTATTGTTTTTGTGCTTCTTTAGATATGACGCAATTAATGAAGCCCTTTCATATGGTCCTGGAGGACATCTATATGGCCCTAAAGGAATTGAAATAACAACAACTCCTCCGTTAGATATATTTTTAACCTGGTCAGAGAGTAATTGAGTTTCAGGACCAGCTTTCCAAGCTGCAGGAAAATTATCTAGATAATCTTTTTTCCAATTTTCTATTGAAGAATAATCTAACTCAACTCCGGGTGACAGTATTAATTTGTCATAACTTAATTCTTGCCTATCTGTCTTAATAACTTTTTTAGAAAGGTTAATATTTATAGCCTCTTCATGAATAAACTTAATAGAATATTTCTTTTGTAAATTATCAAAACTATAGGTAATATCTTCCATAGATTTTAACTGGCCTATAACCCAATTTGACATAGGACAAGATATAAATTCTTTATTTTTATCTATTATTATAACTTCAACATTAGGGCTTATTTGTTTTATAGTTTTGGCTGCGCTTAATCCACCCCAACCTGCACCAAGTACTACAACTCTTCCAGCACTTTTTGCATTTAAATTATTTATATTTATGAACGGTAATAAGGATGAGGATGCTCCTAAATTTGCAATATTTTTTAGTAAAATACGCCTATTCATTATCATCTCCTTGTAATGAATAATATTTAGAAATAATTCTTAATTGCTCTTCACTATATCCTTTAGCTATGATTTGCATTAAGTAATTTTCACGATGACCTGACTGATATTCAATTAATGCTTTATATATATAGCTTTCTTCCAAGTTGTATAAACTAGGAACACTTGAATTATTCTGACCATGGCATCCTAAACATGGCAAGGATAAACTCTTTGCCTGCATAAAATTTTTATTATTATCCCATACATTATTAGCTGCTAAAATATTAAAACTAATAGAAAGAATACATAAAAAAATAGAGATTTTGATATATTGCATAACATGAATATATACTAAATTTTCTCATTAGTTAACTACTAATTGGTATTAAATATGAATATAATATTTATATGATAAAGTTAAAATTTTTATATAATATATAGATGTAATAAAAAATTAACTGTTTAGGCAAAACTTATGACAAATGAAAAAAAACAAGGCCCCTTAAAAGGTTTAACTGTACTAGACTTAACAAGAGTATTAGCAGGACCTTATGCCACAATGGTTCTTTCTGATCTAGGTGCGAGAATAATAAAAGTAGAACCTCCAATGGGAGATGATTCTCGAGAGTTTAGCCCATTTATAAATGAGCAGTCTGCATATTTTGCATCATTAAATAGAGAAAAAGAAAGCATTAAAATAGATTTAAAAGATGAAAAAGACAAAATAATCTTTGATGCGCTACTTGAAAAATCAGATATTTTAATAGAAAATTATAAACCTGGCACCATGGCTAAGTTAGGCTATGGATACGAAAAACTATCAAAAAAATTTCCAAATTTAATTTATGCCTCTTGCAGTGGTTTTGGGCAAACGGGTCCATGGGCATCTAAACCTGCATATGATATGATTGTACAAGGTATGGGAGGCTTAATGAGTGTGACTGGTCACGAAGGACAAGAACCTGTTCGAGTAGGCACTTCTATTGGAGATATTACAGCAGGTTTATTTACTACAATTGGAATACTTGCTGCTTTGTTAGATAAAAAAAATACTAATAAGGGTCAGTCCATTGATATTTCAATGCTAGATTGCCAAATTGCTATTTTAGAAAATGCAATAGCCAGATATTTCGCAACCGGAAAGAGCCCTCCTCCAAGTGGGTCTAGACATCCTGCGATTGCTCCTTTTGAATGCTATCGATGCGAAGATGGATATATTGTAATGGCTTGTGGAAACAACACAATGTTTGAAAGAATGTGTAAAGCTATGAATTGTATGGAATTATGTTTAGATAAAAGATTTACAACTAATCCTAAACGCGTTGATAATGTCATTTTTCTTAAACAAGAATTAGAAAAGTTATTTATTACAAAGCCTATTAACTTTTGGATTGAGGCCTTAGAAAAAGAAAACATTCCAGTTGGCCCACTTAATAATATTGAGCAGGCTGTTAATTCCGATCAAATAGTCTCTAGAAATATGATAGTGAATATTGAAGACGAAAAATTAAATAATTTTTCTGTTGCCGGGAATCCCATAAAAATGAGCATGCATGAAGACCGTAAGACACGGAAAAAGGTCCCAAAATTAGATGAGCACCGAGAAAAGCTATTAAAAGAATTTAAGATAAAAGGGTAATATGGTTTTTACTTTTGAAATGTTTATTACTTTATCAATAATGATTTTTGCTATTATTGGATATTCTACTCGACGGTTTCCAGTTGATGCTGTTTCCATATCTGTACTAGGTTTATTGTTTTTGATATTTGAAATCTATCCAGTTAAAGGTATTAATTTTGATGATTTTATTGCAGGTTTTTCAAACCAAGGTTTATTAACTGTTATGGCATTATTAGTAGTTGCCCAAGGAGTTTATTCCACAGGAATACTAAATACTTTTGTGGATAATATTATGCATTTAAATAGAGACTTGCAAACCAGTAAAAGTACACTTTTAATTTTATTATTACTAATCGTCGCAATAATTTCTAGTATAATGAACAATACTCCAATCATTATAATATTTATTCCTTTAGTATCAATCATTGCAGAAAAAATGAATTTATCAATTAGTAAAGCCTTAATACCTTTAAGTTATGCTGGGATTTTAGGAGGAATGACAACGCTAGTCGGTTCTAGTACAAATATTATAGGAGCACAAGTTGCTAAAGATTTGGGCGTAGAAGGAATAAATTTTTTTAGCGTTACAATACCTGGCTTAGTCATAGCCCTTCCTGGAATTTTATTTGTTTTATTTCTTTTACCTAAGCTTATGCCTAAAAGAGAGAAAACATCATCATCTTTATCCAGTGATCAAAATAATTTTATAGCGCAAATAGAAATAGATAATGAAAGTAATTTAATAGGAGAAACATCTTTAAATGGTGGTTTTGATGCTCTACCTGATATGAAAGTTCTATTAATTCAAAGAGGTGAGCATTCTATATCTGCATATCAGACTACCAAAATAAAAAAAGATGATATAATAGTTGTTTCAGCTGAAAGAAAAGTGATTGAGAGTGCTTTAATAAAATATGGCGAGCAACTTCACCCTACTCTATCTGAAACCGACCAATATAATTTTACAGATAATGATAGTAATATTAATTCTGGAGAACAAATATTAGCTGAAGTCCTTATTGCACCATCATCTAGAATGGCGGGAAGAGGTCTTGAAGAATCCAGATTTAGAAAAATGACTAATTGTATTGTTTTAGGTATAAAAAGAAACTCACGAATATATAGAGAACAAATAACAGATATTATATTAGAAGATGGAGATGTTTTATTAATTCAAGGATCCAAGAATTCAATTGCTAATTTAAAAGACTATTCAGACATACTTTTATTAGATCATACTTCATCTATCCTTCCTAGAAAGAAATATGCAAGACGTTCCCTAGCTATCTTTATATTTACTGTAATTACTATGGCCACAGGTATTATTCCTAGCGTGGCTGCTGCGATGATAGGAGCCTCAGCAATGCTTGCTTCTAGAGTTTTAAGCGCTGAAAGAGCTATAAATTCTTTAAACCGACACATATTTTTAACAATAGTTTCAATGCTTGCTTTAAGTCACGCAATAGCTGCTACAGGGCTTGCACATTATGGTGCTTATTTAATGTTAGATAATCTAAATGCATCAAACCCAGCTATAATTATTTCTTTACTATTTTTGATTGTTTCTGTAATGACAAATTTTTTAACTAATAATGCTAGTGCTGCTCTTTTTATGCCATTAGGAATATCATTAGCTACTAGTTTAAATTTGGATGTTATGCCATTTGTAATAACTATCATTTTAGCTGCTAACTGTTCTTTTGCAACTCCTTATGGTTATCAAACTAATTTATTAGTTATGGCAGCAGGAAATTATCGTTTTAAACACTTTATTATAGGTGGAGTACCTTTAACTATTATATGTTGGCTATCTTTTAGTTTATTTGCTCCGTGGTATTATAACCTATATTAATTTTTAAATTTAATGTAAATTAAAGACATGACAATAAATATTAAAAAGCCATTGCAAATATTCTATGGAACATCTCCCCAAATTTGTCCATATCTTCCTGAAAAAAATGAAAAAAAAATTATAACTGAATTATCTGGATCAAATTCTAATGAATTAAATTTTAAACTTACAAATGCGGGTTTTAGAAGATCACATAGAACAGCCTATAGGCCAGCATGTAATGATTGCAATGCATGTATACCAGTAAGGATTGATGTCAATCAATATAAACCAAACCGATCTCTTAAAAGAGCGAAAAGAGCTGCTATAGACTTAAAATGCATTGAACGACCTCCTATTGCTACTAGAGAACAATTTGAACTATTTTATAAATACCAAACGAGTAGGCATCATGATAGTGACATGGCTGAAATGAATTTTAATGAATATAGAGCTATGGTTGAAGATACACCAGTAGAGACATGTGTATATGAATTTAGAGATGATAATAATTTATTGATTGCAGCTAGTTTAACAGATAAAGTAGAAGATGGTTTAAGTGGCATTTATAAATTCTTTTCTCCAGATAGAGAAAAACATAGCTTGGGCTCTTGGATCATAGATTGGCATATAGAAGAAACTATTAGATTAGGACTAAAATATGTTTATCTAGGTTACTGGATTAAGGAATCGCCAAAAATGGCTTATAAAAGTAAATTTATAGGATTACAAAAATTAACGAATAATACTTGGAAAAATTTAAAAGAGTGAACTTATTAGGAGCTATGATATGAAAAATAAAAAATTAAAACCTTTATATAAAAGAAGAGAAATTCTTATTGGGGCCACTGCTATTGGTACTGCAGGACTTCTTACTGCATGCAAAGATAATGTAGATGGAGGCACCCCAGATAACCCTAAAAAATCAGCAGCTATATCTAAAAATATTATACAATGGCGAATGGTTACATGTTGGCCAAGAGACTTTCCTGGAGGAGGAACTCATTCTCAAAAACTAGCAAGAAGAATTACTGAATCTTCTGATGGAAGGTTAGAAATAAAAAACTTTGCGGCTGGAGAATTAGTCCCCGCTTTTGAAGTATTTGATGCCGTGAGAGAAGGTACTGCGCAATGCGGTCATGCAGCTCCCTATTATTGGATTTCAAAACATAAAGCTATTCCTTTCTTTTGTACAGTTCCAGGAGGTATGACAGCTTCAGAAAAAGCTGCTTGGATAATATATGGAGGTGGACAGGCTTTATGGGACGAATTATATGCAGAATTTGGTGTAAAAAGTTTTTTAGCTGGAAATACTAGTGTGCAAATGGGTGGTTGGTTCCAAAAAGAAATTAATTCATTACAAGACTTCCAAGGAATAAAAATGCGTATGCCTGGTCTAGGAGCTGAAGTAGTTAATAGAATGGGTGGAACGGCTGTTAATATGCCAGCAGGAGAAATTATGCCTTCTTTACAATCAGGAGTGATTGATGCTGCTGAATGGGTTGGACCTTGGAATGATTTAGCACTAGGTTTTTATAAAGTAGCTAAATATTATTATGGACCAGGTTTCCATGAGGGAGGTACGACTAATGAATTAATAATGAATAAAGAAAGTTATGATGAATTAAGTACTGACTTAAAATTTATTGTTAGGGATGCATGCCATGCAAGTGCATTAGAAGCTCCTGCAGAATATTTTGCTAATAGTGGGTTAGCTCTAGATGTATTAGTTAATAAGCATAATGTGGACGTGAGACCATTTCCAAAAGATGTTATAACTAAAATGTTTTCAATATCTAAAGAGGTTGTGGATGAGACAGCTTTACTTGGAGACATGCATGCAAAAATATATAAAAGCTGGAGTGACTTTTTAAAACAATCAATAAAATATCAAAAATATAGTGATTATGGCTATATGAGAGATAGGGCTGAAGCATACAATATATAATTAGGAGTAATATTATGAAAAGAAGAAATTTTTTAAAAAAAACAATTGGCATAGGAACAATAGCTGCAGCATCTACTTTATCAGCTCCTGCAATATCTAAAGGAAGAATTAAATGGAAAATGGTAACTACTTGGCCAAAGAATTTTCCTGGACTTGGAACAGGAGCACAACGTATTGCAGATTCAATTACCGTAATGTCAGAAGGTCAATTAACCGTAAAATTATTTGCAGCCGGTGAATTAGTTCCTGCTTTTGAAAGCTTTGATGCTGTAAGACAAGAAACGGCCCAAATGAGTCATGGAGCTAGTTATTATTGGATTAATAAGAATAAATCAACTCCCTTCTTTGCTGCAGTTCCTGGTGGACTAACAGCTCAAGAACACGATGCTTGGATACATTATGGAGGAGGACAAGAATTATGGGACGAATTATACGCAGAATTTAATTTAAAAGGTTTTTTAGGTGGGAATTCTGGAGTACAAATGGGAGGATGGTTTAAAAAAGAAATTAATTCTTTAGAAGATTTTAAGGGATTAAAAATGAGAATGCCAGGTCTCGGAGCGGAAGTAATTAATAGAATGGGTGCTACCGCTGTTGCCTTACCAGGAGGAGAAATTATGCCAGCTTTACAGTCTGGAGCCATAGATGCAACAGAATGGGTAGGACCATGGAATGACTTAGCATTTGGATTTTATAAAGTTGCTAATAATTATTATGGCCCAGGTTTTCATGAGCCAGGTACACATACTGAATGTATTGTAAATAAAACAGCTTATGACGCATTACCTATAAATTTACAAAATATTGTTGAGCATGCATGCATATCAGAAAATAATAAAATGTTATCTGAATTTACCTATGCAAATAATATTGCTCAAAAAAAGCTTATTGGATTTGGAGTAAATATTCAAAATTTTCCAAATGATGTTTACAAAGAAATGTTTAAAATAAGTGATGAAGTAGTTTCTGAAACAGCTAATGAGGGAGATATTAACAAAAGAATTTATGATTCATGGTCTAAATTTAAAAAGGCAGCTAAAGAAAGAGGTCCTTTTGCAGAACAAGGTTATATGAATAGAAGAGGATAAACCTCTAATCATTTTTCATTTTACAAAATGGTAACAGTATAATGGGTATAAAAGCTACCCACATTATAACATATGTAATATTATTAACTGCCATTACAAACCCCTCTCTTAAACCTAATAGTTCAATAGCTAAGATTGTTTTGTATTCAGGGTTTAAACTTGAAAACATAGGAAGCGAACTAAAAATACTTTCCATTTTTTGATTGAAACCAGAAATTATTTGAGGTCCATTTAAAAGCATATTAGAAATACCTCCATAATACATAACTCTCAATTTTTCTAAAAAAATATTTGTAGTAGCTATAGAAACAGCTCCTCCTAATCTAAGTATTAAATTAAATAAAGAAGCAGCATTTTGTATTCCTTTATTTGAAATAAATAACATAGCAATATATTGATTACCTACCCAAAGAAGTTGAGAACCTATTCCTCTAAGGACTTGGGGCCAAAATAACTCCTTAAAACCAAATTCTGGCGTCATATTGAGTAACTGCCATGTTCCTATTATAGTAAAAGTACAGCCAGCAAATATTAAAAACCTAGCTCCGAATATATTTATTAATACTCCTACAAATGGACCAATCCCCATCCATGATAAACCCATAACAGAAACTATAGCTCCAATTTCCCATGGACCAATACCCTTAACCTCTCCCAAAAATACAGGTAATAAAAAAATAGGCGCATAAATTGATACTCCAAATACAATTACATTTATACACCCAATACTAAAGTTTCTATCTAAAAATATTGATAAATCAATTATTGGATATTTTGCTGTAAACTCTCTAATAAAAAATAATAATAGACTAGTAAAAGATAAAATAGAGCATATTCTAATGGTAGAAGAAGCATACCAATCTAATCTAGAACCTTCCTGTATAGTAATTAATAATAGTAAAAGTCCTACCGCTAATAATACTATTCCATAGTAATCAATCTGTTTAGCTAAATGTCGTTCTCTATCATCTAAATCTATAAAGAAATATGCTAATACTAACAAAACTATACCTATAGGAAGATTATATAGAAACATCCAGCGCCAGCTTATCATTTCTGTCATATATCCACCAATAGCAGGTCCAAAAGCTATAGAAGATACTCCTACAGTAGCCGTTAAAGCTAGAGCAAAAGGAAGCTGTTTTCTTGTGAATAAAAGATAAATACAAGAAAACATTAATGGCATTAGTGCTCCGCCAAAAAAGCCTTGCATGACTCTAAAGCCTACTAAAACATAAAAATTACTAGTAGACGCTGCTCCAATACAAGCAATTAAAAAACCAGATAAACCTATTAAAAATAATAATTTAATTGATAATAAACGAGATAACCAACCAGCAAATGGAATAATAACTACTTCTGCCATTAAATAAGCAGACATAACATAAGAAACTTGATCAAGACCTATATTTAAGGCGCCCTGTAAATTTCTTATAGAGGAACCTACAACTTGCATACTAATTACATTTAAGACAAATCCAAATAATATGATTAGGAACATGCCTAAATTTTTATAATTCATATCTGCCAAATTATGATCCAAGAATTGTTAAGTTATGACTTTAAATATTTTAAAATATATGATCTTATAATACATTTAATCATACAATTGCTAATTATTAACTACAGATATGTATTTTAAGTAGGTTCAATATGAATAATGAAATTATAGAAATTTGGGGATTTAAAACTTTCAGACCTTTTCGCATATACTGGGCATTAGAAGAGATGAAATTAAATTATAAAAGCTATAAAATAGGATCTAGAACAGGTGAAACACAAACAACTGAATATCTAAAAATAAATCCTAAAGGCAAGATACCTTTGTTTAGACACAATGAAATATACATAAGTGAAAGTGTTGCTGCAATGAACTATGTTGTTCAGAATTTTAAAAATACTCAAGACTTTTATTTACCTACTTCACCTAAAGATAGAGCCAAAATTGATGAATGGTCTTATATGTGCGCAATGGAAATTGATGCATTAGGAGTTTATGTTATGAGAAAACATAAAATAGTAGAAAACGGGGGCTTATCAAATATTTATGGAGAAGCTCCTAATGCTATAAATGCTGCTAAAGATAATATTATAAGAATGTTAGAAGCATGTGAGAAAGATGTTCCCGATACAGGCTGGTTAATGGGTAAAAAACCTAGCTGTGCAGATATAATGTTTATGAGTTGTCTGCAGGTAATAAAATTATATAATATAGATATTAATAGTAAAAAGATTCTATCTTATTATGATAGATCTATAAAAAGGCCCGAATATATTAAAGCTATGATTCAAACATATGAGTATGGAACACTTAAAGAGTATAAAAAGTATACATTATAATTAATAATAAAGAATTAAAATGATTAACAAAGGACCATTAACAGGGATTAAAGTTATAGACCTTACAGCTATGGTATCAGGGCCAGTTGCAACAATGATGCTTGGTGATCAAGGAGCGGATGTAATTAAAATAGAACCCCTATCAGGCGAACTAATGAGAAGTGTAGGTGCTCCAAATAATGGAATGACTACATCATTTCTATGTAGTAATAGAAGTAAAAGATCTTTAACTATAAATTTAAAACATATAGAAGGCATAAATATAATAAAAAAATTATTAATAAATGCCGATGTTATTGTTCAAAATTTTAGACCAGGCACAATGAAAAGGATGGGGCTAAGTTATGAAGAAGTTAAAAAAATTAATAATAATATTATTTATACTTCAATCAGTGGATTTGGAGATAAAGGACCTTATTCAAAACAAAGAGTATATGATCCTGTAATTCAAGCATTATCTGGACTTGCAGATATACAGAGGGATCAAGAAACAAAATTTCCAAAAATGGTAAGAACTATTATTCCTGACAAAACTACCGGAATGGCAGCAGCTCAAGCTATTAGCTCCGCTCTATTTTATAGAGAAAGGTATAGAAAAGGACAACACATAAAACTAGCTATGCTTGATGTAATGATAGCATATTTATGGCCTGAAGGAAGCTCCTCATTATCTTTTGTAGGAAAAGAAAGCGACCCATCTTCTGGACAAATGGGTTTAGACCTAGTGTTTCAAACAAAGGATAATAAATATATAACTGCTGGTGCCGTAACTGATAAAGAGTGGTTAGGCATGTGTAATGCCTTTGATAGAAAAGATTTATTGGTTGACCCGCGATTTAATACACCAAGAGCTAGGTTTGAGAATAAAACAGAAAGAAGACATATAATTGCTAAAGAAATAAAAAAACATAATTCTAATCAGATATTAGAAAAATTAGCGACTAATGAAGTTCCTAGTGCCCCTATTTTAAATAGAGAAGAATTACTAGATAATGAACAGATCTTACAAAATAAAATTATAGAATTTCATGATAGTAAGATTTTTGGAACAATTAGATCGCCAAGACCAGCTCCTATATTTTCAGAAAGCTCTTTAAGTGGAGAACAACTTGCTCCTCTGCTTGGAGAAAATACTATAGAAATTTTGAAAGAATTAGATTATTCTGATAACGAAATTAACAAGCTTATTAAAAAAAATATAACATCAACAATTAATTAATTTCTACAATCTTTATTAACAATTTTTTCTTTCATTCTAGTTTTACAAAAAACTCCTTGCTTAAAATAAACATCTTCAAAAGTAATTGTACTTAAGTCTGCATTCATAAAAATAGATTTATAAAAATTTGCGGCTCTATACATAATATTTTGCATATTACTATTATTAAATACTGATCTTCTAAACGCACTATAAGATAAATCTGCAAATTCTAGGTTTGCCTCAGTAAAATTAACTCCTCTTGCTTTAACCTTTGATAAATTAGCATAAGATAAATTGGTATTATCCATTAATGATAAAGATAAGAGTGAGCCATTAAAATCTGTTTTAATAAATGAGGAAAAAGATAGAATTGATTTTTGGATATTCACATTAGTAATATTAGCTCCATCAAAATTAGTTCGTTCAGCCGTTATTCCATACATTTTTGCAAGCTTTAAATTGGCTTTAATAAAATTAGAATTTATAATAGTAGCAGATACTAAATTAATCTCTGATAAGTTAGCATTTGTAAAATTACTATCTTCAATCAATGTGGTATTCATATCAGCATGTATAAATGTTGAATTTGTAAGATCTGATGATCTAATTCTTGAATTTGCTATTTTAGAATTATTGAAATTAGCACCAATTAAATTAGATTCAGATATTACTGCCTGGTCAAGGTATTTTTTTTCAAAATTATAATTACTTAGGTCACATTGATGACACTTACTATTTTTTAAAAAATAACGTACATCTTCCTCATCATAGGAATAGGCTACTAAATTAGTAGAAGTAATAATGATGGCCAACATAATAGAATAAAAATGTCTCATAGTTTTCTTTCTTAATAAATATGGTGGGCGATATTGGATTTGAACCAATGGCTTCCTCGATGTCACCGAGACACTCTACCCCTGAGTTAATCGCCCATTAATAATTTTATAAAGCATGATACCTTATTTTAAAATAAATATGTAAGAAATTAATATAAACCATGCTAAAGACAGAATTTGCAAATACCGATCATTTAATGCGGCATCTGTTGGATCTCCTAAATATTTTCCCTGCCATGCAATATATAAATATCTTGAAAAGATTAATACTATCAATGGAAATGTAAGCCAAATTTTATCACTTCCGTGTCTATAAATAACATCAGAATCAAAAGAAAATAAACCATAAAAAATTACAGTGCATATAATACAAGTGATTAATACAACTTTCAATAATGTATTACTCCATTTAGCTGATAAATATTCTGGATTTTCAACATATTGGCCTAGCCTTTTTCCAGTTGCTAATCCTAATGAAGCAAAGCTAATTATTAGTAAAGTCCATATAGATTGATTAATTTCAGCAACTATACCTCCTGCCACAATTCTAATTAAAAAACCTGAAGCAACTGAAAGCACATCTAAAATAACGATATACTTGAAATACAAAGTATATAAAATATTTATTACAATATATAATAATAATAATGATGAAGCCTTAGGAACTAAAATAATTGAAAGTATAATTGCTATCGTAATTAAAACTAAAGATAAGCTGTAACCTTTATGAATTGTAATTTTACCTTGAGCAAATGGTCTATTTTTAGTTCTAGTATTTATCCTATCTTTTTTTGCATCTTTTATATCATTAAAAATATATATTCCACTAGCAACTAAACAAAAGCAAATAAACATATAGATAGAACTTATAGTTCCAATATTTGTAAATTCTTTAGAACTTAAAAGTATAGGAAAAAAAATCAGTAAGTTTTTAACCCAATGATGAGGCCTCAGAAGTATTATATATTGATTAAACATAAAATAATTATTCCGTTTAATTTATAAACATGTTAGTTAATAGTAATTTTAAATCTGTCTTATACTAAATTTTAAACAGGAACATACAATAAACATGAAAATTTTGATATCTTTACTTTTTTTATTTATTCTATCAATTAATGCCTATGCGTTTGATGATAATTGTATTGAGTCAAATAATTTTCCTTTCTGTTTATACAAAGATTCAAAAATTGATTTTATTATTCTTAGAGATGAAAAAGAAGTTGGATGGCACAAGGTGGAATTTGAAAAAACGACTAATGGCTTTAATGTAGTTACTAAAGCTTATATTAAAGCAAGATACTTGTTATTTTTGGACTATATCTTCGAATATTCATCTATATCAAATTGGGTGAACAACCAACTTATAAAACAAGAAGTTATAATTGATGATGATGGAGATAAATATACTGTAAATATAAAAAAAATATCTGATGACTTATTAGAAATAACAGATAAAGATAAAAATATCATTACTGTTTCAAATAAAAATATCGTACCTTCTGATCACTGGCATCCTTCTGAAATAAAATATAATAATATGATTAATACTTTAGATGGTGAAGTACTTTCAACAAATGTAACTAAAATTGATAGCAATACTTGGTATGTTGATGGTAAAGTTAAGTATTTTATAAATTATGATGAAGATGGCAAATGGATAGGATTAAAATTTAATCCTGATGAAGATACTACTATAGAATATATCTGTACAAGCTGTAATTAATCTTCCAAATTAAGCTTTAATTTATCATAAAAATTTCTAATTCTCATAGAATTTACACCAAAATCACTTTTTCCAGCCCTAGAGGCTGACCTAACATCAATATTTATTTCATCAGAAATTAACTTCTCTATTCTAATTATTATATCATCCTTAAAACCATACCAAAAACTAGTATCAACTCCTTCAATAATTCCTTCACTTAAATTATAATAGGTAATTTCTAATCCCATATTTAAAAGAACTTTTTTAGATTTTTCAAAAACTTCTAATAGAGATTTATTACTTATTTGTAATGATACTAATGTATGATTAGGTTTTTTAAATCCTCCATATTTTTGTAATAATATGTGTTCGTCTGAATATATATTATGATTTCTATGAATTTTATAATTTATAAAATCATCATAATTTGTACTAATATCATTAATTAAAGGGTTACTTTTTAATGATATAATACTGTTAAAAAAATAAAATATGACCACTATATTGATAATTATATTCAGCAAGATAACTAGTATAGATACCAAATTACTACTTTTAGAAAAAATATTTCCCATAGTAATTAAAGCTAATACTAAAGCTAATAAAGAGAAATATATAGCGTATTTGGTTAAAGTTAATAGAGAGAAAACTACACTAAATATTTCAAACCTATAGCCTATTACTGATATTGATAAAAATAATATAGTGAGAAAAGTTACAATATTGGTTAAAGTATACCAATAATTTGTAGTTTTTTCTTGCCTTAAATAACCCATTTCACAACCATATTTTTAATATATATATTAATAGCTTTATAAAAAATAACAATTTTAAAATAATTTAGATTTATAAAATGCAATCCTCTAAGTATTATGTATGTATAAATTATTAAAAAATGACAATATACGCGGTGCTGCTTGGATGTTAGGTTTTGTACTTAATATTACTATAATGGCAATAAGCATTAGAGAGCTTAGTTTTAAATACAACTCTTTTGAAATACAAAATTTTAGAAATATTTTCAGTATAATTATTATACTTTTAATATTTCTGCTTAAGAGTAATACTCAAATAAAAACTTACCAAATTCAAACCAATTTTATTAGAAATATATTTCATTTTATTGGTCAATCTGCATGGACTTGGGGTTTAACTGTTCTTCCTTTAGCAGTAGTTTTTTCTATAGAATTTACTATGCCGATTTGGGCTGCTATTTTATCTCTAATAATATTTAAAGAAAAAATAACCTTAAATAAAATATTATTTTTAATATTGGGACTTTTAGGTACTTGGATTATTTTAAGTCCTGATGCTAAATATTTAGGGCTATATAATATTATTGTACTGTGCTCTGCAATAACTTATGCGGTGGCTCATAATTTTACAAAAAAATTAACAAACACGGACAGTATACTATCAATACTATTTTTTATGTCAGTTCTTCAGTTACCTTTATCATTAATAGGCTCTTTGATAATAGGTAATATTCACTATAATATAATTAAAGAGGCTCCATTAATAATATTATTAACAATTACATCTTTATTAGCGCATTATTCCCTATCAAGTGCTTTAAAAAACGCAGAAGCTTCAATCGTCTTACCAATTGATTATATTAGATTGCCTCTAATATTATTTGTAGGCTGGTATTATTATGAAGAAGTAATATCTTCTAATACTCTAATAGGAAGTATATTAATTATATTCGGAGTAATTATTTTTTTAAATAGGGACTATAAAAAAAAATAACCTCAGGACTATTTAGAATAGTCCTG
>CESO01023409.1_pt1 | contig 22729 bp, 20 predicted proteins | sample 356341 | NCBI WGS metagenome assembly CESO01 (sample SAMEA2621812, study PRJEB7988) | marine metagenome | biome: marine biome (ENVO:00000447); feature: deep chlorophyll maximum layer (ENVO:xxxxxxxx); material: "saline water (ENVO:00002010), including plankton (ENVO:xxxxxxxx)" | depth 35 m | reverse complement strand
AAGCTGTCTGGCGGCATGATGGAATGGGATGCGCAAAAGCTCCCGGTTGTCACGCAATGACTGCAGTGGTGATCTACACCACGCGGTGGTGTCCATTCTGCGTTCGGGCAAAGGCATTGCTTGATCAAAAAGGGGTTTCATACCAGGAAATCCCCGTAGATGGTGAGCCCGTCGCGCGACAGCAGATGGCCGAGCGCGCCGGGCAGACCTCGGTGCCGCAGATTTGGATTGGCGAACAACATATTGGTGGTTGTGACGAGCTTTATGGTCTCGAGCGCTCTGGCGGGTTAGACCCACTGCTGGCGTGACAGGCAGGCGATCATTTAGATTTTGAAAGACAAGGAGAGCCAGCATGGCTGAAGAAGATACCGCAGCCGCTCAGGAAGCAGCAGCACAACAGCAGTTTGTGACCCAGCGCATTTACACAAAGGATGTTTCCTTTGAGTCACCCGTTACGCCCAATGTCTTTCGGCAGGAGTGGAAGCCGGCAGTCAACGTGGACCTCAACACCAAGAGCAGTCGGGTCGACGAGGAGGGCAACCACGAAGTGGTTTTAACGCTGACGATCACTGCCAAACTCGAAGAGCAAACCGCTTTTCTGGTGGAGGTGCAGCAGGCGGGTATTTTCTTCGTGGCGGGAATCGAGGGCGATGCACTGCGACAGTTACTGTCGACGGTAGCCCCCACTATTTTGTTTCCTTACGCCAGAGAAGCCATAGACAGCCTGGTTGTGAAGGGCGGTTTCCCCGCTTTGATGATTGCACCGGTCAATTTTGACGCGCTGTTCCGTCAGGCAGTGGCGCAGCAGGCCGAAGAAGGTGCGGCGGAGCCTGCCGTTGAGGGCGGTGAAGCACCCCCCGAGGGCGCCACCCACTGATTGCCTCAGCCAGTAATTAGTCTGCTGGCAAATCGAGATCCTTGATTTTACGGGTGAGGGTGTTTCTACCCCACCCGAGGAGTTCCGCGGCCTCTGCTTTACGTCCCCCGGTGTGTTGGAGCGCCGCCTCGATCATGATGGTCTCAAATAGCGGCAGGGCCTGACGCAAGACGTTTGACTGACCTTCGGACAGCTGTCGATTCGCCCAGCTGGCGAGCTGCTCGTGCCAGGTTTCGGCGTCGTTTTTGGGGCTGGTGGCGCTGTGCTGTAAGAGCTCCGGCGGAAGATCCGATCGCAGCACCTCTCTCCCTGCCGCCATGACGGTGAGCCAGCGGCAGGTGTTTTCAAGCTGCCTGACGTTACCCGGCCACGGCAATTGGGTCAGAACGTTCAGTGCTTCTTCAGAGAGTGTTTTGGTATCGACTCCCAGCTCACTGCTGGCAGCGGCCAAAAAGTGCATCAGCAAACGGGGGATATCCTCGCGCCGCTCAGACAGCCGTGGGACGTGAATTCGAATGACGTTCAAGCGGTGAAACAGGTCCTCGCGAAACGCACCCGTCTCCACTAATGATTCAAGCTTCTGATGGGTCGCGGCGATAATGCGGACGTCCGCCTTGATCGAGTCAACACCCCCGACACGGAAAAATTCGCCATCCTGCAGGACGCGCAGTAGCCGGGTTTGCGTGGCAGCGGGCATATCGCCGATTTCATCGAGAAACAGCGCGCCGCCGCGAGCCTGCTCGAAGCGACCCTCGCGACGGTTGTTGGCGCCCGTGAAGGCGCCTTTTTCATGCCCGAATAATTCCGATTCCATCAGCTCCTGGGGTATCGCGGCCATATTCAGCGCGACAAAAGCATTGTTTGCGCGCGGGCTATGCCGGTGCAGTGCGCGCGCGACCAGCTCCTTACCGGTGCCCGATTCACCATTAATCAGCACGGTAATATGGCTTTGCGCAAGACGCCCGATGGCGCGGAAAACTTCCTGCATAGCGGGCGCGTTGCCGATGATCTCTGCGGACTGGTTCTCGCTGTTGCTGTGGTCTGTTTGGGTGCCCTGTGAGCGCTGAGACTGTGCGCGAGTGACGGTGGCGACCATCTCGTCAATATCAAAGGGTTTGGGTAGATACTCAAATGCGCCTTCTTCATAGGAGTTCACGGCACTGTCGAGATCTGAGTGTGCGGTGGTGATGATCACCGGCAGATCGGGCTGTTGAGCCTTGATCTGGGACAGCAGGACGATGCCGTCCATGCCCGGCATTCTGATGTCACTCACTACGACCATGGGCTCCTCTTGAGCCAGTGCATCCATGACATCGTTGCCGTTTTCAAAGGCGCGGCAGCTGAGGCCCGCTCTCGACAGTGCCTTCTCCATTACCCAGCGAATAGAACTGTCGTCGTCGACGATCCATACCTGCTCAGTCACTGGCATCTTGGGTCTCCATAGGTAGCAGTAGGGTGAAGCAGGTCTCACCTGGCACGCTTTGCACTTGAATGAGCCCACCGTGTTGATTGGCGATGCGCTGCGCGATGGATAACCCAAGACCCGTTCCCTGCGCGTTACCCGTTACCATGGGTAGAAACAATCTTGGGAGCATCTCTTTGTCAACGCCGGGGCCGTCATCCGAGACTTGCAGTGCGCAAACGAGTTTGTGGCGGTTGCCGCCGACGGTGAACTGTCTGTGCACCCGGGTTCGCAAGGTAATTACGCCATCCGACCCGCAGGCCTGCCAGGCGTTGCGAACCAGATTGAGCACCGCTTGGGTCAGCTGGCCCCCATCGGCCAGAAAATCTGGCAGGCTCGGGTCGTAATCACGCCCAATGCACAGCGTACCTTTCGATTCCGCTTCAATCAGCTGACGCACGTGCTCGGTGACTTCATGGATATTGGTGAGTTCGGACTCCAGACGCTCCCGGGGGCCGAGCATGCGATCCACCAGCGTCCGGAGTCGGTCAACTTCAGAAATAATAATGTCGGTGTATTCATGCAGATTGGGGTTGGCGAGTTCTCCAGCCAGGAGCTGGGCGGCACCGCGAATCCCCCCCAGCGGATTTTTCACTTCGTGGGCCACCCCCTTCATGATTTCTTTCAAAGACGCCTGCGCTTGCCACTCACTCTCGTCGCGGCTGATGGCCTGTAAACGGTCGACCATATTGAGCTCGACCAGCAGACAACGGTTGCCAACGGTTCCCGCGACCGGGCTCAGGGTAATGTCGACAGTCCGCTCCTGACCCATTCGTGTGGTCAGGGGAATCGCACGTCGCACCATGGGGTAATTGTCGGACAGCGCTTGATATAAAAGCGGGTACCACTCGTTGGATTCGTCGAGTAACTCCTTCAGAGGGCTACCCACCGCGCGACTGGCCGACACTTCCATCAAGGTTTCTGCCGACAGGTTCAGCGCCTGAATGTGGAGATCAGCGTCCAATAAAATCACGCCGGTGGCCAGCAGATCCAGCTGGTACTCAGCGGTTAAGTCCGCGAGGGATTCGGCGGCCATCACGTTATGGCTTCACTATGGGCCGCATGACGTACACCGTTCGCTGTCCCGATGCGTCTAGCTGCCGACCTGCGCCCGTCAGGCGCACCACCTGCAGCTGATGTGCTCCGCGATAGACATTGGTGAGTTGCCAGATCGGTATTCGCTGGGGCCCGCCGACGGGTTCTCCATCGAGCAGTAACGACAGCCTCTCGTCACCCTTCATTGCCGGGCTCAATGACGCCTCGACAGTGAAGTTTCCGGGACCCATTGGAATAGTGGCGTTTTCGGCTGGCATGACAATGCGGGTGTCGTAACGGATTGGCTCACTGGGTTCGCCGGCCTTGGAAATCGGCTCAGCGGTGGAGACGGCCTTGGCGGTGTTGGTGGGATTCAACGTCTGCGCCTCTACCTGCACTTGCCCATTACCCCGAGGGGTGTCGGTGAAGGTCACATTACCGTCTTCGTCGGTCACCCGATAAACCGGCTGCGCTGCCAGATCGGCCCCAATGCAGAGCCATAGCGCACCGGACAACAGTCGCCCGGCGGGGAAACTCAGATACGGCTTGTCATCATTGCGTCGTGTCACGGTATCTCTCGGGATGCTGCCTTGTTACGCCACAGCTTGTAATGCACCGCTTTGGTGCGAACCGCCGCGGGTGGGGACCAGAGAAACAAAAGCCCGCATAACGCGGGCTTTTGCTCTGTTGACCGTGGCCTGAGTGATCTGCCTTACAAAGAGTAGTACAGGTCAAATTCGACCGGGTGAGTGGTCATATTCAGCCTCTCGACGTCCTCACGCTTGAGTTCGATGTAAGCATCGATCATATCGTCAGTGAACACACCACCCGCGGTCAGGAAGTCCCGATCTGCCGCGAGTGCGTCCAGAGCCATTTCCAGACTGGAGGCCACCGTTGGGATATTCGCGGCTTCCTCTGCTGGCAGGTCGTAAAGATCCTTGTCCGCGGCGTCACCGGGGTGGATCTTGTTCTGAATGCCGTCGATGCCCGCCATCAACAGCGCCGCAAAGGCGAGATAAGGGTTGGCAGTCGGGTCGGGGAAGCGCACTTCGATACGCTTACCTTTTGGTGAAGGCTCATAGGGGATACGAATCGACGCTGAGCGATTGCGTGCTGAGTAGGCCAGCATGACGGGCGCCTCAAAGCCCGGGACTAAGCGCTTGTAGCTGTTGGTCGATGCATTGGTAAAGGCGTTGAGTGCCCGCGCATGCTTGATGATGCCGCCGATGTAGTAAAGCGCGGTGTCAGAGAGGCCCGCGTATCCGTCTCCGGCAAAGGTGTTGTCGCCGCCCTTGGCAATTGACTGGTGCACGTGCATACCAGAACCGTTGTCTCCCACCAGTGGCTTGGGCATGAATGTCGCGGTCTTGCCATAGGCATGCGCCACATTGAGCACGCAGTACTTAAGGATCTGCACTTCGTCGGCCTTGGAGACTAGCGTGTTGAACTTAATACCGATCTCACATTGTCCAGCGGTACCCACCTCGTGGTGATGAACCTCGACATCCAAACCCATTTGCTCCATCGCAGAGCACATGGCAGCCCGAATGTCGTGCAAGGAGTCGACGGGTGGAACAGGGAAGTAGCCTCCCTTAACGCCAGGTCGGTGGCCTGTATTGCCGTCTTCAAACTCGAGGTTTGATGACCATGCCGCTTCTTCTGCATTGATGGCGTAGCTGGCGCCGCTCATGCCGGCACTCCATTTCACGTCATCAAATACGAAAAACTCTGGCTCGGGGCCGAAGAACGCCGTATCACCCAGACCGGTTGAGGTGAGATAGGCCTCTGCTTTTTTAGCGATGCTTCGCGGATCTCGGTCGTAGCCTTGCATGGTGGTCGGCTCGACAATATCGCACCGCAGAATCACAGTGGGATCGTCAGTGAACGGATCCAGGATGGCCGTACTGTCGTCGGGCATCAGGATCATGTCGGACTCGTTGATACCTTTCCATCCAGAAATGGACGAGCCGTCAAACATCTTGCCGCCCTCAAAGAAATCTTCATCCACCACACTGGAAGGAATCGAGACGTGCTGCTCCTTTCCTTTGGTGTCGGTGAATCGCAGATCCACCCAGCTAATATCATTTTTGCTGATTAAATCGAGCGTGCGCTCTGACATGTCTTTTTCCTCCGGTAGTCACTTTCCCAGCACTGACTGGGTGGTAAAAATTCAGAAAGTGCATAGGCACTGGCTGAGCCCATAAAATAGTGCAAGCATCGTGCCAACTTTTGCGCTGCCACGGAAAGCGCTTAACCAATTGTTTTAATTGAATAATATGTTTTCTTTTGAGCAGGTCTCATCTTGTGATTGCACTATAATAGTGCAATGCTCTCGATATGTGAACCATCTTGGTGCAAAAAAGGTCGCACGGTAAAGTAAACCGGTTAGCCAGTGCTGGTGTACACTCCGCGCGCCCCCGCTACCCCCCCATTATTCACAGCCCGGATTCTGTATGAAAGCGCTCCGCAACATCGCCATTATCGCCCACGTTGATCATGGGAAAACCACGCTCGTTGACTGCCTGCTGCAGCAATCTGGCACGCTGGATCGCAAAAGTGCTGGCGCCGAGCGCATCATGGATTCCAATGATCAGGAGCGTGAGCGGGGCATTACCATTCTGGCCAAGAACACGGCCATCAATTGGAACGATTATCGTATCAACATTGTGGATACCCCCGGACACGCTGACTTTGGTGGCGAAGTGGAGCGGGTGTTGTCGATGGTGGACTCTGTGTTGCTATTGGTCGATGCGGTTGATGGACCCATGCCGCAAACGCGGTTTGTCACGTCAAAAGCGTTCGAGCGGGGTCTCAAACCCATTGTGGTGGTCAATAAAATTGATCGGCCGGGGGCGCGGCCCGATTGGGTGGTGGACCAGGTTTTTGATCTCTTTGACACCCTGGGTGCGACCGAGGAGCAGCTCGATTTTCCGGTGATTTTCGCTTCGGCCATTAATGGTGTGGCAGGAGAAGATTACGACGACATGTCGGCAGATATGTCGCCACTGTTTCAGGCCATTGTTGACAAGGTCGCCCCGCCCGAGGTCAATGCAGAGGGCGCGTTGCAGTTGCAAATATCGGCGCTCGATTACAACAGTTACGTGGGTGTCATCGGCGTCGGCCGCATTACCCGCGGTGTCCTGACCCCCAATACTTCAGTTGCGGTGGTTGATCGAGAAGGCGGTGCACGTAATGGCAAGGTGCTTCAGGTCATGGGGTATATGGGTCTGGAGCGGGTTGACGCCGACCGCGCCGAAGCGGGCGATATTGTCTGTGTGACGGGCATCGACGCACTCAATATTTCCGATACGCTTTGCGATCCCGCCGAACCCGAAGCGCTGCCGCCGCTAACCGTGGATGAACCTACGGTCAGTATGACCTTTCAGGTTAACGACTCGCCTTTCGCTGGCCGCGAGGGGAAGTATGTCACCTCACGCAACCTCAAAGAGCGCCTCGAACGCGAATTGATTCACAACGTGGCGCTGCGGGTGGAGCAAGGTGATGGACCCGACAAGTTTAAGGTATCAGGCCGTGGTGAGCTGCATCTCTCAGTGCTGATTGAAAATATGCGTCGGGAGGGATTTGAGCTTGGCGTATCGCGACCTGAGGTGATTCAGAAGGAGATCGACGGTGTGACCTGCGAACCGTATGAGCATCTGGTCATTGATTGTGAGGAAGTCCATCAGGGCGGAGTGATGGAAGAGCTGGGTATACGCCGTGCCGAGCTGAAGAACCTGATCACCGATGGGGCTGACCGAGTCCGCCTTGAGTTCATCGTACCCGCTCGTGGCTTGATCGGGTTTCGTTCTCAGTTCCTCACCTTAACCTCGGGCTCCGGCATTATGACCCACGTGTTTGATCACTATGGGCCGGTAGCCAAGTCGGAGCTGGGGGCCCGTAATAACGGCGTGTTGGTATCGATGGTATCGGGTAAGACGCTCGCTTATGCGCTATTCAGTCTTCAGGAGCGCGGGAGGCTATTTATTGAGCCCAATATCGATGTCTATGAGGGCCAAATTATGGGTCTGCATAGCCGTGGCAATGACCTGGTGGTGAACCCGACTAAAGCCAAGCAGCTGACCAATGTCCGTGCTTCGGGTACCGACGAAGCGGTGATCCTCACTTCACCTGTGCTGCACAGTTTGGAGCAGGCGCTGGAGTTTATCGATGAGGATGAGCTGGTGGAGGTGACGCCTGTCAGCATTCGTTTGCGCAAAAAACTGCTTCTTGAGCATGAACGAAGGCGCGCGGCCCGTGCCGCTGCGTGAGGCTTGGCCTCATACCTGCCTAACCATCTCAATGTGTGGAATGTTGTCCTCTAGGTAGGGCTCTCCGTCAGTGGCAAAGTCCAGTGATTCGTAAAAATCCTGCAGATAGCACTGAGCGCTGAGACGCACCGTCGTCCAGCGTGAGTCGCAAAAAGCCAAGGCAGTATTCATCAGGTCCCGACCCAGCCCCCGGTTGCGATAGTCACCGCTGACCGCAACGCGGCCAATTGAGCACTCGTCATAAGCCACCCCTGGCGGCAGGACTCGCAGGGTGCCAATCAGATCGCCCTGATGCGTCAGCTCCAAATGCCAGGCGTGGGGGTCTTTGTCATCGACCTCTTGATACGGACAGGTTTGCTCAACCACAAATACCGCAGTCCGGAGGCGCAGTACCCGGTGCCATTGTGGTCCGCTAAATACCGCGAAGTGCCGCCAGCGCCAGGTCAGTTCTCCATGAAGGCTGTCCGGATTGAATGCCATGCTGAATCTCCTCGGCAGATTAGGGTGCCGGTTTGCGTTGTTGCGTGGTGTTCCCGCACGGGGGTGCGTTAGGATAACGCGGTTGAAGGGTTTCGCGGCGGCGCGGAATCTGCCGCTTTCAGAGAGAGCCTCATTGCCATGACAGATATGATGCAGCCTTCGGTCGACGTCGAGCAGCTGTCCCTCCGCGATTACGCTGAAAAAGCCTACCTCGACTATTCGATGTACGTGATTCTCGACAGGGCCCTGCCGCATATTGGTGACGGACTCAAACCGGTCCAGCGTCGCATCGTCTATGCGATGAGCGAGCTGGGCCTGAAGGCCTCGGCAAAGTTCAAGAAATCAGCGCGCACAGTCGGCGATGTCATCGGTAAGTTCCACCCTCATGGAGACAGCGCCGCCTATGAGGCGATGGTGCTGATGGCGCAGGATTTCTCCTATCGCTACCCGCTCATCGACGGGCAGGGTAACTGGGGTTCACCTGATGATCCCAAGTCCTTTGCCGCCATGCGCTACACCGAATCACGACTCACTGCTTACGCTGATGTATTGCTGGCCGAGCTTGGGCAAGGCACCGTAGATTGGCAACCCAATTTTGACGGCACGCTTGAAGAACCCACCGTACTGCCCGCGCAGGTACCGAATTTACTGTTGAATGGCACTACGGGCATTGCGGTGGGTATGGCGACCGATATTCCGCCCCACAACTTGAGCGAGGTGGTCGCTGCGACCATCCATCTCCTTGATTCGCCCAAGGCCACGGTCGCCGATCTCTGTCAGCACATTAAAGGCCCAGATTTCCCCACTGAAGCCGAGATTATTACGCCCGTTGATGAGTTGAAGGCGCTTTATGAAACAGGCCGGGGCGGCCTGAGAGTGCGCGCCGCGTACACGATTGAAGACGGTGCGGTCGTCATTCACGCGTTGCCCCACCAGGTCTCAGGGGCAAAGGTGCTGGAGCAGATTGCGGCGCAGATGCAGGCGCGCAAACTGCCAATGGTGTCCGATCTTCGCGATGAGTCGGATCATGAGCATCCCACTCGACTGGTGTTGGTCCCGCGCTCTAATCGAATCGAAGTGGACGGTTTGATGAGCCACTTGTTTGCAACCACGGATCTCGAGCGCACCTACCGGGTAAACCTCAATGTCATTGGTATCGATGGCAGGCCCGCGGTGAAATCGTTGGTAACGATACTGAAGGAGTGGCTGGTCTTTCGTAAGGCGACCGTCAAACGCCGTTTGGAATATCGGCTGGAGCGCGTCGAGCGTCGACTCCATATCCTCGAAGGTTACCTGGCTGCGTTTCTCAATATCGATGAGGTCATTCGCATCATTCGGGAAGAAGAGGAGCCCAAACCCGCGCTCATGAAGGCGTTTAAGATTTCGGATATTCAGGCAGAAGCTATTCTCGACTTGAAACTGCGGAATCTTGCCAAGCTTGAAGAGATGAAGATCCGCGGTGAGCAGGATGAGCTTGCCGAGGAGCGGGATGGGCTCGAGAAAACGCTTGGCAGCGATGCGCGGCTAAAGACGCTCATCAAGCGAGAGCTCAAGGCAGTGGTCGAGGCACATGGTGATCCGCGGCGTACACCGTTGGCGACACGCGAGGAAGCCAAGGCCTTCAGTGAGCTTGAGCTCACCAGTGCGGACCCGTTGACGATCGTATTATCTGAGAAAGGCTGGATTCGCGCGGCCAAGGGGCACGATATTGATCCTGGTGCACTCAGCTACAAATCGGGTGACGGGTTCCGGTTTGCTGCACGGGGCAAATCGAATTTGCCCACAGTGGTGCTGGACTCTACCGGCCGGGCTTACACGCTACCCACTCACCAATTGCCTTCAGCTCGCGGTCAGGGGGAGCCCCTGACCGGGCGGATCAATCCTCCGTCTGGCGCGACCTTTGAAGGCCTGCTAACCGGCGCGCAAGAGGATCGTTTTCTGCTCGCCAGCGACGCTGGTTACGGTTTTGTGGTGCAGTTCGGACAGCTCCAGGCAAAGAACAAGGCGGGTAAAGCGTTATTGACGTTACCCAAAGGTGCAAAGGTGCTGGCACCTGCGGCGATCTTTTCAGGGGCCGACCCGCTGGTGGTGGTGGCCACTAATGAGGGAAGAATGCTGGTGTTCCCGCTGGCTGAACTCCCTGAGCTTGCGCGAGGAAAAGGTAACAAGTTGATTGGCATTCCCTCCGCCCGCGCGGCGGCGCGCGAAGAATTTGTCGTCGGCCTCTGTGTGGTGACCGAGGGCGATACGCTGCAGGTCACCTCTGGAGGGCATTATCGGAACTTCAAATGGTCCGAGCTTGAGCACTTCCGGGGCGAGCGGGGGCGTCGCGGCAATAAGCTACCTAAGGGCTATCAGCGGGTGACCCGTCTGGAGGTGGTCGTAGACTGACGGTTTAAAAAGGCAAAAACCCCTGCGGTGTGTCGTGGTCGGAAGGCGCAATCACTCGCTGCAGAATATGAAGTTGCCTTTCCAGCAAATCGAGATGACCGCCGCTGATGTCGCCAAGGGCCATCCATTGCTCGTCTATGACATCGATGCCAATGCGTGCGGTCAGGCCACCGTCTTCTGCCGCTCTGGCAGAGAGCAAAATACCGTCCAGATCTTGATTAGCCAGTTCCAATAAATCATCTAGCGTCGCCTGTGTGTATAGACCAGGATAAATGTCTTCGCTATCGCCCCGGCCAAGCTCGCTGATGCCAATGGCCATGCCCGGCGCAAAAGAGAGCCGCTCTTGTTTTTCGGCCGCTTCGCTGCAGCGGGATAAGAGCCAGGCGCAGCTGGCGGCGCGCAAGACCGGAGAGCCGGCCGCATGATCACCTGAGAAGTAGATGGCCAGTCCAAACTGGCGAATCACGCTGAGATCGCCCCCGTAAAAGCCAGCGCTGCCGTATGCCATGCGGTGCAGGGACGCGATATAGGCCTGCATGCGGGACTCGTCCAGCGTATCGAGGTACCCCGGCAGGTGCTTGAGAGCGATGCACAAAATCGCGGTATCGTTGTAATGCTCTTCACTCTGATCTCCCGGATCGCGGGATTTGAGCAGATCGAGAGGTAACGCATTAACCCGATCTTTGAGTTTGGTCACCTCGTTGACCGAGGCGGAGGCGTCTTCGGTGATGGCATCCAGTTGCGCAACGGCGTCACTAATGTTGCTGGCGAGGCGCTGCCCCATTGGCCTTGTCAGCGCGTACACGGCAGTACTCAGCAGCACTGACAGCGCCACGAGACCCCAGATTAGGGTTTCGCGAGCCGCCCGCTGCTCCCGCAAATCCAGATACAGCTCGACCGTACCTGCAGAATTGCCATCAATCAGCACCACCTGCTGATGGGCTTCTCCCCCGGCGGGGATGACGCCTCGTGCCGCGAGTTCGGCGCCTTCAATATCCCATACCCGTGCAGCCGCGAAGAGGGTTTGGTCGGTATAAAACTGCAGCTCCGTCACTAATCCCAGTCGATTTCCAGCCGCCAACGCTGCTCCGGCCCGCGCAGCCAATTGCTGCACGGCCGCGCGTGCATGTTCGTTAAGCGTCGTGTTTTGAATCGATTGTGTGGATTGCGCGGCGACGATGACGAGCGTCAACGTGGCCATCAGACAGCAGCCCGCCGCAGCCAACGCCAGCTGTTGCGACAGGGGTTGGTTACGTAGCCGCTGTAAGAGCTGTTCCAAAGAGAATCTCCGGTGTACCCAAGATCAGTATAAACTGCCTATGCGCGGCTGTCGGGTGGCAGTCGCCCATCACCCCTGTGATTAATGAGAACGCACTTCGTGGTTGATCCGACACATGTGATTGTCTTGATGGTGCCCCTCGGCGCCACGCTCGACGTGAGTCGCGTGGCGGAGGTCGCGGTATCTGCTGGTGCCGAGATCGTCGCAACGCGCGCCGTGCCCGTGCCCATTACATTGGCTGATCGCCGGGCGGTCACTAACCTGCTGGTATATAGCGCCGATCCGGATGGGCTGTCGGCGCGACTCCGGGATCTCTCCGATCGATACGACGTGGATATTGCACTGCAGCCGCGTGCCGCTCGCTGTCAGACGTATGGACTAGCGGTGTTCGATATGGATTCGACTCTGATTGATTGCGAGGTCATTGATGAGCTGGCCGCCGCAGCGGGGGTGGGAGAGCAGGTCGCCGATATCACCGAACGCGCCATGCGGGGTGAGGTCGATTTTGATGAAAGTTTTCGGACGCGTCTCGCGCTGTTGGAGGGCCTCGATGCTGGTGCAGTCGATGCACTGGCCGAGCAGCTCCCCGTCAAGGAGGGCCTGCGCGAAATGACCACGACGCTAAAAGGTCGGGGCATCAAGCTGGCCATTTTTTCCGGTGGCTTTATCTCTATTGCCCGGCGTTTGCAGGCGGATTACGGATTTGACGAGGTGATCGCTAATACGCTCGAGGTACAGGCGGGAAAGGTGACTGGCAGGGTGGTGCCCCCGATTGTGAATCGTGAATATAAAGCGGAGGCGCTGCGGGCGCTGGCCAGCCGACTCGGTATTACCACTAATGCCTGCATCGCAGTAGGCGATGGGGCCAATGATCTGTCGATGATGGCGGAGGCCGGATTGGGCGTGGCTTTCCATGCCAAGCCGGCGGTGCGCGCGGCGAGCCCAATCGAGGTCACTCACTGCGGACTCGACGGGGTGTGTTACCTGCTGGGCAGTGAGGGAGAATTCGTCGGCGACTGAGCCAGCGGTGATGCCCACAGATCACGCCCTAAGGTATTATCGTGTTTTGGTTATGAGTTCCGACGATGGCAAACTTCTCCACAAATGAATTCAAGCCCGGCCTCAAGGTCATGCTCGATAACGAACCCTGCTCGATCCTTGAGAACGAGTTCGTCAAACCCGGTAAAGGGCAGGCCTTCAATCGCGTAAAACTCCGTAACCTTAAATCAGGACGGGTCTGGGAGCGGACTTTCAAGTCGGGCGACACCCTAGAAGGCGCCGATGTCATGGACATAGACCTCGAGTATTCCTACACCGACGGCGAGTTTTGGTACTTCATGGATCCTTCTAGCTACGAGCAGTATGGCGCGGATCGTGATGCCGTCGGCGAGTCAGAGAAATGGCTCAAGGAACAGGAGCGCTACGAAATCACACTCTACAATGGCTCGCCACTGGCGGTGACACCGCCCAATTTCATCGAGCTGGAGATCACTGAGACTGACCCGGGCTTAAAGGGTGATACGGCTCAGGGGGGCAGTAAGCCGGCGACGCTTGCGACCGGTGCCGTCGTGCGCGTACCGCTGTTCATCACCGAGGGTGAACTCATACGCATCGATACCCGGACCGGTGAGTACGTGAGTCGCGCCAGCAAAAGCTAACTATGAGCGATTGGCGGCCCTCGGCGTCTCAAGCGCGACTCGCCGCCCGGGCGGCGCTGATGAAGCAGGTCCGACATTTTTTTCATACACGCGGTGTGATGGAGGTAGAGACCCCGCTGCTCTGCCAGGGCACTGTGCCCGACCCCGGAATCGAGGTTTTCTCTGTTCCCCTGCAGGACGCTGATTCGCCGGATCGTTACCTGCAGACGTCTCCGGAATTTGCCATGAAGCGCTTGCTGGCGTCAGGTTCCGGGGACATTTTTCAGATCGCCAAGGCTTTTCGTCAGGAGGAACAAGGGCGCTATCACAACCCCGAGTTCACCTTGCTCGAGTGGTATCGCGTGGGTTGGGACCACGTGGCGTTGATCAATGAAGTGGCGGGTCTGGTCAGTGATGCCCTGGGTTGCGACGGCTGGCAGATCTGGCCCTACCGCGCACTGTTTATCGAGATCCTTGGCGTCGACCCGCTGGCTGAGGACGTCGATGCGACCCACTTGTTTGGCATCGCCGGCGCCAAGCTGGGTTCCATTCCCGATGGCCTCGACCGGGATGCGTTGCTGGATTTGCTGATGAGCCATTGTATCGAGCCTGCTATTCGCGACTGGGGAATGGTTTTTGTGACGGACTTTCCCCTCTCGCAGGCAGCACTTGCGCGGACCATAAAGGTCGCCAACACGGCGGTTGCCGCGCGCTTTGAGTGCTACGTGGCAGGCAAAGAGTTAGCCAATGGCTATTGGGAGCAATCTGACCCCGTTGCACTCGCCACTCAACTCGATGCCGAGAATGGCCGGAGGCGACAGCGTGGTCTGCCCGAGCGGTCTATCGATGAACGCCTGCTCGCGGCGCAGCGTCAGGGCCTCCCCGACTGCGCCGGGGTGGCGCTGGGCGTAGATCGTTTATTGGCGATGCAAGTGAGCGCGGACGCCCTCGCCGAGGTGATCAGTTTTGATTGGACCCGAGCCTGACGGCGGAGCATTGCTGTGCTGTGTCAGCGCTTACTCGCTGACTGCGATGACAGGGCCATAGAGGTCGATGAAGGCTTTGGGCGGCCGTTTTGGTAAGCCGGTAGAGATTTCAATACAGACGAACTCCAACGCACCTCGAAATACCGTATCGCCAGTTGCTTCACAAATGACCTGTAGGCGCCGGGTCATCTTCATTCTGCCTGCCCAGTCGGTAATCCAGGTGCCCACCCACAAGGTGTCTCCTGCCCGCGTGGCTTTATGATAATCGTATTCGGCGTGGGTCAGCGCCATGGCGCGATCGAGCCGCTGATAGTCTTCCGGCCCTAAACCGAGTGCCGTGGTATGCGCCCAGGCGGCGTCCATACACCACTCCACATAATGCGTGTTGCGGGTATGGGCGAGGGCGTCGATGTGTTGGTCTTGCACCACCACCTCCAGCGTGAACGGGTTGTCGTAGTCCCAGTTCAGATGCTTCATGCGGTGGCAGGGGTGGTTACGCGTGGCTGGGCGATCATCAGGTACCCGAATATCACCGCCAGCACGGGGCAAATCAGATTAAACAGTGCATAGGGCGCATAGTCGAAGGTGGCCACGCCCAATGTCGCCGCCATGAAAGCACCACAGGTGTTCCAGGGGACCAATACCGAAGTCAGCGTGGCCGAGTCTTCCAAGGTTCTTGAGAGACTGAGCCGGCTGAGCCCGCGGTCGTCGTAGGCAGGAATAAACAGTCTTCCGGGCAAGGTGATGGCTAGAAACTGATCGGCGGCGAGTACGTTGGTGATGAAGCCACCGCAGACCGTGGCCAGTATGAGATCGCCGGTTCGTTTGACGCCTCTGAGGACCTGATCAAGCAGCTGTCTCAGGATGCCCGTGCTGTCGAGCATACCGCCGAAGGTCATGGCGGTCAGGATCAGAAAGAGCGTGTTCAGCATGCTTGCCAGACCACCTTTATCAAGGAGTTTGCTGAGCTCCCCGATTCCTTCGGGAGACTGGTAGCCGGAAAACAGCGCGATCCATAGCCCCTGTAACAACGGCGCGGGTGATTCCGGATGCGTCGCCAGCGCGAGTGGGCGCACGACATCAGGCTGGAAAAACGCGGCGAACAGCGTGCCGAAGAGGGTGCAGATCAGGATGGCGGGGTAGGCGGGAATTCGCCAGTAAATGAGCGCCAACATCAGGATCAACGGTGAGAGCACCCAGGGCGAAATCATAAACTGGCTCGCCAACGCCGAACGAATCTCGGCGATATTTTCTGGGGTTGCGGCGCCCTCGCTGCCAATCAAGGCGAAGACAGCCAGCGCGATCATAAATGCGGGTAGGGTCGTCCACAGCATATTTTTAATGTGCTCGAAAAGATCGACGCCCACGGCGGCTGCGGCCAGATTGGTGGTATCTGAGAGAGGCGACAGTTTGTCGCCAAAGTAGGCGCCGGAAATGATGGTGCCCGCGGTGATGGCGGGAGACAGGTTGTAGGAGTTGGCAATACCCATTAAACCAATGCCCAGCGTGCCTGCTACCGTCCAGGAGCTTCCCAGACTCAGTGAGGCCAGGGCACAAATGAGTGCAGAGGCCGCGTAAAAGACGCCGGGATCCAGCAGCTGAACGCCGTAGTAAATCATGCCCGGCACGGTGCCACTGATGATCCAGCTGCCGATGAGTGCGCCCACACAAAGTAGGATCATCATGGGCATGATCGAAACGGTGATGGCGGCCACCATGCCGTCCTGAATTGCCTGCCAGCTCATGCCTCGACGCCAGCCCACCAGCATCGTGGCGGCTGAAGCAACAATCAGTGCGACTTGATTGGGGCCGTAGGACGCGTCCGAGCCAAACAGCGCCACCGAGGTGGAGAGGAGGACAACCAGCAGTGCAATCGGAGCAAGGGACAACAGCATAGGCAGCAGATCAGGCCGGGCGATATCCCGGCTTGGTCATCGTGATTTGGTAGGTGCCAATAATGCGCTCGCGGAAGCCGCCCTCGCAATAGCTGAGATAATACCGCCACATGCGAATGAAGCGATCGTCAAAGCCCATCCCCTGAACGCTATCGAGCTTGTTGAGAAAGCCCTCGTGCCAGGCGTTCAGCGTGTCGGCATAGTCCTGAGTGATATCGCGGAGATTGCTCATTTGCATATCCGTCATACGTGACAGCGCATCGCTAATCACCGTCAGCGAGGGCAGGCAGCCGCCGGGAAAGATATACCGCTTGATGAAATCCACCGAGTTCCTGGCCTGCTCGTAGCGCTGCTCAGTCATCGTAATGGCCTGAATCACTGCCTTACCGTGGGGTTTGAGCAAATGGCTGATGGTGCGGAAATAGGTGTCGTAGAATTGGTGCCCGACGGCTTCAATCATCTCGATCGACACCAGCTTGTCGAACTGCCCTGTTAGGTCGCGATAATCATCAGACAGAACCGTAATGCGATCCTGCAGTCCGCGCGCTGTCACCGCATTGACGGTGTAATCAAACTGCTCACGGGAGATGGTGGTGGTGGTAACGCGACAGCCGTAGTGCTCGGCCGCGTAGATGGCCATGCCGCCCCAGCCTGTGCCAATTTCAATCAGGTGGTCTTCCGGTTTGAGCTCCAGGTCCTCACAGATCAGATGCAGCTTATGCTGCGCAGCGGAAGCCAGATCACTATCGGGCGTGGGGAACACTGCCGAGGAGTACATCATGCTCGGATCGAGAAATAGCGAGAAGAAATCATTGCCGAGGTCGTAATGCGCTGAAATATTTTCCCGCGACCGGGCGGTGGTATTGCGGCGCGCCCAATGGTTCATTTTCAGCGCCAGACGTGTAATAAAGTTCTGTTTGTCGGACATGGCCTCCAGCATCGACAGATTGGCGCTGAAGGCGCGTGTGACGGCCGTGAGATCGGGGCTACTCCACAGGCCTTCGATAAAGGTCTCGCCGGCGGCGATGCTGCCGCCGGTGAGCACCCGGCGATACAAATCGCTGTCGTGAACATGCACTTCGGCGTGGGGCGCTGTCGGGTCTTCGGTGGAGCCAAATACCAGTGTCTCGCCGTTTTCGGTAAAGGTCAGCGACCCAGTCTGCAGTTTTGCCAGCACTTTGAGCATGATGGTACGCGCCAAGCCGCCCGGCTTTTCCTGAAAAAGCATTGGCAGCTTGGAGATATTTTTGACGCTGGATTCGCTCATGCAGACCCTCTGTTTAATGCTTTGTGGACTCGACGATTACGCTAATGAGATCGCTTCGGATGAGAATGCAGGCCGACGCCTTTTAAAAGCAGGCGCAAGGCCTCCCAATAGATACCCGCTGCGACTTTCACTGTCATCAGCGGGTAAGCGAGTACCGCGCGCCGGGCGCTTCGGGCATCGAGGGGCTCGGCTGTGAGCGACAGCACCGCGTCAAAAATGCGCTGACCCTCTTCAAACAGGGCAATCTGGATCTGTAAATCATCACCCGGAGCATTGCTGTACCAGCGATAGATCAGGTTCATGGGATTAAACGGCGACACATGCAGTGCTTTATTGAACTCTGTTGCCAGAGGGGCATCGTCGCTCGGGGCCGGCAGCACATAGCTGTGGCGTTCCCCCCAGGGTGTATTGGTTACCTCGGCAACGACATACTCCAGCCGTCCTCCGGGTGCGTCATAGCAGTAATATACGGCGATGGGGTTGTTCTGATAGCCGAAATAACGCCAGTTAGCGAGCAGATAAATTGGCCCGGTTTGCTCGCACCCTGTTTCTTCAAGGATTCTGTGGCGGACTGCATCTGCCAGCGGTATATCCTCAGCGCCAAGAAAATCACTCCGCAGAAAGCGTGCGGGCGCCCAGCGTTTCGTGGACCACAGTGGCAGGCGCGCGGTCAGCTCGGGGAGTGTCTCGAGTTCGACAAACGGCATGAACACCTTGTAGGTGAAGACATGTCGTTTGGGTAAATAGCGGGCGTGGCGCAGCGTGCCCGAGTACAGCCTTGCGCTCACGCCGCCATTTGGCGAGCCGCACACAGACTCTCGGCAACCCGGAGCCCGCTGCTCAGCCCGTCCTCGTGGAAACCGTTTTGCCAATAGGCGCCGCAAAACCATGTGCCGTTTTGTCCATTGATGTCGCCCCATCGCTGTTGGGCTTGCATGCCCGCCAGTGTGAACTGTGGGTGCGCATAATTGAAGCGGCCGAGAATGTGGTGTGGGTTGATCGAGGCGGTGTCATTGAGCGTGACACAGAATGTTTCGGGCGCGCTGAGGCCTTGTAATATGTTCATATTATAGGTCACGGTGGCGCGGCCACTGCCTGGCTTGAGGCGGTAGTTCCAGCTCGACCAGGCGCGCTGAGTTTTAGGCAGCAGGCGCGTATCGGTATGCAGAATGACCTCGTTGTCCCGATAGGGGAGCGCTCCCAGGACCGATTTTTCCGAGTCTGTGGGGTCACCGAGCATGCTGAGTGCGTCGTTCGAATGGGTGGCAATCACCACTTCATCAAATTCGCGCTGGAGTCCATTAGTGAACTGCACCAATACCGGTTTGCCCGGTGGGCGTAAAATTTTGTCGACGCGCATTCGCGTACGAATTGTATTTGAAAAGCGCTGGGTCAGCGGGGCGAGGTATTCGCGGCTACCTCCCTCTACAACCCGCCACTGGGGTCGATCTTTGAGTGAGAGCAGGCCATGGTTACTAAAAAAGCGAATAAAAAACGCCACAGGGAAATCCTGCGCGTCTTCAAAATCGGCTGACCAGATCGCCGACGTCATGGCGAGCAGGTAGGTCCGACTGAAATGCTGGCTAAAACCATGGCGCTGGAGATACTCTCCCAGCGTCTCATCTTGCGGTAGCTGACCACTGTCGAGGTCAGCGAGCGCGAGCTTATTGAAGCGCAGGATTTCGCGCACCATGCCCAGAAAGCTCGGTGAGAGCAAATTGCCCCGCTGAGCAAAGAGCGTGTTGAGGTTGTTACCCGCATACTCCAGACCGCTGATTTCATCACAAACCGAGAATCCCATTGAGGTCGGCTTGCTCGCCACCCCCAGCTCCTGAAAGAGCTTGATCATGTTGGGGTAATTACGGTCGTTATAGACGATGAAACCGGTGTCGACAGCAAACCGCCGCGTGCCAATTTGCACGTCGTAGGTCGCGGTGTGACCACCGATGCGATCCCGGGCTTCAAAAACGTCGACGTGATGGCCGCGTTTCACAAGCTGGTAGGCGCATCCCAGCCCGGAGATGCCCGCCCCAATGACTGCAATGTTCACTGTTGGTAGACCTCCGGACATCGGAAGACAGAGTAGGTTTTAGCTGTTACGGGAAGGAGGGGAGGCCGGATCAAAGGCGTTTCGGCCCTGGATCAGCCCCAAATCCTACTGTCATGCGGGTCACTCAGTGTGTATCCTGTCGTTTCTGAATGAAGGTTTTACCCATGGCGAATAGAAAAGACGCAAGCGGCTCGCCTGCGGCAAACGGTGGCGCAAAGTGGAATGCGCCGACCGGACGTCGAACGGATGAGTGGAGCCAAGCGCTTGTTTTGGTGGGAGAGAGCCAGGACCGGGGGGCGTTTACGCGTTTTTTCCGCCACTTTGCGCCGTTGATCAAAGCTTTTGCCCTGTCGGGTTCGAGCCTGTCTGCTGCCCATGCCGATGAGTTGGTGCAGGAGGTGATGCTCAAGGTATGGCAAAAGGCGGGAGGCTTTAATCCGGAAAAAGCGGCGGCCTCGACGTGGGTGTACACCATCGCGCGAAACTGCCGGACCGATATGTTCCGCCGACTGCAAAAATTTGACACTCAGCTTGCTGCGGATGACTTTGAACTGGAAAGCGAGGAAGAAGAGTCCTTTGTGGTATTGCATACCCGGCGCGGTGCCGAGCGAGTGCGCGAACTGATGGGCGAATTACCGCCGGATCAGGCGCAGATTCTGGCCAAAGTGTATATGGAAGGTAAATCTCACTCCGAGGCTGCGGCAGAGCTCGATCTGCCTCTGGGCACGGTTAAATCGAGGGTGCGCCTTGCGATCCAGAAGCTACAGGGCATGATGGAAGCGTGATGCCGACAAAAAGTCCCCAGAAAGTCACAAGTTTATTGGTGTTGGGGAGTAAACCGTTTGAGCACGACCCTCGTAACGTTCACGTATACGAAAGTAGTTTGGATTAGATAACCATGGTTCATCATCATCCCCCAACAGAGTTTTTGATGGAGTACGCCGCTGGCGCGCTGCCGGTCGCCCAGTCCGCGTGTGTGGCGGCTCACCTGAGTTATTGCCAGCGGTGTCGTCAGATGGTGGAGAGACTCGAGGATATTGGGGGTGCTCATTTTGAGCGGCTCGACCCGCAACCGGTAGGAGATTCCTTACTGGAGCGTGTGTTGTCGCGGCTTGATGACCCCCAGCCCCTGCGCTATGCGCCCAGTGAAGCGTCCGATACCCGGCTTCCTGGGTTGCTCGATCGCCTGATCAATGGCGACTACGCTGATCTGGTCTGGAAGCGTGTGACGCAGTCCCTGAGCGTCAGTTATTTGAAAACCGGCGACCCGAATCACGAGTTTGCGCTATATCGCATCGCTGAGGGTGGCCGCATTCCTGAGCATACCCATGGCGGACGAGAGATGACGCTGGTGCTACATGGTGGTTTTGCCGATGAGAGCGGTGAGTATCATCAGGGCGATTTCATTGTTCGGGAGGGGTGGGACAAGCACACTCCGGTCGCACTAGAAGGTGAAGAGTGTATCTGTTTGGCGGTGATGGATGCGCCCCTGCAGTTCACTCGGCTGCGACACCGCTGGCTCAACCCACTGCTGAAGCTACACGCGGGCTGATTGTTCACCGACTCGTCTCCAGCGGCGCTGTGAGGGCTTCAGCTTCAGCCAAGCAACCGCCCATTTAGATCAGCCGACTGGAAATCCAATAATACTGGGATCACGGTGATCCCATAGAAACCAGGCGACCCCCACTATGCAGCTAGTCATACCCCGTGAAACCCAGCCGGGTGAAAATCGCGTCTCGGCCACCGCCGAGACGGTCAAAAAGTTAGTGCGGCTTGGTGCCGACGTTGTGATTGAATCAGGTGCGGGCACAGGTGCCGGCATCAGTGACGCAGCCTACGAGGCAGCGGGTGCCAGCATCAGCGCTGATCGCTCTGCGCTTCTCGGTGGCGCAGACATGGTGCTGCGGTTGCGAAAGCCGGAGATAGACGAGATCAGCGGGCTCAAAGCGGGTTGTATTCACGTGTCTTACCTCGACCCTTTTAATGAAAAAGATTTGATCAAAGCCTTCGCGAGCCAGAGCGTGACGGCGGTGAGCATGGAAATGATTCCTCGCTCGACCCGCAGCCAAAAGATGGATGCACTGAGTTCGCAAGCCAACCTGGCTGGATACGTGGCGGTGATGCTTGCGGCGAATCACATGCCGCGCATCATGCCCATGATGATGACCCCCGCAGGCACATTAAAGCCTGCCAAGGTCTTTATTATTGGTGCCGGTGTGGCAGGCCTCCAGGCGATCGCGACCGCTAAGCGACTGGGTGCGAGGGTCACAGCATTTGATACGCGCCCAGTGGTGGCGGAGCAGGTTGAATCACTCGGCGCCAAGTTCCTCGAGATTGATCTCGGTGATACCGGTCAAACGGCCGACGGTTACGCCAAGGAGTTGACCCCCGAGCAAGTCGAGATCCAGCGACAGGCGCAAAAGGCGGTGATTGCCGAGTCTGATGTGGTGATTACGACCGCGCAGGTCTTCGGCCGCAAGCCCCCTGTGCTGGTGACCGCAGATATGGTCGAAGGCATGGCACCGGGCTCTGTCGTGGTCGATATGGCGGCCGAGACCGGCGGTAATGTCGAAGGCTCAGCCCCCGACGCAGTGGTCGATGTGAATGGTGTGACGATTGTCGGCACCGCTAACCTCGCCAACTTGGCGCCCGGCGATGCCACCCAGATGTACGCAAGCAACATGTTTAACCTTGTAGAGGACACCTGGGATACCGAGGCCAAGCAATTCGTGCTCGACCTTGAGAACGATATTTTACCGGGCTGTGTCATCACCCACGGCGGTGCAATCGTGCACCCGACCATTAAAGAAATCATTGAGGGGGGCAACTGATATGTCCGGTGCAGAGTATTTGCTGTTTATCCTGATGCTGTCGATCTTCCTCGGCTTTGAATTGATCAATAAAGTTCCCGCTACGTTGCATACACCATTGATGTCAGGTGCCAATGCCATTTCAGGGATTACCGTAGTCGGTGCTGTGGCACTGGCGGGTACCGGCAGCGAAAACATGGCCATGTGGCTAGGTGTCGGTGCCGTGACGCTGGCCAGCATTAACGTGGTGGGTGGTTACATGGTGACCGACCGCATGCTCGGCTTCTTCAAG
>CESO01021221.1_pt1 | contig 22744 bp, 49 predicted proteins | sample 356341 | NCBI WGS metagenome assembly CESO01 (sample SAMEA2621812, study PRJEB7988) | marine metagenome | biome: marine biome (ENVO:00000447); feature: deep chlorophyll maximum layer (ENVO:xxxxxxxx); material: "saline water (ENVO:00002010), including plankton (ENVO:xxxxxxxx)" | depth 35 m | reverse complement strand
TTTTTTATATCTAGTAGATAATCTATCTAAAATTTTCACCTGCTTAATTTCTAAGCTCAAATAAAATAGTTCTTGACAACACCCTTAAAATGCCCTATAATATACTTATGAAAAATAAAAATATAGACGAAATGGATTTACACCAAGCTATTCGTTACTTGGAGAAAAAACACAACTGCGTTATATATGGACTGCTAGACATGGAATCGCTTGACCACGATTTGAGCTTCCACGATCTAGGAGTGCGAAATCTAAGTAAGGTTTCTAGGCAAGAATATATAGACGCAATGGAGTATGCAGTAGACGCACACGCTGATGTAAATACACAAGAATATCTTTATATGGTTGGCATGGTAGCGGATTATCTAATCCACAGCCATACGCCAAACCCAATGAACCACTTGGGTGGCTACAGTAGTAAATCTAAGTAGTAAACCTAAGTAGTAAAGCTAATTAAAGGAGTAAATAAATGGCTAATCACGTATACTTTCATGTCACAGTAGAGGGCAATGAAGAGTGCTTAAAAGGTTGGAGTTCTGCTATGGAAATGACCAGCGTAAAACGAGAACTTTATGACGGCACAGAATATGTAAGTAATGAGCTTCTTGACATAGACAAACTAAAGTTTATGCCAGAAGGAACTTACGACAAAGACGGCTGGCTAGAAGATAGCTGGGATTACTATGTGAATAATGTAGGAGCGAAGTGGTGTAATGTAGATGATATGGACGCAGACTTTTTCAGTGGATATTCTGCATGGAGTCCGCCAATACAGTTTGTGCAGTATTTGCATGAGTATTTATACGACCACCATGATAAAAACCACAGTATAAAAATGACTTACGAAGATGAGTTCAGAAACTTCATTGGAGTAGCTCACTATGCTAAGGGCGAAAACACATGGGAAGAGCTAGACGAAGGCGATATTCAAGAAGAAATGAGAAAAGTATTTGGCGATATCGTAGATGACGAGGACTTTTGGGACGGCGAACATGAAGCAGGCGACCCACAAGAAATACAAGACGAAATAGTCTGGGAATGGTTCTCAGACAACTAAGGAGAATAATATGCCGACAAAATTTAAAAGAGACGAAAAACTAAGAGTTAGAGGCTCTAGCAAAGTGCAAACATACAAGCACTTTATTAAACAAACTCCGCTAGAGGAGCTGATGAAGTATATTAACAACGACAGCGGAAAACCAAAAGTAAAGCAGAAGTGCAGAAACGAAGTAGTTAGACGAGGTTATAAAATAGTTAAGGTGGCAATGAATGAAGGACAATGAAGATAACTTTGAGTTGCTTCTTGGCTGGATTATATTAGCCACTTGGCTAATCTTAATGATAGGAGTAAAATAATGAGAAAAGCGACAACAAACACAGGACATACGCCCACTAAAAAGGGAACGAGTATTGGTAAAAAGCCAAGAAGTATGTCAACTATGAATAAACATAAGCGTAGAAGCTTTAAACTAAGTAGAGGGCAAGGATAATGAAACAACATACCCTAGAGAAAGTCATGTTGACACAAGACGAGTATCAAGAATTAATGAAGTCAATTAGAAAATTGGCAGAGATTGGTGTAATGCTGGATTACACTATAAGTAAACCAACACACAAGAAAGTAGGAGTCAAGTTTAACCAGCAGTATGACTTTGAAAAACTTGCTAAATTAATAGGAGAATAAATGGATTTAGATTACATATTTAAAACAGACGCATACCTCTGGAAGCACAGAGAAGATCAAGACACGAATGGCAAAGAGTGTAGACGCGAAATACAAAGAAGAAAATTAATAGGCTACTGTGATGGCACCGCTATCAACAGAGGAACAGACGCTATGGGAAATCCAAAAGCAAACCCATACGCAAGATGACAGAGTATAAAGACGAAGTAGAATTTCAACGCAGAAAGCTAATCCTAGAAACTTGGGGTAAGAAATGGCAGAGTATCTATATAGAGTATGGAGATAGTTATGTTCAGTATAATAGTGGAAGCGTTGAAATCAACGGCGTAGTAATGAAACCCGCTGACTCGCTAGAAGAGCAGTGGTCAAACTATGAGAGGGAAGAGTATGGGAATTCTATTAAAGTTTCCTAGTGCGGAAACAGTAGAAAAACTACAAGAAGAGTTAGTCATGTGTGACGAGGCTCTTCTTATGATTATGGAACAAATGCAAGAGTTGAATAATGATTTGCAGGAAGTTCTAAAACGATATGAAGTAATAAAGGAGAAGATAGAATGCAAGCAGAGAATAGATTGAATTCTATGGTTATAGAAGATGTAGCAGAGTGGTTAAAACAGAACTGTTGGAGTGATAATGAAATTATCGCTGAGATAACAGAAGATTGGGGTTTAGACCATTATCTAGCTAGAGAGTTATTTAACAAAGGTAAGAAGTATTACCAAAAGCAGTTAGAAATAGGAGAAGTAATATGAATTATACGCCAGAAACAGTTGAATATATGAAGAAGCGATATAGTGAAGAGCCGACTAGAGAAACAGTAGATGATCTAGCGGAAGAGCTTGACAAAAGTGTAAAATCTATAATAGGCAAGCTAAGTAGAGAAGGAGTATATAAACGAACTATATACAAAACCAAAGCGGGTGAGACGCCAGTTACAAAACTAGAAATAGTCAGTAGCATAGTAGGAAAACTCGGCGGGGTTGAAGCAGACTTTTTTGGTCTGGAGAAAGCTCCGAAACAAGTATTGAAGAAACTGGAGGAGTTGCTATGAAAGCATTTGTAGAAGTAATAGGAAAGTCTCCCAAGCTACGAGAAATAGTAGCAGATCATGGTAAGTATTTTGAACTCGTTATGCAAAGAGATGTAGCGGGGTCACCACATGTCACAGTAAAAGACGAAAATATACAGTTCACTACGAGTGTAAAAAACATTCGTATCATATATCCAGAGGAGTCCTAGAGGCTCCTTTCGGTTCTACATAATTCTAGGCATAAAGCAATAAATTAGACACAAGGTTAAGCGATTCAAGTGAGGTAGATACCTTATTAAAAAATTGCGAATTGGAAGAAATTTCCAGATTTTAGAGCGAGTTTTTAGTAATTTGTTTGTTCTTTGTTAGCGTTACAGAATGTAACTTGGTTTCATGAGAATGATGCGAGTTGTCATAAGTGTTTATGACTTGATACTTCGTATCGTTATGTGTTTCGCTTAAGCATAATTCTTAGCGATAGCAGTGTTCCCACTTCCGTTCCCACACTGCAGTGCTACAATTGTGCTAAACTCAACACGATTTAAAAATAGATGATTGACTAAACTAATCATCATAATTACTATATATTATACCACAACTTTCACCAAAAATCAAGTGTTGTTTTTCTCAGGTAAAGAGATGGATTTTCTGTGTGCGTAGAGGTGAATGATAATTTATTTTATTTTTCTATGTTGCTTAATAAAAGTTTGTCTTTCGTCAGGTGACATGAACTTGCTTTGTAGTTCAGCCTGTAATTTTAACTCGTCATTGCGCTTTGACTGCCGTCTTTTCGCATAGTTGGATTTCTCTTTTCGGCGCTCTGAAGGTTTAATATACTCTCTGCGACCTCTGACTTCTTGAAGCATTCCGCTCGTAGTAACCTTTCTCTTGAAGAGTCTAATCGCTCTTTCAAAGGGCATGTTGCGACAGTTCACTTTCAAAATGTCCACCCTCGTCTGCGTAGATAAGCAACTTGCGAGTGTATAGATTCCTCGCTTCGTTGTAATTTTTGTGATAATTCTTGTATGTTCATAGTTTTATAGTGGCGTTTCAGAAACTCTCGTTCTGTTGGTTGCCATCTGTTTGTTTTTCCAAATAGTTTCAAAATGGTATCTTCCTGTAATTTTTGCCGTAGTCAATATCCTTGAAGAAGGAAGCTGTTGTCCAGTAATCATCATTGCTACTGGACTGTCCGCCTTGCTGAACTGTAAGATAACCTTTCTTGATAAAAGAAAGAATGTCGCTTTTGGAGAACCAAAGAAGATTGACTTCTTGTGGGTTATCTCTCCAACCGCGACGAATCTTACAGTCTAGTTCTAGCTCAGGATTTATGCCGACAAATGCAATATAATCCCAGTTCTTATTTATGCCAATGTGTTGCCACTTGAACATATCATAAGTTATAATTCCTGCCGATTTCATGGCAAAGGAACACTTGACTTCAATGTGAATACCATTGAAGACCAAGTCATAGCTGGAGGAGCCTCCACCACCAGAACCCTTGGCATAGCCATTGGACTCTAGTATGTGAGAAACAAAGTTCTCACCAGTGACGCCCTTCTCCTTGTTACCTTGGCGTTGCCAAGTATAGAATTTGCTGACTTCCCACTCGTTAGTCGTATCTGACTTCAGCGTGTTAAGAAATCCGTCTATTTCCAAATTCATACATATATTATATGAAAAAATTGACCATTTGTCAAGAACTATTTTTGTTGTGGTGATGCGCTCAAAAAATAGTTCTTGACATTTGCTTAGTAATTGTGTATAATATAACAATGGATATTGCATATTTAATAATATTAATTGGCACGAATGTAGCCACATACTTTATGACAAAAGAAACCATCATACGACAAACCATAGACTTCTTAGAAGCACAGGGCATGTTGAATCTTGATGACTCCGAAAAATAGTTCTTGACTTTTGCTTGCTCTTATGCTATAATAAGTATGAAAACAATGATGTTTTCAGTATACGACCGAAAGGCGTATTAATTATATCGTAGGAGAATAATTATGACAGACGCAATGTTACGACATTTTCTAGGATTTGATCCAGTAATGTTTAAAACTGTAGAGGGTAACTACCCTCGTTATAATATCGTAAGAGAGGAGTCTGCTGATAGAGTATCAGTAGAGATTGCAGTGCCAGGCTTTGGCAAAGATGATGTTTCAGTAGAACAAGACGGAAACAAGTTAATCATCAAAGCTAAACCTGTAGATTGGTTAGAAGATGGAGAAGAGTATCTCCACAAAGGGTTTTCATCAAAGGCTTTTGAAAAAGACTTTATTCTAGGAGACTTTATGGAAGTTGATTCTGTAAGGCTTCAAGACGGAGTTCTTACTATTAATGTAGTAAAAAATATACCTGAAGATAAAAGACCTAAAATCTTTGACATAGAGTAAATATACTGCGACTTCTTCCTCAAGCGAGGAAGGAGTCTTTTTTCGTATGGAGAAACAATTATGAAGATAAGTAAAGAAGGATTATCCCTTATCAAGAAATTTGAAGGGTTTGAAGCACATGCATACAGGTGTCCAGCAGGTGTATTAACAATAGGATATGGACACACGAAAGATGTTCAATTAGGCGACGAATGGAGTCAGTCTCACGCAGAATACATGTTAGAAGTTGAATTAGAAGAATTCTGCGGATATGTAGATAAATATGTAAAAGTTAAACTAGAGCAGTATCAATTTGATGCACTAGTAGCTTGGGTATATAACTTGGGCGCAGGTAACTTTAAGGAATCAACACTATTAAAAGTATTAAATCAAGGCGATCACGATGATGTTCCACATCAAATCAAAAGATGGAACAAAGCTGGAGGCAGGGTTCTCCAAGGGCTTGTTCGTAGACGAGAAGCAGAAGCCTTACTCTTTGAAAACAAGGAGTGGGAACATGTATAAAGTATTTATTACTACTACCATTATAGCAAGTGGCTTATGTTACTACTTGTATCAAGAAAACCAAAAGTTACTAGGAAATGTAAAATCATTAGAAGTAGCAGTCCAAACACAAGAACAAACAATAAAACAATTACAGAGTGACTTTACTTTGCAGGGTGAGAGCCTGTTAGAATTACAAAGTAAAAATCAAGAGATACAGTTAGAAATGAACAGGTATCTTGACATATTTAAAAGGCACAATCTTACTAGATTAGCAGCGGCAAAGCCAGGGCTAATAGAGAAAAGAGTAAACAGTGCAACAAAAGAGGTTTTTGATGGAATTGAAAAAGACAGTAGGGATATTGACAACGCTGATGATGGTATCACAGTGCAGCCTATTCCCACAGAAGACATTAGAGGTTAGTGCTAAACCAATAGAAAGGCAGATTATTCAGCCTGTGCTACCTCGTGAAATAGATTTAAAAGAACCATACTGGTATGTAGTTAGTGAGCAGAACATAGAAGAGTTCTTAGCTGACATGGAAAAGCGAGAAGGACAAGTAGTATTTCTTGCTATGTCAGTGCCTGACTATGAACTAATGGCATACAATATGCAAGAGTTAAAGCGATATATTCGTGAACTCAAGGAGGTAGTAGTTTACTACCGTAAGGTAACAACTGATGGAGATGGAGAATCGGAATGAGGTCAATATTGACCTTGATAAATATATGTCCCTAGTTGAAAAACTAGATGACGCAGAAGATACTATTACTGCTTTGAAAACCGAAGCAGAGGCAGCTAAGAAAAGATTAGCTCCACCAAAGAGAAAGTTTATGGACTTGTTCCTAGACGATAATGATGTAAACGAGAAAGCAATCATAGGATTTATTTCTTTTTTCTTTATGATAGTATTTGCTATATGTGACTTAGTCACAGCATTTATGGGCATGGAATTGATTATTGATGATACTATATACACTTCACTTGTAGTAGTAACACTAGGCGCATTTGGTATATCAGAGGCAGGAAGAGCCTTTGGCAAATGATAGAGTTCCTTAAAAGTCTTATTCTCAAGCACAAGTTAGAAAAGCAAGCTAAGTTTTTTGAAAGAAATCCTGCTCTGCAAGAAAGACTAGAAGTGATTGAGGATTGGCTAGAGGATATAGATGACCGACTAGAGGTCATCATGGAACATCTAGAAATAGATGTTGATGGAGAGAAGTAATGTTAGAATTCTTCACATGGATTCAATCATGGATTGCTGTAGTACCAACAATCGTAATGATCGCGTCATTTATCGCTGCAATTACTCCCACCCCAATTGACGATGGTTGGATGAAAAAGGTATACTTAGTTTTAGACTGGTTCGCCTTAAATGTGGGTAAAGCAAAAGATAAGTAAATATACAGCTAGGGATTCCCGTCCCTAGCTTTCCTTTTTGATTCAAAAAATAACACTTGACAAATGGTCAAATCTTTAGTATAATATACATTATGAATTTATTTTACCTAGACGAAGATTTAGACAAGTGTGCCGAATATCATGTAGACAAGCACATAGTAAAGATGCCACTTGAGGCAGCTCAGCTATTGTGCACAGCTGTATGGATTGACCATCTTCTAGGATTTGTGCCACGCGCACTAGATAAGGAAGAAAGTGCAGTAGTAAATAAAGCCAAAGCAGAAATCAAAGATTTGCCTATGGAAGAACGACCTCTCACACCTTATCTACCTATGATGTATAATCACCCTTGCACAATATGGACAAGGTCTTCATTAGACAATTTTGAATGGGTTCACTGCTATGCAAACGCCCTAAACGATGAATATTATTACAGGTATGGTAAACAACATAAGTCGGTAGTTCAAGTTATAAACAAACTACCAGAACCAAAGAACATGCCTCGTAAAGGTCAAACTCCATTCGGTATGGCAATGCCAGACGAACTAAAAGACGAGAATGATGTTGTTGGCTCTTATAGACTATATTATCACACGGACAAAGCAACTTTTGCTAAGTGGTCGCATCGTGAGAGACCTGAGTGGTGGGACGATGGACTAGCTTGGTACGACAAGAGGATAACCAGTGAATAAATACAAATATAACGAAGATAAAATTATAGGCGATATTATTGAGCATATAGATAATACTTATACAAAGCACTATGGCAAGGGCAAGATACAAACCACAGAGTTTACTATTGATGCAGGGCATGGAGAAGGATTTTGTGTAGGGAATATTATTAAGTATGCTCAACGGTATGGAAAGAAAAACGGACATAACAAAGAGGACATACTCAAGATTATACACTATGCTATAATCTTGTATTTTATAAATGAGAACTAAGAAGAAAGATTATGAGAAGTTAAGTGATGCGAACATTAAGCATGTAATAGAACTATTAGAGGCAGAGAAACCTATAACTAAGAAGGAAGCCTGCGGAGTACTAAATATAAGTTACAATACTACACGATTAAATAACATCATACAAGAATTTAAAGAAACACAAGAGTTTCGTGCCAAAAGAAAGGCAGAAAAGAAAGGAACTGGTGCCACTAAAGATGAAATCAAGGCAGTAGTTCAGTCTTACTTAGATGGAGACAATATATCAGATATAGCTTCTGATTTATACCGATCTCCAGCTTTTGTAAGAGGCATTATTGACAGAGTTGGTATTCCTAGAAAACAACCAAGTGAAGAATACAACTGGAAAATGGTAGAACTACCAGAACAGTGTATATCTGAACAATTTACTAAAGATGAAATTGTTTGGTGTTTAAGAGAAAACTGCACTGCAATAGTAACAAATGAATGGCAAACGCGTGAGGGAGAGTATGGATATACAATGTATACCATAGAGTGTACTGATTTAACAGAATCACTATTCCCACACATAGAGTTTGCAGGCAGATATGTTAATTCCCTAGCATGTAATATAGGAAGCTTAAAGCACTTAGAAGAATACGGGGTAAGAACAGAACATATCAGAAGGTAGAAAAAAATGGAATATTTTATTGCCATATACATGGGCGGAGTAATAACTGCTATGTGGGCATTATACTATCCTGCATGGAAAATTATAAGAAGTGTGAACCCTAATAATCTTTTGATTATTAGACCAGTCACATCTTTCTTTACAGTTTTTTTCTTTTTCACTTTGTTTTTTCCTGTAATAGTTGTCGCTTTAATATTTCCTGTTAGAGCTAGACTGTTTATAGAGGGATTTGCAAGAGGAGCGGAAAAAGAATGAACTATTTATTAAAAGCTTTAGTTAAAAAACTAGAGGGAGAAGTAGAGATGGCAAAAGCAAACATCATGGTGTATCAAAGAAACCCTGCGGGGATAGGCGAACACCCTGATATTGTGGAAGCTATAGAAACTCAAATAGATAAAATAGCACAAGCAGAGGAAAAAATTGAAACAATTAAAAAGCATTTTAGTTAGGAATCAAAAAATAGTTCTTGACAAATGGTTAAATATTTCTTATAATATAATATATTAATGGAAATAAATCTATGAGTGACAGATTTTATCAACAAATGCTTACTTCTACTGGTTGGTGTCCAGGCTATCGTGCCACATCATCAGTTGAGGAGTATGTAAACAAATTCGGAAAATTAAGGAGAAAAAGAATGGCTTGGGACGATAATAGAAAAGCAGAGGCAGTAGACATGTATACAAATGCAGAGCCTACACCAGAGACCTCTATGGAAATTGTAGCAGATATCGCTGAACAGATGGGCGAATCTGTGAATGGTGTAAGAATGATCTTAACCAAAGCAGGAGTTTATGTTAAGAAAACTCCAGCGGCAAGATCATCTTCCAGCGGTAACGGCGGTGGTAGAGTTTCTGTTGCAGACGCACAGAACACACTATCAAATGCTTTAACTGATGCAGGTTTAGAAGTAGATGAAGCAATCATCTCTAAACTTACAGGTAAAGCAGCTGTTTACTTCACTTCTGTAATTGAAAAACTAAATAGTTAATTTAGTTTTATAGCGGGGACGCAAGTCCCTGCATTTTTTCATCACAAAAAAGAACCAAAAATCTAACAATTCAAAAAAACTTTTGCTAGATTAGATTGGAGGAACAATGACAAAAGATGAATTTAAAAAACGAATGGACGAAGCAGGAGACGCTTATGTCACATATAGAAGTAAAAATAGTAGAAAACTAAAATACAATATATGCACAAGTGATTTTTCAGCTCCCTACATTAAAAATAGAAAGAACAGAGCTAAAGAAGGCTCAAACAACTGCTTACTCTTTTGCTGGGATACAGATTCTTATAGACTGCTAGACCCAAAAGATGTAACTAAAGTTCTTCCCTTAAATAAGGTGATTAAAAATGATTGATCTAAATACACCGCCTTATTACGAGAAAGAAATATACTATAATGAAACTAAGAACGAAAAGTTATTACTTTCAATATCGGTATTTCGTGGGGAAGAATGGCTTTCTATTCGCAAATATTACCAAGACTTTGACGAAGAATGGAAACCAAGTAAAGAGGGAGTCTCTCTTGAACTTGACCTAAACAACACTAGAAACCTATTCATAGCGCTAGTGGAAATCTTATCGTTAGCAGAAAGTAAATCAATACTTGAAAAAGAGTTCAAAGATATATTAGATCAAATATACCTCACCTAAAAATAGTTCTTGACAAATCCTCATGGATTTGATATAATATATGTATGATTATAAAAGGAAGTATTACATACGATTCATTTGGTCGCAGACGAAAAACGACTAATACAAGAACACAGAAAGCAAAACCACAATCATTTCGTGGTCACTTTCCGCAGTATAACAAAGACACACACAGAGAACAGTATCCAAGCATGGCTATGGAGAGTTATTCTCCTGTGATTGAAGATACTTACAAGAAAGAAGTAAGTAAACAATATACTGTATCAATAGCATATAACAAGGGAGCATATCAAGTGATTCCCAAATCAGACATAAAACATATAGGAAAATGAACAAATTAAATAATTTTTTAGAACAATGTGAGGAATCTTATTATAAAGGAGAGCCTATCATTCCAGATGAGGTATACGATAGATTAAAAACACAATATGATTCTGTAGGCTACACATTAAGTAGCAAAGCAGAAAAGATTCCTCATGCCTTTCAAATGTATAGTTTGCAAAAAGTATTTGAGGGCGAAGATACTCCACCAGCTTGGGCAAAAGATGATACCTGTGTAGTAACACCTAAATTAGATGGTGCTGCTATCAGTATATCATACCACGGTCACAAGTTGTGGAGAGCGATTACTCGTGGAGATGGAAAACATGGAGTTGATGTAACTGATCTAGTTAAACACTTAGTTCCACCAACAGTTTCAAAGTCTTATGTTCAAATTACAGGAGAAGTCGTAGCCCCTAAAGAGATTCCCAATGCTAGGAACTATGCTGCGGGTGCTTTAAATTTAAAGAGTGAAGAAGAGTTTTTATCACGAACCTTAAATTTTGTGGCACACGGACTAGAACCTACCAATGGGAATCCTACTTACATTGAAGATATGAAAGAACTTCAAGAGTTTGGATTTGATACAATTCTAAACTGCAAAGCAGAACTATACCCCCAAGATGGGCAGGTATTTAGAATAAATAATAACAAGGTATTTAACGATCTTGGTCACACATCTCATCACCCAAGAGGAGCCTTTGCTCTGAAAAGCAGAGATGAAGGTGTAGTGACAACTCTACTTGATGTAGAATGGAATACGGGCAAGTCAGGAGCTGTAACACCAGTTGCAATTCTAGAGCCAGTAATAATTGAAGATGCCAGAATATCAAGAGCAACTTTACACAATGTTGGATTCGTACAAAGTCTAAACTTAGAGATAGGTTGCAAAGTAGAAGTAATAAGAAGTGGAAAAATTATACCGAAAATAGTGAGGAGAGTAGATGATTGAAGCAATAATAGCCTTCGCTCTAGCTAATGTAGTATTACTTCCTATGGCATGGTTTACATGGGAGTCAAGTAAGTTGGTTTCTGAAAAGAAATCAGGATATGGTATTAGTTCAGGCGAAGAAAAAAGCAAGCAAAAACATATGGATAATATACTATGATATGGTACCCAGAAGAAATGATTTATGAAGAGCATAGACTGTGGCTTCATGAACAAAGACGAATAGAAAAAAGAACAGGAATCCAATTTGAAAATAAAGATTTGGATTATTTTAGACGAGAAATATTTGAACCAACATTAGAGGAAATTTATGGAGAAGAGTAATTTTAGAGAAGTAATATCAGAATTTAGAGAGTATGGAGTGCCTGTTGAGGGTGCTAGATTTGCTCTTGTAATGTCTACAAAAGACGGCCTTGAAGTAGATGTATACGAGGACACAGAAAAAATAAGAACAATAAAAGTACATCAGCACTCTGCTAGTTATGCAGAAGACTGTGCTGAAAACTGGTGCCAGAGGATAATAGAACAATGAAAAAATTAGGCTATACATGGAAGGTCTGGGCAAATGCTTTGGGAGTAAAAACCGAAGAGAAAGATAATATATTTAGCGATGATGTCGCAATAACAAGAACAGTATTAGTAGCAATACTAATAATATTATAATGGATAAAAGAACAAAACGAATACATAAAGAAACTATGTTCAGTGTACTTAGTGCATTAGTAACACAGTTTCCTTTAAACTACCTTATACTTTATTTGTGCATAGAAAGGTTTGGGATTACAAGTCCTGAAGCTCTTTCAATCATATCAGTTATATTTCTAACTATAAGTGCATACATTAGAGTATTCTACACAAGACTCTACTTCTCAAAGAGGTACGAGGATTGATCTATAACCGACTAAGATCAGCACCGCTAGGAGACGGATTTCGTTTCTTTCGCTTTGCTTTTATAAATAGAATATGGTGTTTCCGTGGCAGGAGGTAAATATTCAGAAACCTACTTTAATAATAGACCTGAGGAAAAAGACAATCCCGGGGTTCTATATCTTATGAAATTGATTAACCCAGAGACAGGCGAAAAATTTATAAAAGTGGGTATAGCTAAAGCAAGGAAAGGTAAAGCGGGTAAAGGAACATTACAAAGAGGAGTAAGTGGTGATAACTATTCTCAGCATTATAAACAAGTGCGAGTTCGTGAATGGTTTGGAGGCATTTACCAGTGTTGGAAGTATGAGCAGGAGCTACATAAAAAATTTGAATGTGAATCGTATAAACCTCTAAATAAATTTGGGGGTCATACCGAGTGTTTCAATTTTGATTCTTTGCTGAAGATAAACCAAGACTTTCCAAAAAATAGTTCTTGACAGACGTTGGTTTTTTTGATATAATATACATATATTTTGAAAAGAGAAGATGAACGAAATAAATATACCAATTAATTGCCCAACTTGTAGTTTCAAGTTAGAGTTAATTAATGAACAGTTATTTTGTTTCAACGATTCTTGCGAAGCAAAATCTACTAAGAAATTAGAACATTTTGCGAAGACACTCAAAATCAAAGGACTTGGACCTGCGACTATTGAAAAGTTGCAAGTCACAGACCTTCACGATATATATTCACTCTCAGTAGAGGAAGTATGTGAATTACTGGAATCGGAGAAGTTAGGTATCAAGCTACATCAAGAAATAAATAAAAGTAAAGCTGTTGACCTTATTATTCTCCTTCCCGCGTTCTCTATACCACTTATAGGCAACACAGCTTCGCAGAAGCTAGGAACAGTAATCTCCAATATTAGTGAGATTACACCTGAAGTTTGTAGAACTGCTGGGTTAGGCCCGAAGGCTACCGATAGTTTAATAGACTGGTTAGTTAATGAATTTCATTCTAACAAATACTATGAACTTCCTTTTTCTTTTAGTTGTAAAACTACTCAACGAAGAGAAACCACAAAAGGAGTAGTATGTATCTCTGGTAAGTTAAAATCTTATCCAAACAAAGCAGCTGCTAAAGCTGTACTTGAAAAACTTGGATATGCTGTTAAAGACAGTCTTACCAAAGATGTAACCATACTGCTTAATGAGAGCGGAATAGAAAGTAGTAAAACCCAGACTGCTCGCGACCGAGGAGTCACAATTATAAATAATATAAAAAATATAGGAGATTAATAAAATGGCACTACCAAAGTGGACAGACGAAAGAACTCAACAATTAGTTGATTTCGTAGGCGAAAGCCCAATTTCCCAAGCAGTTGTTCAAGAAGCAGCTGAGAACTTAGAAACTTCTTCAAGAAGTGTTTCTTCTAAGTTAAGAAAAATGGGATATGATGTTGAATTAGCTTCAGCATCTGCTTCTAAATCTTTTAGCGAAGAGCAAGAAGCAACATTATCAAACTTCGTTTCAGATAATAGCGGAGTTTATACATATGCAGAAATTGCATCAAATTTTGAAGGCGGACACTTTAGTCCAAAATCAATTCAAGGAAAAATTCTTTCTATGGAACTTACAGAGCATGTTAAGCCTGCTCCTAAGCCAGAAACAGTTAGAACTTACACACCTGCAGAAGAAGAGCAGTTTGTATCAATGGTACATGGCGGTTCATTCGTAGAAGAAATCGCAGAAGCTCTAGGCAAGAGTGTAAATTCTATCAGAGGTAAAGCACTTTCATTACTAAGAAGTGGTGATATAAACGCTATACCTAGACAGAAAGAAACAAAAGGTTCTAGCAAAGCTGACGTTTTAGCTGACCTGAATATATCAGATATGACTGTTGAAGATATTGCAAATGAAATCGGTAAGACTGTTAGAGGTGTTAAAACTATGCTAACAAGAAGAGGACTTGCATGTGCAGACTACAACGGCGCAGCTAAAAAAGAAATCGGCTAACTTTCTTTTTTCATAGAGTAAGGGGTGTTCATCACGAGTGAAGCCCCTGCTCGTTTTTTATTTTACTCACGGGAGGGTATATACATTGAATCTTGCTTCGGCATTACTAAAGCAAATAATTGTACAAGACGATATTGAGACTTGGAGCGAACTTAAAGAAAATTATTTAAGTGGTGATCTTCAAGGGATTTTTCGCGTCATCAATAATCATCTAGACATCTATAACTCTCTTCCTACTTTTCAAGAACTCTATGCTAGTGTTCGTGACGATGCAACAGTAGCAAAACTATATGCAGTTGAATCAGTAGAAACAGAAATAGAAGCTTGGATGCTGCTAGAGTATTTAAAGAACGAGTATACTCAAGATGAGATATTTAAAGAGTTACAAAAGTTTATAGAAACAAGTATTGGATTCCAAACAGCTCAAGAAAATATTGATTCGCTATCACAATTAGTAATAGATGTAGGAGATAGAGTAGACTTGCAACCACCTAGTGAAAGTATGCAAGGTATGAGTTTATTTGAATCAGATGGAGAACTCAACAAATATTTACCTTTAGGTTTAAATGCAGAGTACGATTCTGACTTTGCTTTCTCACCAAAAGATTTAGTATTAGTCGGTGGTAGAAGAGGAGCGGGTAAGTCTTTAACTTGCTGTAATGTAGCAGTTAATGCGTATAACCAAAATAGATCATCTATTTATTTTACTATTGAGATGGACAGTAGAGCAATTCTACAGAGAATGTGTTCCATAGCAACAAGTATATCAATGAAAAGAATTAGAAACAAAAGTTTAACCCCACTAGAATGGTATGAGGTTGGAAAGTGGTGGGCAGGAAGATTTGAGAATGGCATGGACATACTCTCAGAATATCAAAATATAGGACAAGATTTTGAAATTTTCCATAATAAAGTAAGAAAGCAACCCCTCAACAAAGAAAGACAATTAGACATTGTGTATGACCCAGGTCTTACACTTTCAAGAATACAAGCAGAACTAAAGCAGAAAGTAGACACAATGCAACCTGGAGTGATAATAGTAGATTATCTAAACCAAGTTAAAAGAAACAACAGACCAAACCGATCAGGTCAGTATGATTGGATAGAACAAGTAGAGATAAGTAAAGCATTGAAAGCTTATGCTCAAGAGTATGAAGCAATGATTTTCTCGCCCTATCAAACAGATTCTAGTGGAGAAGCTAGATTTGCAAAAGGTATTTTAGATGCGGCAGATGCAGCTTACTCACTAGAGACTTGGGAGCAGACAGATAACTGTATGACATTTAACTGTGTAAAAATGAGAAGTAGAGAAATGAAATCATTTACAAGTTCAGTAGATTGGGAGACTCTAAGAATAGGCCCTGATAGTGCAATGAATCCCCAAGAGAAACAAGCATTGAAAGATAGTATGTATAATGACGAAGGATCACAAGAAGAATTATGAATGTAGAAGAACTATTAAATGAAAAGAATGTAGAATACAGATCATCTGGTAAAGATTTTATTATTAGATGTTTGAACTATGACCACGATGATACTAACCCTAGTATGAGAGTTGATAAAGAAAGCGGTATCTTTCATTGTTTCTCCTGTGGATATAAAGGACAATTACATTTATTTTATGGCATGCATCAAAACACATTAGATGTAGCTAGAACAAAACTATTAAATACGATTAAACTAAAGCAACAAGGAAGTGCAGGACAGGATATGCCTTCAGGAGCTATGCCCTATAAAGGAAACTTTAGGCAGATTGCTCCGTGGGTTTACGAAGAGTTTGATACCTTCACTGCTCCTGTTAGTCCTTTTACAGATAGACTATGTTTTCCTGTAAAAGATATAACAAATAAAATAGTTGCTTTTGTATGTAGAGGTAAAAGGGGAGTTGTACCTAAATATTACAATACTCCCGTTGGTGCTAATCTCCCTTTATACCCTATCAACGCTAAGCCTATCAATGACTGCGTTATACTAACAGAAGGAATATTTGACGCTTTAAAATTATACATGGGCGGGCTTACAAATGCTATGTGCTGTTTCGGAGTATCTGGTGTAAATGAAGATAAACTATCTTTGCTGAAACTAAAAGGTGTTCAGAAAGTAGACATTTTACTAGACAATGACGAGGCAGGAAGAATTGGAGCGGAGAAAATAAAACAGATATGCGATAGAATAAAGCTAGGCGCAGAAATTAGGGAGTTACCTGCAGGAGTAAATGATGCAGGAGATTTATCAATAGAACAAGTAAGAAAATTAAGGAGTATATATTATGACAAAAGTAGCACTGATTGAGACAAAACAAAGTACACAAAGAACACTAAACTTTGATTTTGTAACAGACAGATTCGCTCTATGTTCCGACCCTACTAAAAAGAAAGTACTAAAGGGTGATGTGGACTTAGAGATTAATTTAGAAGATTATGATTGGGTGATTCTCGTAGGATCAGAACCCGTAAAATATTTTACAAAAGTAACATCAGTTACTGAGTATAGTGGAAAAGTTATAGACAAGAAGTTTATTCCTTTGATTAATCCAGCTATGCTTAGTTTCAAACCAGAAATGAAAACACTGTGGAAAGAAAGTGTAGAGAGTGCTGAGAAGTACATAACTGGTGAACTTGTACAGAAAGAACTAGACACCGATAAATGCTATGGAATTACAGATAGTAGAGACCTATATGTATTTCTAGACAACGCACTAAACTCAGACTATGACTTTATTGCACTTGACTCAGAGACTACTGCGCTATATCCTAGAGATGGTTATATGTTAGGTTTCTCACTGAGTTATGAGCCAGAACACGGAGTGTATGTTGCAGCAGACTGCATTGACGAAAGAGCAGAACATCTCATGCAACTACTATTTGACAAGAAAAGAGTAGTGTTTCACAATGCTAAGTTTGACTTGGGTTTCTTTGAGTTTCATTTTGGATTTAAGTTTCCAAGATTTGAAGATACCATGTTACTACACTACTGTATAGATGAACAACCTGGCACACATGGATTGAAACAACTATCTCTTAAGTATACAGACTACGGAGATTATGAAAAACCTATGTACGATTGGATAGATAATTATAGAAAAGCAAATGGTATATTAAAAGGAGACTTCCAATGGGAAATGATTCCGTTTGATGTTATGAAAAACTATGCTGCAATGGACGCAGTTTGTACATTCTTGCTTTTCCAAAAGTTTGAAAACTATTGTATTGATAAACCTTTTTACAAAGTATACACAGATATTCTTTTACCAGGCTGTAGATTTCTTAGAGATATTGAGAATAACGGAGTGCCGTTTGATGTTGATAGACTGAAAGAATCCACACAACTAATGCAAGTAGATATTGATAGTGCAGTTGAAAAACTATATGAGTTTGAAGAAGTACAAAAGTTTGAAAGTGAAAAAGGTAAAGAGTTTAATCCAAACTCTACAATTCAACTAAGAGAGTTGCTATTTGACTATGTAGGTCTAGCCCCAACAGGAATCAAGACAGGCACTGGAGCAGATTCTACAAATGCAGAAGTATTAGGTAAACTTGCTGAGCAGCATGCTATTCCTAATTTAATTCTTCAGATTCGTCAGAAGGTTAAGATTAAGAATACATATCTTGATAAGATCATTCCTGCACTTAATCGTGATGGAAGATTAAGAACAAACTTTAATCTACACGGAACAACATCAGGCAGACTTTCATCTAGTGGTAAACTGAATATGCAACAGATACCACGAGACAATCCGATTGTTAAAGGTTGTATCAAGGCAAAAGAGGGATATAAGATTGTCGCAATGGACTTGACAACAGCAGAGGTTTATGTTGCTGCAATACTAGCAAAAGATAAAAACCTACAAAAAGTATTTCAAGAGGGCGGTAACTTTCACTCTTCAATTGCTAAGCTAGTATTTAACTTACCTTGTGATGTAGAAGATGTAGCAGAACATTATTCCGTAGAAAGACAACAGGCAAAAGCTGTTACATTTGGTATAATGTATGGCGCAGGTCCTGCTAAAATTAGTGAGCAAGTTACAAAAGATTCAGGCAAGTTCTTTAGCAAAACAGAAGCGACAGAGGTTATTAATGATTACTTCAAAAGTTTTTATGGATTAAAGAGATGGTTAGATGAAAGAAAAGATTTTATACAGGCAAAAGGATTTGACTACTCCTTCTTTGGAAGAAAGAGAAGACTACCAAACGTTAGATCAGACAATAAAGGAATAGTAGCACACGAGGTAAGATCAGGTATAAACTTCTTAGTTCAATCAGTAGCTTCCGATATAAACCTTTTAGGTGGAGTTGAAGCACAGAAGAAAATTATTGAAATGGAGAAAGCAGACGAAATGAAAATCTTTGCTCTAGTTCATGACTCTATTTTAGCAGAGGTTAAAGAAGATTATGTAGACTTATACTGTGATATTCTAAAGACAAGTATTCAAAAGAATAGAGGATTAAGTATACCGGAGTGCCCAGTCGGTTGTGACTTTGATATAGGAAATGATTATAGTATGGGCAAATTTGAGGATAAATATGGAAAAACTAATAAGTAAAGTATCACAGTGGCATCACGATAGAAACCTTATTGATGGTGCTACTAGTAAAGATCAAGTATTAAAACTTGTGCAGGAAGTTGGAGAGCTTTCTGATAGTGTATGTAAACAAGAAGATGTCAAAGATGACATTGGCGATTGTTTAGTAATTCTTATAAATATAGCAGAAAGAGAAAACACAACCTTAGAGGAGTGTCTAGCAGTAGCATATGAAGATATTAAAGATCGCAAAGGCCGTATGGTAGATGGAATTTTTGTTAAAGAATGAAGGATTTAATTACAGTTGCAGTAGTAAGTGTCTGCATGGTTGGATTAATACTGTATGTAACCGCAGAGAGCCCAAGACAAAGTAGAGTATTGGGGTGTTATGGTAAGTGTTATGAAGAGTATAAACAAGTACATGGAACGCTTATGGAACAAGTGGCGAAACAGCAAGAAGCTGCGGCGGCAGACCCGTTCTCCTCAATTAGAGGTTTATGGGCAGGGTGTGCAGCGTGTCACGGACAAAATGGCCAAGGTATGGGAGCGTTTCCTACCTTAGCAGGTCAGTCTTCTGAATATATAATAGATAGACTGACTACGTATAAAAACAGAGGTCAGGTTGGTGCTATGTCATCAACTATGTGGTCTCAAGCTAGTGTTTTATCAGCACAAGATATAGAAACTCTTGGAGAGTTTATAGAGGAGACAATGGAATGATAGTAGAGATTTATAGTAAGCCAGGTTGTGGTTATTGCGAAATGGCTAAACAACTTGCGACACAAAAGGGTTGTGAAGTAGAATATTTAATGATGGGAGTAGATTTTGGAGCAAAACAAATGTTTGACCTTTTTCCTAATGCGAGAACCTTTCCACAGATTATAGTTGATGGAGAGAAAATAGGAGGCTACACCGAGCTAGAGTTATTACTAAATAAAGAGTCTAGAGGTTTTAATAGTTGCTAAATGCGTGGACAGTTAAAATTACAATTAAACAAAACTATTGAAGCAACTCCAGAAGAAACAAAAAAATGGATAGAAGAACAGAACGAGACTTTTGGAAAGCATCAATTGAAATTTATTGCTTTTATGTCTGTTCTTCAATTTCTTTCAGTAGCAATGATGTTGTTATCGTTTTGGTTAATTGGATATGCAATTAAGTGATATAAAGTTTCCAATCTTTGTTCTTCATGAAGAGTGTGAAGAACAAGACGGTTTATTGTGGTGTGATGGAATGGTTGTAGATGATCGTAACCAAGATGGAGATACTCTTGGTAAAAGAAGATTACAGTCGCCACACCAATTATATCCACTAAAGAGAATGATAGAAGGCTTTACAGGACTGATCAAACATAAGGGTAAAAACTATGTAGACTGTAACGGAAAGTACTTTCGCTACACAAAATCAGTTAAAGGCGATCTGATATGTCATAAAATAAGAAAGACAGAAAGTAAAGATATAGGAACAGTAGTATGGCTAGAGGGTATCCCTTCTGCTTTTACAGAGAAGCGACCTTTACCAAAAGAAATGAGATATGCAAGAGTGTTATATCTAGGTAAAAATCCTTTTCTAGTATATGATTACTGCACAAACAAAAAGAGAAAAACATGGAGAAAAATATAAGGGGCTGTAGCTCAGTTGGGAGAGCGTCTGCTTTGCACGCAGAGGGTCGGAGGTTCAAGTCCTCTCAGCTCCACCATTTAGGAGAAAAAATATGGAAATAAAAAAACCAAGCCTGTTTAGAAGAACAGTAATGAATCTTGTTCACGGGTGGCGACGCGTAATGGACGTAAAATACAATCCATTAAAATATATACCAGACCCAAGTCTGCAAACTTACTTTATGCTAGTATTGTTTATAATATGGAGTATATTCTTTGGATTTTTAGCAGCAGACTACTTAGGGTGGTTTGGGTACAATACTTTAGCTAGTGTTATAGTTCACTGTCTTGTTCTTATACCTCTTGCCTTTACAAACGCAATTTTTATAGATGCAGAGAGAGACGGACACAAGTGGTTAAAGGAGTGGAAAGAAGAACATAATAGATATACAATCATTACCAATAGACTGAAGGCAAAGAATTTTAAAATTTGGAATCCAAAAGATCATTGGAACGATGATGTTTAAATTATTATTCTGGAGTCTAATTGTTATAACATGGTTATCAGTAGGTATGCATGTATTAAAAGAATATATTAGACATCTTTTAGATTAGGAGAAGTATGAAAACTATAATGGAAACACCAGTCTTTGTAGGACACAAAGCAATAGAAGAAGATTTGATTGATTTATTTATTAATAGAGGTAAACAACTTATTATACAAGAGGCTGGAATACAAGACAAAAATTCAAAAGAAGAAAAGTTAGCACATGACTATTCTTATAGACAAACAGAAGTTGGGTTCTTCCCAAGAGGCGATGTTGTAGAAACAATAGTGAGAGCAATGGTATTAAATGTAAATGATAATTCATATAAGTGCCATCTAACTGATGCAGAAAACGTGCAGTTCGGAATCTACAAAGAAGGACACTTCTATAAAGCACACAGAGACTATGATCCTAGCTGTAAGCAAATTCGTAAACTTTCAGTAACGGTTCAACTCTCTGACAGTCACCACTATGAAGGCGGTGATTTTAAACTTTGGGATTTTTTCGGTAACGAAATAACAAAACCAGAGTGGAGAGATAAAGGCACAGTTCTTGTCTTTCCGTCATGTTTAAAACATGAAGTAACACCAGTTACAAAAGGAACTCGTATGTCGCTAGTACAGTGGTATATCGGGCCAGATTGGAGATAATTATGAACTTATTAGAAAAATTAGAAAAAGGAATAGTACTTATTACATTTGAAAGCCTAAAGAGTGGCAAAATATATAGTAGAGAATATACTTTAGATACTCAATATATGAACAACCCTACTCACATATTAAAACAAAGTGGAGATAAACTTCTTTGTTATGATGTAGAGTTTAAAAAATGGGAAGATATAGATATAGCAACTATTCGTGACTGGAAAGTTGTTGAATGAAAGCAGTTCTAAGAAATAGAATTTACATGGAGGTTACTCCAGGTCAGCAGGCTGATATAGATAGTGCATTAACTTATAGTATTGCACCACGTAGGCCTGGTGATCCTCCCTTTATTATTAAGAATATGGGAGTTATCCGTTCAGGATTAGTAACCTTGCCTATAGGTAGAACAGATTTGATACCTTCTGGACATGATATAGAGGACAAAAGAACTCTTTCTCCAATTGAACCTTTTGATTTTGGATTTCAACTAAGACCTTCTCAAGAAGCAGTATACAATGAAGTACTAGATTCTTGCATTATTAATGCGTGGGTTAGTTGGGGAAAGACATTTACAGGACTGGCTATTGCAAATAAACTTGCACAAAAGACTTTGATAGTGACACATACACTTCAGCTACGAAGTCAATGGGAAAAAGAAATAAAGAAAGTGTTCGGGGTTGAAGCGGGTGTGATCGGCTCTGGAAGATTTGACATACGAGAGTTTACTGTCGGCAATGTTCAAAGTCTATATAGAAAAGTGGATCAAGTTTCAAAAGAGTTTGGAACACTTATTCTTGATGAAATGCACCACGTAAGTAGTCCAACTTTTGGTCGTATTATTGACGCAAGTCATGCACGATACAAGATTGGACTTACTGGTACAATGGAAAGAAAAGATGGCAGACATGTTACATTCCGTGACTACTTCTCGGACAATGTGTTAAAACCTGCGAAAGAAAACTTTATGATACCAAGTGTCAAAGTTGTAAAGAGTGGAGTACGATTTCCAGACGGAGCG
>CESO01031370.1_pt1 | contig 22832 bp, 19 predicted proteins | sample 356341 | NCBI WGS metagenome assembly CESO01 (sample SAMEA2621812, study PRJEB7988) | marine metagenome | biome: marine biome (ENVO:00000447); feature: deep chlorophyll maximum layer (ENVO:xxxxxxxx); material: "saline water (ENVO:00002010), including plankton (ENVO:xxxxxxxx)" | depth 35 m | reverse complement strand
CCCTGAATACGGGTCTTCTCGTTGATGGAGGATCGACACCAGACATTCACATCCATACGTTGTCCATGGAACCAGGCTTTCGTTCGACGACTTGGAAGGCCGCTCGATTCCCGCGGAGCACCGTTCAGAGGAGGCGCCTCCTCGGGCAGCTCCACTTCCACCTCGACCATGTCGACCATGATCCTGGAATTCGGTGGCGGGGTGAAACCATATCTTCGAGTCACCTGATCGAGGAACTCCATTCGCATCTCGTTCGTGGAGGACTCTGCGACCGACAGGTTTCCATCCCATCCAGACACCTGGAGATGCAGACGACGATGGACGTGGAGCCCCTCTTCTGGAATTCCCCTCTGAACCATCTGCTTGATCAGATCATGCTCCAGATCATCGAGTACACCTCCATAGACATCGATTGAATCAAGTGAACACCCGACGGTTCGCTCACTGGAGAGACGAGGCGTGGCGAGTCCTATCCCAAGGGCAGACAACACACCGGCCTGCGGATGGATGATGATCCGCTTGATATCCAGTGATTCGGCCACGAGACAGGCGGCCTGTCCACCAGCACCACCGAATGCGATCAACGTCACATCGGCGACCGATCGCCCCTTCTCGATGGAGATACGACGAACCGCCGAAGCCATATGCTCCACGGCGATCTCCAGACATCCCTGAGCGATCTCCTCGAGACTCATGGCGGATGTGTGCATGGAGGCTCTCATGGCCTCGAAAGCCTCTCGTGACGCCTCCTTGTCTGCAGGCTGATCATGTGAGGGCCCAAAGACGCAGGGAAGCAGATCCGCATCCAGTCTTCCCAGAACCATGTGGCAATCGGTCAGGGTGGGCGGACCATCCAATCGATAGCAGGCCGGACCCGGATCGGCCCCCGCACTCTCGGGTCCGACACGGATTCGCTGGCCATCGAACCGGCAGATGGAACCGCCACCGGCAGCAATGGTGTCGATCTCCAGCATGGGTACCCTCAATCGAAGTCCATTGAACTGGGACTCCCAGGTCTTCTTCAGCTGACCATCGAACCAGGCGACATCCGTCGACGTCCCCCCCATGTCGAATGTGATGATTTCATTGATGTCCGCTCTCTGTGCAAGATCGGCAGATCCGATGATCCCTCCAGCTGGACCGGATAGAACCGCATTTGCCCCGCGGAAATCCTCCGGCCTGGCGAGTCCTCCGCTGCTCTGCATGAACTCGATGGTGGCCTCTGGAAGCGAATCGAACAGTGATCGAGAGGATCGTTGCAGCAGAGGAGTCAGCATGGCATCGATGAGCGTCGTCTGACTTCGTGCAAGCACTCCTTCGAGTGGGCTGACCTGATGACCGGAGACGACATGCCTGAAACCGGTTTCACGAGCTATCTCGACTGCCCTGGATTCATGATCCGGATATCGCCAGCCGTGAATGAATGAAACAGCACATGACTTGGCTCCACTGGCCATGGCCTCCTCGAGCTGTCGCCGGAGTCCCTCCTCATCCAATGGAAGGATGACATCGCCTTTGCAGTCAATACGCTCATCAGCTTCGACGATGCTCTGCCAGACAGGCGTTGGTTGTTCGATATCCAGAGAGAAGAGATCGGAACGCGATTGATCATCGATGAGAAGATGATCTCCGAATCCTCTGGTGAGAACCAGTACGGTGGGAACACCGGTACCGGTCAACAGGGCATTGGTTGCCACGGTTGTACCCATTCGAATACGGATTCTGCCCAGCTCTTCAAGAGGATGGTCTGCGGGCAGATCGAGAACGGCCCTGATGGCAGCCAGAGGCGCGGCTTCGTTTCTACGAGGATCATCGGACAGTACCTTGCCTGATCGAACACCCTCCAGATCGGGATGCCAGGCCACGATGTCCGTGAAGGTCCCTCCACGATCGATCCAGAAGTGCCAACCCACCGCCGGCTTGGTGGCCATGATCAGCAACCGCCGCGCGAGACGTTCCGAAACTCGTGATCAGCAGGATTCAAGGCTTGTCCTTGTCTTGCTCTTCCTTCTTGTCCTTGGCATCTCGATTGCCCGTGATGGCATCGCCGAATCCGTTGATCGCATTTCCGATTCCGCCGATGGCATCGGAAGCACTCCCACCGATTCCCTTGATGGCATCCGTGATCGGTTTGCCAAGACCGATCTGCTTGAGACCGGGGATTGATTCAACACTGGCTGAAATCTGGGAAATGGCCAATCCGGAGAGACCCTTGATCGGATTGCTGGCGATGTGCTTGACGATGATCTTCATCATCACACCAACGAGCTGACCGACGATCTGATCGGAATCGGATTTCGTACCGATGTCGGCCAACGCTATCTTGGGTATGTGCGCCGTCAGACTGCCCCCGGCGATGTTCACGATCTTGCCTTCGGCAGTCAATGTGATGTTATCGATCTCCAGTCGCTTGATGTTCAATTCGACACTGCCACTACTGGGGGTCTCATCCTGCGAGGAGACGTCCTTGGCCACATGATCGATGACTTCGGTGACATTCATTCGATCGCCGATCTGCTCCAGATCGAAGTTCATGTTCTTGAGATGAACCAGAGAAACCTCGATGTCCGAGGAGAGGAAGTTGCTCAGATTGGAACCGATGTAGAACTCGTCCACTTGAAGCAGATACTTCTGCTTGAATCCTGAAGGATTGGCGATGCTCAAACCAGTGATCGTGGTGGAGTCCCTGAATATGCCCAGATCGACTGATTCGACGGAGGTCTCGACACCCATCAACGAGGAGCCTTCCGAACGAATCGCATACTTGGCTATCGCATCGACTGAGAGATAGAGAGCAATGACCAGAAGAAGCAGTACGCCTGCGATAATCGCGATGATGATGCCGAATTTACGCATTCAAATTACTCCTGAACCGTTGATCGGTTGATTTTCGCGTAGTGTACGTTCGAACCGGAAACGACGTCGATTCGTGCCCATCACGGACTTGAGAACCCAAAGGACCGCTCATGAAGTACTGGATGATATGGCTTGGGATCTCCACACTCTTTCTCATCAATGGCTGTGATGGATCAACGACCAGAATCGACTTGACTGGTCCATTTGGCCGTCATCTACCGACCAGCGAATCCACCTTCAACGCACTTGGAGAAGCAGCGCTCGAACTGGACCGCGACCAGTCTCCCCTGAGAAAGCTCGATGTCCTCGAAGGTGACTGGACGCTGACAGGGGATTATCAGGGATGGCCGGGCGGACCCAAGACCGCCATCAGTCCGATTTGCGAATCCAGATGGAGGCTGTTCAGGAGATGCCTGGAACTCAAGTATGTGTACGACGTCCCTGGTGAGACCATTCTCGAATTGATTCTCATCAGCTGGGATCCGGGCTCCAGTCAATACCGCATTCAGATGTATTCCAGTGGCTGGCCTCTCCCGAGCAGTGGTACGGGGCAATGGAACGAGACGAACGATTCACTTGACTTCGTCATCCGAACTCGCAACCCCGCAACGAACAAGGAAATCAAGACGCTCTATCGACTGTGGAACATCGAGGATGACAGTCATACCTGGAGCCAATGCAGAACCAATGATGCCGGAGAACTGGAGGCGTTCCTGATGATGAACGCCACACGGGCACCGATGCCGTGAAGAGCGAACGGCAAATCGATCCTGATGCCTTCCAGTCCATCGACATACGTGCCGGTACCGTCAAGTCGGCACGATCACTTGCGAAGGCAAGACAGCCTGCATGGGTGCTGGACATCGACTTCGGACCCGATATCGGCGTACTTCGCTCCTCCGCTCGCATCACCGCCAAATACGCGTCTGAGGATCTGATTGATCGTCAGGTGCTCGCTGTCGTCAATCTGGGTACGAGGCAGATCGGGAACATCATGTCGCAGTGTCTTGTTCTTGGTCTGCATGATGACAATGACGACGTGGTGCTCGCAGCTCCTGAACGACCCGTGCCAGATGGTCGCCGTCTGTGCTGAGGACGATGACGATTGCGATCAACGAAGTCCGTGGGCCGTGATGCTCCTGCATGGATGATCCATCGAATGGATCTCCCATGCGACGAAGTCTTCCTCATCACCACCGACATCGTTCGGATTAGGAAGATGGACACCATGCCGCCAGGACGCGCCATCAGATCCACGAGTTCTCTCGCGATTGAATGGCTCCGGTCATCAAGGCCACTGCATCGGAAACCCTCAAATGAAACACGGCTTCAGCATTGCTGCTGAAGCCGTGAGTATTCAAGCGAGGCGGACGGGACTCGAACCCGCAACCACTGGATCGACAGTCCAGAACTCTAACCAATTGAGCTACCGCCCCAATACGGCCCCAAAGTGTAACAGGACGGCCCAAAGGGTCAAGATCACCGGTCATCATCCTGCAAGGATCTGGGAAGCCGGCCGCTGGGGCTGCCCACGCTTCCTCTTGACCCGGAACGGGGAACGACCCCCCCCCAGCCACTCAACTGGCCCAGTGGGTCTTTCCAGAAGGCTCAGCCACCAATAAAAATGCTCGCCACCAGCTGGTGACGAGCGTTTCTCTTCCTCCCATCGCTCTGATTCTGTCTGAGAGCCTTTCAGCGGTCTCAGCCAGACTTTCTCCCTCTCCCGGAGCCTGTCCCGGAGCCTCTTCCAGAGCCTGTTGTCCTGGCCCCGAGGTCCTCCAACCCCTGAGCCAATAGATAAGTACCTCCATCTGGAGATGAGACAAACGAAACCGAAAAAAAGGAGACAAATTCCCCCCAATGAAAAAGCTCGAGGTGGTGCAAATCCACCTCGAGCTTCAATTGACTGCGATTTGAGCTCAGCAGCTGCTGCCGTACTCACCGATGACTGTGAGCAGATCGACTACATCGGTGACGCCATCACCATCGGTATCACCCGAATCGTTCTGATTGAAGGCATCCAGCACCACGAGTATGTCCTCGACGGAGACAATGCCGTCATCGTTGAGATCACCTGGACAGTCGTTCCCCAGACAATCACCGGGTCGATCCAGCTCCAGACCGACACCATCACCGATGCCGGACCGGAAGTAGGCGGCGAATCCATCACTGTCGCCCACTGGCGACGTGCTGGCATCGAAGCGGAAGGTGTACATGCTAGCCCATCGAATGGCATTGCCGTTCGGGCTCACATCATGGGACTCGGTACTCCAGGACACCATGTCTCCATCGCGACTGTAGGCCCAGTCCGTCCCGTCGACGACTTCACCGGAGTGATAGTCGAGATCGACGAATTCAACCCCTGAAATCGACACGCAAGCGGGTACCGGAACGGAAAACGAACGGAATGATCGGTGGGAATTCTGGTTGTGCACGACATACTCGTAGTGCCAGGTCCCATCACCATTGTCGGAAGCTCGATAGGCCACATGACCAAGGGCCGGTCCTCCGTCTTCCTCCACTGTGTAGATATCGTTGATGGTCACCTCGGGATCGCAGACTTTCCAGGCATAGACACCCGGAATCATGTGCTGAGTGGTACCGACACCGGAGGAGGATGAGATCGAGTTGAAGCTTACTTCCTTGTAGGAGGCGTTGTTCATGTGAACACCGAACTGATGTTCATTGGGTTCTACGTACTGGCCTTCCACGAAGTATCTGGCACCGGGATTGTCAGCGGGGTCGATGTCCTGAGGCGACAATTGCATCTTTCCACGGATCGCGTTTGGACCAGACGGCGAAAGGATGAATGGATAGGTGTAGATGCCCGTGTAGGCGTTTATCTCGGAGCGAGGGGCATCCCCATCGGCATTCAGATCGGCCCAGTAGGTATCCGCACAACCGACGCCGAGCGTATCGCATCCAGTCGACTGGCAACCATCGCCTTCCCATGTATCGCAGCCTGGTTCGCTGATGGCACAGAAACTGTGCTTCAACCAGCTCAGACCGATCTGCTCGAAACGACCATCCGAGTAGCGATAGCAGTTCTGGGCGATGACAGGCGTATTGTCGGTTCCTCCATACCACGGAGCGACGATGTTGCCGCGATTGCAGCTTGTGGTTCCCACAGCCCAACCGACCTTGTCGCCGGAACTTCCGTAGAACTCCATGTCATGGCCGCCACCACCGAAGTTCTCTTCGGCAACGAAGACGGTTGTCACATCGTAGTAGTCGCCATCGATACCACCGCCCGCCTCGACCGTGGTCAGAAAACCTCCGACCACCATCACACTGAAACAAGCAAGGCTACCAGCGGCAACCCCGAGACTATTCGTATAGTTCATTGGATACAGTCCTCTCACTACATTCAAATGAATGTTTAACTCTCGCTCTGCCAGCACCGAGTCACACCTTCTGACTCGTCTCCCATGCCGGAATGCACTGTGACCCAGGCTCTCTTGAAGTGAGCACAAGCCGATATACGATTCGTTGATCAGCCATCCGCGGTTGCCCCTCATCGTCATCAAATGCAAAACGGCCCCTGAGAGGGGATTGCCCTCCTCAATTCAAGTTGAATCAAAGCTCTGAAGACATGATTGAGTTGGCAGCGTCATATCGATGCAATGGACGTGGACGCAATGACGGATCAGGATCCGATGTGTATATCCACGGTTTCACCAGGCATGGCATCGGCATCCCTGCGAAGACTGATTCGAATCGGAAGACCCCATTCAGGACGCGATGGATCGCGGAGCTGATCCAAGGGTATGGATTCATACGAAGCACCCACACGTTCAATGATCGCCGCAAACTGCCTATGGGGTCGAGCTCTCATTCGAACTGTCACGTTCATACCGACTTCCGGCGTCATGTTCTGTGATTGTCTCAGATAGGCGACGATGTAGCGGCCCTGTTCTGCAGCCACTGAGATGATCGGCTCACCTGTACGCACCGTCTGACCAGGCACCCGATGCACAGCCGTGATGATTCCGCTGATCGGCGAAAGAACAATCAGACCTTCAGAACGGATTCGAACTTCCTGAATTCTCGTCTCCTGCGTGGTGACGGCCGCCTGCAGTGGTGCCAGTACGGTCGCCAGCTCGTCGAACTGAGGGGCCTCGTATTGCGCGAGTCGTTCCCGAGCCGAAGCAAGTTGAAGTCTCGATTCCTCCAGGGCCAGGGAGTTGTGATCGATCCGCTCCCGAATCACATCCCGACGTGCCTTGACACTGGCCAGTTCAAGCGAACCCACCGCTTCACCTTGGAAAGCCTGTTGAGTCTGCGCCAAACGCATTTCCTCATGTACAAGAGAAACCTGATCGAGCTCCATCTGGGTATCACGATCCAGAATGTCCAGCCGCAACAACTCCACCTGCAGCATTCGACGGTGCCACTCACTCTGTGAATCCACGATCAGACGGCCGTTGGTCTGCTCCCATGCAGCACGGGCAGCGGCCACTTCCAGCCGAAGTCTTCCGGACTCTGCCCGAAGAACCTCGAGTGATGCGAGAACGGGCCGATCATCGAGTCGTCCGATGACCTGTCCTGCCATCACATGCTGAAACGGCTCAAGGACATCCAGACCCATGTCGATCAGGACACCTTCGGAACCACTCGTCGCCGAGTAGATCTCCGTATTCACCTTCCCGGTCGTGAAGGGCATCCCCATCTGCCTGTCCATCAGGAAGACCACACCGATGGCGGCGGATAGAAACATCGCCAATGGCATCCATTGCAGTCTCAGCAGACGCCATCTGCGCCTGAGTGGAATTGGAATTCGACGAGTGTCCTTCATATCAGAACTCCGACTCGTCATCACGCATGTACAAGGACACCTTCTGGATACCCTCGGAATCCTCCAGAGCCCGCAGGAGCTCTTCTCTTCTCTCGGGATCACGGAGTAGTAGACGGTAGGACAGGTCAAGTCCATCATCGGTAAGACGGCGTTCCGTCGCCAGATGGATGCGGCGACTATGTCTCCGGAGAATGCTTCGATGCGAGTCAACGGCTCCAACGAGATCACCCGTCAATTGCAGGGACAAGACCACATCGAATCGATGACGCCCTCCGAACACCGTCGCTCTGAGATAGGCGATGACGAGCGCGACGACGATCACGCCGACAATGGCGAGTTCGAACTTGAGAATCCCACAGGCCATGCCTTCGATGATGCTCCAGAGAACGAAGGTCGTGTCCCTCGTGTCCTTGAGCACGTTGCGAAAACGCACCACGGCGAATACCGCAAGAAGGCCGAATGCCACGACGAGATTGTCGGACATCAGGAGCATCACAAGACAGACAAGCACCGGCATGACGACCAGTGACGCCGAGAAGGACTGCGAATAGCTCAATCCATGGTGTGTCCACGTGTAGATCCAACCGATCACGTGTCCGATCAGGAAGGCAAGCAGCAGAGACAGGAGGACCGTCTCGAGCGGCATCCCTGAAACGGTACCTCTTTCAAACATTGATCCCATCATCGAGTCCATCAGGAATTCTCCCAATGGGCAAGCATCAGCCTACTTCGACATCTGTTGATTCCAGCTGCACACGAGACGTACTTCGGGACAGATTCCCTGTTCAGATTGAAATCAGAGACCAGTCTTCGCATCCAACCGGGGATTCGATCCGTGAATTTCAATTCGAGGATTGTCCCACGAGGCTGTACACAGGACCATGATTGACTGGATGGGTTGAAATCCCCTGCGAATTGTGAACCATGCAGCTCACGATCGAATGTGACTCGAGCAGTCTCCATCTCGTCTGGAATCCAGGCTTCACGGTTGTATCGAACATATACGGCTCCCGAAGCCTGTAGTGAATTGCGAAGCCTGCAGAATTCCTCCAGTACACCAAGGCTCGCATGCATCTCGGAATCGCCATAGAGATGGTCACGCGTAGGCAGATGACCTCCAAGTATTTCAGAGACGCCCTCCAGCTGGATAGCGGCTCGCTTCTTCAGAATCTGATCGTTCACACGCCGCTTTATCTCCATGAAATACGGCTTGGACTCCTCGCCTTCGTACCAGCGAATGCGAAGCTTGAAGCGATTCTTGTGTCCTTGAACGGTGGCATTGCAGAGATCCAGCCCGTCCGAATCCAGGTACAGGGAATTCACCCTGTATCCGGTTCCATCGGACTGCGTGAAGGTGTCCGGATAGAGACGGATGCGCAGGGATTCACGTATAGCCTTGGCCTTCTCCTCGCTGACCACGTACTTCAGCTCGAATCGACTGGATTGAAGTCTGTCCCTCACGTGCATACCACCCCCGGAACATCCACCCGGTGGGCAGATGCAAAGCCCCTAGTACCCCACTATCGATGACAATGGAGTCAATTCAACGTACCACATGACTGATCAGATACTAAAAATAATCCGAACACCGCTGTTTTCAGCCATATTCGCGACACCCGACGGAGAGTCATGGATCTTATTGGGCCTCAAGTCGCCACGAAACCGACCGAATCGACCTTCAGCGGAAACGGCACCTTTGCCACTACTTGGCGTCGTACCAATTCGATGAAATCGAGGCGTCGACCACCATTGGAACATCCAGTTTCATCGCCGATTCCATCCGCTCGACGAGATAGTCCCGGACCGACTGGGATGATTCAAGGGGACATTCCAGTACGAGTTCGTCATGAACCTGCAGAATCAGGCGAGCTCCTGGATCAATCTCCTTCAAGCCCGCATCGACATCGATCATGGCGATCTTGATCAGATCGGCGGCGCTGCCCTGCACGACTGAATTGATAGCGAGTCGTTCGGCCATCGCGCGAGTCTGCCTGTTCGGGGAATTGATGTCGTTTATCTGACGCCTTCGACCTCGCATCGTTTCGACGAATCCCTTTTCCTGAGCCTCTTCGACGCATGATTCGAGGAATGTCTCGATCCCCTTGAAACGATTCTTGTAGTCACTGATGATTCTGGATGCCCTGGCAACATCCTGATCCAATCTGCGTGCCAGACCGTACGGGGTCACCCCGTACACGATTCCGAAGTTGACCATCTTCGCGGCACTTCTCTGATCCTTGGTCACATCATCGATGGGGACACCGAAGACCTCCGCGGCGACTGCCCGATGAATGTCTTCACCGGCATGAAAGGCCGACTGCATGCCTTCATCACCCGAGAGGTGTGCCAACAGGCGAAGTTCCACCTGTGAATAGTCCGCCGTGACGAACTGGAATCCCTCCTCTGGAATGAAGGCCCTTCGAATCTCTCTTCCCGTCTCGGTTCGAATGGGAATGTTCTGGAGATTGGGATCATTTGAGCTCAAGCGACCGGTCGCCGTTCCGACCTGATTGAACTTGCTGTGTATTCGATGTGTTCGCGGGTTGATCGAATCCTTGAGGGAGAGCAGATAGGTGCTCACCAGCTTGGCGAGCTGACGGTACTCCAGCACAAGTCCGGGCAATGGCGTCATGACCTCGGGATCACGATCCAGTTTCTCCAGAACTTCCTGGTCAGTCGAGGGCCCGGTCTTTCTCTTCTTGACCGGAGTCAGCCCCATCCCGGGTGGATCCGCTTCGGGATCATTGAACAAGGCTGCCGCGAGCTGCTTCGGGGAATCGGGATTCAATGGACCAGGCGCACAATCGAGAATCTGCTTTCGCAGTCGGGCCAGTTCATCCTCCAGCCTCAGTCGCTGCCGATCCAATTCATCGGGATCCACTCGAATACCCGTGTACTCCATCTCGGCCAGAACCGGAACCAGCGGCAGCTCCACCTCATCAAGCAGATCGACGAGGCCAAGTCTCCGCACATCCGGATCAAGGACATCCCAGAGACGCAACGTGATGTCGGCATCCTCGGCGGCATAGGGAACGGCGATGTCCAGATCCACGGTGTCGAACGTCTTCTGGTTCGAACCCGAACCGATGAGCGAGCTGATGGGAATGCAATTCAATCCAAGCAGACCAAGCGCAAGATCGTCCATCCTGTGTCTCGAACGAGTCGAATTGACGACATACGAGGCGATCATCGTGTCCTTGACCTGACCGGTGACATTGATTCCGACACGCCGAAGCATCTTGATGTCGAACTTGGCGTTGTGGGCGATCTTCACGATCGCTGGATCCTCCAGAACATCGCGCATCTCCTGGACGACCGTGCTCTCATCCAGATGATCATCGGGCGAAGGCGAACGCACGGGAATGTAGAAGGCCTTCCCGGGTTCATGCGAGATCGCGATGCCGCAGAGATCCTCCCGCATCACATCCAGCCCCGTGGTCTCGACGTCGAAGCTGACTCGACCGGCCGAGCGGATGGAGCCCACCAGCTTCCTCAACGCCGGAAGCGTGTCCACGAGTTGATACTCGGCTTCGGGATCCGCCTGTCTGACGGCCCCTGATTGCGTCGATTCCGCCCAGAGGGTTCCGAACGCATCGGGATCGGCGTCCTCTCCCACCGGCAACGAGCTCGTGATCAAATCACGAACCTGCGCAGGCAGCCTGGTGAATCCCATTTCCCGGCAGAACGTCTCCAACGAAGGCAGGTCAAGCGAGGCCGGTTCGATGCGGGCTGACTCGATCGGGAAATCGAAGTCCAGAGTGTCCTGCAACCTCACCAGCTTTCGATTCATCTCCAGTCGTTCGAATCCACCTTCGAGATTCTCCCGTCGCTTGGGAGTCATCTCGTCGATGTGTTCGTAGATTCCCTCGATGTTCCCGTACTGCAGGATCAGTTTCGCCGCGGTCTTCGGACCGATTCCGGGAATACCCGGGATGTTGTCGACGCTGTCTCCCATCAGACTCAGAATATCTAGGACATGATGAGGCTCAACACCCTCGAACTTGAATACATCCGAAGGCGTTCGAACACCCTTGGATGGATCGAACAACTCGACCTTGTCGTTGATGACCTGGGTCAGATCCTTGTCACTCGAGATGATCCGCACGTTCACATCGCCGGTCTGTCCGGATATGCGCTTGGCGATCGTGGCAATGACATCATCGGCCTCCACACCCTCTATCCCGATCATGGGTATGTCCAGAAGATCGAGCATCTGGAAACATCGGTCGACCTGAGGGCCGAAATCCTCCGGTGCCTTCTCGCGGTTCCCCTTGTACTCCGCATCTATCTGACTTCGAAAGGTCCCCTTGTCACCTGATACATCCAACGCCACGGCCAACCATGTCGGTGATTCGTTCCTGATCAGACTCATCAGAATGTCGGCGAATCCCGCGACCAGCTTCGTCGGTTCACCAGTGACTGGAGAAGTCTGATACGGCCTTCGGGCGTAGTACGCCCTGAAGAACTGTGAATAGCCATCGATGATGTAGAGCGTCTCTGACATCACTCAGTCGCCCAAAGATGGCAAGTTCGAATGAATGGTCCTCAGAAGAGCCTCCGTCTGCTCGTCGAGAACCATCTCACGCCTCTTCGATACCGTGCGGGCCATATCGATGAACTTGTCGATTCTGTATCGACGCTGCCCATCGTCCGTATGCCATGCGAACCTTTCCACTGTCGTTGGAGGTGGTGCCGTCGTCGCGATCATGGCGCCCGTTCCGATCACAGTGCCGGTCATCAGACGAGTACCGATTGCCGTCTTCACATGATCACCGATGAGACTTCCAAGGAACATCCGACCTGTTCGCCTTCGCGACGAGTCCGGCTCGAGACGGACGGCTATCTCACCGTAGGTGTTGAGCAGATTGGACGTGACGGTATCAGCTCCGAGATTCACCCACGAGCCCACCACACTGTCACCCAGATAGCCGTCATGGACCTTGTTGCTCCATCCCTGGAACAACGAGGCACCGACTTCTCCTCCGATGCGGCAATTGGGACCGATGACCGTGTTGCCTCGGATGACGGCCCCTTCTGATATCACGCTGCCACGTGAAATCCAGCAGGGCCCCACGAGCACGGCGTTGGGACGAATCGTGACATCGGGTCCGATGAAGATCGGCCCGGCATGGGTATCGAAGACCACACCCGGAAAGACGACTGAGGTGTCGTCGATGCTGACAGGATGCTCTCCGGCACACTCGGCCCGATCCGCTGCATTGGGCGAGAAGGGTTCTGCCTCGAGATCATCCGCCAGGCATTCGGAAAGCCAGTTGAGCAGATCCCAGGCATCTCGATAGATCGGCAGGCCCGAAACCACATCCTGCTGTATCGATTCGGGAAGCTGACCACTGCCAAGAAACGCTGCCGCTTCTTTTCGTTCGAGACAGACGGCCAGGACATCACCCTGCTCACAGACGACGGCATGCCCCTTCTGAGGCGCCGGCAGATGCCCGCATCCCGACCATCGACCATTGACAATGAGCAGATGATCGCCAGTAGGAAGCTCGTTCACGGGGCGGGAGCTGGAAGCGGACCAAGTGGCCAGATGCTTCGAATCAACCCACCAACCACTGACGAACTGACCCAGCGCACGCTCGATGCGTTCGTAGGTGAGCATTCCCCCTGTACGCAGGGCGAATACGGGCCGAAGGTCGTCCAGTGGACCCATTCGACCCCGTGTGTCGTCAAAGATGATCAGTTCAGCCATGCGTTTGGGATCCCGTAGTGATGTTGGATTCAGCTCGATCGGCGGGACGTACCATAGTCGAACCGCCACATGGGCAACGTCTGAAGCAGAAGCCATCCCACCGGAATGGCAAGTATTGCGGAATAGGCGGCATTTCCACATTCATGCAGAATCTCGCCCAGACCAAATGGTACGAGTTCCCCACCAGCCCACGGAAGCCAGAATCTCAATATTCCGATCGCGATCTGGACTACTCCTGCCGCGAGAACGCAGACGAACGTCAGCATGGCAACCGTCGTCACACGCCGACGGAACATCCATGTCCTGAAGTTGAGTACAAGCCAGGCGCCGAGCGGGTACCCAAGGGCATGAGGACCGATCACATGGAGCCCCCCGCCAGATTCCCCGAGCCCTGGTGACAGGTCCGCGAGCATGCCCAGAAGCCAGGCCGCCCAGACCACGACCACCGGCGGACCCAGCAACGCCACGAAGGCCAGGAGACAGGCGGCGAAGCTCGGTGTGAGGAACCAGGCCCCACGAAGCGTGAAAATACTGCTGAATCCCGAATCAAGCGCTACCGCGATGAAGGCCGCTATGACAAAGACCAACCACCTCATGGAGCCACCCCACGAGCATCCTGCCCGACGATGACGACCCAGGGCAATTGGTGCAGATGAACTTCGGGTTCCACCAGCAGACGCACTCGCAGTGGTGCCGCATCGACATCATCCATCTTGGCCACTCGACCGATCTTGAAGGCCTGCAGTGAAGAAGGCCAGCTTCTATCCGCCAGAATCACCCGATCTCCGATCGCCACGGGTGAGCGGCGATCGATTTCACCAATCAGATTGCCCGAACCATCCTGCTTCAGGAGAATTCTTGGGGAGGAGGCCACATCCACCGCTTCATCTTCGGGCAGTATCACCCCCATCAGAGGCCCCACATCGGGATGCGTCACCGGAAGCGCCGACAGACGAAAATCCGAGACTCGCGTGACACGGCCCACCAGCCATCTACCGTCCCAGGTCACCGCATCTCCTTGGCTGACACGACCGGCGAGTTCCGGACCGACATGGAGCTCGACGCCTGATGCGGGATGATCCGGACGACGGCCCGTCACTTCGGACTTGATGAGTACTGGTGGACGACGTGTTCGTGCATCCGGAGGCAGATCCTGCAGATGCCTCAGCTGTGTCTCAAGCTCGGCCACACGCAGCTGCTCGGCGAGAAGCAGGCGTTCGATCCTGCTTCGTTGCGATTCCATTTCACGAAGATCCGCGACATCGCCTACGAGATTTCCATCGATGTTGACCGGTCTCATGGCGCCGGCCAGTCTGCTTCCAACACCCGCCAGAGGCATGATGGGAATCCGGACGATGTCCGCCATGTCGGAGGTCCAGCCAAGCCAGCGAGTCGGCAGAACGGCCACCAGAAGGGTCACGCCCAGCACCACGGTGAGTACATGTCGTGATCGGATCCTCATGACAACCCGCGAATCACAGGTCGTCCATGTCGGATTCCATCGTTGATTTCCACTCCTCGAGATTCTCGAGGTAGATGCTCGTGCCGCGAGCCACACAAGTCAGTGGATCATCTGCGATGGAAACATCAAGACCAGTGTCTTCATGAATGACGACATCGAGGCCACGCAGCAGGGCGCCGCCACCAACAAGACTGATCCCGTTGTCGACGAGGTCTGCGGCCAGCTCGGGCTCGGCCCGCTCCAGTGTTCTCTTGACGGCGTCCACGATCGATTTCACCGGTTCCTGCAGGGCTTCGCGGACTTCGGCACTGGTCACCTCGGTCTTGCGGGGAAGTCCGGACATGTTGTCACGACCACGGACTTCCTTGACCGTATCCTCGCCGACGTCGGCGGCGGATCCGATCTCGATCTTGATGCGTTCCGCGGTCTGCTCACCGATGGTGAGATTGTATTTCTTCTTCATGTGATGAATGATCGCTTCGTCGAAGTCGTCACCCGCCACTCTCACGGATTCACACGTGGCGATGTCCGCGAGGGACATGATGGCCACCTCGGTGGTACCACCACCGATATCGACGACCATGGAGGCCGTCGGCTCGACGATGGGCAAACCAGCGCCAATGCCGGCCGCCATCGGTTCCTCGACAAGGTAGACCCTTCGAGCGCCCGCTCTTTCAGCGGAATCCAGAACCGCACGTTTTTCAACCGCGGTGATTCCACTGGGCACTGCGATGACCACACGTGGACTGACCACACGCTTGCCGGTCGCCTTGCGAATGAAGTAGCTCAACATCGCCTCGGTGATCTCGAAGTCACTGATCACACCATCTTTCAACGGGCGAATGGCGCTGATGGAACCTGGCGTCTTGCCAAGCATCTCCTTGGCCTGCCAGCCAACTGCATTGCCATTGTTGAGAACACGATTGGTTCCTCGTTTGACGGCAACGACTGAAGGTTCATTCAGAATGATCCCTTCCCCACGCACGGCAACCAACGTGTTGCAAGTGCCAAGGTCGATTCCCATATCAACACTGAACCAGTTCAAGATTCGATCAAGCATGAAAGCCCCCTGAGTTCAAGGCGACGCCTCATGATACGACAACCGCCGCCCGAGGAGGGCGGCGGTGGATGAGTAAGATCGATTGGAAGGAAAGAGTCCTCAGCGGCCTTCTTCCAGAATGGCGAAAACGCCACCTTCGGCACCCCGGCTGTACCCCTTGGAATATTCCATGTTGTGGAAAACCATCCAGAGGACGCCCACGAGCAGGATCAGGAAGGCAACCAGTGCCAGAGCTGTGTAAATGTTCGTCTCAGGGCCGCTTGCAGCACTGGAGGAGGATGAACCGAATCGAATGGGCATTTTCCTGATTCCTTTCGATTGAGATCAGTTCTGACCAAGCAGGGCGTAGGCCCGCTGGCCGGCCTCGACGAGGCCGCGATCGGAATCCTCGAGCGTGATGATTCCAGTGGACCGATTGATGTCGACATGGGTGATTCGAAGACGACCGATAAAGATGCCGTTGTCACCGATGGTCATGACCCAGCCGGCCTTGACTCCATCTCGTGAACCCGCATCGATTTCAGCCAGTGTTCGATCTCCAACACGACGAACGTCCAGGACGGTCGCATCGAGAGTTCGGTCGGGTGCGACACCATCGGTGTTTTGAGTCACCTGGTCATCAAGTGCTCCGAAGCGGGCCACATAGGCCGCCACTCGGGACTTGGCACTTTCCTTCTCATCCTTCAGGAGATTGATCTGCTCCTGAAGTGCACGCTGTGCGGCAACGGCGGTCTCGAGCCGACTGTTGAGATCACGCAGAGCTTCATCGAGTTCGACCCGACGCTCCTCCGCGGTCAACGCACGCGTGCGAAGTTCGCCGACGCGACTGACCAGGCCGTGGGTCAGATCCGTGCTGGCCTGGAGGCTCTTCGAGAGCGAACGATTCATCGCACCCTGATTCGAAGCGGATGAACGACTGGCAAGCAGATCGTCTTCCATGCTTCGTCGGGCTTCTTCACTGGCTGTCAGCTGAGCTTCCATCGAGGCCAGACGCTGGGAGTAGTCGCTGGACTCGTTGGCCAGGCGAGCCAGTGCCGCCTGATGTGAATCCCTTGCTTGATTCAATTGTTCACGAGCCGCTTCGCGATCGACTTCAGCCTGCACAGCCTTCGTCTTCCAGGTCACCTGATTCTTGGCGGATACGACCACCAATGGAACCATGAAAATGGCCAGGAGTGTGATCAGAACAATGAAAACCTTGGTGAGAATGTGCACGTCTTGCCTCGCTCGGTTGCTGTTCAAGTTCACCGTAGACTCGGGTTACCCCCGGGCAAACGGCATTGAGAATCGATGTTGTAGTCCCTTTAATGGCTACTTGTCAATCATACATCAGCTGTGAAGCTGAGGCTGTTTGGCCTGCGGAAGCTCCATCGCTCATTCTGGCCTGACTTCAGCGGTCAATTTGAGGATCGCGGATGCCGAGGCCATCTGAACATAGGGATCTTCGTCATTCAGAAGAATGGTCAATTGAGGCTCCATGGAGGGGGCTTTCAGAGCCCCGAGCACATTGGCTACCTGAAGACGAACAGCGGGGTTCTCGGACCCGATCTGGCCTATTACGAGGTCCATGGGGACCAAATCAGGCTGTAGATCGGCCAACGCCGTCGCGGCGACCAGGCGAAGCTCCGGACCGGCTTTTCGAGGTCCCTCTCCTGTCGCCAGATCATGGAGATTTGGAATGGCCGTTCGATCACCCAGACGTGCCAGCATCTGGCAGGCAAGAGCAGTCATCTCGCTGTGTTCCGGAGGTGCAAAGAGGGCCGCACGAATGGCCTCCAGCTCCCTGCGATCACCCAGCCTGACCAGTGATTCCGCCATGAGCAGATCGATGGTTCGAGAACGAGCCGGATCGTAGGACTTGAAGTCACGCCCCATTCCATTGCGAATCAGCGGTATCGCTGTTTCGTTGTCGAGTTCAGCCAGCACAAGCGCCGCATTGGCCCGGTCGGAAGCCTTCTCGCCAACCATGAAACCAGCCAGTGGATTCAGATCGATGTCATCGCCACAAACCGACATCGAATAGATCGCGGCAGCTCGAACTGAGTTCGAGGGGTCCTTCAGCAAAGGTCCCAGAAGATGCGAAACACCACAGAGATTTCTGCGACCAATCGACATGGCGGCCACGAACCGGACGCCCTCGTTTGGATCGACCAATCCACGAAGAACGGCCCTCCGCAGCGGCTCGGTGGTCGGCTCGAGCGCCTCGATCGCATTGGCCCTCATCAAGGGACGCTCGGAGACGCCCCCCTGTTCGAGTACTTCGATCGCAGCGAACTTGAGGTTGGGATTCTGGACCTTCAGTCTGGGACCGGATTCTGGAACGGCACCCAGGCTGGCCGGCTGATTGGTCGTTGGGACAATGCTCTGATCCCTTGAACTCCACTTGGCGGTCTTTCCCTGATCGGAACAACCCAGCGGGCCAAGACAGACCATTGCCAGAAGCAGTGTCAGCATTCGATTCGATACGCATAAGCCGGACATCTTCATTCGGATCTCGCTGATTTCAAGGTCAACAGACAACTCAACACGGCAAACAACAGACACGATACCGGCACAAGATTACCGACCAGAACGTAGAGCGTACGACGCGAATCACCCATGGGCTCCGCAAGAAGGACCCCGCCCTCCCTTGAAGGCAACGAGGCAACGAGCCGTCCACTTGAATCGAAGAGACCACTCTGCCCGGTATTGGCACAGCGAATCATCGGAGCCCGGAGTTCTATGCAGCGGAAACGAGCCGCCTGGGCATGTGATGATCTTCCACCGTCGATATCTCCGAACCAGCCGTCATTGGTCAGATTCACGATCAGATCGGGAGAGGAGACTCCGGATCCCGATCTGAAGAGACTTCTGGTGACGCTGGGGACAGTGGCCTCGAAACAGATCGGAGTGATCAGAACCAGAGGATCATCCTCGAGCCTCGGCAAATCCAGAACGGTTGGTTCAGGTCCGGCATCAAGCTCCAGAAGGATGCCAGGGCCTCCGAAATCCAGCATCTTCTCCCTGAGCCAGGGCCACGCGTCGATCCATGGAAGACGTTCACCAAAGGGAGTCGGAAAGATCTTGTGATAGCTGTCCAATCCACCGTCTGGAAGTATCAGCACGGCGGAGTTGTAGCGATTGGTCGGGACGAACTGCCCTTCCGACTCGAGGATCGATCGATCAATCCCATCCGCCCATGTGCTGGTTCCCACCAGCATGGGTGTATCCAGATGGACGACGGCCTCTTCGATCCGGGTCTGGAAGGGCCTCCCCCATCCGGGGCTCTGCTCCAGAATGTCACGTGTGGTGGCCGGATCGAAACCAATGTCGGGGAGCATGGTCTCGGGCCAGATGATCAGGTCGGCGCCGCCAGCCTCCCGAAGTCCCTCGATGCTCATCTTCATGAATTGCGAGGCGTCGACCAGCTGCTGCTCGTAGGTGGCCGCCACCTTGTTGCTCGCCTTGATGTTCGTCTGCACGATCAGGAAACGACCAAGCGAGGACTCCTGCTGGGCCGTGAAACTGAATAGACCGTAGGCAACGGCACAGAGGCAGAACAACGCGGCCAACACGGTTGAGATCAGGGCCTGACGTCTGCGGGGACGAGGTCGAAACCATTCAGCCAGGGCGCCCCCGACGCACAGCAGCAACAGACCAACCATCCAGACCCCTCCGAGGTCGGCGATCTGACACACCAATGGCCATTCGATCAGCTGAAGACCTGCCAGGTACCAGGGCCAGGCACCAAGAAACCACTCTGCACGCAGATACTCGAGCCCCACCCACAGGATCGGCGCCAGAACCGCCAGTGGAATAGAAGCGGTGACCCCGCAGCGATGCACTCTTCTGAACAACAGGACGAACAGAACCATCCAGGCAGCCGAATACGCCACCATGGCCGGATAGCCGGGTCCAGTCACGTCGATGGACCAACGCAGAAGCCAGCCCCAGCTGAGGCTGTAGGGAATGATCGTCCAGACGGTCAACCAGAGCCATGATCTGGCCCCGATGGAGGCACGCACGATGAGCGCCGCCCAGAGAATGCACATTGGCCAGAGATTGATCGATGGCCACGACAGCAACCAGCTTGCGGCGGACAACCAGAGAAGCACACAGGTCAGAAGACGAGTGTCCGTCTGGGACTCGCTTGATGAAACGCTATGACTACTTTCCGGCATAGTCGATCAGACTGCTGATCTCACTCCGGAGATCGCGTCGATCGACGACCCGATCCAGGAAGCCACTTCTGAGAAGAAATTCAGAACGTTGAAAACCGTCAGGAAGCTCCTGACGAATCGTCTGCTGGATGACACGCGGCCCGGCAAATCCGATCAACGCGCGAGGCTCGGCCAGGATGACATCGCCCAGCATGGAGAAGCTGGCGGTGACACCACCGGTTGTCGGATCGGTCAACACGGAAATGTACAGACCACCCATGTCGTCGAATCGAGCCAAGGCCGCGGATGTCTTGGCCATCTGCATGAGCGAGAAACCCGACTCCATCATTCTGGCACCACCCGATGCCGAAACGATGATCAGCGGAAGGTCCTCGCTGGAGGCCGCTTCAATGGCCCGCACGATCTTCTCGCCGACGACGGAACCCATCGAACCACCCAGAAACGAGAAATCCATGACTGCCAGGACGGCCTTTCGGCCCTTGATGAAACCAGTACCGGAATGAACCGCCTCGTTGGAACCGGTCTTCTTTATGGAGGCTTCCAGTCGATCCTTGTAGGGCTTGATATCCGTGAATTCGAGCGGATCGGCTGATCGGAGATTCTCGTCCATCGGAACAAAGCTGCCCGGATCGACAAGCAGGCGGATGCGGTCCAACGCAGGAAGTCTGAAGTGATGTGTGCACTCGGGACAGACGAGCTGGTTGTTCTCCAGAGAGCGTCTGAAGAGAATCGCGGCACAGCCGGGACATCTCAGCCAGAGTCCTTCCGGAACCGGCTTCTTGCCGGTGGCAGAACCTGCCTCAACGTCCGTCCATGATCGTTTGGTGACTTCGGGCATGTTCGTCAAGCTCCATGAGTTCCACGGGTAACAGGCATTCCTTCTCCTGCCACGGGGGATATCGTCCTCGAAGGTGGTCCTGACGTCCAGATGGAAGCCCAAAAAGGGGGCAATCCTTCTGAATTCACACGTCGACGGGCACTATTGACCTCGAATGCGGGCGATGGAATCGCCGTAGTCGGGTTTCTTGAAGATGGCCGAAGCAGCCACCAGGACATCGCAGCCCGCCTCGCGACAGGATACGGCCGTCTCTGGATTGATCCCCCCATCCATCTGGATGTGCTGATCATCCCGGATCAGTTCGCTCAATCGACTGGTGGTCTCGAGCACCTCGGGGATGAACGCCTGACCGGAGAACCCGGGATGGACGCTCATGACAAGCAGCAACTGGAAGTGCTCGAGATGAGGCTTCATCTTCTCGAAGTCGGTCTCCGGCTTGATGGCGAGTCCGGCACTCATTCCAGCGGAATGAATGGCCTCCGCAAGCTCGCGTGGATCGTCGTCGCATTCGACATGGACCGTGTAGTTGTTCGCCCCTGCCTTGGCGAACGAGTCGATGTAGTCGCCCGGGTTGGTCACCATCATGTGCACATCCAGGAACGCGACTGGAAAGTGTGAGCGAATGGCCTGGCACATCGCCGGCCCCATGGAGAGATTCGGAACGAAATGACCGTCCATGACATCGAGATGCAGGAGGTCTGCGCCGTGATCGATGACCGACCGGCACTCCTCAGCCATCATTCCGAAGTCGGCGGAGAGTATCGACGGCGCCACCATCGGCTTGTGGCGTATCTGGGAAAACAGTGCTGGGGTTGGTTCGCTGATGGCGGTATCCATGCTCACGTGTCACTCCTGAACCTGAGCAGCCTCTGACTTGTATTCCTGGTACAGACGCTTGTACTCGTCCTTGCGGGACTCCGGCGCCGACCAGGATGCCTTGCGCTGAAGCTTGACCGCCTGATCGATCTCACCACGAGCCATGCGGATCTTGGCCTCGGAGACCATCATCGCCGTGTCCTTCGTACCACCGGCATTTCGAGCGGATTGCACGAGAGCCAGGGCGACGTCGAGATTGCGCTTGTCATCCGGTATCGACGGCGACAACGCGATGTGTTCCGCCATCCATGAGAGCAGCTCGGGATCGTCCTGACGGTTGACCGACATCGCTATGGCGTCCTGATAGGCCTTGTCGGGATTGTCGCGATCCATCAATTCCACGTCGAAGCGATCCATGTGCAGGTAGTAGAAGACGACAGGATCGATCTCGATCACCTTGTCGGAGAGCGTGTAGTACTGATCCCAGTTGTTCATCTTGCGGGCACGCTCGATCTCGGACAGATGGTTCTTGGCCTTCTGCATGCTCACATGATCGTAACGGCCGCGAACGACCTTCCCGAGAATATCCTCGAACTTGCGATCCATCGGGTGACCGATGAACTGTATCTTTCCCTGCTTGCCAACGATGAAGGCGCATGGGATGCCGTCCTGATCGGCGGCCTTCATCCAATTCCGACCCATCTCACCTTCATCGGAGACGACCCAGTAGTTCATGCGGGAACCCTGCTTCTTGACGAACCGCTCGATCTTCGCGTCGTCCTGATCCTTGTCGGGATTCGTCACACCGATGATGTTCAGACGATCGGCGCCGTACTTCTTCTGGAGCTTCGTCAGATGCGGGATTGACTGCTTGCAGGGACCGCACCAGGTGGCCCAGAATTCCACGACCATGGGCTTGCCCTCGATGTCGGCGGGATTACCGAACTCCTTGACGACCTTCACTCCGGAAAGGGTCGTGCTGGGAGCGGCATCACCAACCTTGAGTGTCTTTCTCTGCGCGAATGCCGTCGATGTGCCACCAAGGGCCACGCAGGCGACTGCTGTAAGGAATGCAAGTCTCATCTTCATCTCAAAGCACCTTCCGGTCTGGTAGTAGTGTTTCTTTCACCCACGG
>CESO01069825.1_pt1 | contig 22984 bp, 20 predicted proteins | sample 356341 | NCBI WGS metagenome assembly CESO01 (sample SAMEA2621812, study PRJEB7988) | marine metagenome | biome: marine biome (ENVO:00000447); feature: deep chlorophyll maximum layer (ENVO:xxxxxxxx); material: "saline water (ENVO:00002010), including plankton (ENVO:xxxxxxxx)" | depth 35 m | reverse complement strand
CCTCAATCCAGTAACCGTGTTGCACTCAGTTCCTGCAACCGCCCTTGAAGGCCACCCAAAGCAATTGCAGCTACAGGACTGGCACGGTTGCAGCTCAGCTCAGCTGAGCTGAGCCATTGCCGGATAACTCATGTGCTACTGAGTTGCCCTCAGTTTTTTTCTTCACCCTTGCTGGTCGCGGCCAAAGCGTTGGTCAATCTGATCACTGCGGCTTGGTCAGCTTCGCTGAGCGACCGCAGGTTCTGCAGAACGGTGAACTCGGCTTCTGACATCGCATCAGTGCTGCTTGCATGCCGCTCACCAGTAAGCACAAACATCACGTCGACACCTTCCGCCGCGATAGACGACAGGTAGTCAGAGTCGGGCGATCGATTGCCCTTTTCGTAATTCGCTTGGGAGTTGCGATTAACACCACCAAGCGCCCCGAAAGCCTCTTGATTTAGCTCCAAACGGTCTCGCTCCGCCCGCAGGCGCTCGCCAACTGAACTCATTTGCGAGCATCAACCCCTTGCATACTCATAATCGTGTGCATAACTGAATCTGTGTGAACTCAATTGAATGCTTTTGAACTATGCCAAACCTCAGAACACCAGAGCAAGCACGCGAGTGGCTTGATTCACTTGGCAAAACGGTCACCGATTTTGCCGCAGAGAATCAGCTGGATCTGCACACCACCTACCAGGTGCTCGCCGGCACCAAGAAAGGCCGACGTGGCAAAGCACACCAAGCGGCTGTTGCCCTGGGCATCAAACGGGGCACGGTAGAACCCTACCCCGCTGCTGCGGTAGAGGGGTAACAGAAGATGACCCGCGAAATTCTTGAAACCCGTCGCCAGGCGGTTAGCGCCATCACCCGCGCCTACCCCGGTGGGCGTGAGGGCGCAGCTGGCCGGCTTAGCTCGCCGGCAAAGGCGAAATAGTGACGTCAAGAGCGCAACTAAAGAGCCCAACACGACGCATCCAATCTGTCACTCCGCCGTCACAATAAGCTGCAACCATCAGGCTTCCCCACGCCCGAGTGCATCATGAGCGACGCGCAACACCAGATTCACCGTCACCTCCCCGAACACGCGCAGCTTGAACAGCTGCTGCATCAGGCGGCGCGGCATCTGCGGGTCAGTACGCCGCTACATGTACCCGTCAACGGGCTGTCCATTCCGGTACGGGTGATCGAGCTGGGCAGCCGCTCACCGCGGGCGCCGGTGATCGGCTTTTTTGGCGGGGTTCATGGCGTTGAGCGCATTGGCACGCAGGTGCTGATTTCCTGGCTGCACAGCCTGGTGCATCGGCTCGACTGGGACGATCAGTTGCGCGAGCAACTGGAGCGGGTACGCCTGCTGTTTATGCCGATGATCAACCCCGGCGGCATCTGGCATCACCGGCGCAGCAATCTCAACGGCGTAGACCTGATGCGCAACGCTCCGGTGGACGCCATGGGTCCGGTGCCCTGGCTGGTCAGCGGCCACCGCATCAGCCGGCGTCTGCCCTGGTACCGAGGCAAGCTGGGCGCACCCATGGAGGCCGAGGCGATGGCGGTGGTGAATACCGTACAGCAGCGCATGCAGTCCGCCCCCTTTGCCATGAGTGTGGATTGCCACAGCGGCTTTGGCCGCCGCGACCGGCTGTGGTGCAGTTATGCCCGCAGTCACAAGCCCATCGCGCATATCGCCGAGGTGCTGCGTCTCAAACAGCTGTTCGAGCAGACCTACCCGCACCACCATCCCTATATCATCGAGCCGCAGTCGATCAACTACACCACCCACGGTGATCTCTGGGACTACCTCTACGACCACAGCCAGGAGCACCAGCCCGACAACCTGTTCCTGCCCTTTACGCTGGAGATGGGCTCTTGGCTGTGGGTGCGCAAAAACCCCCGCCAGATGCTCGACTATTTCGGTTACTTCAACCCGGTCATCAGCCACCGCAAGCGCCGTGTGCTGCGCCAGCATCTGCCGCTGTTCGAGTTTCTGACCCATGCCACCCGCTGCTGGCGCACCTGGATACCTACTCCGCAAAACCGCGATGCACTGACCAGCGAAGCTATCGAGCTGTGGTTTGTCGACAAGCCGTAACCTCCCCGTCGTCCCCCTGTCACGCACGGCTGGCATAAGGAAGCGCTGACCAACACAATCAACAGGAGCAGTAACGTGGGCGGATTCAATCGGCGGGATTTTTTGCGTGCCTCGGCTTTGGCCTTCGGCAGCATCGTGGTATCCAGTGGCTTGCAGGGCTGTCTGTCGAGCAGTTCTTCCAGTGACGACGAAACAGTGCGCGGCCTGGCCTTCGAACATGGCGTTGCCAGCGGTGATCCGTTGACCGACCGCGTGCTGCTCTGGACCCGTATCACACCGACTGACGGCAACAACGCCGACGTACAGATCGGCTGGGAAATCGCCACCGACAGCGGCTTCACCGACCTGGTCCACAGCGGCACCGCCAGCACCAATGCCGCCCGAGACTTTACCCTCAAGGTCGACGCGCAGAACCTGCTGCCGGGCACCCGCTATTACTTCCGCTTCAAGGTAGCAGGCGTGACCTCTCCCGTCGGGCACTGCAAGACCTTGCCTGCCGGTAGCATCGAGCAGGTGCGCTTTGCCGTGCTGTCGTGCTCCAACTATCCCGCCGGCCTGTTCCATGTCTATGCCGCGGCTGCGGCCGAGTCAGAACTGGACGCTGTGCTGCACCTGGGCGACTACATCTACGAATACGGCAACGGCGGCTACGCCACCGAAGATGCCGCCGCCCTGGGCCGTCTGTTACCGGAAGACAACGCCAACGAGATCCTCTCGCTGGACGACTACCGCAAGCGCTATGCCCTGTACCGCACAGACACAGACCTGCAGTCGCTGCACGCCAGCGCGCCCTTCATTGCCGTGTGGGATGACCACGAAGTCGCCAACGACACCTGGCGCGACGGTGCCGAGAACCATAATGACGGCGAAGGTGACTTTACCGAACGCAAGCTCGCGGCCCTGCAGGCCTACTTCGAGTGGATGCCGGTGCGCCCGGCCAGCGACGACGATGAAGAAACCATCTACCGCCGCTTTGACTTTGGCGACCTGGTCAGTCTGCACATGCTCGACACCCGCATCATTGGTCGCGACGAGCAGCTCGACTTTGCCGACTACATTGGTGCCGGCGGTTTTGACGCCGCGCGTTTTACCGCCGACATCAGCGATACCAGCCGCACACTGCTGGGCCTCGCGCAACTCGACTGGCTGCAGACGCAACTGGCTACCTCCACCGCCACCTGGCAGGTTCTCGGCCAGCAGATTCTGATGGGGCGTATGTTGCTGCCGGCGGAAATGCTCACCGCGCTGCAGAACCCGGGCGCAACAGACCTCACGGCCATGCTCACCGAGCTGGTGACCATCAAGTTGCGCCAGCAGGCCGGCGACCCGACGCTGACGCCAGCCGAGATAGCCCGTATCGAAACCCTGATCCCCTACAACCTGGATGCCTGGGATGGCTACGCCTATGAGCGGGAGGTCGTGCTGGGCACCGCCCGCACCCTGAACAAGAATCTGATCGTGCTGGCTGGCGACACGCACAACGCCTGGGCCAACAACCTGACCACACAGGCTGGCGATGCGGTCGGCGTGGAGTTCGCGACCGCCTCGGTCAGCTCACCGGGCCTGGAGTCGTATCTGGGCCTGAGCGAAGCGCAGATCCCGGCCGCCGAGCAAGCCATTACCACGCTGGTGGATGGTCTGCAGTACCTGAACGCCAATCAGCGTGGCTATCTGCTGGTAACCTTTACCGCCGAGGAGGCCCGTGCAGACTGGCGCTACGTAAGCACCGTCAAGGCAGCCGACTACAGCATGGACACTGCGCGAGCTCGCAGCCTGCGTACCCTGCCCGGCGCTGGCAATCGCACACTGGTGCCAACGGTCTAAAGATCAACCTTGCCGCGTAGCTGCTTGGTCTGACCGCGCTTGACCTTGCCGTCCACCCGTTTGACCTGCGAACTGCGGGTCGGACGGGTCGGGCGCCGCTTCTTCTGTACCACACCGGCAGCCAGAATCATCTCGCGCAACCGGTTGATGGCATCCTCACGGTTCATTTCCTGGGTACGGTACTGCTGCGCCTTGATCACGATGACACCCTCACTGGTGATACGCGAGTCACGCAGTGCCAGCAGCCGTTCCTTGTAGAACGGCGGCAGGCTGGAGGTGTTGATGTCAAAACGCAGATGAATCGCGCTGGACACCTTGTTGACGTTCTGTCCGCCCGCACCTTGGGCGCGAACGGCGCTCATCTCGACTTCCCAGTCGCCGAGCTGAACCTGATTGGAGATAAAAATCATGGGCGCTCCCGCGCAGAATAAGGGTGCGGAGCAGGATACGCCGCTACCGGGCCCCAGGCAAAGCCTGCCCCTGTTGCAGGAAGTTGACGATCCAGTCAAACATCAGGTCGCTGTCCAGCTCCGCGTGCAGCGATGCCTTGCCGGCGCGGACCCGCGCGGGCGGTATGCTATGCGAGCGCATGTCCATCAGGTCGCGGGAGTAGGCCTTTTCAAACTCCGGGTGCCCCTGCACGCTGAGGAAGCAATCACCGTACTGCAGCAGGTAATGCGGGCAGAAGTCACTGCTGGCGATCACCTGGGCCTGGGCTGGCAGGTCGATAACCTGATCCTGATGACTGACGATCAGGTCAAGCGAGTCCTGTGCCGGCTGCATCCAGGGCTGCGGTTCTATCACCTGGTTAAAAGATACGCCCACGCCCCAGCCACGCTCAGACTTCTGTACATGACCGCCCATGGCGCGGGCCATCAGTTGGTGGCCAAAGCAGACACCCACCAGCGGCTTTTCTTCCGCCCAGAGGCTGCGCACAAAGCCTTCCAGCTCACGAATCCAGTCAAGATCGTCGTACACGCCATGCTTGCTACCGGTGGTCAGATAGACGTCGCACTCGTGCACATCGGCAGGCAACTCGCCGCGATGGGCCTGGTATACGCGATAGTGCATCTGCGGCAGGCGCTTGCGCAGCGCCTGTTCAAACATCTGCGGATAATTGCCATGCGCGCCCAGCAGCTCATCGGCGACATCATCACATTGCAACAGCCCTACTTTCATACCCTTCCACCTGCCTCAGTCATTTTCACAGCCCGGCACCCCTTGACGGATACGCCGGGAAAACGGCACATCGCTACCCTCATCCCGCGCCCGCTCGGTAATGCGACCCCGCTGGCGCAGCTCTGCCAGCGACAACCCCTTCTGCAGCCCGCCCTGGGCGTACACGTAACTGTCCAGGTAGCCGCTGAGCAGCAAGCGAATGTCACTGCGCAGGTCCGGGCGAATCCGCTGCATCAACGCGAACACCACATTGGTGCAGTTGGCCCGCACCGTATGATAAAAGCGTGGGCGTACCGCCAGCCGGTTGGCTGCTTCGACGTAACCCAGCAGCAACTGACGGCCGGCGGCCGGCGATAGCCGGGTGCGATACAAATACATGTCTTCGCCGCGGTGATTGCTGCGCACCTTGACGATATCGGTCTCATCACTGGCGACGATGTTCAGCTCAAAGTGCTTGAAGAACCCGGCGATGGCCGAGTATTCCTGATCACGCACACGACGGATTTCGACCGACCAGCTCAGGTAACGGCCGTCGGTAAAACCAAAGGAGATCAGCATGTGGGCAATGGACCGGTGCCCCCAGAACGAGGTCAGCATATCTACCGAGCGTAAGGCTGACAGCGAGTACTCGCGGCTCTCCCAGCAGATCTGATAGTCCGTGGCGCTGCGCCAGTCAAAACAGCGCACGCGCTGCAGGCGCAGGCTGTCACCGTCCACCACGCCGGTAGTGGTATAGGCCATGTCGTCAGCCCAATCGCAGTTGCCCTTGGGCATAACACCCCGCCACCACAACAGCAACGGCGCAAAACCGGCGAGGAAACACAGGCTCGCACGCAGGGGCTCATCCCGCATGGCGAGCACCACAACCAGAGACATCAGCAACAGCCAGAGAGCAAGAGGAAGATAACGCAGAGCAAGGCGACGGGGACGGTGATACCAGAGCGCCGGCAGCGCCCACAGCGACACCAGCAGCACCACCAATACCTGCAAACACAACAGCATGACGCCTCCTCAACGGACCGCCGTTGAATACAGCGTTTCCACCAAGGCGCAGTCTACACCCTTGCACGCCGGGTGCCATCCACCAGACGGGCTATACTGCGGCTATGGGGCAAGGGGCTGGATTGCAGCCCTGCGGGGCTTACTTCCCGCTGAGGAGCCAGACAACATGAGCAGAGTCCATCTTGCCGTACTGTTGTTACCCGCCATCGCCTGCGCGCAAACCGTGCCCATTGACGACACCGACCTCGCACCCTGGGCCGTTGAGACCATCACACCGGTGCACGACCGCGTCACCCGCTGGGTCGACAGCACTGCGCGCAACCTCGACGGTTTCTTTGGCACGCTGGACAGCGACCAGGTAGAGAACGAGTCCTACCTGCGCCTGAGCAGCGACGTTGACTGGGCCGAATCTGAAGACTTTGAGATAGACCCCGGCATTCGTTTCAAGCTCGACCTGCCGACCACCCGCGAGCGCCTGCGCCTGATCATCGAGAGCGACCCGGAAGAGTCCCGCGGTACCCTGGGCGAGCAAGGCGCTGAACCCCTGCGCCCGCAAAATGACAGCCTGAGCAACACGGTCGTGGGTCTCGCCGGCCTGGGTAACGAGGACCCGTCGACGGGCTGGAAAACCCGCCTGGGTGCCGGCGTTAAAGTCCGCTGGCCGCTCAACCCGTATGCCCGCGCCAGTGCCGAACGGCTGTGGCAACTGGGCGATACCCCCTGGCAGCTGTCCAACTACAACCGTGCGTCCTGGTTTGAGGACGACGGCTATTCCGCACGCACGCAATGGGATATCGGCCGCCCGCTGGACAGCACACGACACCTGCGCTTTATCAGCCAACTGCAATGGCAAGAGGACTACGACACCCTGGAGTTCTCTCAGAGCGCGCAGATCAACCAGGTACTGGGCCACCGCAGCGCCATCCGCTATGCCGGCGTGATGGTCGGTGACAGCGCCTCCCATCCACGGATCAATGACTACTATCTGCTCGCCGACTACCGCCGTGACGTGCATCGGCAAATGCTGTACGTGGACATCGTGCCCGAGCTGCATTTCCCACGTGAATCGGACTTTCAACCGCGTTGGGCAATCAGTCTGCGCATCGAAATGCTGTTTAGGGGGCAGCTGTCGCGCTACTAGGATCTGTTGCCGTTTCGTTCGCCCGCCTGTTGCAGCCTGTAAAGCCGCCAATCAAGGAGCGAGGAGCGTAGGTTGTTCAACGCATCCCTGCGTTTCACCCCTGCGAGGCTGGCGCGCAAAAACGCTCCCGGCGTTTTTGTGGTCAGTCCACGTGAGCGACGCCAAGTGGTGGCTTTACAGGCGCAACCTCGGCGGCCCCACCCGGAGGGCCGGGGCCATTTTTAGGCCATGCTGCGTCGTCGGTCGCTTATGTAGAGCGACTAGACTGCACTCCCTCCGCCTTGCCTGGCCGGAAAATGGCCTCCGGCAGGCGGATGAACCAAACGGCAACAGACCCTAGGGAAGCATAAACTGCCGCAGCACCTATACTGCCGCGTAGGAATGGAAGCTGAAGGAACAACAACCATGACGCCAGGTACGCAGCACGGCAAAACCTTGCTTCTGTACTTTCTCGCGATCTGGCTGCCACCCGCGCTGCTGATTGCCATCGTCACCGCCTTGCTGGTCAACGATCAGCGCAAGCAGGCGATGCACGCAGCCGTCATGGAGCAGCAAGCCGAGGTACAAACCGCAGAGAAAATACTCAGCGAACGCCTGTCCGGCGTACAGACTGACATTGTCTACCTGGCAGATCAGTTGCAACAGCTAGACTCGATACCCCAGACCACAGGATTGTTCGACACTTTTCAACGCCACCACCGGCAGTACTACCAGATCCGCCTGATCGACGCGGCAGGCCAGGAACGCGTCCGGGTCGAGTGGCGCGAGGACCGCCCCCAGGCCCTGCCCCGGCAGGCACTGCAGGACAAAAGCTATCGATACTATGTACAGCAAGGCTTGCAACTGCCGCTTGGCAGCGTCTACCTGTCACCCTTTGACCTGAACGTCGAGCATGGCCAGGTCGAGACGCCACTTCGCCCCACCATTCGCGTTGTTACCAGCACCGGCAGCAACCACAGGAGGTGCTGATACCCGCCGAGGTCGCCACACGTCATGTGGCCCACCGCGAAGGCTACGCCCGCGCGGCACAGCCCAGACCCATGGGCATGGGATTGAGCCTGAGCGGGAGACGCAAGGACGGCAGCCAGTTGCCGGTCGAAATCAGCCTCAGCCCCATCAACACCGCCGAGGCCCGGCTGATTTTCTGCGCCGTGCGCGACGCCACCGAGCGCCGCGCCACCGAACGTCAGATTCGCCGCCTGAATGAAGGATTGGAGCGCCAGAATACGGAGCTGCAAGCGGTCAACAACGAGCTGGAAGCCTTCAGCTACTCCGTCTCCCATGACTTGCGCGCGCCGCTCAGGGCCATCGACGGCTTCAGCAAGATACTGCAGAGCAGCCTTGAGGGCAGTCTCAGCGAGCGCGACAGCGACTACTTCAACCGCATCCGCAAAGCCGCGCAGAACATGAGCAAGCTGATCGACGACCTGCTCACCCTGGCGCGCGTCACCCGCGCTGACGTCAAGCTGGCCAGCCTTAACCTCAGCCGTCTGGCCACCGCCGTCGCGGATCGCCTGCTGGAGAACCAGCCCGAGCGCAATGTTACCCTGCAGATAGCGCCTGACATAAAGGTGCTGGCCGACCCCGCGCTGCTGCAGGTTGCCATGGAGAACCTGTTGGGCAACGCCTTCAAGTTCACCTCCACCAAGGAAAAGGCCCTTATCGAGGTAGGCTGCATGAGCAAGGATGGCGAGACGGTGGTTTTCGTCCGTGACAACGGTGTCGGCTTTGATATGAACTATGCTGACAAATTGTTCACCCCGTTCCAGCGCTTGCACAGCGCCAGCGAATTTCCCGGCACAGGCATAGGCCTGGCCTCGATCAAACGGGTCATGAGCAAACTCGGCGGCCGTATCTGGGCAGAATCCAGCGTCGGCGAGGGCGCCACCTTCTATCTCCAATTCGCCCGTATCGGAGCAGAGCAATGAACAGACAGAGTATCCTGCTCGTCGAAGATAACCCGGACGATATCGCCCTGATGCTGCACGCCCTGAGCGACAACCAGATCGCCAACCCCGTGGTGGTTGTCGAGGATGGCGAGCAGGCCCTGCAAACCCTGTTCGGCGCAGCCGGACAAGCAGAACGTGGCGTCCCTGCGCTCATTCTGCTGGACCTCAACCTGCCCAAGCGCAATGGCCTGGAGGTACTGCGCGAGCTGCGCAACCACCCGAACACCCGTCTGGTGCCGGTGGTAATACTGACCTCCTCGCTGGAGCCCAGCGACCGCCTGAACGCCTATCAGGCCGGCGCCAACAGCTATTTGCGCAAGCCAGTGGACTTCGACGAGTTTGTTCATGTGGCACAGCAGGTCGGCAGCTACTGGCTCCGCCTCAACCAGCCAGCAGTGGACAACTGAACGGAGCGACACCATGAGTCCGGACGACCAAAGCAACCACTGGAATGTCCTCATGCTGGAGGACAACGAAGACGACGCGCTGCTGATCATCAACCACCTTGAGACCCACGGGTGCGACATCAGCTGGACGCGTATCGAAACCGAGCCTGATCTGCGCAAACATCTGGCAAACGACGAATGGGATGTCGTGCTGTCAGACTACAGCATGCCCCTGTTCGACGGCGTCAGTGCGCTGCGGGTGGTCCGCGAACTGGACCCGGACATGCCCTTCGTCTTTGTATCCGGCACCCTGGGAGAAAAGGCTGCCGTTGCGGCCATCAAGGGCGGCGCCCAGGACTACGTGGTCAAGCATGATCTCAGCCGCCTGGCGCCGGTGGTCGAACGCGCCATCGCCGACCAGGCGCTGCAAAAAAGGCATCGGCTGGCCCAGGATGTGCTTCGCAAATTGTCACAGGCGGTCGAGCAGGCCGCCGACAGCATATTTATCACCAATTGCCAGGGCGAGTTCGAGTACGTCAACCCCGCCTTCGAGAAGATGACCGGCTACCGGGCAGAAGCGATTGCCGGGCGCACGCCGTCGGTACTCAAGGCGACGCAGCAGAACCCCGCCGCCTACTCCGAGCTGTGGGAAACCGTGTTGGGCAAGCAGACCTATCGCGGCACCCTGGTCAACCGCAAGCACGATGGCGCAACCTTCTATGAAGAAAAAGTCATTACGCCGCTGGTTAACCAGGCAGGGCAAATCACCCACTTTGTCTCGACCGGTCGTGACATCAGCGACCGGGTCAAGGCGGACGAGGACCGCGCGCGTCTCAATGCCATTCTCGAGGCAACTACCGACATCGTCGCCATTGCCGATGCCACCGGCGCCGTGATCTATGTGAACAAGGCCGGTCACAGCCTGCTGGCCGAGATCAAACCGGACAGCAGTGCGACCCAGGCGGCCGGTGAACTGATCGGCAACGCACTCGGACAGGCCGAAAAGCACGGCGTCTGGGGCGCGAGTCGGTACTGTCGGGCGGTGACGGCCAGACCATATACCTGCACCAGGTGATCATGTCGCACCGTGATCAGAACGGGAACATCGCCTACTTTTCCACCATTGCCCGCAACATCAGTGAGCGCAAGCAGTTCGAGGCAGAGTTACAGCATCAGGCCACTCACGACGTGCTGACCGGCCTGGCCAACCGCGTATTGCTGGCCGAGCAACTGCAAACCGAGATGAATCGCTCGCAACGGCGCAACAGCGTGACCGCGGTGGTGTTCCTGGACATGGACAATTTCAAGCGGGTCAACGACAGCCTGGGACACGGCATCGGGGATCAGTTGCTGCAGCAGGTCAGTGTGCGACTGGGCCGACATATCCGGCCTAACGATATTCTCGCCCGCTACGGCGGCGACGAATTTGTCATTGTTGCCAGCGACCTGGAGAACGCCGATGCCATTACCGCCATCTTGGACAAACTGAACCGCGCCTTCGAACACCCCGTTCACGTCGCCAGACAGGATATCTTTGTCAGTTTCAGCGCCGGTATCGCCGTGTACCCGGATGACGGCGGTGACGCAGACACCCTGCTGCGCAACGCCGACTCGGCCATGTATCAGAGCAAGGCCGATGGTGGTCGCGCCTTTCGCTTCTATGCCCCGGCCATGAACGAGCGCCAGCAACGCTTGCTGGCCATGGAGTCAGAGTTGCATCGGGCGCTGGTGCGTAACGAGTTTGTTGTGTACTACCAGCCGCAGGCCGAGCTGGCCAGCGGCCAGGTGACGGGTGCCGAAGCACTCATCCGCTGGCGGCACCCGCAGCGTGGGCTGGTGCCGCCAGACGAGTTCATTCCGTTGCTGGAAGAAACTGGCCTGATCAATGAGGTGGGGCTATGGGTGTTGCGGCGCGCGTGCCTTGACATGACAACCTATACCCAGACCCACGGCCTGTGCCCTCGCGTCTCGGTAAACCTGTCGGCCCGGCAGTTCGCCTCTGGCGAGCTGGTGCAACAGGTCGCACAAGTGCTGGAGGAAACCGGCTTCCCGCCGGACCGGCTGGAGCTGGAAATAACCGAGCAAATTCTGATCAGCGACTTGCAGGCATCCAAGGCTATCCTCGGGGCCCTGCACGATATGGGTGTGAGCGTGGCGATTGACGACTTTGGCACCGGCTACTGTTCGCTGGCCTATCTCAAACGTCTGCCACTGCATGTATTGAAAGTAGACCGCACCTTCGTCGCGGGCCTGCCGGCCGACCACAACGACCTGGCCATCGTGGAGGCGATCATCCTGCTTGCGCACAAGCTGGATCTGCAGGTGGTTGCCGAGGGCGTAGAAACCCTCGGGCAACTCGAGACCCTGCGCTCACTGGGCTGCGACATGGTACAGGGGTACTACCTCGGCAAGCCCGCACCACTGCAAGCCCTGGCAGAGACAGGCGCTTTGGCGCACTGAGCGCCTGGGCACTCAGTCGTCGTCGCGCAGCGTACGGCACACCTCGCCAGCGTCCAGCTCGTTCAATTCTTCGCTTTCAATCGGGCCTTCCCACTGATCATGCGGCGGGTCCAATTCCGGCAATGGCAGGTGCGGCATGTTGTTTTCACCCGGATGTTTCTGATCAAACGACATGACAATCTCCTGTTAGGGGTTCACAGCCTTAGTCAAGCAGAGCGCCGGGCAGGTTCAAGCCGATTGGACGAGCGGCACGTCAGGGCCTGGCCAGCAGCCACCCCCGCCCAACCCACAGGACCTTGGGCAGACGACAAGCACAACAGCAACAATCCTGACGGAAATTTGCACAAACTTTACAATTGAGAAGCTTTCTCAAATGCTGCATAACCGCTAGGCTAGCGCCTTCGTTTTTTTACGTATGCGGCATCATGAAATTACCTTTTCGTTTCGGCACCCTGCGCCAGTGGCACTGGATCAGCTCAGCCATCTGCCTGGCTGCCCTGCTGCTGTTTTCCGTGACTGGCATAACGCTCAACCATGCGCACCAGATAGAGTCCCGGGCCAAGGTCACGGAAATCGAAGCGACCCTGCCTGCCCCGCTGCAGGCCCATTTGCAACGCCGTCCGCCGGAGGACGGCAGTCTTCCGGCCGAGCTGGCCGGCTGGCTGGAGCAAACCCTGCCGATCAAGCTGGCCGGCACCACCCCGGAGTGGGATGGCGGGGAGCTGTACATGGGCTTTCCGCGCCCCGGTGGCGACGCCTGGCTGAGCCTGGATCTGGACAGCGGCGAACTGTTGTTTGAAGACAGCGACCGGGGCTGGATCGCCTATCTGAATGACCTGCACAAGGGCCGGCACACGTCCGTTGCCTGGAGCTGGTTTATCGATCTGACCGCCGTGGCCTGTCTGCTGTTTGCCCTGACCGGACTGGTCCTGCTGTACCGCCAGGCCAGCCACCGCCGCACCACCTGGCCGCTCACCACACTGGGGCTGCTTGTCCCGATACTGATTCTGCTACTGAGCATGCATTGAGAAAGGAGACCACAATGAAACCGCACCTGGCCTTTGCCCTGAGTGCCCTGCTGGGCAGCAGTGCTCTGCAGGCCGCCGAGGCACAACTCACCGTGCAGATTCCACGTCTGGATGTCGCCGAATACCACCGCCCCTACGTCGCCATCTGGCTGGAAAACGACGCCGGTCATGTCGCCGACCTGACCGTCTGGTACGACACCGAACTGCGGGATGATGAGGGCGAGAAATGGCTGAAGGACCTGCGCCAATGGTGGCGGCGCAGTGGCCGTGGGCTGGACCTGCCTATCGACGGTATCAGCGCCGCGACTCGCCCGCCCGGTAGCCATGACCTTGCGCTGCAAGACCTGCCGGCTTTCAAGGAACTGGCCCCCGGCGACTACGAGCTGGTGGTTGAAGCAGCTCGCGAAGTGGGCGGCCGTGAACTGCTGAAGGTGCCTTTCAGCTGGCCCGTCACCAGCGCTGCCGACCTCCAGGCCCAAGGCAGCCGCGAGCTGGGCCAGGTTCGCCTGCAACTGACTCCCTGAACAACAAGGACACAACCATGAAACTGCTCAAACGACTCTCTGTACTGGCGGTTGCCGCCACCCTGCCGCTGACCGCCGATGCCCACCGCGCCTGGATGGTGCCGTCTTCCACGGTGTTGTCTGGCGAAGCACCCTGGGTCACCGTCGATGCTGCCGCCGGCAATGGCATTTTCTACTTCGACCACTTCCCCATCATGCTGGAGGGCGTTGGTACACCGCCAGCCAACAGCAATCGCCAACCCGCCCCGCTCACCATCACCGCCCCCGATGGCAGCGAGGCTGAACCGCAAAACGGCCACCTGGGCCGCCTGCGCAGCAGCTTTGATCTGCAGCTCGAGCAGAAAGGCACCTACAAGATCGCTATCGCCAACAGCGGCCGGGTCATGGGCATGTACGAGCTTAACGGCGAGCGCAAGCGGGTCATGGGCAGTCTGGATGAGATCGTCAAGCAGATTCCGGCGGACGCCGAGAAGGTCAATATCATTCGCAGCGACTCGCGCATGGAGCTGTTTGTCACCTCCGGCAACCCGACCGAAGAGGTGCTGAAGGCAACCGGCCAGGGTCTGGAGCTGCAACCCGTGACACACCCCAATGACCTCTACGCCGACGAGGCCGCCGAATTCGTCTTTCTGCTCGATGGCCAACCGGCGCCCGGGCTGGAAATCGCCCTGATCCCGGCCGGCTCCCGCTACCGCGACAGCGAGCAAGCCCGCGAACTGACCACCGACGCCGACGGCAAGGTCAGCATTGAATGGGGTCAGGCTGGCCTGTTCTGGCTGGAAGCCGAATACAAGCAGACCGAAGGTCTGGAAGCGCCGGTAACCCAGCGCCGCGCCAGTTACAGCACCACCTTTGAAGTGCTTGCACCCTGATGAGCAGCACCGCCTGGGCGCTGGCGGCCAGCCTGCTCTGGCTGGCCGCCACCTGCTACTGGCTGCGCCCGTTGTGGCGCCGCCAACAGACCACTGGCGAGCACCAGACCCTGGTGGTCTGGGCCAGCCAGACCGGTCAGGCTGAACGCCTGGGCAGACAGGCGCTGCACGCACTACAAGCCGCCGGCCAGCCGGCCGCGGGCTTGCCGCTGGGGCGTTTGACCCCAGCCCATCTTCTTGCCTGTCGACAGCTCTGGCTGGTGGCAAGCACCTACGGCGACGGCCAGGCGCCAGACAGCGCGCAGGCCTTTGAACATCGCCTGATGCCGCAAGGCCCAGCGTTACCGGAACTGAGTTTCGCTTTGCTCGGGCTGGGCGACAGCCAATACCCGCATTTCTGCGCCTTCGCCAAACGGCTGGAAAGCTGGCTGCGCGACAAAGGCGCCCAGCCCTTGCAGGACAGCATCTACCTGGATAATCAGGACCCGGACGGCCTGGTGCGCTGGCGCGCCAGCCTGGCCCAGCACACCGGCCTGCACGAACTGCCGGAGGATGACGAGCAACCATGGCAGCCCGTGACCCTGCTCAGCCGCCGCGCGCTGAACCCCGGCAGTCCAGGGCTCACCGCCTGGCACCTGAGCTTGCAGGCTGATGCTCTGGGACGATGGCAGGCTGGCGATCTGCTGGAGTTGCAGCACGCCGGGCAGCGCCGCCTGTATTCGATTGCCAATCGGGGCGATAGCAGGCAGGTGGAGCTGCTGGTCCGCCATGTCATGAAAGACGATGGCAGCCAGGGGCTGATGTCCGGCTGGCTGTGCCAGCAGGCAGCCCCCGGTAGCCTGGTCGAGGCGCGGGTGCATCACAATCCGTCATTCGCGCTACCCGACCGTCGCGCACCGGTCATTCTGATTGGCAGCGGCACGGGGCTGGCCGGCCTACGTGCTCTGCTGCAAGAACAGCTGCAGCGCGGGCAACCCACCTGGCTGCTGTTTGGTGAACGCAGCCCGGAGCATGACTGCTGGCTGGCCAATGAGCTGGATCACCTGCCAGCTGAGCAGCTATTGGTACAGCGCTGCTTCTCACGTGCGCCGACATCCGCTGCAGCGGGTTACGTACAGGACCTGCTACGCGAGCAACCAGAACGCCTGCATGACTGGATCGATCGCGGCGCCAGCATTCGCGTCTGCGGCAGCATGGCCATGGGTCAGGCGGTAGACAGCGTGCTGCAGGGGTTGCTCGGCGCCAGCGCCATCAAGCAGATGGCGGCTGACGGCCGCTACCGTCGCGACATCTACTAGGGAAGCGCTAATTAGTTCCACACGCCCTCTGCGGGTGCTCAAGCGTGCAGCAGCCCGGCCGGATGCGGCCCAGCCTGAACGCCAGAGGGCATGCGGAATCAATCAGTGCTTCCCTAACCACTCAGAGCCAATTCCAGGAAAACCCGGCGTACACGCCAAAACCTTCGCCGGGCGTCAGGCGCGCCGCCTCTACGCCGTTATCGTTGTAGCCGGGCGTCACGGTGGCCGCGTAATGCTCATCGGTCAGGTTGCGCAGCTCAAGCCATGTCTGCCAATCGCGCTTCGGCGCGTCATAACCGACAACCGCGCCGAAAATCGTGTAGGAATCCGCATTCCAGGAGTTGGCGTAGTCCACCGGCACCTTGGAGGCATACTGGGTATTCAACCCAACGTAGACGCCGGCCGGATGCTGGTAACGTACCTCACCCTGATAGTAATGCCGTGGCAGGCCGGGCAGCGCGTTGCTGCCAAAGGTGTCGTCGTCCCGGTAATGGAAGTCGCTGAAGGTATAGGCCTGACGCAGCGCCAGCGCGCCCAACTCATCGCCCTGCCACAGGGTGCTGGTCAAACCGGCTTCTATACCCTGATGCACGGTGGCGCTGGCGTTGGACTCGTACCGGTCTCCCGGCTCGATCTCAACGGTCAGCAGCTCGTGATTAACCCGCGAGTAGTACCAAGCCAAGTCCCACAAACCAACGACCGAATCGCCACGCGCGCCGACTTCAAAGGTCGTCGCAGTCTGGTTATCCAGGCTGACCGGCGTGCTTTGACGTCTACTCCAGGGCTGAGTGCTCCGATCGAACCGCGTCGGCGAGCCCCAGATCATCGACCACGGGTGCGGCGGTTCAACCGAGCGGGACAAGTTACCGTACACCTCGGTGCCGGATTCCAGCTGATAACGCAGGCCCAGGCGCGGCGCGTAATCCCAGGTGCCCTCATCCAGACGCTCATTGGTCTCCGGCCAGGTGACCTCGACCTCGCGCTGGGTGTAGATCAGTGCCAGTCCGCTGCTCAGCCACAGGCGTGGGGCCAGCTCCAGCTGGTTACTGATATGCAGCACGTTATCCGAGCCCTGATGCTCATATTTGCGCATCAGCGTGCCAACCGGGTAGACCGTGCCATTGGCGTTGAGCGGCTGGTAGGCGGTTTCCTTCGAATCGCTGCTGGGCAGATTGGTGGTCGTCCGCCAGCCGACGGTGGTATTCGAATTCAGTCCGAACAGCTGGTGCTCATGCTTATAGTTGAGCGTGGCGCTGATGTCGCTGTAATCCACCCGGATGCGGTACGGGCTTTCCATCAGGTCCATCGGGTAATGGTGATAAACCAGCCCCATCTCCAGCGTGCTGACGTCGTCCAGACGCAATGTGGTCTTGTTGGCCAGCCAGGTGCTGCCCGGCTGCTCGCGCTTGGCGTCGCGGGCAATGTTGGCCGGGTTGGCCTGGGTCGGGTCGTCGTCGATCTGCGACTGGGTCAAACGCCCCGGGCTCTGGTGTTCGGTCTCGCGATAACGCAGGTAGAAACGGGTTTCCAGATCCGGAGTCAGCTGCAGGCCGACGTTGGCGACCACACCCTTGCCACTGCCGGCGGCGTGATCCTGCTGGCCGTCGTAGTGCAGGTCGGTGATACCCACGTAATAATCCAGATCACCGATTACCTGACCGGATGCGATATGGCGCTTTAGGTAACCGTCGCTGCCCGCCTCCATGCGCAGCTGCAGACGCGGCGCATCAAAACCGCTGCGGGTGATGTAATCGACCGCCCCGCCCAGCGCCAGCGCACCGCGCTCAAAGCCGTTGGCCCCGCGCAGCACCTCCGCGCGACTGAGCCACAGCGGCTCCAGCAGCTCATAGGGCGTACCGCCCGAACCGGTCAATGGCAGGCCATCGAGCAGAATATGGTTACCGGAGGCATGGGCACCGGGGCCACGGTTGATACCCGAACCACGGATGCTGATCTTCACACCCTCGTTGCCGGGAGACTGGGCATACACGCCCGGCTGATAAGCCAGCACATCAGCGACGCCAGCGACCCGCCCCTGCTCAACCTGCTGCATATCAACCAGATTGGTACCGCCGGGCACCTCGTTCAGCGCCTCACGAGCCTTGGCGACCTCATCGTACTTCTGCCCCGCAACGGTAATCGCGTCCAGTTGGGCAACGTCATCGGCCTGGGCGAACGCGGGTGATGCCATCAGACAGGCAAGAAACAACGGCGCCAGACGTTCCGGCGGGGAGATCAGGTTGGACATGCAGTGACTCCGGCAACAGACAGGGAAAATGCGAACGGCGCATTTTACTGGTTTCCCCCGCCCGAACAACCAAGCGCCAATGCCGTACAGCGAACGTATGGTCAAGGGCGATCCGGGTGCCGATTGGTGACGGCGGCGGTGCCGCCACCTGGGGTGCATGCCACTATTCGCAAGGCGACCTTCCCCGACTACGACAGCACGGCTCCCAAGCCTGATCAGAAGCTGTAACGCGCCGCCATCCCCAGCGTCATCGGCGCACCCACATCAAGCAGGTTGTCGCTCTGGTTGTTGGTGATGTAACGCTCGTCGAACAGGTTGCGCACATAACCACTGACCGTCAGATCGCCTATCGGATATTCCGCATTCAGATTGACCAGCACCACGCTGTCGTTGTGGCGCTCGCCCGTCACCTCACGCGCCGCGTTGGTGTTGAAGTTGGAAATGCTCTTGCCCTGGTAGACCGTATCCACACCCAGCATCAGCCCATTGCCGAAGGTGTAGTTGGCGCCGAGGTTAGCCATGGTCTTGGGCGCGAAGACAAACTCGCGGCCGCTGAGGTCGACGCCGTCGCGGACAAAGTCCTCGTACTTGGTGTCGTTGTAGGCAAATCCCGCGTTGAGCAGCCACTGGGCGTTGAGCAGATACTCGGCCGACAGCTCCAGGCCGATCATACGGCTGCTGGCCGCGTTGGCCACCTGCACGGTGTTGTCACTGAGGTTGAGGAAGGACACCTGCTGGTCCTTCCAGTCGGTGTGATAAAGATTGGCGCTGGTGCGCAGACGGCGATCCAGCCAGCTGGCGCGCCAGGCCAGTTCAAAGGTGCTGGTGAACTCGGGGTCGTAGCTGTCATGCGCCGCCCGGGTGCGGACGTTGACACCGCCGCTGCGATAACCGCGTTGCCAGGTCAGGCCAATCAGCTGGGTGTCGGACAGGTCATGGCTGATGCCGATCTTGGGCAGCAAGACACTGGAGCTGAGCTTTTCATCAGCCACCGGATCGGTGGCAATGCCCAAGGCATCTACCGGGTAGACGATCTCGGTGTGGTTCTTCTCATGGTCCCACCGCAGGCCGGAGATCAGCTCCCAGTCCTCGACGAAGCGCCAGTTCACTTCGGTGAACAGCGCCTGACTGTTGATGGTGGTATCGCCCTGCTGATCCAGCAGCACGGTACCGTTGTTGACCAGTTGGTCGTCGATCTTGCCGCTGGAGCGCCCCAGATACAGGCCGACCAGTCCATCCAGTTGATCGGACGAGTAGCCCAAACGCAGCTCCTGGCTGGCCAGGCTTTGTTCGTGGTGGCGCGGTGATATCTGAGTAACGGTCGGCAACCGGTCAAAATCCAGCACCGAGTGATACTCGGACCAAGTGCCTGAGGTGACGCTGGTCAGCACCAGGCTGTCGGACAGGTCGTAGTCCAGTCGGGCCGTTGCGGTGGTCTGCTCCAGCGTGTTGTGGGTCTCGGTATTTTCGTAAAGCTTGAAATAGTCCGGCTTGCCGGCCGTCGCAGCCACGGCGTTAACGCCACTGCGCTGCTCGGTGCGCGCCAGCGTCAGCAGCAGCTCGGCCTCATCTGACGGCAGAATCAGCAACTTGCCGCGCACATTGCTGGTACGCAGCAGGTTGGCGTCCTTGTTCAGCGTAGCATTGTCGATGTAACCGTCCTGGGTCTGGTAATCAACGGCGATACGGCCGGCCATTACGCCATCAACCAGCGCGCCATTGGCCATCGCGGACGCGCCCTGCTCGCCGTAGTTGCCGACGTTGCCGCGCACGGCGAACTCCGGATCAAAATGCGGATTGCGCGTCTGCATGACGATGGCACCGGCCAGCGAGTTGCGCCCCTGCGTGGTGGACTGCGCCCCACGGTAGATCTCTATCTGCTCCACATCCCAAAGCGGCAGCGGGTTAAGTGTCAGCAGCCGGTTTACCTGCAGGGCGTCGTCCACATACACCGAGACGGCACCATTCATCGCCGCCGGGCCTTGATCGTCAAAGCCGGTGACCGGAATACCGCGGATGCCCCAGTTCTCGTTGCCCGACTGGGCATACACACCGGACGTGCGCTCAAACACGCTCTGCAGGTCAACGTCGCCGTGATCGCGCAAATCGTCAGCCGTCACCACCGCGACACTGGAGAGTGTGCGCTCGGCGGTACGCTCTATCTTCTCGCCGGTAACCACGATCGAGTCCAGATACAGAGTCTGCACCTGCTCGTCATCAGCTGCAGCAGCTGACGTCGCCGTGATCGCGCCCAAGGTAACCGCTACCGCCAGGCTGGTACGCGTGAACTGCTTCATCCGCGCATGACTCCTTTCCTGAACATGACTGACGACACGGCCAATTCGGTGGGTGCAAAATATTATCAATTGCAATCGTATTTGCAAGATTTACTTGCTGGCCGCCCGCCGCCAGCAAGCCCATGATGGCGCGATCTGCACTTGTTCAGCGGGATCGTGCTAGCGACACTGGGCGCTGTCCATCGCGCCCAGGTCTCCCCCTCATGCCACAACCAGCGCCGTCCGCCTCCGCCGAGCACTTCGAGAAGGTCCTCAAGGGTCTGCGTGCCTGTGTGCCGAGCGATCCGCTGGAGGCCGCGCTAGTACGCCATCAGCTGCGCGGCATGTCTGCCAGAGAGCGGGTTCCGCTGGTAGCAATCCGGCAGCTGGTAGAGGAGCTGGCCCAGCAGCAGCAAGACCCATGGCTGCTGGTACGCGCGTTCAGTCATCTGGATTATTCGGCTGCGTTTTTGGCGACAACCTACCTGGGCAACGCGCGCACCCTGCGCGATGCTATCCAGCTGAGCCAGCGCTATCTGGACCAGAACAGTGGTCTCGCCACCCTGTCGCTTGAACAAAGCGGGCCGTTGGCGAGCATCATCGTCACCCCCAATGCCCAGGTGAGTGCGAGCGATCAGCAGTTGGTTGCCATGCTGTATGGCGTGCTGCGCACGTGCCAGGGGCTCGGTTTACAGCAGGCGTCGGCCGGCATCGCCGCCATGCCGGAGCAGGCGCTTGCAGCATGCCGCCAGCTGCTGCGCATACCAGTCACGCGGCTGGACGGTGCCCTGCGGGTGGAGCTGCACTTTCCGGCGCTGGAGCTGGCGCGCGCACTGAACGCCAACCAGCCAAACATCGCGCGACTGGCCAGACGAGAGCGCCAACTGATTCGCAACCGCGCCAACCACCGTTGGAGTGAATCCGTTCAGCTGCTGCTCGGCGCGCTGTTGCCACGAGGCGAAACGCGCCTGTCGCGCTGCGCCAGTCTGCTGGCCGTGGCGCCCCGCACATTGCAACGACACCTGACCGCAGAGCAGCAACCGTTCAACGAGCTGCTCAGCACCGTTCGCCGGCAACTCTGCCTGGAGTACCTGCGCGACGGGCATCGCGACGACACCCTGGCGTTGCTGCTGGGCTACCGCCAAACCAGCCAGTTTTACCGTCAGTTTCGCCTGTGGTTCGACTGCTCACCGAGCCAGCTGCGCACCCGCCTTGCACCTGAAACACCCACAACAACCACAACAAGAGGACGCATCCATGCGCCGCCGCACCCTGCTCCCTACCCTGCTCCTGCCCTTGGCTCTCACCGCGAACGCTGCTGAGTACACGCTCGACGAACGCCTGGCCCGCAGCGCCGAGGCAATCCAGCCAAAAGCCATCGCCTGGCGCCACGACATCCACCAGCATCCTGAGTTGGGTAATCAGGAGCACCGCACTGCTGCGCTGGTCGCCGAACACTTGCGCCATTTGGGGATGGAGGTAGAAACCGGCGTTGGCACCACTGGCGTCGTCGGCTTGTTGAAAGGCGGTAGACCCGGCCCGGTCGTCGCCCTGCGCGCCGACATGGATGCCCTACCCGTACTGGAGGCCACCGGCCTGCCCTTCGCGTCCCAAGTCCGTCAACAGTACCAGGGCGAAGAGCGTCCGGTGATGCACGCCTGTGGCCACGACGCCCACGTCGCCATCCTGATGGCTACCGCCGAGGTGCTGGCGGGCCTGAAGGACGAGCTCCCGGGGAGCGTGAAGTTTATCTTCCAACCTGCCGAGGAAGGTCCCAGCGACTACGTCTACGATGGCCAACGGCACTTTGGCGCGCGGCAGCTGGTTGAGGCTGGCGTGATGGAGAACCCAGACGTTGCTGCGGTGTTTGGCCTGCACGTGACTGCCTCCATGCCAACCGGGCTGATCGGTTATCGCAGTGGGCCGGTGATGGCCAGTTCGGGTGATCTGCATATCCGCGTGCAGGGCAAACAGACCCACGGTGCCCAGCCCTGGGACGGGGTCGACCCGATCGTTACCAGCGCCCAGATCATCAACGGCTTGCAGACCATCGTCAGTCGACAGACCAACATCATGCCGGCACCGGCTGTGGTCACCATCGGCACCATCAACGGCGGCAGCCGTCACAACATCATTCCGGATGAAGTCGTCATGACCGGTACCGTGCGCACCTTCGGCGACCAGGTGCAGCAGCAGGTCAACGAGCGAATAGAGCGCACTGCCAGGGGCATTGCCGAGGCTGCGGGTGCCAGCGCCGATGTAAGGATCGTGGATAACTACCTCACCACCACCAACCACCCGACGCTGACCGAGCAAATGGTGCCGACCCTGCAGCGGGCGGCGCATGAACGCGTGGTGGTTTCACCGATGGTGACGGGCTCAGAGGACTTTTCCTACTACGCCAATGAAGCGCCGGGCCTGTTCGTGTTTCTCGGGGTGACCCCGATGGCCCGGATGGGCAAGGCAGCGCCCAATCATGCTCCAGGCTTCATCATCGACGATGCCGCCCTGCTGACCGGCGTCAGAACACTGAGCATGCTGGCCAGCGATTACCTGCAGCAGGCCCGCTCTGCGGAGTGAACGGCAACGTCCCGGCACCGCGCTAGCGGCGCCGGGCAAAGTGACGACGCGTATCGCCTGATCGAATGGCCTCCGCTTGATGTACAACACAGAACCAGCGGCTAGGGTCTGTTGCCGTTTCGTTCGCCCGCCTGTTGCAGCCTGTA
>CESO01134640.1_pt1 | contig 22989 bp, 24 predicted proteins | sample 356341 | NCBI WGS metagenome assembly CESO01 (sample SAMEA2621812, study PRJEB7988) | marine metagenome | biome: marine biome (ENVO:00000447); feature: deep chlorophyll maximum layer (ENVO:xxxxxxxx); material: "saline water (ENVO:00002010), including plankton (ENVO:xxxxxxxx)" | depth 35 m | reverse complement strand
TTATGAGCCTGACGAGCTACCGGGCTGCTCCACCCCGCGATAAGATTGGAATAAATAATGCAAAATAACGATTTAGTAAAAACATATTTTCAATAATATTTAAAGTAAATGTATAACTAAGACAATTTGCGGTTAAGTTTTTAAAAAAAACCATTGATGATCATTATAAATGTTTAGATCAGAATATTCTTTAAAAGAGAATTGATTCAAATATAATAAGAAATTATTATATTCTAATTTATCATTAATCTCTATTGATATAGATTTTAATCTTTTATTACTTAATGTTTTCTCTAGTCCCTTTAATACTTCCATTTCGTTTCCATCAACATCAATTTTTATATGGCTTGGAATAAAATTATTTAACTTAGATAAAACACAATCAATTTTCATACCTACTGAATATACAAAGTTACTTCCTTTTACTACAGAGTCAAATTGAATATTTGAGTCACCAAATTTTAACTTTTCCATGTATAGTTTAGAAATTTTATTTTCGCTATGAGCAGAAATTTGTAAAGCAATTATATTTTTTTGCATTTTATTATCTAAGATATTGCTTGTCAAAACAGCATAATTTAAAGGGTGTGGTTCGATTGCTATGACATTAATTTTTTTATACCCGGCATAAAGAGAATACAATCCTATATTTGCTCCAATATCCAAAAATATCTCGTCTTCTTTAAATTGATCTATCCATTTAATTACTGATATTTCTTTAGTGCTAAATGTATTATTTCTCCAATTAACAATGTACCCAAAATTTCTTGATGTAAATATAAATTTATTTTTATGATAAATATTTACTCTATTACTAAAAAATAAGTTAAACATTTGACTACTATTTTTAATAAAAGTAAAAATAACTCTAAAAAAGAAATATTTAATTTTTTTAAAATATTGCTTATACATATTCACATATTAACATTTTTAAGATGAAAATTGAAATACTTAATAAAAAACTAAATTTATTTAAAATAGAAAATTTTCTTTCTGACCAAGAATACAAAATAATTAAAGAAAGTTTTCCCAAAATTAATTTTTCAGAAGCATTGCAAAAATCAAAAAATAATGACTTAAAGTATCAGCTGAAATTTGGTGATACCGAAAATGATAAGTATTTTAAAAATAATAAGGGTATGCAGATATTAATAGAGAAACTAATTTCAAAGAGATTTTTAAAAAAAATATATTATAATTTTTTATTTAAATTTATAATTATTAGAAAAAAAAATTTTTTTAATTTTTTTTTTCCTTTAAATATTTTGATAAATGAAGAAGAGCACTCATATCTTAAAAATAACTTAAAACTTAATATTGATTACAGTTACATATTTGATGGAGGTTCAATAAAACCTCACACTGACTCTAAAAGAAAAATTTTAACATTAATGCTTTATTTCCCTGATTTTGAGGAAGATAAAGATGACTTAAAAATCAAAGAAGAAAATATTGGAACTCAATTTTATGAAAGTTTAATCAATAACTTTAATAATAAAGATGTAAATAAAATCAGCAATTTATTTTTTGATAAAAAAAATACCAAAAAATCTTTGAAAACAAATTTTAAAAAAAATACAATATATGGTTTCATAAAATCGAAAAACTCATGGCATTCTGTAGAAAAATTTAATGTTAAAGAAGGTTATATAAGAAAATCTATAAACATAAATTTATATAGTTTATCATAAATTATATTTTTTAAGTAAAATTTTAATCAGCTTATCAATATCAATATTTTTATTTTGAAAATTTATCTGCAAATTTTTAATATTAATATTGATTTTAATTTTTAAAAACTGATTAAGATTAGATATATAGTTTTGTAGATATTTTCTAAATTTATAATTTTCAAAAACTTTTAATCTTAATATGACATCTCTTTTTAAACAATTTATTTCTTTTTCTTCTTTTTTTACTCTTCTATTGGTTTTTCTATTTTTATCAAAAGCTACAATGAAATTTTCAATAATTAGATAATCCATACATCCTTCTAGCAAATGTTCTAAAGCTTGCTTTGGCTCAGATATAGTTGAAATACCATGCCTATTAAAACTTGTATTAAGGATTACTGGCACACCTGTTATTTTTCTAAACTCATCTATTAACTTCCAGTATTTAGAATTAATATTTTTTTCGATTGTGTGAACTCTTGAGGTTTCATCTTTGTGTATTGCAGACGGTATATTTTTATTATTTTTATCAATTGTTAATGCGACTTGCATGTAAGGAGAATGTATTTTTTTTTTAAACAAATAATCTGAATATTCATACATTATGGAAGGTGCGTATGGCATAAACCAATCTCTTTTTTTTAGTAATTGATTTATTCTAGCTTTAGAATTATTTTTTCTTGGATCTGCCAATATTGATCTAGCACCTAATGACCTTGGGCCATATTCAGCGCGTCCTTGGAACCACCCAAGGCAAAAACCTTCACTAATTAACTTAGCGGCAGTTTTTTCAATATTTTTATTATTGTATTCATAAGATATATTATAACTTTCCAACATGTCTTTAATCTGTAATTCATCAAAGCTAGGACCTAAAAATGGATTTAAATATTTTCTTTTAACTAATTTTTTTTTATTTGATGAAATGTATAATGCAGCTCCTAATGCCAAACCAGAGTCTCCACTTGCCATTGTAAAATAATAATTCTTAAATAATTTTGAATCAATAACTGCCCTATTGACGGAAACATTTTGGAAAACACCACCACTTAATATTAGATTGTTTATTTTAGTTGTTTTTTTTAATATTTTTAAAAGATCTAATATTTTTTCTTTAAATACATATTCACCAGTAGCTGCAATATCTTGGGGAAGGTATCCTAAACATAATTTAGAAACATTCGTACTCGAAGGATACTGATTCATAAATTTTGCCCTGTTGTATTCTCTAGGTTTAATTTTATTTAAATTAATTTTAGTTGAGCCAAATCTTCTTCTATTAAAAAAAATTCCATTTTTAGAGACATTCAAGAGATTATTAAATTTGTTTACTAATTCTTCTTTTATATTTCCGTAACTTGCTAGCCCAGAAGTCTTACCACTTTCATTGTTATTAAATCCCAATGCATCTGTAATATAAGCATGAAATGAACCTATATTATAATTACTTTTATTTTCATATTTCATGAAAATTTTATTTTTTACAAATTCACCAAATACATAATTTCTGTCATCTCCATAATCTCCTCCACCATCCAAAGATAAAAAAGCTGTATCTTGAAATGAGGAACCATAATAACCAAGAGCAACATGACTTATTTGGTGAGGAACAAATTCAACTTTTTTATTAAACCATTCTTTAAATTTTTTTGGATTACCTTTGTAAGCCTTAACTATAGTTGAAAAAAATAATTCCATTCCCTTCATATTTAATTCTCTTGGTTTTGGAAAAACCCACTTATTTACCATTGATGGAGTGATATTTAATTCCTTCATGCCCATCATTAGACTACGTTCAGGAAATCTTACAGTACCCTCGTTTTTTATTCCTGTTAATTTTTCTTCCTCATATGCAAATATTTTATCATTATAAATTATTGCTGCATTATGATCATGTCTATCCTGAATATCATATGGGCAAGGATATATTGAAGCTATTATCATTTTAGAATGAAAATTTTAATACATAATTATTATACATTCTCATCCAAATGTAAAATTTTATCGACAATATCAAAATTATTTTTTTTATGGCTAGTTATTAAAATTATAAAATTTTTATTATATTGTTTTATATTTTTGTAAATTTTCTTTTCTGAATTACTATCTAATTCTGAAGTTGCTTCATCAAAAATTAAAAAGTTTTTTTGGCTAGCTAGAGCTCTTGCAATTGCTATTCTTTGAATTTGCCCCCCTGATAGTTTAATTCCCTCATCAATATTTGTGTGAATTCCTTTGGGTAAAAGAGAGATGAATTCATCACAACCTGTTAGATTTAAAATTTTATCAATTTCTTGATTATTAATTTTAGTATTTTGATCTTTAATTATATTATAAATTGAACCTCTTAGTAAAATGCCATCTTGAGTAACAAAACTTATAGATGCTAGTAAATCTTTTAAATTTAAATTATTAACATCTGAACCATTATAAAATATATTTCCACTTGTGGGTTTTAAAAATAAAATTAATAAATTTAATAATGATGTCTTTCCAGAACCTGATTTTCCAACTAACAAAGCAAAATCACCTTGCTTAAGGGAGAAACTAACTGAATTTAATATTTTTCTATCATTTATTTTATAATCAACTTTATTAACTTCCACAGTTTTAATTATAGTCTTTTTACCTTGATCACTAATTAAATTTTCATTTCCTATTTCGTATTTAAGAGAATATAATTTATAAGTTTTATTAACACCAGGAGTAAGTCTCAAAAAATTGCTAAATTTTTGACTGGCCTTTATTAGGTGAGGTACGATTCTGTAAGTAACAAAAATTGACATTAAGATTGCAGATTGACTAAGAATTTCCGCATTAACAAAAATAAAATAAAAAATAAAAATTACAATAATTAAAAAGATTTGATTTAAAGTAGGTTCTAAATGATGCAAGTTTTGAGCATAATTATTTTTCAATTCAGCTCCTTTTGCTTTGTTTTTTATTCCTATTAAGTGTCTATATATTGAGTCATTAATTTTGATTTCTTTTATTTTTAATAAAATAGTGTTTAGTTTTTTCATCAAATTGAATTCGTATGATTTGGCAGAATTGGACAAAATTAAAATAAACTTTGAGTAATAAAACTTGAAGAAACCTAATAAAATAAACGTAATTGATAGAAAATAAAGAATTTTATAATCAATCAAAAATAATATTAATATTAATGTTAATAAATAAAAAAAACCTGTAAGTGATAATATTAAGCTTATGTAGGCACCACCAACTGCCTTACTTTCTGATGAGATTATTTGCTCTGAATAACCAGGACTGAATTTATAATTATAGTCATAATCAATTAATAGTAGATTAGTTATAAGCTGCATTCGAATATGAGTTGAAATTCTATTTTTAGCGATTGTTAAAGTAGAGTTAACAAGGAAATTACATAAACTTCTAAATATCAATAAACAAAAGAGGAGAAATACTGTCTTTATTTCAGATGTTGAAAATAATTCTATGTTAAAAAAAATTATTTTTTCAAAAAATTTAATCAAAGGTAAGCTATTATCTAAGTTAGGGAATAATTTGATTCCAACGATTATTGCTGCAACTGTTATAATGGTTTCAATTATCACACTAATAATGCTTAAAAAAAGACCTAGAAATAGCATGAACTTATTAGTATCTAACATTTTATGCATGTTAATGAAATTAGAATAAAAATTATTTATTTTTGTGATTAGTTTCATTTATTTTTTAATTTTAACTTTAGCATTTTTATAAAGAAAAAATTTTTATTTTTTTTTGAAAATAAAAAAATTAATAATTTAAAAATATTAACTATATGATTAGAATTTAATGATTTATTAAAAATATCAATTTTATGAATTTTTATAAAATTTAAATAATAAATTAATGATATATTTTTATACTTAATATGCTTCTCAATTTTCATAATTTTCATATCATCAATTAAATTTTTATAATTTTTCTTATCAGTAATTTTATAATTAATAAGTGCATCACTATAGTAAGATTTGGGCCCACAAAAAAGAGCCGGTTTATTAAAATAAATACTTTCTAAATAAGCTGTAGACCTCCATATTAGAGAATAATCTATAAATTTAAAGACCTCTTTTGGTAAAAATTCATTAGACTCTAATAAGATTATATTATTTGGCAAATTTGTAAAATCAACTAGATCAGAAATCTTTTCACTAGGTTGTTTTTTTACATTCAATATTGTTTCCATAATATGCGGCTTAATTAAAAGTATAGAGTCTTTTTCTTTAAAAATTTCTATTGTAATTTTTATCCAATGTAACATGTCATTAAAGAAATTAGTATAGTCGTAAACTGTTTTATCGTATGATAAATGGGCAAATAAACAATATATTTTTTTATTTTTGTTTTTAGCATTTTGAATAAAATCTATTGTTTTTGATTTATGACGAAAGATATTTTTATTATGATCGGATTCAAAAATTTTTTTACAAAAATTTTCAATTTGAATATGTTGTGTTTTGCCATATTTACTATACCAGTTTTCAAAATCCGTCTTATTGGTATAAAAATGATGAAAATATGATGAGTTGGACTCACTTAACATATAAGTGTTACCATAATGTTTCCCTTTATTATGATAGATTCTGTAACTATAGCCATATGAATAAATAAATAAATTTTTAATATTTTTATTTCTAGAAAAATAAATAATAAAAACTGAATTAGGAAGACTTACAGTATCTGTTAAAATAAGAAAAATTTTTTTTCTAAGAGATAATTTTTTTAAATCATAACATATAGCTAAAGTGTTCCTTAAAGACTCAATCAATAAATCAGAAATGTACTTTACTTCCTTATCCTTATAGTTTGGTTTAAAACATTTAAAATAATTAGATAATGTTTCATCAATTAAATTAAAATAATTAATGCCATCATATACTATTTTTTTATTCTCAATATTTATTATTATTTCTACATTATTATTATTGTTTGATGATTTATTGCTAACAAAAAAACGATCAGTTACGTAATAATTTCTTAAATAATTACTTCTTTTGAAAAACTCAAAACTATTTCTTAATTTATAAAGTGGTTCAAAATACCAACCCTGATTTCCAAGTTTAGCAATAAAAGCTAATAAGCTAGCTTTTTCATCAATATTTTTTGAGTTTATTCCATAAAAAATCAACTTTTCAGAATTTCTTGGCCCATTAGTAAAAATTGAAATTATAAAAAAAATTAGATCATGATATATTTTTATTAAAAGAGAGATTATAAAATATATGTTATTTATTTTTTTTTTTTTAATATTTGATTTCAAAATTGTAATTATATTTTTATTTGTTAAGAAATGAATTAATTGACAAATACAAATATAATATTTACGAAATTGGTTCAATAAATATATGTATAAAACTATCTCTGAGTTATACAAAGATAATCCATTTCCTGGAAAGTTGATTAAATACCTGGATGCAAAAAAAAGCTTTATCTCAATCGTATTCCTTTACTTGGCTAGATTGACTCTTTTTGGAAAACAAAATAGCTTAAGATTAAGAAATTTTTATCTAAAAGGATTAGGCCACGAGCCTAAATTAATTATTGATATAGGTTGTGGAACAGGAGAAACAACCCATATACTTGGTAAAGCTTTTCCTAAATCCCAAATTATAGGAATTGATATTTGTACTAATTCGATAAATTACGCAAAAAAATTAAATAGATATTTAAAACTAACCAATGTCACTTTCACAAACAAAGATATAAACAACTTTGATACTCTCAACTTTATTAACAACTCTGATATTATTATTTTAAGTGGATCTTTGCATCATTTTAAAAATCCAAAAAAAATATTAAGATTTTTATATTCAAAGATTAAAAAAAAAGGTTATTTAATTTTTGGAGTTTATGGAAGAATGTTTGAAAACGAAAGGTATTTTTCTGATTTATTTCAAAAACTAGACTTTATTAATTCCTCAACAGACATAATGAATATTGTAAAAAGCCTAAATATCGATAGGGGAAAAATTGTTTTAAATATGAAAAGAGAAAATAGATTTTTTAGACTAATTAAATCACTATTTTTCTTTGACCTATCTTATATTGGATATGTTTTGTTTCCACATAACATCGATGCAATAAATTTAGATGGATATGCAAATCCAATTGTGCATTATTATAATCCTAATAATCTCTCGGAACTAATTAATGAAATAAAAGAAAAAAAAATAGAGTATGTGCTTCCAAAAACTAATTATGATAATAATATCTATTATAAAAAAATGAATAATTATGAAAAATTTTTATTCTGTGATGCAAACTCTATAATATCCAGTTATACACTTAAATTATGGAACTAAAAGAAATTCAAAAATTATTTTTTCAGGGAGTGTCCAATAACAAAAAAAAAATTGGAAATCTTAAAAATAAATTTAATTCCTCAAAAATTAGATTTTTAATGATTAATGATTTTCTTCCATTAAATTTAGCTCTACATTTAGAAAGCAAGTTTCCAGAACCTAATTTTAAAAGTGACTTAAAAAGCAGAAGATATCAAATTGGTAAACATATTATATCTAAGGACTCAGGAAATCTTGATCTTCTTGATGAGTCTTTAATTAAGATTTTAGAATGTTTTAAATCTTCAGATTTTATTAATTTTATAAAACTTATCACTAATATTAATGATTTAGAATGTGATCCAGATGATTGGGGCGCTGGAATACAACAAACTGAGAAAGGTGGTTTTCTAAAAAGACATATAGATTCACCATATAAAGAAAATAAAAAAAATCTTTACAGAAGGATAAATACAATTTTGTATTTAAATTCAAACTGGAAATCTGAGTATTATGGAGATTTAGAAATTTGGGAAGACGAAAAAATTGAAAAGCCCTTATTTAAAATTACCCCTATATTAAACAGATTAATTATATTTGAAACATCAAGTTTTTCATGGCATGGTTATTCAAAACCATTAAATTGCCCTAAAAATACTACTAGAAAGTCTATTGCACAATTCTTTTATTCCAAAAATAACGGTCTTCAAAATATAAATCAAAACAATCCTCTTTGGTATGAAAAATAGAATATTAAATGAATTTTAATTGTAGAATATGCGGTTCAAATAACTTAAAAATTAAGCTTGAGATAAACCGTCACCCTATAACTATATGGCCATGCTTTAAAAAAGAGAAAAATTTTTATAAAAAATTAAAAGTATTTAAATGTCTTAATTGTGGTTTTAATCAACTGCAAAAAATGACAAATAGTGAAGTATTTAGACTATATAAATACCCCTCTTTTGTTAACTATGAACGAGAAGTTATATCAAATAGAGTAAAAAATATTAATAGATTTCTAAAAAAAGAAAATATCTGTCAAAAAAAAGCTCTAGATGTTGGGGGAGGTAAAAATAATCTTTATAACTTTTTCAACTTTAAAGAAAAATGGATATGTGACATCGAAATAGATAAAAAACTAAAATACAAAAATATTAAGATCATAAAAAATGACTTTATTCAAAGCAACTTACCTGTAAATTTTTTTAATATTATTTTTTTATTTCACACTATGGAACATGTAAATAACCCTCTTCAATTTATGAAAAAAATATTTAAAATTACTAGTGATAATGCCATGATTTTTATTGAAGTACCAAATAATAATTATTATACCAAAAATATTCCTCATTATGCATTTTTTTTTCAACATATTAATTTATTTACTAAAATTTCATTAATAAATTTGATGAAAGCATCAGGCTTTACTAAAGTAAATTTATCAAAATATAACAAAAACAACCAAGTGCTATTTTATTGTTTTAAAAAAAATAATTTGCAAAATAATAATATTTTACCTATGAAATTTGATAATCTAGATGTTAGTAAAATAACAAATTTTATTAGAAAAAAAACTTATAAGACAAAATCAATAATTTCAAAATTTACAAATAAAAAAATAGGTTTTTATGGTGCTGGAGGTTTATCAATTCTTTATTTTAGTTACTTAGAAAAGTATAAAAAAGATATTAATTTTTTCTATGACTCTAATAAAGAAAAGGTTAATAAATTTATCCCTTTAAGTAATATTAAAGTTAGAAGTTCTTCAAAATTGAATGCTGATAAACCAGATCTAATAATCTTAACATCAAAAAGTATAAAATTAAAAATTGATAAAAAGATTAAGGTTCACTATGTATAATTTATAATTGAATATTTTATAGTAACAATGACTTATTAATTTTACTTATTTAAAATTATCTTTAATCTTTAAAGATATTAATCTATAACTTTAATTAAAAATTTAAAACATTTATGATTAACAATAAGACTATTTTAATTACTGGGGGAACCGGATCATTCGGTACTTTTTTTTCAGAATATATATTGAAAAATTATAATCCAAAAAAACTTATTATATACAGTAGAGATGAGCTTAAGCAATTTCATATGAAAGAAAGAATGAAAAAAAACAAAAAAAAACTAAGATTTTTTATTGGAGATATAAGAGATCCTGAAAGGTTAAACTTTGCCTTAAATGATGTTGATATTGTAATTCATGCTGCTGCACTAAAACAAGTAGATACCTGTGAATATAATCCTTTTGAGGCTATAAAGACAAACGTCTTGGGTGCGCAAAATGTTATAGACCAATGCAGAAAAAATAATGTTTCAAAAATATTGGCATTAAGTACAGATAAAGCAGCTTCACCGATAAATCTTTATGGCGCTACTAAATTAACTTCGGATAAACTATTTGTATTGGCTAATGACTACGTAGGTAAAAAAAATATTAAATTCTCAGTCGTTAGATATGGAAATGTTATGGGGAGTAGAGGTTCAGTAATTCCAAAATTTTTATCTAAAAGAAAAAGTGAAGCATTCGAAATAACTAGTGAAAACATGACAAGATTTAATATAACATTAGAACAAAGTGTAAACTTTGTTTTAGATTGCTTATCAAAACTAAAAGGTGGAGAAATTTTTATTCCAAAACTCCCTTCTTACCAAATAATTGATTTAGTTAGAGCAATTAATCCTAAGCCCAAGATCAAGATTATAGGCATAAGACCAGGTGAAAAAATATACGAAGAAATGATACCTGAAACTGACTCGCTAAACGCAATTGAATTTAAAAATTATTATATAATTTTTCAAAATGATATTATAAAAAACAATTATATAAAAGCAACATCAGAAAAATTTAAGAAAATTAAAAAACCTTTTTCTTATAATAGTAAAAATAATACTCATTTTTTAAAAGTAAAAGAGTTAAAAAATTTGATAAAAAAAAATGTTGCTTCTTAAAATATGAAAAAATTAATTAACTATGGTAAACACACTATAGGTAATGAAGAAATCAAAAATATTAAAAGTGTATTAAAAAGTAATTTTTTGACTCAAGGAAGTCAAACTTTGAATTTTGAAAAATCTTTAATGAAAAAATTTGGTTCAAAATATGTTACCTCTGTATGTAATGGAACGGCGGGTTTATATATTGCTATTAGATCGCTTAATTTAAAAAAAAATAGCACAATTGCAATTCCTTCTATCACTTTTGTTGGTGCAGCAAATAGTATAGTATTAGCAGGTCACATACCCTTATTCGTTGATATAAATTATGAAACAAACTGTATTGACGTTAATCATCTTGAAAAAATTTTAATAAGAAAAAAAATACATGCTCTAATTGTAGTAGATCTAGGAGGACAGCCAGCAAATTGGGAGTCTATAAAAAAATTATCTACAAGAAAAAATTTTTACTTAATAAATGATAACTGTCATGGAATTGGATCAAAATATTCAAACTCTGAGAAATATGCATTAAAATATGCCGATATATCTGTGCAAAGTTATCATCCTGTAAAAGCAATTACTACTGCTGAAGGAGGTGCAATTTTAACTAACAATAAAAAACTAGCAAATGTTCAAAAACTTCTTCGAAACAATTCTATGGTAAATTCAAAAAACCACTGGAGTTATCAAGTTAATAATATTTCTTTAAATTTTAGAATTTCAGATGTGCATGCAGCTATTGGCTTAGCTCAATTAAAAAAATTGAATAGTTTTGTTAAAATTAGACAAAAATTAGCAAAAAATTATTATAATTTATTCAAAAATTATGAAAAAATTAAACTTCCATTTGTTAATAGCTTAAAAATTACTAACTCTTTTCATTTATTTATAGTGAAGTATAATTTCAAAAATAAAGTGAAAAAAAATACATTTTTTAAAAAAATGTTAAAAGATAATGTAAGAATTCAATTTCACTATACTCCAATATATCGCTTTAGCGCTTATAAGAAATATAAACTTAAAAAAAATCAATTCATAAACTCAGAAAAATATATGAAAAATGCCTTTACAATACCAATTTATCCAGAACTAAAATATACTGAACAAAAGCGTATAGTAAATTCAATAATTAAGCATTTATATAGTTAAAATGAATATAGCAATAATACCTGCAAGAAAAGGCAGTAAAAGAATTAAAAATAAAAATATAAGAATAATAAATACAAAACCTTTGATATATTATCCAATCAAAGCATCATTAAATTCAAAACTTTTTGATAAAATCATAATTTCTTCTGACTCAAAAAAAATATTAGAAATTGGGAGTAAATATGGCGCAGAAAATCTTGGCTTAAGAGAAAAAGTTTATGCAAATGATCATATGGGGCTAGCCGATGTCATAAAATATGAAATCGACAGATTGCAAAATAATCAAAATATTAAAGTTAAAAATGTATGTTTGATCTTTGCTACATCTTTAATGTTAGAAAAAAATGATTTAGTTAAGAGTTTTAAAATATTCAATAAATCTAAAAGAAAATTTTGTATGGCGGTTACTAAAAACAATAACTCTATTTATAAATCTTTTAATATTAATAAGAGTAATTTAAAAATGCTCTTTAATAAAAACCATAAGAAGAGATCACAAGATCTTATTTCAACTTATAGAGAAGCAGGTCAATTTTGTTGGGGCAAAGTTGAGTCTTGGCAAAAAAAAGAAGTTATATTTTCTAGCAATACCCTACCCTATATACTACCTCATTTTAAGTCCATAGATATAGATGAAATTGAAGATTTAAAAATGGCAAAAATAATTTTTAAAAATAAGAATTTTTTTAAATAAATTTATCTCTAATTTTTAATTATCTTTTTATTATTCATAATATTTTTTAATATTTTTTTGTTGCATGAAATTAAGTAAGGGCCATTACTTTGAATAAGATTTTCAGCTTTTTTAATTTTTTTTCTCTTATCATATAAATCTAAAAAGATCATATCTGGATGATTTTTTTTAAAGTATTTGTAATATTTATAATCTTCAAGATTTGAAATGGTTTTAGCTATTGAAAATTTATTTAAATGATTTTTTTTAATTTTTATTTTCAAATTTAAAGTTGATAATATTATAAGTTCTAGATAGTCGATATCAAAAGCATTTTTAATCATCCAATTTCTCCACCCACCCATCCTTGAAGCTATTTCAATTAAATATATTTTTTTATTTTTAATTCTAATCTCAATATGTGAAGCTCCATATTTAATATTAAAACTTTTAAGCACCTTTGTCGTAAATTTTTTAATTTTTTTTTCTAGATCTTTATTTATTAATGCAGGTAAATAATGATTATTTTCAACAAAATCATCACCGTTGCTAAAACTCATTTTTGTTATAGCAATAATTCTGTGGGAGTTGTTTGCAGAAATTGACTCTACACTATATTGATCCCCATCAATATAATCTTCAATTAAAAAATTGTTATCTGATGAATATTTCAAAGATATATTAATTTGATTTTTCAATTCAGTTAAATTATTTATTAATTTAACACCTCTTCCGGCTGAACTTATATTAGGTTTTATAATTTTAGGAAATTTATCTATTTCAATTAATTTTCTTTTTTTACTATATAATTTAAATGATGGAGTTAATATCCGGTATTTAGCGCAAATAATCTTCATTCTATATTTATTTGTAGTGTTCTTAGAAGTTTCAAATGAATTGCAATGTAATTTTAATTTTTCAGCAATATAACATGCAGTTATATTGCCTTGCTCGGTAGCTACAGTATGAATAGAAATTGGCTTTTCTTTTCGAGCAACTTTAAGAATTTTTTCTTTATTAGATATGCTAATGTTAAAAAATTTATCAGCAATTTTTGAACCCTTGCAGTTTTTATTCGAGTCAAAAACATAAGTTTCAAAATTCATTTTTTTTAGAGTTTTTATAAAATCAAATTGCAATGGACCTCCTCCAATAACAAAATATTTATTTTTCATAAATTATGATTTTGACAAATTTTATTAACAAGATTTTTTGTTCCATTTTTATTAATTAACTTTTTACCATTTTGAGATGAGTTAAATCTATTAACAAATAAATTAAAATATTTAATAGCCCTATCAATTTTAACAAAAACATTTCTACTATTTATTAATCCAGCATACTTAGAGAAACCTGTATACCTCCATGGAATTGAAACTATTTGATTGTATGTTGATCTAAGTTGAATAGTTGGCATTCCAATTAGGGCTAATTCAAACAAAATATGTCCTCCAGCAACTATAGCAAGATCAGACTTAGTTAAATGCATAATATATAATTCTTCCGATAAATTTTTAAATTGTTTGAAATTTTTGTATTTTTTTTCTAATTTATTTATAGCTTTAGAGTTTTTAGTTGAAATATAAAAAAAATTAAATTCAAATTGAGAATAATTAACTAATAGATGTTTTATTATGCTGATTGCATTATTATTAAGATTAGATCCACCAAACGAAAGAAAAATTCTTTTTAAATTTTGCTTTATTTTAATTTCTTTATTGAAAAATTTCTCTTTCACAGGAGCATATTTACTTCCAATTATATTTCTTTTTTGAGATATTTTTAGTTTATTGGCAGCAAAAGATGAAATTGACCAATCTATTATAGTATATTTTTTAAATATTTTCTTACCAAAATCATCTATTATATAAATTTTCAAACAAGACTTATCTAAATAATTAAGATCCCTGGCATTAATATTATATGTATCAACTATAATAATATCTTCTGAATTGATATTTAATTTATAGAGTTTATTGTGCCAATTTACATAATGCAAATTTTTTTGCTTAAAACTTTGCTTTACAGGCGAATTAAAAAAAATTTGTGAACTAATTTTTTTTTTTATAAACTGTAAATGAATTGGTAAACATCTATTTAAATTGCCAAAACCAAATTCACCACCAACATCTAATAAAAACTTTATCATTAATTAAATATCATGAGGGTTATTTTTTTTTCTTCTTTCGATATTTCTACTTAATTTTATATAAATTTTTTGATTGTTAATTTTAAAGAATGCAGGGTATCTTGAAGAATGGCAAGATCTAACAAAATCAAATAAATCATTTAAGCTAGCTATATTTTTTATTTCTGAATCTTTAGGTGTTCTTTTTTTTGCAAAATATTTAGTTTTATAATTTTGAATTTTAAATGCATGGTTTTGTATACTTTTTTTAGATAATATATCTAAAACTTCTCGAAGAAATTTGATTATATTTTTATCAAATATATATTGCAATGACTGAATTGTAGAAAATCGATTTATCCTAAATTTTTTTTGCAAGATAATATCACCCTCATCAATTTTGTTAGTAATCAAATGCGCAGTTATTCCATGATACTTTTCCTTGTTTTTTATCACATCAGGAAGTGGATGATAGCCTTTATAGTATGGTAATAGTGCCGGATGTATATTTATTGCTATTTTTATCTTGTCTAATATTTTTGAACTAATTAAATTTCTCCAGCTTAAAGAAATAAGATAGTCAGATTTAATTTTTTTGAATTTTTTTTCTAACTCATAAGTCTTTAAAAAAATTACTTTTTTTCCAAGAAGTAATTTGTATTTATTTTTTAATTCTGTATCTAAAAAAAGTTTTGAGTCACTTACTATAACTAAATGATTTTCTAATTTAATTTTTTTAAATAAATTTAGGAAATTATTTCCAACTAAAAAAATATATTTATAATTTTGCATTTATTTTATAAATCCTTATTTTTTCATCTATAATTTTATTTAAATTATATTTTGGAAACCATTTAAGTAGTTTTGAGGTTTTATGAGATTTCATATTTGTGTAAAATGGCTGAAAATCCACTGGAAAATTTTCATCGATTATAATTTTTGCATCATTATTAATTTTATTTTTAATAATTTTAGCAAGTTTTAGAATAGTTACAAATTCATTATTAGATAAATTTAATATCCTAAAAAAATTATGATATTTTTGATTTGAATTGAGGGATGCAATATTTGCATCTATAGCATCATCTAAATGTAGAAAAGTAATCTTTTGTTTAGGGTTTGCCCTTACTTTAATAGTTTTATTTTGTATACAACTCATTATCATTTTATCAATAACAGAAAAACTTTCACCATTAACTATTCTTGGGTATCTAAAAATATCAATATTTATTTTTTTGTCGTAAGCAAGATTAATTAAAAATTTCTCACACAATAATTTTGAAAGACCATAAAAATTTTTGGGGAGTGGTTCTGAATTATTAAGATTAGGTCTTGTTTTACTATAATCACCAAAAACTTGTTCAGTAGAGTCAAAGAAGATTTTTTTGATGTTAGTTAAATCTATTTTTGAAAAAAAATGAATCATTTTTTCAGTATTTATTTTAATAAATTTTTTTGAATTTGTAATATCTATACTTTCAGGACCTCCTAAAATACCAGCTCTATAAAAAATATGTGTGACATTTTTTAATACTTCATCATTTTTATTTATGCTTGAAATATCTTTTTGTTCAAAAAGTTGTATTTTATTATTATCATTTTTTAATCTATCAATGCCATTAATTTTAATATCTTTTGATAATCTGTTAATTAAATTTGTTCCTAAAAAACCTGAACTTCCTATAACAAGAATCTTCATATTAAATTTTAAATTTTGTTAAATTTTCACTAACATTACTGATTTTTTTTAGGTCATATATCTTTGACAATTTCTTCATTGAATAAGAATTTGTTTTTTTATGTAAACTATTTTTTTCAGTTATTATTTTACAATTTTTTAAATTAAAAGTATTAATGATTGAATTAATTAAGTCATTTATAGAAAAAAATTTTACACTGCATAAATTATATATACCTTCATTTTTATACATTGTTGTACTTATGATTTTACTAATATCTTTTGTGTGAATTAAATTTAAATTTAATTTTTTTTCATTTTTTATTTTTACTTTTTTACTATTAATCAATTGATAAATAAGCTTATAAACTAATCTATTTTTATTAATATACTCATCATAAGCATAACCAATACGAAAACTTAAAAACTTGATTTGATGAAAATTGCAAAATATTCTTATTATATTTTCTTGAGCATATTTAGTAAGTGCATAATTGGTGTCAGGTGTCAGAAAATCACTTTCTTTTAATTGTTGTAAATTTTGAGAGCCATAAATAGACGTTGTGGATGAATGGATAATTTTTTTTATAGAAATATTTATTTCATTAAGAATATTTATTACACTGTAAATATTATTAATTGAGCATTTATTCCATGTTGAATTTTTTTCTTTCATAGGCACATATGATGAAAAAAAAAATATTAAGTCTATTTGTTTGAATTTAATTTTTCGTAAATTTTTAAATGTTTTTTCGTTTTCAAAATCAATAAATATATTTTTACAATTCTTTTTTTTAGTTCTTGAACAATTAATAATTTTATATTTTTTAGCAAGTTTATCAATTAAAGATCTAGAAACATAACTTGATCCGCCAAAAAATACAATATTCATACTTTACTATATTCGATAAATATTATTTTAAAATATAAAATTTAAAAATATATATTTGTTTTTTTTAAAGATATTCTTATTTATTAGATATTATTTTTTTAAAAATAGCTATTATATATTTAAGTTTAAATTTATAAAATTTGGTAGCGGAGGAGGGATTTGAACCCCCGACATCACGAATATGAGCCGTGCGCTCTGACCAACTGAGCTACTCCGCCTTTTTTTTAGCCACAATAAAAGTTTTACAATAAAATTCAATCCTTTAAATTAAATATAGAGGATCTTGTTTTATTTTTTTTTCTAGCCATTGACAGTAATCATTTACTTTTACTAATCTTGTTGCTGAATAACCATATTTTTTTATTTTTATAAGATTATCTTTTATCAAATCTCTACCCATTTTTTCAAAATTTTGTTTAACTGGAAATTTAGCTTCAAATTTTGGATAAGATCTATTCACTCTAAAATATTCATCCTTATTCAGATACCTTACGTATTGTGAAATATATTTTTTTGAATTTAATGGATCATAAAATTTTTTTTTATATCTATAAGGAACTCCTACCTTCTCTTCTATATAATGTATAAAAGTTGATCTAAAGATTGTATCATCATGAGCCCCCCCTAATAAAATAATATAAGCTGGATTAGATTTGCTTTTTTCATAAATTATATCAAATATTGAGTCATTTCCAAAACATGTTAAATAAGATTTAGAATTCTTAACATTTTCAATAAAATTTATTTGTGAATTATCCATTATCGAAACAGAGAAATTTGGATTTGATGTTCTATAAAATAATTTTGAATTTATAGAATAGCTTGAATAATTACCCACTTCCCTACAATTATCTTCATTGATATTAAATGTTTTAGAGTTTGACCAACTGTATGAAAATGCTGGTAATATTAAAACACCTTTACTCAAGATATTACTAAAAACAGTATTTAGAGTTTCTAAACCATTTTCTATAATTCCCAAACCCCTTAAACCAATATGTAACCAAATTATTGCATTATTCTCAATTTGGAAATCATCTCGTAAATGATTGATTAAAGAGTTTTTTGTTGTTCTAAACACTTATATTTTCTACATTTATTTCAATTAATGAATAATTTTTTAAGTAAAAAAATTTTACATAGTTACATTCTTTAGCAATTGATTTTTCTAATTTTGTTACTGAAAAACCTAGTTTTTTATTTTTAATGTAAGACTCAAAAATTTTTAATTCAGCCAAATCATTAACTGAATAACAATAATGAGCCACACCTAATTTAGAATGTTTTACTCTCCCCTCTTTTAAAATATATTCAATATAAATTTTTTGACCTTGGTCCTTTATGAATAACACTGATGTTTCTTGTATGGGATCCATAATAAATTTTGACATAAAAGTTTTCTCAAGTTGTTTTTTAGAAATATTATCTACAATAATTCCTACGTGATGAAATTTTAATTTGTCAATCATTCGATTAAATATAATAGTATTTTCTTATAATTTTAAAGATTTATTATGTTAAACTAAAATAATTTATTAAATCATGATATCTATTAACGGAGTTTTCATTATCAAAGTATGAATGGACATAAATATTATTGCCTAGAATCTCTATATTATTTCTAATAAAAACAGCAGATTTGTCAGTATTTTTATGAAACTCAGGACCTTCGTCTTTAATTTTAATAGAGTATAAACTAGATAAAATATCTTTATTAAGATCTTCCTCTAACTTTTGAATAAAATCATCTTTAATAACACTTTCACGGACTTGGAATCTAAAATCAATTATTGATACTCCTGAATAAGGAATCAGTGTGTAATTTACTTTGAAATTATTATTATTTAAAAAATCCAATAACAAAGGTCCAGATTTTTCCAATGTGCAAAATTTTCTTTTTAAAGTGTCAAATTCCTTAAGTTGATATTTTGGAACATTATGAATTACATTTACATCTGAATTTATAATTTCATAGTTATAATTAATATAATTTGCAAATACTACAAACGCATTAACAGTACATGAACCATAAGAAATGATTTCATTTTCGTTTATTTTTTGCTTATGGTTAAAGCCATAAACTATTGTCTTATCAGCACTAGGGCTTGTGGCTGAAATAAATACATTTCTAGTATTGTTTTTCAAAAATTTTTTACAATTTTTAGCATCTGTATTTTTTCCAGAACATTCTAAAAAAAATCTAGGTAAACCTATCCAATTTATATTTTCTGATGAACTATTAGTAATTAATATTTGATGTTTTATCTCATCGGTAGTAATTTTTAAAATATTATTATTTAAATCAAAATTGTATATTGGCTCGAATAATTTTTTATCATTGATAATAATATCAATAATTTTTTCTTCATTTAAAAAATCATCATTTATGTATGAAATTTCATAGTTGCATAAATGATAGTTTTTTAACCAATAGATCAATAAATGCTGGCCAAACCTTCCAAATCCATTAATTCCTACTTTTATTTTATTACTAACCACCAAACATCTCTCTAACTTTTCTTCTCATAATTTTTTTTGATTGAGTTTTAGGTAACTCATTAACAAAGTGATAATCCTTAGGCTGTTTATAGTTTGATAAATATTTTTTGCAAATTTTATTTATAGTTTGTAAATCGTTATTCTCAATATTTTTTAAAACAATTACTGCTATAATCTCTTCACCAACGATTTTATTCTTCTTACCTACAACACAACATTCCAAAACATTATCATGCTTATAAATAACTTCCTCAATTTCCATTGGTACAATATTTATACCGCCTTTAATAATCAAATCTTTTGAACGATCTACGTACCAATATTTATTATACTCAAATTTACCTATATCTCCTGTTTTAAACCATCCATTTTCTATCGATTTATTATATAATTTTTCATTTTTATAATAGTTAGAAAAAACATTTTTACCCTTTAACATAATCTCTCCACCTAAACCAATTTTACACTCATTTACATCAAGTGGGATGCCTATACTTCCGGGAGTCCAATTGATTTCTCTTGGATCATCTATGTGTGAGGGTCCAGTTTCAGATAAGCCATATAAATTAGCGACTTTAACATTATACTTTTCAATAAATTCTACCTGAGAAGTAAGAGGTAAATTTGATGATCCACATCCAATAAATTTTAGGTGACTCATTGAGGCATTAGAGGTGTTAATATTTAATTTATTTAGCATAAACAAAACTGTAGGCACTATTTGAGAATATGTGATGTTATATTTTGATACTATGTCAAAAAAATTAGATCTGATATTTTCAAAACCTCTAGTAATATATAATTCAAAACCTCCAAGAATTGCTGGAAGGATATTATAATTTATTGACGCTGTATGACCAAAAGGAAGTAATACTAAATGTTTATCATTCCTATCAAATTTAAAGTTATTATTAATTGATTGAATTAAAGATATCATATTTTCATTAGTATACATAACTCCTTTTGGGTTAGATGTAGTTCCAGATGAATAATATATTGAGCAAATATTTGTCAAATCTTCTAATGGTTTTTTTTTATTATAAAATATTTTTTTATCATTTGATGAATTAAAAAAATTTAATTTATAATTTTCAAATAAAGTAACTCGATCCGTAATAATTATATCAGGCTTTATATAATCTATAACTTTAAGAACCTCCTGATCAATCATAAAAAAAGGTACGGGAATAAACACACAATTATTTTTTATTGCGCATAGCATATATTCAATAAACTCAATTGAATTCGGCAATAAAATTAACACTTTTGAATTTTGTACAAAATAGTTATTTTTAGATGCTTCAATTACAAAATTATAAATTTCGTTTGTGTTTTTTTTTATATTTGTATCAATCTCATAATAAAAAATATCATCTGAGATATTTTCTTTAAAGTAATCAAAGATTGTTAGTGTTTTCACTTTTATTAATTAATTCAATTATTTCAGCAACATTTCCAAATTTATTAATATTTTTGTCACTGACTTCAATTTTGAAAACTTCCTCTATTTCTGATACGATATTTAAATAAGCCAAAGAGTCCCATTCAGGGTGCATTTCTTGTTTTGATTCTTCATTAATATCTTTAACTTTTAAAATATTAGAGATTATTTCTATGATTTTATTTTTATTTTTTGAACACATCTAGCTTAGTATATATAATAATTAGCAATTAACACAATTATAAATTCTATGGAAAATATTCTTTTTGATTTTGATGGGGTAATTATAAATTCAGTTAATGTCAGAACAGAAGGTTTAAAACAAACATTTCAAAACTACTCAAAGGAAAAAATAGAAAAACTTGAAATTTTTCACTTACAAAACAGAGGATTAACTAAACGTGAAAAAATTAAGTTTTTTTATAATTCAATTTTAAATAAAAAAATCACATCTAAAAAAATTGATTATTACTCTAATGAAATTACAAAAAATATTGGTAATAAATTAGAAAATAAAAAACTTTTAATCAATGATACCTTTAAATATATCAATAAAAATTATAAAAAAATAAATATGCATATAGTTTCTGCTTGTGAACACAAAGAATTAATTAATTTAACTAGAAAATTAAATATAGAAAAATATTTTTGTTCAATAAACGGCTCACCCCAAAAAAAAAACCTTTTAATAAAAGAAGTGCTAATTACCCACAAATATAAAAATAAAAATACAATATATATTGGAGATGCTATAAATGACTACTTTGCAGCTAAAAAAAATAATATAGAGTTCTACGGATTTAATAATATTGACTTAAAAAACAAATATGGAAAATACATTGATAGTTTTGATAAGTTTAATATTTAAAATCAAAGTCTATCAATCCATCCATCACTATAATCAAAGCTCTTATCATCAATTATTATGTCGTATGTAGGCTTTCCCATGATTAATTTATGATATTTTATTTTCCATTTAATTAATTGACTTTTAATGAATTTAAAACCAATATTATAAGCCTTTTCAGGATTTTCATTTGAGTAGCCCATATACCTGGATGTAAATAGAATTATATAATGCCCTTTATAATAAAGAGAATTAATTTTATTAATTGCTTTAATGTTAGGTTTTGCTGCTTCATAGTTGCCCCAGGTATTATTACAAATGACACCATCAATATCAAAACATATTTTAAGTTGATTTTTCAAAAATTAAATGACTCTCCACAACCACAAGTATTTTTTTGATTTGGATTATTGAATACAAATCTTGAGGATAGTTTGTCAATCATATAATCCATCTCACTTCCAATTAGAAACATTGTCGCCTTTGGATCAATAAAAAGATTTACACCTTTTACTTTAATTAAATCATAACTTTTAACTTCTGATTTATTTACAAAATCCATTTTGTAGGAATAACCGCTACAACCAGATTGATCTAAACTAACCAAGACTCCATCTATTTGATTAGGAGAATTTTTTATAATAATTTTTAGTTGCTCAGAAGCCCTTTTAGTAACAGACAAAATATTTTTCATAATAGTGACTATTATAAATAAATTAAAAAATATCTAAAGCAAGTTTTGCATCTTCAGACATTAAATC
>CESO01014275.1_pt1 | contig 23059 bp, 15 predicted proteins | sample 356341 | NCBI WGS metagenome assembly CESO01 (sample SAMEA2621812, study PRJEB7988) | marine metagenome | biome: marine biome (ENVO:00000447); feature: deep chlorophyll maximum layer (ENVO:xxxxxxxx); material: "saline water (ENVO:00002010), including plankton (ENVO:xxxxxxxx)" | depth 35 m | reverse complement strand
TTCTTTTTCCCGATAAATCTGCGCTACTCGCCCGCGTAAACGGGATCTGGGGCCGTGCGCACTCGCCCCACTTCTCCGCAATAAAAACCACACACAGGTAGCTCGAGCTCCCGCTCGACCAGCGAACCTCCGTGCGACCCCGCGGCCAAGTTGGAACTCGGCTGTCCCGGAAGGCATGCCCTACCAACGAGGATGAAGTGCGCACGGCCAAAACTCCCCTTCAAGCTGTCGAGTAACGCAGGGGACGAGCGATCAGCGGGGCGGACTGTCTGAGGAGCGAAGCGACGAGTTTCCGCCACGCCGCTTGGCACCGAGTAACGCAGAGAAGCCGAAGGCCAGCTTGGCGGGGCCCAAGCTGGTCGCGACCTTTCTTTTGGTTACGGCTCGATGGCCAAGCAAAGAAAAGTGACTCGCCAGGAAGGCGAAAGGAATCTCAATGAATGCGAGGAAAGGAGCTTTCAGTTAATGCGATGACAAACGGGCAGCAGGTACTCCCTAACCACTCACCGCCAACAAATGACTCATCGCGGTTTTCAGTTTCATCGGTTTGACCGGTTTGTGCATCAGCACATGGCCCAGCTCACGCACCTGCAGCTTCAGCGCGTTGCTGTAGTTGGCGGTGATCAGCAGCACCGGCAGTGGCGTGCCGCGGCGGGCGTTGATGCGGCTGACCACATCGACGCCGTTGACGTCATTGTCCAGATGGTAATCGGCAATCAGCAGATCAGCCGGCGCGTGGAAGTTGTCCACCTGGGCGGCGAGATCTTCTTCTGACAGCGCGGTGATCACCTCACAGCCCCAGCCTTCCAGCAGGGTACGCATGCCGGCACAAATGGCGGCGTCGTTATCCAACACCCAGACGGTCGAACCGGGCAGGTGTTCGCCGATACGCGCCGAGACCGGTTCGCCAGCCTGGGTGGTCGGTTGCAGGCGACCAAAGGGCACCTCCACCGCAAACACCGAGCCGCGCCCTTCTACCGAACGCACGCTGATACGGTGGCCGAGCATGCGGGCAATCTTGTCGACAATGGCCAGGCCCAGGCCGAGACCGCGGTCACGGGTATTGGCGCTGGGGTTGACCCGTTTGAACTCCTGAAAAATCTCCTGCAGTTTGTCTTGTGGAATCCCCAGCCCGGTGTCCCACACTTCGATGCGCAGTCCGTGCGCCTGCCGCCGGCAGCCCAGCAGAATGCGGCCGCGCGGTGTGTAGCGAATGGCATTGGTGAGAAAGTTGCGCAGAATGCGCACCAGCAACTGGGCGTCGCTGCGCACCACTGCCCGGCAGCCAACAAAGTGCAGAGCCAGCCCTTCGCTGCCGGCGATCTGGCGGCATTCGTTGGCCAGGTTGTCGAGCAGATCAGCCAGCACAAAGGCGCTGATGTCCGGTTTGATCACACCGGCATCGAGCTTGGAAATATCCACCAGAGTGCCCAGCAGGTTCTCCACGTCCTCCAGCGAATGACTGACCTGACGCACCAGTGACGCACCGGACTCCGGCAAGCTGTCGTGCTGTTCCAGCAGCGCCCCGGTAAACAGCCGGGCGGCATTGAGCGGCTGCAGCAGGTCGTGGCTGACCGCGGCAAGAAACTTGGTCTTGGACAGGTTGGCCTGTTCCGCCTCGCGTTTGGCTTCGCGCAGCCGGGCTTCGGCCTCGGTACGCTCGCGAATTTCTTCGCGCATCTGGCCATTGACCTCGGTCAGCTCCTGGGTGCGCTCGCGCACGCGCTGCTCCAGGTGCTGATAGGCCTGATGCAGGGCTTCAGAGGTGCGCCGCCGCTCGGTGATATCGCGGATCAGCACAAAGATGCCGACCACTTCGCCGTCGCCATCACGGTTGGGCACATAGGAGCGCAGCAGGTAGCGCTGCTGTCCATCCAGGCTGGGCTCGGCAAACTCGAAACTCAGACTCTCGCCCCGGAAGGCGCGCTGAATGTAGGGCTGCAGCCGCTCGAACAACTGGCTGCCATGAACGCGGTGCAGGGTCTGGCCAAGAATCTCACCGCGCGCCCAGCCGTACCAGTCTTCGTACACCTTGTTGGTGAACTGGTAGGTCAGATCTGCGCCAACATAGGCAATCAGCGCCGGCACATGGTCGGTGATCAGGCGCACCCAGCGCTCGCTTTCCTGCAGGGCGCGGGCGTAGAGATCGCGCTCGGTGATATCGGTAAAGGTGTTGACGAAGCCGCCGGTCGGCATGGGGTGGCTGCGCACCTCCAGCACCCGCCCGCTGGACAGGCGCTGCTCACAGGTGAGCAAGGGCGCGCCCTGATGGTTAAGGCTGTAGGGTGTGAACAGCTCCAGCTCGCTGTCTTCGATCACCTCGGCAAAGGGCCGGTGGGCTTCAATCGGCGCCAGCCCGGACAACTCCAGGAAGCGCCCGTTCCAGACCTCCAGCGCGCCGTCATCGTTGACCACCGCAACGCCCTGGGACAGGCTGTCCACGGTGCGCTGCAGCAGCCGGGTTTTCTGCTCCAGGGCCTTCTCCCGCCGCGCCTTCTCGGACTGTTTGAGGTCGGTAATATCGGTGTACATGATCACCAGCCCGCCCTCACGCGTGGGCCGCTCGCTGACCTGCATCCAGCGCTGATCGCGCAGCTGGTGCAGCAGTTGGCCGTCGGCAGCGGCGTCGGTCTCGACCACCAGGCCGGTGGTCAGCGCCAGGCGCTTGACCTCATTGAGTGAAGTGCCCTCGGTCACGCACACGCCGGTGCCCTGCCAGAAGGCGGCAAAGCGGCTGTTGAACAGGACGATGCGGCGCTGCTCGTCAAACAGCACAAAGGCGTCGGATACGCTTTCAATGGCGTCGATCAGATAATGGTGGGCCTTTTCCGCCCGGGCACGCGCATCGCTGAGCAGGCGGTTGCTGGCCTGCAGCTCGGCCATGGTGTCGTTCAGCGCCTGGGTACGCTCTCGCACCTGCTCGGCCAGCTCGACCGAATGCTGAAACGCCGCGTAGCTTTCGGTGCGCTGGCTGGAACTGGACTCGACCCGCTCGATCAGCGCGGCGTTGATGCGCTGCAACTTGCTGTTGGCCGCCCGCAGCGCCTCCACCTCGGCCTGCAGCGCCTGGGCGTCCGCCGCGCCGCTGTCGGCGCTGCGCAGATCAACGAGGGAAGGCAAAGGCCACCCCGGTGAAGGTCTGGTTGATATGCATGCCGTTGAACTGCTCACCGTAGGTGTTAAAGCCGATCACCCGGTTGGCCGCCAGAAAGTCGGACATGCGTTGATCCTCCCCGCGCAGCTCGGCCTCCATGCGGCGCAAAAAGCAGTCGCAGCCCAGAATCAGAACCGGTTCGCCCAAACGCTGGCGCAGCTGTTCAAACTGCAAACGCAAGTTGGGCAGCAGCTCGCCGGGCGTCATGGCGGTAAGCACGATGCCGGTGTCCACCGCGCAGTAGAAAGTCAGGCTGCGATCGGCGTTGACCCGCTGGATAGAGCGCACATAGAACTGATCACGGATACGCACCGCCAGCGCGTTGAGGGCAAAGTGCTCGGCCCGCAGCGCGTCCAGCGGCACCCCCACCAGCCTGGCGTATTCCTCTGCTGCCGGTTCGGCGTTCAGTTCCAGCACCGTGCGGCTGGCACTGTCGGCGGCGGTAACTACCAGCTTGCTGTCTGTGGGCTTGAGGTGATGGGTGGTAAACACCTCAAAATCCAGCCAGGTGTTGATCATCACCACCACCGCAGCCCCGGTCAGAAAACGCCCCTGGTAGTACACATGGGTGTGGCTGAGGTGGTTGTCGTCGCCGGCGGAGCCGCCAAAATGCGGAATGCTGCCAAGTGCCGCGCTCAGGGTATTGAGCACCAGCTCCTCGCGGCTGGAGAGACCATCGAGCATCGTCAGCGCGAAGGTATGCTCCTTGATGGGCGCCAAATTGACCTGCCGACAATAGCCCAGCATGCGCTCTACCGCCTGCTGCGCCTCGACCAGACTGAAGCTGTCCAGCGCCTGGATCAGCGTGCAGTCAACGGCAAAGGTGCGCAGGTCCAGACCAAGCGCACTGATGCAGCCGCGTCCATACCCCTGGGCGCTGATCTCTCCGGCAGTGGTACAGCCCAGCAGCATCACGCCGCCAAAGTGCTGCTCCAGCGCGGTTGCCAGGCGCTCCAGCGGATACTCGGCGGAACAGAAAAGCAGCACGCAGCCCAGGTGCGGATGCAGCAATTGACGGGCCAAATCCTGCGCCGCCGCATCCGGGTCCAGGGCCTCGGTCATGGCGGTACGAAAGCAGTCGTCGAGCAACTGGAAGCTGGGCTGGGCAATATCGGGAATAGGGTTCATGCCCTCGATTCTAGTGAGCCGGCAAGGCCCGGCCCTATGCTACTTCAGTACTGGATGGGTAGGTCTTGGGGACAACGCGGCGCGCTGCTGGTGCCCGACGGAGAAGCCTTCGGCGTTCTCCATCCTACATGGTTGAGGTGCGGGGCTGGTGGCGGCCGTAGGGTGGAGAATCGCGTAGCGTTCTCCACCATGAGCGCCCCGCCGCAGCCCCGCGGCCAAGCTGGAACTCCGCCGTCCCAGAAACAAAAACCCCCGCCTGCTCACACAGGCGGGGGCCGGTATTGCCGCAGGCTCTTACCAGCTCAGCGCAACACCCAGCGCCACCGAATCAGTCTCTTCGATGGTCAGGTTGTTGGTGCGATCTTCGATCTCGAACTGGTTGTATTCGGCCACCAGCGTCAGGTGCTCGTTGATGCTGTGGAACAGGCCGATGGCGCGGGTTTCGTAATCAGCTGCGACGCCCAGGCCGTTGCCGTCGTCTTCGGTCTTGCCGTAGGACAGTGCCAGGCGGGTCTTGCCGCCGAAGGTGTAGGAGCCCTGCATCAGATAGCCGGTGCTGTCGATCTCACGCAGTACCGCTTCACCGGCGTTGTTGGTGAAGAAGGGGTTGATGCCTTCGGCGTCAAAACCAGAGGCAATCAGCGACAGCGCCCCCATCTTTGCCTGCACACCGTAACCGACGCCCTCGGAGGTGACGTCGTCCACGGCATCATCGGTGTTCTTGGAAGTCTGGTAACCGGCATTCACCCAGCTGTAGATCTCGGCACCAGCCAGATCAAACTGATAGGTCACTTCGGTCTCAAAGCGCGGGGCATCCTGATAGTTCTTGCCGGCGACGGTGTCGTCACTGGTATCGACCGGGTCCACGATACCGGCGGCGATGCGCAGGCCACCCATGACCGGTGAACGGTAGGTGATCTGGGCGGTCGGGAACGGGTATGGGTAGCCGCTGCCGATGTTGCCGAAGGACACGCCGCCACCGTCTACCAGGCCGAGGGTGTCGCTCACCTGACCGTAACCGGCGAGCATCTCGTCGAGCAGGATATTGGAGCGGGCAAACAGGCCAAAGTCCTTACCGACCAGCACTTCACCCCAGTCGCCGCCGATGGTGCCGTAGAACTGACGCACGTCGATGGCGGTCGCGGTGCCGTTGGTTTCGCTGTCGTTGATGGTGACCCAGAACGAGGAGCGCGCGCCGAGCGTCAGGTCGCCCATGTCCTTGCCCATGTTGAAGCCAATGTAGTTGGGCAGGAAGCCCATCTTGACGCGGGCCTGGTCACGATCCAGATCGTCGTTGATGTTGTCGGTGTCGGTCTGCACGTAGAAGGCATTGACGTAGCCGTCAGCAGAAAAGGTGGTGCCGTCTTCGTCGTACAGGGTGATAGCAGCCGAGGCCGGCGCGCTCAACAGCGCCAGGGCAATGGGGGTCAGCAGGGTGCAGGCAATCTTGTTCTTGTACATGGTGCTCTCCGATGTAATCAGTGACTGAAGCGTCACGCCGATTATCAGAAAGCCCCCTGCATCCCCCTATTGGTCCTCGGTGGCGAAGCTCCGCCTATTTGGTCGGTGCGACCAATTGTCCGGCCTACGCTACTTTTGCAGGTCGCACTTTCTCCTCCTCTAGTGCTGCACAGCGCAGACGGGGTCAGGCTCTGGAGCGAAACCAACAGCCCACATCATGGCGCTTGTCGCACGGGTGGTACCTCTTAGTGGATATTCAAACTGATCGGGCACCGGGCCACTATCGACCCAGGAAGTTCGGCGGGCTCAGGCAGACCTTGGACACCATGTGCAACGCAGGCATGCTGAGTCGGTCAGGGCTTTCTACCAGAACGGCATAGCAACCCGCCGCGAAGTGAGGTCCTGATGTTGATGTTTGATTGGCAGCGCCGTGCGCTGCTCCTGATTCTCTTGTGGGCACTGGGCAGCGTCAGCGTCTTGGTTCACGCAAGCGAGCGCCCTTGGCAACGAGTGCAGGAGATGCTGCCCGAAGCCACCAGCTGGAGCGCCCCCGAAGGCGATTACGCGGTGCGCAAGGTACTGGCTGATGACCAGTTACTGGCCTACCAGTTTGAAACCATAAACGTGGTCGACATTCCAGCCTACTCAGGCAAGCCGGTCAATCTGCAAGTGTTGCTTTCTCCGGAGGGCAGCATCATTGACGCTTTCGTTTTGGAACACCACGAGCCGATTCTGCTGGTGGGTATCCCCGAGCAGAAGTTGCATGATTTCAGCGCCAAATATCAAGGCATCAAGGCCAATCAACGCGTGGTGGTTGGCAAGTCGCAGGACGAAAGCGTGGTCACCGTAGACGCCGTCACCGGCGCCACTGTCACGGTGATGGTGGTCAACGAGATCATCATGAATGCCAGCCGGGCAGTGGCTGTGTCGTTGGGCTTGATCGCCGATACCAGTGACCGCCCGTTCGCCGCCTCTAGCATTCGCCAGGATGTCTACTCCCCCGCCAGCTGGACCACACTGCTGGGCAACGGTGCGCTGCGGCGCCTGCACCTGACGTGGGGACAGGTAGACGATGCCTTTGTCGGCACCGACGCCGAAGGTATCGACAGCCCGGCTGCCGATCAGCGTGACAATACCTTTATTGATCTTTATGTATCCCAACTCGATGTCCCGACTGTCGGCCGCAACCTGCTGGGTGAACAGGAATTCTCTTACCTGCAGCAAGAGCTGGAACCAGGCGAATTTGCCATCGGCATATTTGGCACCGGAGACTACTCCTACAAGGGCTCGGGCTACGTGCGTGGCGGTATCTTCGACCGTTTGCAGTTGCGCCAGTTTGGCAACACCATCAGCTTCCGAGACCTGGACCACATCCGACTAACCGACCTGTTTGTCGATGACGCCCCGGCGCTGGACGAGATGTCGGTATTCATCGTGCGGTCTCACCACGATTTCGACCCCGGCTCGCCCTGGTCAGCCGAGCTACTGGTGCGTCGCCAGACCGGCCCGGTAGACGGCGTTTTTACCAGCTTCGAATTGGGTTACCAAATTCCCGAGGAGTATATCGCGCGGCCGCAACCCAGCGCCGAGCAACTGGCTGCAGTGGAAGCAGCCAACCGGCCTATGTGGGTCAACATCTGGTATCAGAAAGCTTTCCAAATTGGCGTCCTGCTGGCTGCCTTGGTGCTGCTGCTGGTCATACTCTTTCTGCAGGACAACTTCACTCGCAAGCCTCGCTTTTTGCATTGGCTACGGCGCGGTTATCTCGTCTTCACCGTGATGTTCATTGGTTGGTACGCACTGGGTCAACTGTCTGTCGTCAACGTACTGACCTTTGTGCACGCCCTGATGCAAGACTTCCGCTGGGAGCTGTTCCTGATTGACCCGGTCATTTTCATTATCTGGACCTTTACGGCTGCCAGCATTCTGCTCTGGGGGCGCGGCGTTTTCTGCGGTTGGCTCTGCCCCTTTGGCGCCCTGCAGGAGCTGATTAACGAGGCCGCTCGCAAGCTCAAGATCCGCCAGTTCGAACTACCTTTTGCGGTACACGAACGCCTCTGGGCAGTGAAGTACATCATTCTGCTGGTGCTATTCGGGTTGTCACTCGAGTCGCTGGCAACCGCGGAAAAGTTTGCCGAAGTAGAGCCCTTCAAAACCGCCGTCACGCTGAAGTTCGATCGCCAATGGTGGTTCGTGCTGTATGCCGTCATCTTGCTGGTGATCAACATTTTTACCCGCAAGGTTTACTGCCGTTACATCTGCCCGCTGGGCGCCGCTCTGTCGATCCCCACCAAATTCAAGCTGTTTGATTGGCTCAAGCGTCGCAAGGAGTGTGGCAACCCCTGCCAGCTATGCGCCGTGGAGTGCGAAATCCAGGCCATTCACCCCGATGGCAAGATCAATCACAACGAGTGCCACTACTGCCTTGACTGCCAGATGACTTACCACAATGACACCAAGTGCCCGCCACTTATTGTCAAGAATAAGCGCCGCAAGCGCACTGCCCCGAGCAACCCCAACCAGATACCCGTGGTTGAAGTGCAAGCCAACACCTGAGTTGCATCCCAAGGAGATAGGTATGAGCAAAGAAACTGAAGACAAACCAGGCATGAACCGCCGCCGCTTTCTGGGCGCTTCCGCGCTGACCGGCGCAGGCGTAGCGATGCTTGGCACCGCCGGTATAGGCAGCGCAGTCATGAGCCGCGAGTCCTGGGCCGCCGCTGTTAGCGAAGCCCGCCAGAACGCCCATGTAGCACCCGGAGAGCTGGATGAGTACTACGGCTTCTGGAGTGGCGGACACCAGGGCGAGGTACGCGTGTTGGGCGTGCCTTCCATGCGTGAGCTGATGCGTATTCCGGTATTCAACGTCGACTCCGCTACAGGATGGGGGTTGACCAATGAAAGCCGCGCCATCATGGGGGAAAGTGCCAAATACCTGAACGGCGACTGCCACCACCCGCACCTTTCCATGGCCGATGGTCGCTATGACGGCAAGTACCTGTTCATCAATGACAAGGCCAACAGCCGCGTAGCGCGCATCCGTCTGGATATCATGAAGTGCGACAAGATGCTGACGGTGCCAAACGTTCAGGCCATTCACGGCTTGCGTGTGCAGAAGGTACCGCACACCAAGTATGTGTTCGCCAACGCCGAGTTCATCATTCCGCACCCCAACGACGGCTCCCAGTTCGACACTACCGCAGACTACAGCTACACCATGTTCAACGTCATCGACGCCGAGAACATGGAGATGGCCTTCCAGGTCATTGTCGAGGGTAATCTGGACAACTGTGACGCCGATTACACCGGCAAATACGCGGCAGCCACCTGCTACAACTCCGAGAAGGCCACCGACCTGGGTGGCATGATGCGAAATGAACGCGACTGGGTTGTCGTCTTCAACATCGAAGCCATTGAGCAAGCGGTCAAGGCAGGCAACTTCATCACTTTGGGTGATTCCGACGTACCGGTAGTTGATGGCCGCCGCAAAGACGGCAATAACAGCCCGTTCACCCGCTACGTTCCGGTGCCTAAAAACCCGCATGGACTCAATACCTCGCCGGACGGCAAATACTTCATCGCCAACGGCAAGCTTTCGCCCACGGTCAGCATCATTGCCATCGATCGCCTGGACGACCTGTTTGCCAACAAGTACGACGAAGAACGTGAGGTCATTGTTGGCGAACCCGAGCTGGGTCTTGGCCCGCTGCATACGACCTTTGATGGTCGCGGTTACGCCTACACCACCCTGTTTATCGACAGTCAGGTGGTCAAGTGGAACATCGAAGACGCTGTCCGCGCCTACAATGGCGACGATGTCAGCTACATCCGCCAAAAGCTCGACGTCCAATACCAGCCCGGCCACAACCATGCCTCACTGACAGAAACCCGCGACGCAGATGGCAAGTGGCTAGTGGTACTGTGCAAGTTCTCCAAGGACCGCTTCCTGCTGACCGGTCCATTGCATCCGGAGAATGACCAATTGATCGACATTTCCGGCGACGAGATGAAGCTGGTACACGATGGCCCCACCTATGCCGAGCCGCATGACTGTGTCCTCGCCCATCGCAGCCAGATCAAGACCCGCAAGATCTGGGAACGCAACGATCCCTTCTTCGCTCCCACTGCGGAGATGGCCAAGAAGGACGGGATCGTACTAGAAAGCGACAACAAGGTGATCCGCGACGGCAACAAGGTGCGGGTCTACATGACCTCAATGGCACCGGCCTACGGGATCAACGAGTTCACCGTCAAGCAGGGTGATGAAGTCACCGTAATCATTACCAACATCGACGAGATCGAAGACGTCAGCCACGGCTTCTGCATGACCAACCATGGCGTCAGCATGGAAATCAGCCCGCAGCAGACCTCATCGGTCACCTTTGTCGCCGACAAACCCGGTGTCCACTGGTACTACTGCAACTGGTTCTGTCACGCCCTGCACATGGAAATGGTCGGCCGTATGCTGGTTGAACCAGCCTGAAGGAACAGGCGCCGCTAGTCTCAGCTAGCGGCGCGGTTCTCCATCTGGAGTCTTGATGAAGCTTGTCTGTCTCATCCTCTTGGCTGGTCTTGCGGCACTGCCCGTCGGACTACATGCCGGCCCCATCGGCGGCAACGGTGCATCGCTTCCCCTGGTGGCTGAAGGCGAGCATGCCTGGTTGCTGCCTGCCGGTCACTATCATGGTAACTACCGCATCGACCAGCCACTTGAGCTGCGCTGTGCCGAGGGAGCCGTGCTGGATGGCGATGGTCAGGGCAGCGTGGTGACCATTGGCGCCGCAGAGGTAACGATCAACGGTTGCACCCTGCGCAACGGCGGACGCGATCTGACCGCCATGGACGCGGCCTTGTTTGTCGAGAAGCAGGCTGCCAACGTCCGTCTGCTGAATAACCAGATCACCACACCCGGGTTCGGCATATGGGTCGATGCCAGCAAAGATGTCGTCATTGATGGCAACGATCTGGTTGGCGATGACAGCATACGTTCGCAGGATCGCGGCAACTGCATACACCTTTACGCGGTCACCGGCGCTCTGGTGCGCAACAATAGCGCGCGCCTGTGCCGCGACGGCATCTATATCGACACCTCCAATTTCAATCGCCTGGAAAACAATCGCCTGGAGGATCTGCGCTATGGCGTGCACTACATGTTTTCCAACAACAATGAAGTCATCGGCAACCTCACCCGCCACACCCGCACCGGCTACGCGCTGATGCAAAGCCGCAAGCTGACAGTGGTCGGCAACCGCTCAGAAGACGATCAGAACTACGGCATCCTGATGAATTACATCACCTACTCCACCCTGACTGACAATCAGGTCAGTCGGGTACGCAGCGGCAGCACCGGCGACAGCATGATCCAGGGCGCCGAGGGCAAAGCGCTATTCATCTATAACTCGGTGTTCAACCGCATCACCGGGAACAGTTTCAGTCAAAGTCCGCTGGGGATCCACCTGACCGCAGGCTCCGAAGACAACGTGATCAGCGGCAACCGCTTCACCTCCAACCAGCAGCAGGTGAAGTACGTCGCCACCCGGACCCAGGAATGGTCCGAAGACGGCCGTGGCAACTACTGGAGCAACTATGTCGGCTGGGACCGCAACAGTGACGGACTGGGCGATGTGCCATACGAACCCAACGACAATGTCGATCGCCTAGTGTGGCTCTATCCGCAACTCAAGCTGCTGATGCACAGCCCTGCCATCGAGCTACTGCGCTGGGTCCAGCGACTGTTCCCAATCTTGCAGTCGCCCGGCGTGCGCGACAGCTATCCGCTGATGTCCAACCCCGAAGGAAACACGAATACATGACTATGGTTGAGCTGACACAGGTGTCCGTCACCTACGGCGCGCTCAAGGCCGTAAAAGACATGAACCTGCACCTGGCAGCTGGCGAGGTGCTCGGCCTGTTTGGTCACAACGGCGCCGGCAAGACCACCACTATGAAGCTGATCCTCGGCCTGCTGCGCGCCAGCAGCGGGCGCGTATGCGTGCTAGGCCAGTCACCGCAACAGGCCGACATTCGTGCCCAGCTGGGTTATCTGCCGGAAAACGTAGCGTTCTACCCCCAGTTAACGGGTCGCGAAACGTTGGACCATTTTGCCCGATTGAAGTCGGCCAATGCAGCTCAGGTCGCAGCACTGCTTGAGCAGGTTGGCCTGCGGCAAGCCGCGGACCGGCGAGTCAAGACGTACTCCAAGGGCATGCGTCAGCGCTTGGGCCTGGCACAGGCACTGCTCGGCACACCGCGCCTGCTACTGCTGGACGAACCCACCGTTGGCCTGGACCCGATTGCCACCCAGGATTTGTATCAGTTGATCCAGAATCTGCGAGCGCAAGGCACCGCCGTGATTCTTTGCTCTCATGTACTGGCTGGCGTCGAACACTTTATCGACCGCGCCGCCATCATGGCGGAGGGCCAGCTACGCGTAGTCGGCACCCTGCCCGAACTGCGCGCGCAGGTGGACCTGCCCAGCCAGATTCGCATCAGCGCTCACCATGCGGCACAGCAGTGGCAGCAACAGCTCCGTGAGGCCGGCTATACAAGCAAGTTGCTAAACCAGCACTCGCTGTTGATCGATGTGCATCACAGTGAGCGCCAGGACCTGTTCGGACTACTCGCCGCACGCGGTATGACAGCCGATATCGAAATTCGACAACCAGGCATGGAGGCACTCTACCGCCACTTCATGCAAAACACCGCCAGCAAGGGAGATGAGGCATGAACGCAATTTGCAGCATCGCCCGCAAGGAACTGCAAGATGGCCTGCGCAATCGCTGGATGCTGGCGATCAGCTTGCTGTTTGTAGTATTGGCCGTTGGCATTGCCTGGTTTGGCGCTGCGGCCTCTGGTCAGGTTGGCTTCAGCTCGATCGACGCCACGGTTGCCAGTCTGACCAGCCTGGCAACCTTTCTGATCCCACTGATTGCTTTGCTGCTAGCCTACGATGCCATCGTCGGTGAAGACGAAGGCGGCACCCTATTGCTGTTACTGACCTACCCCCTCAGCCGCGGACAGCTGCTGCTAGGCAAGTTTCTGGGCCAGGGTCTGATCCTTGCTCTGGCCACGATACTGGGCTTTGGCGCGGCGGCCGTCGCCATTGCCGCAATGGTATCGGACCTGAATCTGACCGTGCTCTTCGTCGCCTTCAGCCGGTTTATTGTGTCTTCGATACTACTGGGCTGGGCCTTTATGGCACTGGCCTACCTGCTCAGCGCACAGGCACGCGAAAAGTCCAGCGCCGCCGGAATGGCTCTGGGTGTTTGGTTCTGGTTTGTACTGGTATTTGACCTGCTCCTGCTGGCTCTGCTGGTGGCTAGCAAGGGCCAGTTCAGCCCGCAATTGCTGCCCTGGCTATTACTGCTCAATCCGACCGATATCTATCGCCAGATCAACCTCAACGGCCTGAACGCCGGCAACGAAATGACCGGTTTACTTGCCCTGGGACAGTCCCTGCCTGCCGACACGCTGGTGCTTTGGAGCGTTCTTGGGCTATGGGTCATTCTGTTGCTGGCTCTGGCCTACCATCGTTTTGCTCGCCGCCCCATATAAGGAATTTTATCATGCGAACGCTCAAGAACCTGTGGCTGATCGCTGCCGTTGCGTTTTTCCTGACTGGCTGTTCTGATGATCGTCAGCAGGCCGTCCCGCTGTCCCCGCAGGCATTCCACAGTGACGACGAATGCCATGTTTGCGGCATGGTGATCACCCGCTTCCCAGGGCCTAAGGGGCAAGTACTGGATGAACAAGCTGGCAACGTGAAAAAGTTCTGTTCGGTATCGGAGATGGTTAGTTGGCTAGTTCAACCGGAAAACCGTCACGCGCTGGATGGCGCCTGGGTTCACGACATGGCCCAAAGCCCATGGGACAAGCCCGACGATAGCCATCTGGTCAAGGCCACAGACGCCTTTTATGTGCCAGCCCCGGCGTTGCAGGGCGCTATGGGAATGAGCCTCGCCAGTTTCGCAAAGCGCAGCGCTGCGGAGAACTTTGCCAGTATCCAGCACAGCCAGGTACTCGACCTTAGCGGTCTGGAGCAGCACCTGGCCAACGTGGCGGCACCTTCACACATGCATCACTGACAGGAGGCTTTTATGGGCATCAGTGTCTGGCAATTGAGTATTTTGATGTTGATTGTGCTGTTGCTATTTGGCAGCGGCAAGCTGCGAAGCCTTGGCGGCGATTTGGGTGGTGCTATTCGCAGCTTCCGCCATGCGGTCAGCGAGGATGACAAGAAAGACGATTGAGCAGCAAAGCTGCGCAATCATACGGCGATGGCGGAGCACTAATCGTGTGTGGCGCTGACGAGGCGCCAGCATGGACTCTGCGGCAGGCGGCTGACAAAGGCGTTCCAGTGCGCGGCGGTCAATTGCAGCAGCGCCTGCTGCTCGGCGGCCAACTGATCGTCACGTTGCCAGACGCAATCTTCCCATAGCCCCTCAAAACGGTGCTGAGGATGCTGGCGCTGCTGCTCCAGCAACTGCGCCAGGTGAGCCGACTGCGCCTGCAGGTGCTCAGCACTCAGCGCGCCCAGGTCCTGCAGGCTGGTCTGCAGAAAAGCATCGACCGCGGACTCGATGCACCGGTGCGAGCGGTCCGGTGACTGCACCAGTAACAGCAAGCCCGCACGGCCCGCCCGCCGGTGCAGCCGGGCGACGACCCAGTAGCCGAGCTGTTGCCGCGTGCGCAGCTCAGCGAAGAACGGGTCCGCCAAATGGTGATGCAGCAGACGCCAGCAGGCCGCCTCCTGCAGGCTGTCGTCGGCAGCCGACAGATAAAGCAGCTGGGCGCGGTCCGTATGCTTGCAGCTGACCTCGCTGACCTGCAGCTGCCGGGGCGCCAGCGGCGGCATGGGGCATTGCCAGCCAAACGGCTGCATCAGCGCCGGACACAGGTTGACCAGCAGTTTGGCAATCTGCGAACGCTCGGCCTCCGGCCAGCGACTGGGTTTGAGCCAGACAATCTGCGCCTGCGCGCACAGATGTTGCCAGAGCAGCTGCGGGTCACGCGGCCGCCAGGCGCTGAGCGTACGCTCCTGTTCAAGGGTCTGCAGCAGTCGCCAGGCGGGCAAGGCATCCTGCTCCTGCTGCATCCAGCGCCAGCTGCGGCGTTCGATCAATGGCAGCTGGGCGGTGGCGGGCGGCGCCTGCAGCTGCTGCAGCAGCTCACGCACAAAACCGGGCAGCAAGGCTGGTGGGCCCATGACATCAAGCACCAGTTGGCCCGGTGCGAGGGACCAGCTCAGCTCAATGCCCACCTGCTTGCCCCACTGCTGCAACGCCTCGCTGCGTAGCGACCAGCAGGCCTGCAGCCAGCGCCGATCAGCTCGACTGGCTTCGCTCTCGGGCCAGCACCAGGCCAGTCGGGTCCGCAGCCCGCCGGCCTGCGGTGCAAAGCGGGTCAAACGCAGGCCCGGCAATCGGGTAGACCAGCGCAGCCCTTCGGCGGCCTCCGGCAACGGCCCCAGGCAGGGGCCTGTACGGCCCTGCAAGTTGGCCACAGCGGCCGGAGCAACCTGCAGTGCCAACGCCCGCCAGGGCGTATCGGTGTACGCGCAGCGCTCGGCCCCGAACAGGCGTGGCAAGCGCTGCAACACCAGGCGGTTGGCCGGTGTCAGCTGCCCGACAAGCTGCTGCCACTGCGTCTGGGTCAGGACATCCAACGCCACGCCCGGCAGGTCGAGTACCTGCTCGGCAGGCAGGGTCAGCAGACGTTCCGCGTAATGTCGGCAAGCAACGAGCATGTCGCCCTGGGGGCCGAGATCAAAGGCGGTCTGTGCCATGGTTCGGCGCGCGTCCTGCGGCCACTGCGCGGGGTCCTGAATGGCCATGGCCTGCAGCCAGCCATCCAGCTCGGCCAGTAGCAGCCCCGGCTCGGCGTCAACGCTGCGCAGCTCCAGCCGCAGCAGCGCCTGACCACCGGCATCGGCGCGCAGCGTCGCGTGCAGCTCGTCCAGCAAGCCTCTGTCGCGCAGATACCCCAGGGCTCCGGCTGGCGCCGCGCTGTTCAGCCAATCACACAGCCAACGCGCCGCCGCGCCATGCACATCGCACGCACTCAGCGGATACAGCACCAGGCATTCGGCCTGGCTACTGGGGCCCTGCCACTGCACCAGCCGCGGCAGCTGTCCGCTGGCAAACAACGGCAGCACAAAAGGCTCCGGTGCCCGCCCCGCCATCAGTTGCTCGGCGCTGGCCTGCGCCAACGCCTGCAGCTGCTCTGGCGCCTGTGGCCCATGCAGCACCAGTGCCATGCTGCCCGCGCGGTAGTGAATCCCGTGCCACTGTGTCAGCCGTTCAGCCAGCACCTCGGCGTCGCCGTCCAGCGAGCGGGCGTTGCCCGCGCTGAAGCGGCTGAGCGGGTGTTCGGGGTGAATCTGAGTGGCCAGGACGGCCTGGGCATGAATGTCGTCATCGGCCAGCCGGGTGTGAAACTCGGCGTCGATCACCTGCCGTTCCTGCCCCACCTGCTCGGGGGCAAACAAGGGAGCCGCCAGCATGTCGGTGAGCTGCGCCAGACAGGGTTGCAGCCCCTCGGGGCTGACCGAGAAAAAGAAGCGCGTGGCGTCCGGCGCGGTGCTGGCGTTAAAACGCCCGCCCCACTGCGCCACCAGTGCGGGGAAGGAACCTGGCACCGGCCACTGCCGCGAGCCCATGAACAGCATGTGTTCCAGCAAGTGCGCCAGCCCCGGCAGGTCATCGGGCTCGGCATGACTGCCGGCAGCGACCTGCACCACCGCAGTCGCGGCGCAAGCGTCAGGGTCGTGGATCAGCAGGCATAACAGCCCATTGGCCGCACGGTACAGTTGATAATCCCGCTGATCAGCGGGTTGCAGAGATAGACAAACGGGAGACACGGCTAGCTTCGCAGAAAAGAGGCCAGGAGCCAGCTTAAAGCAACGGTGCAACGCCTCCGGAAAACCGCGACCAAAGTAGTAGATAGCAACGACGGATGGTTAATGAAGCGCTGAATAATTCCACACGCCCTTTGCGCGTGCTCAAACGTGTAGCTGCAAGGCCCGGTGAGCAGCCAATAGTGGTTCTATTGGCCAGCAGCGCAACGCAGCAGATGCATGCTTGAGCGCCCGCCCTGCGGGGCGTTCAGGCTGGACCGGATGCGGTCCAACCTGAACGCCAGAGGGGATGTTGAACTAATCAGTGCTTCCTCAAGGCGCAACATGCGCCGGCTCTGTCGCCACGCCCCTCGCCCGCCGTCAGCCATCAATCGACCAGACAAGACGCGGGGTGCGGCGACAGACGGCGCAGCCTCAGAATGCCAGACGCGCCCCGATGGTCAGGTTGCGACCGGGCAGCAGCACTTCATCCTTGATATAGGAGCTGTGCTGACGCGCTTTTTCATCCAGCAGGTTGTTGCCGCGCAAGAACAGCAGATAGTCGCTCTCGCCCAGCACGCCGCGCCAGCTCAGGCCGGCACCCAGCAAGGTGTAGTCGCCGGTCTCGGTCTCGTAGTCGGCGGTACGATCCTGACGCATCACCTGAGTCGCTTCCACATGCGCTCCCAGGTGGCTGGTCAGACGCTGGTCGACGCGCAGGCCATAGCGGTCTGCCGGGATACGCGGCAGGTCGCCGCCATCCTTCAGCTTGCCGCGCACGCTGTCGCCGAACAGGGTCAGCCCGGTCGAACCGGTTGCCTGCCAGCTGATGCTGCCCTCCAGACCATGCAGCACGGCATCGGCCTGGCTGTACTGCACTACGCGATAGCCGGCGCCCGGGTCATCACCAGTGTCGGCGGCGTAGATGAAGTCATCAACATCATTGCGATACACGCTGACATCAAAGGTAACCGGCCCGTGGATGCGACGCAGCCCCAGCTCCATGTTGACGCTGGTCTCGCGGTCCAGGTCGGGGTCACCGATTTCCACCGTGCGGGTGGCGGCATGCGGGCCGTTGGCGTACAGCTCTTCTGCAGCAGGCAGGCGCTGGGAGCGCGAAAGCGAGCCGTAGAGCACCAGCTCGGGCTGGAACTGCCAGCTGGCGCCAACCGACACCGATGTGCCTTTGTGGTCGGCGTCATCGTTGCCGTCCTTGCGCTCGATCGACTGCCACTCCTGACGCAGACCAACCTCGTAGATCCAGTCGCCCTGCTCATAGCTTTCCAGCAAGAAAAGTGCGCGGTTGTGGGTCAGGGTCGGCGGTACATAATCTTCTTCACCGGTGGCGGCAAAGTCGCGACGGCTCAACTGGGTACCGATCACCCCGCGCCAGCCGACAATCGGGTTGTGGGTCAGCTCGACGCGCCCTTCCGTGCCACGGTTGGTGAAGCGCGTGCCCGCTTCAGCACCTTCCATTTCGACGTGTTCGTAATCGGTATCGGCAACGCGCACACGAATGCGCTCAAAGCCGCTGAAGGGGTCTTGGTAGTCAGCGCGCATGTCCCAGCGACGTTGCTTCATATCGATGTAGGCCTGACCGTGCTCCTCGTGCTCGTGCTCGTGATCATGATCATCGTCGTGATCGTGGTCGTCGTCATGATCGTCATCGTGGTCATCATCATGGTCGTCGTCGTGGTCATGACCGTGGTCATGCTCTACGCAGTGCCAGTCCGCCGGCCCATGGGTGTGACAATCGGCATGCTCGTGCGCCAGCAGGCCATACTCGCGATCCTGACGGCTGTAGGCCAGGCCCACATAGCCGCGATCAGTGATCCAGCTCAGCCCCAGCGCAGAGGACTCGGTCTCGTTGTAAGCCCCTTCCTGCGTGGACGGAGAACCGGGAATATTGTAGGGGTCAGCCTCGCTCTTGGCACCCTCGATGCGCGCCGCAAACTGGCCCGCGCCCAGGGTCAGGCCGACTGCGCCGGTGCGCTCATCGGCAACGGTGTTGCCGCGCAGGTCAATCTCACCCTCATAGCCGCGCTCGGGAATGTAGGTCGGTACGCGACGGTCAATCAGGTTGACCACCCCACCAATGGCACCGCCGCCATACAGCAAGGTCGACGGCCCTTTCAGCACCTCAACCCGCTCCAGCAGCGCGGTATCGGCGGTCACCGCATGGTCCGGGCTGATCGTCGAGGCATCCATCACGCCTGCCCCATCGCTCAGCACCCGTACCCGCGCCCCATCCAGGCCGCGGATCACAGGGCGGCTGGCGCCTGGCCCATAGTTTCTGGCCTGTACACCCGGCAGCGACTCAAGGCTGTCTGCCAGCCCTGTCTCGCGCTGATTGATCCACTCGTCCCCCTGCAGCACGGCAGCAGGCTGGGTCATGCGATCGGCGGATTGTTCCAGTGCAGAAGCACTGACTGTGACACTGGGTAACGTGAGCGATTCATCGGCATGGGCAGACACGCTGGCCGCAGCAACGGCCAGTGCCAGCGCCAAGGGGGATTTGGCAGGCAACATGAAGACTCCCTAGCAAGTCGTGATTGGAATAAAGGGCAGAAAAGTAAGCGGAGAATAATATTTGATATAACGTAACAGTAAAAGCAGAAAGTTATAATATTACATGCTTATAGCAAACCCGTTGATTTCGCTTATCGATGCAACCACTCCCCCCGCACCAGCGATATCCCGGTCAGCCACCTCTGGTAGTCCATGTCACTGCCACAAAAACGACAAAGCCGGCCCTGTGGCCGGCTTGTTGGACTGGCGTCGCTATTTACTGCTCAACGGCAACGCTTTCCAGCCAGGTGCGAATGGCCCACAGGGCTTCCTGGCTGACAAAGTCGGCCATGCGCGGCATATAAACCCGACCATCGCGCACAGCGCCATTGATGACGCGTTGCTTGAACCACTCATCGCCGTAGTCACCGGTTTCGAGATAGCGCAGATCCGGGTTGATACCACCAGAGATGCCGTCCAGGCCATGGCAGGCCGCGCAGTTCTGGTTATAGGCTGAGGCCCCTACCTGAATGGCGAGGTCATGCTGGGGGTGCCCTTCGCGGTAGGGGTTGGTATCGCGCCATTCCTCGCCCAGGTTCTCCAGTCCTTTGGTGTCGACCGCCTGAGGGGTGACGTTGCCGTGGGCAAACGCCTGACCGGCGACCAGTGCCAGGCCCAGCGCGGTCATTTTCAGTGTGTTCTTGTAATGGTTCATACTGCTCACCTCTTGGCCGTTTATTACGGATTTGACGATGAGCATGGTAGGTAGCGGCGCCCCGGCGCCCAATGCTGCTTTGGTGGCCGCGCGCTAGTTCGTTGGTAGTAGAAACGGCCTGCAGCCCGCCTTGCAACGCCCGCAGCAGAGGCGTTGCGGCTTTTTCGGAAACAGTCTCACCCGCTCTTGGATCAGGTTTTCTCCGTCCTAAGTACTGCTCCCTCCTACCCCCTACCAAGCGCCAGCCAACCGGGAACTCTTCCCGCCACATCCGGGCATTTTTCCGTATCGACCGGGCCAGCCACGCGACCACCATGAGCCGTGGATCAGCCCCGCTGAACACCCCAACTATCGACAGGAAAACTGCCATGAAAACAACAAGACATTCCTCGCTGAAACCGATCAGCCAGGCGATCAAGGGCATCGTGATTGCCGCCAGCTTTGGTCTGGCTGCCAATCCGGCCGCCGCCACGCCGGTCACCTGGGACGACATTGCCAACGACCACATGACCACCAACAACGTGCTGATGTACGGCATGGGCACCAACGCCCAACGTTACAGCCCGCTGAACCAGGTCAACGCCGACAACGTGTTCAAACTGACACCGGCCTGGACCTTCTCCTTTGGTGATGAAAAACAACGTGGTCAGGAGTCCCAGGCCATCGTTCACGACGGGGTGATCTACGTCACCGGCTCCTACTCACGCATCTTCGCCCTGGACGCCAAAACCGGCCGCCGCCTGTGGAGCTATTCGCACCGCCTGCCCGATGATATCCGCCCCTGCTGTGACGTCGTCAACCGCGGCGCCGCTATCTACGGCGACCTGGTTTTCTTCGGCACCCTGGACGCCAGTGTTGTGGCGCTGAACAAGGACACCGGCAAGGTCGTCTGGCGCGAGAAGTTTGCCGATCACAAGGCGGGTTACACCATGACCGGCGCCCCGACCATCGTGCAGGACCAGACCACTGGCCGCGCCCTGTTGATCCACGGCTCCTCGGGTGACGAGTTCGGCGTGGTCGGCAAGCTGTTCGCCCGCGATCCGCTGACCGGTGAAGAGATCTGGATGCGCCCCTTCGTGGAAGGCCACATGGGCCGCCTGAACGGCGAAGACAGCACCCCCACCGGCGACATCAAAGCGCCCTCCTGGCCGGATGACCCGAACTCTCCGACCGGCAAGGTCGAGGCCTGGAGTCAGGGCGGTGGTGCGCCGTGGCAGAGCGCCAGCTTTGATGCTGCCACCAACACCATCATCATCGGTGCGGGTAACCCGGCGCCCTGGAACGGCTGGGCGCGCACGCCGGAAGACGGCAACCCGGCTGACTATGACAGCCTGTATACCTCCGGTCAGGTTGGCGTTGATCCCAGCACCGGTGAGGTCAAGTGGTTCTACCAGCACACCCCGAACGACACCTGGGACTTCTCCGGCAACAACGAGCTGGTGCTGTTCGACTACGAGCAGGACGGCGAAAAAGTACCGGCCACCGCGCACGCTGACCGCAACGGCTTCTTCTACGTGGTCAACCGCGAAGACGGCAAGCTGATGAACGCCTTCCCGTTTGTCGACAACATCACCTGGGCCAGCGGCATCGACCTGGAAACCGGTCGCCCGATCGAGAACGAAGGTCAGCGTCCGCCGCGCCTGGAAGAAGGTCAGGAGCGCAGCGAAGCGATCGAGGTCTCCCCGCCGTTCCTCGGTGGCAAGAACTGGAACCCCATGGCCTACAGCCGCGACACCGGCCTGTTCTACGTGCCGGCCAACCACTGGAAAGAAGACTACTGGACCGAGCAGGTCAGCTACACCAAAGGCTCCGCCTACCTGGGCATGGGCTTCCGCATCAAGCGCATGTTTGATGATCACGTGGGCATCCTGCGCGCGATGGACCCGCAGACCGGCAACGTCGCTTGGGAACACAAGGAGCCCCTGCCCCTCTGGGCCGGCGTGCTGGCCACTGGCGGCAACCTGGTCTTCACCGGCACCGGCGATGGCTTCTTCAAGGCCTTCAACGCGGAAACCGGCGAGCAGCTGTGGGAGTTCCAGACCGGTACCGGCGTCATCTCCCCGCCGATCACCTGGGAACAGGACGGCGAGCAGTACATCGGTGTCACCACCGGTTACGGCGGCGCGGTTCCGCTGTGGGGCGGCGATATGGCTGAGCTGACCAAGCCAGTTGCCCAAGGTGGCTCCTTCTGGGTCTTCAAACTGCCCAGCTGGGCTAACGAGTAATCCCTGCCATGCCCTGCCCGCCCTGCGGGCAGGGCTCTGGAGACCGACATGAAACAGCTTCCTCTCGTCTGTGCCACATTACTCGTCCTCGGCAGCACACAGTTGCAGGCCCAAAGCGCCGATCTGGCTGAAGAAGATATCCAGTCCATCAACGGTTGCGCGATAATGCCCGGCACCAGTTGCCCCGGAGCGGATCTGCGCGGCGCCGACCTGCGCCACATGGATCTGCGCAAGGCAGATCTGACCGGCGCCAACCTAAGCGGCGCCGACCTGCGCCACGCCATTCTTGATCAGGCCCGGCTGGATCAGGCCAACCTGCAAAATGCCAACCTGGCCCGTGCCAGCCTGCAGCAAACCGCCATGCGTGGAGCCAACGCCGACGGCGCCAACTTTATGGGCGCCAGCGCCTGGAACCTCACCGCCCAGGGCGCCAGCTTCAACGGCACCGACTTTACCGGCGCCAACCTCGAATTCTCCCGCTTCAGCGGGGCCACCCTGCACAATGCCATCCTGCGCGCCGCCAATCTGGAAATGGCCTGGCTGCCCAAAGCGGACATGGCGGGCGCCGACCTGCGCGACGCCAACCTGCAGGAGTCAAAACTCAACCACGCCAATCTCAGCGACGCCAACCTGGAAGGCGCCCGTCTGCACTACGGCACCTTCCTGGACGTCACCATGACCGACTGCACCGCCTGTCCGGTGGATTGGGAGTAGAACGAAAAAAGCCGGGCAGTCAAAGACTGTCCGGCTGACGGTACTGCGCAGCAGATGTCAGTTGTCGCTCAGCACCGCCGGCGTAATGATGTTGAAGCCGCTGCTGAAGGTATCCAGCGACGCCATCAATCGGTCAACTTGGGCGGCATCACCCTCGATGGTCACATGCTTGCTGGCAATCGCCTGTTCCAGCGCTTCGGCACGCAATCCCAGCTCAGGTAGCAGCCCCTGCGACAGGCTGATCTCGGCTGCGGCATCATCCCGACGCGTATTCTCACGGTAGGTCAGCACACCGTTGCGCAGCGACATCGCATACCAGC
>CESO01019061.1_pt1 | contig 23176 bp, 19 predicted proteins | sample 356341 | NCBI WGS metagenome assembly CESO01 (sample SAMEA2621812, study PRJEB7988) | marine metagenome | biome: marine biome (ENVO:00000447); feature: deep chlorophyll maximum layer (ENVO:xxxxxxxx); material: "saline water (ENVO:00002010), including plankton (ENVO:xxxxxxxx)" | depth 35 m | reverse complement strand
ATCTCCAACATAAGGTAAAATTGCAAGATGTCTTGCTCTTTTTATGGCAATAGATACTTTTCTTTGATACTTCAAAGATGTACCAGTCAATCTCCTAGGTAAAATTTTGCCCTGTTCATTTATGAATTTTAATAAAAAATCAGGGTCTTTATAATCAATATATTTAATTCCTGAACGCTTGAAACGACAATATTTCTTTTTATTATTAGTTTCTATATTTAAAGGTGTTAAATATCTTATTTCACCTTCCTTAACCCCCTTATTTTGATCTTCAATTTGAGACATAATAGCTAAGATTTAATTTTATTTTTTTTTCTTCTTTTTTCGGCCCATGCAATAGCATATTTATCAAGGCTTACAGTTAGAAATCGCATAATTCTTTCGTCTCTTTTTAATTCAATCTCTAAAGAAGAAATATTTTCCCCTCTAGATGTGAATTCAAAAAGATGATAAAATCCACTTTTTTTATTTTGAATTGAGTAAGCAAGTTTTTTTAGACCCCAGTCCTCTTTGCTGATGACCTTGCATCCTTTGGATTTTATAAAATCCTCTATTTTTTTTACTGTTTCCTTTATCTGCTTTTCAGATAAAACGGGATTTAAAATGAAAACAGTTTCATAATGATTCATAAATTCACGTTTTTGGATGGCAAAAATACACTAATCATACCAACAATTCAAAATTTGAGGTTTTTTTTTTTTTTGAAATATATATTTGTCAAATTTTTTAACATTGTTTTTCAATAAGGATCAACATCTATTGAAACTCTAACTTGACGAAATATGGAAATAGATCCAAAACTTTTAATTGTTGTAGAAATTATTTTTTTTGTATTTTCCCTATCCCCAATATTACTATACTTTACAAGTATTTGTTTTAAAAATAAATTTCTGATTTTTGAAATTTCAGGAGAAACTGGGCCTAATATTTTCTTTTTTAAAAATTGTTTTAAATAATTAGCCATCCATATAGAACTAGAATCCACATTAATATAGTCTTTTGACTTTAATGTTATTTTAATTAGCCGATTAAATGGAGGGTATAAATATTTTATTCTTTCTTTAATTTCATTATCATACATCCCCTGAAAATCATTATCAATAATCTGTTTTAATAAAACACTTCCAGGATTAAATGTTTGGATAATTACACGGCCTCTTTCAGATGATCTTCCCGATCTTCCAGCAACTTGAATTAAAGTTTGAAAGGATCTTTCATGAGCTCTAAAATCTGGAAAATTTATTAGACTATCAGCTTTAATAACACCAACTAATCCGACTTCCCTAAAATCTAATCCTTTAGTTATCATTTGAGTACCAACTAAAATTTTAATTTCTCCTGCCACAAATTTTTTTATTATTTTTTCGAAGGATTTTTTACCTCGGGTTGTATCCCAATCCATTCTTCCTACGTTTACTTTTGGAAAAAAATCCTGAATTTGTTCTTGAATTTGTTGAGTTCCAATCCCTTTAGAATTTAAATCATTAAATCCGCAAGAGTCACATTTGGTTGGCTTAACTAATTTAAAACCACAATAATGACACTTCATTTCATTATTAAATTGATGATAAGTCAAGGAAACATCACAATTTTTACATTGAGGAATATTTCCACATTTTACACATTCTAAAATAGGAGAATAACCTCTTCTATTTTGAAATAAAATTATTTGTTTATTTTTACTTAAAGTAGCAGTAATTTCATCTAATAAATCCTTTGAAAAAAAACCTTCCATTTTATTTTCATTATATGACCTTTTCAAATCAATGCAACTTATTTCTGGCATTCTAACTCCACCATACCTCTCTAATAATTCAACATATTCATATTTCCCTTGTTTTACATTATAAAATGATTCAATTGATGGGGTAGCTGACCCAAGTATTACTTTAATATCTAAATAATATCCCATGTAAACCGCGAGATCTCTAGCATTATATCGTGGAGATGGATCAAATTGCTTGAACGAATTATCATGCTCTTCATCAACAATTATTAAACCTAAATTTCTAAAAGGCAAGAGAATTGAAGACCTTGCTCCAAGTATTATTTTTGCTTTTTTATTATTTTCATTTATCAACTTCCACATTTCTACTCTTTCATTATTTGAATATTTTGAATGATAAACAATAACCCTGTTTCCAAATCGATTCTGAAGCCTAAGTATCATTTGTGATGTGATTGAAATTTCCGGAACTAAGTAAAGTATCTGTTTATTTTTATTTAATTTTTCATTTATTAATTCATTATAAATTTCAGTTTTGCCAGATGAAGTAACTCCCTTTAATAAAACCACATTCTTTTTTCTAAATTTTTCATTTATTAGATGTAAACATTCAAGCTGAACCTTTGATAACTTTAATTTTAGTTTTTTTTTTATTTCTGAAAAAATTACTCGATCTTCTTGAAAAGATTTTTCATCAATAATTCCTTTTTTAAGTAGACTTTTAATGCTTGATAAACTAAATCCAGACTTTTTTTTTAATAAACTTGAATTTATCCAACTTTCTGAATTAATATTTGTTTTAACAATAAATTCGATAATGTCTTTTTGTTTGTAATATTTAGATATTTCTTTAATAACATTGTTAATTTTCTCTTTACTTTTATATCTATTGTTAAGCCTGTAGTATTTAATATATTTAGGTTTATATTTATTAAATAATTCAATTTTAGATTCTATATACCCCTTTGAAATCATTCGATTTAAAATTGGCATAGATTTTTTTCTAAACAATATTTTATTAATCTGTTTTAATCTTAATTCATTTTTTTGGAGAGCTTCATAAATCAAGTACTCATCATCAGTAAATGAATTTACAATGCTTTTATCAACTGCTTTTTTTGTAAAAACAGTTTCACTTGATAAAATTAATCCGCTTGGTATAGATGCCCTCATAACATCCCCAAGATTACATAAATAATAATCAGAAATCCAACTCCATATTTTTAATTGATCATTTGTTACCAGCGGTTTTTCATCAAAAATAAATTCGATATTTTTTGGCTCATATGTTTTTGGATATACCTCGTGCTTTTTTATGATTATTGAAGTATACAGCTTACTTTTTCCAAATGGAACAATAACTCTATGGCCAATATCTAAAAAATCAAATTCTTTTTTTGAAACAACGTAAGTAAATGGTTTTGGTAAGGAAATAGGAACTATAACATCAACAAAATAATTCATTATAATTTGTTCTTTAATGAAGATTGATTTTTCAATTTATTAAGACTTGCATTTAATTCAAACCCCAACAATAATAAAATTGAATTTATCCAGCAAAATAACATAAATATTAAAAGAGCACCTATTGATCCGTAAAGTTGATTGTAATTGGAAAATTTTTCAATGTAAACACCAAACACATAGGCACTTATTACTATAAGAAGAGTTGTCATTAAAGCACCCGGTGAAAAAAATTTTTGGATTTTTCCCTCTAAAGTTCCAAAATAATATAAAATAGAAATTGAAAAATAAGTTAGTAATATGAAGAAAAAAGTTTGACCTAATCTAATAGAGTTTATTTCATTAGGAAGAAAGGTTTTTAAATTTTGTAATATATATATTTCATAATAAATAAATACTACTACAGCAAAAAGCAAGAAAAGACCTAATAGAATCCCAACGCATACAGATAAAAAATATTGCTTAAAAAAATTTCTTGTCAACTCAACATTATATGACTCCTCAAAACTTATAAAAATCGAATTAACACCATTCGCAGTTAAGAAAATTGACAAAATAAATACTGAAGAAAGAAGTCCTTTTCTTTGTTGAGATTGAATATCTAAAAAGATATCAGAAAAAAATAAATGAGTCTCTTTTGGAAGAAGTAACTCTATAAAATTAAATACAATAGTTTCTAAATCATCTATTGGAATAAATGGAATAAGATTTAAAATAAAAAGTAAAAAAGGGAATAAAGCCATAAAAAAACTAAATGATATACTCCCTGCCCTTGCTGTCAAAGTCCCATTTATAATTCCTTCAATATAAATCTTTGTTAATTCATATAAAGACAATCCATTTAAACCAGGAATTTTAATTAATTTAAAAAAATAACTTATTTTTCTGTAAACTTTTGAAGATTTGACTTTTTCAATGATTTTACTCATAAAACATTTTAACTAATCTATAATTTTATAATATAGAGACTTTTAGGTGAAAAATAAATTTTTAAAAAAATAATAAAACTAAATTATTAAAAAACATGGATTTAATTTTGATTTGTGTCGGCAAAACTGAACAAAAAGAAATTAATTCACTAATAAAAACCTATAAAAAAAGATTAGTTCACTATTGTAATTTTTCAATTATTGAAATCCCTAAAATAAAAAATAAAAATATTTCTAAGAATGAACAAAAAATTAAGGAGAGTAGACTAATTCAAAAAAATTTGAAAAAAAATGACTTTATAATTTTATTAGACGAAAATGGAAAAAAATATTCTTCAAAAAAATTCTCCAATTTTTTAAATAAAATTTTGATGTCTGGATCAAAAAGAATAGTTTTTGTTTTAGGTGGACCGTATGGATTTTCTAAAGATATATTATTTAAATATAAAAATCTAATGTCTATGTCAGATATGACTTTTTCTCATCAAATGATAAGACTTTTTTTTGTAGAACAATTATACAGAGTATTTACCATTTTAAAAAATCATCCTTATCACAACGAATAATGAAAATAGTTTTTGCTACAAAAAATCAAAACAAAATTAAAGAGATAAAGCCCTTATTTCCAAAAAAATATAAAATCCTTAGTCTTGACGAAATTGGATTTAAAGGAGAAATTTTAGAAAATGGTAATACTTTAGAAGAAAACGCGAAAATAAAGGCTGATTTAATTTCAAAAAAATATTCAATTGATTGTTTTGCTGATGACTCTGGCCTTGAAATTGAGGCTCTAAAAGGAGATCCAGGCGTTTTTTCAGCAAGATATGCAGGTACTCCAAAAAGTAACTTTAAAAATATAGAAAAAGTATTAAAACTATTAAGTGAAAAACAGAATCGAAAAGCTCAATTTAGGACAGTTATTGCATTAAAAACAAAATACATCTCTAAAACTTTTGAAGGTGTCTTAAAAGGGACGATATCAAATAATATTTTAGGTTCAAATGGATTTGGATATGATCCAATATTCCGGCCTTATGGAAGCTCCATGACTTTAGGTGAATATAAAAATGAAATGAAAAATAAAATTAGCCATAGATCAATTGCAGTTAATAAATTAATAAATTTTCTCAAGTCAAATAAATAAGTTTAAATAAACAACTAACAATTTTAATTACTTTAAAAGCTTACCTTTGGAATATGAAAAAATTCCAAGAACTTGGCATCAATAATTCACTTTTAAAGTCTATTAAAAATTTAGGATTTGATACACCTACAGAGGTACAAAACAAAGTTATACCTATTTTATTAAAAAACGAATCAGATATAGTAACTCTTGCTCAGACTGGAACTGGAAAAACTGCTGCTTTTGGGTTCCCTTTACTTCAAAAAATTGATTCCTCAAGTAAAAAAACTCAAGGATTAATATTATCCCCCACGAGAGAATTATGCCTTCAAATCACTCAAGATATAAAATCATATTCAGAATTCGTCAAGGGGCTTAATATTGTTGCTGTTTACGGGGGTGCTTCAATAACTGACCAGTCAAAAAAAATCAAAAAAGGCGCTCAAATTATAGTTGCAACTCCAGGAAGAATATTAGATATGATAAAACGCAAAATAGTCAATATTTCCAAAATAGAATATTGTGTTTTAGATGAGGCTGATGAAATGCTGAATATGGGGTTTCACGAAGAAATTAAAAATATTTTATCATTTACTCCAAAAGATAAAAGTACATGGTTGTTTTCAGCTACTATGCCTAAAGAAGTTTCGTCAATTGCAAAAAAATTCATGCATAACCCAGTTGAGGTAATTATTGGTTCTAAAAATGCTGGTACAAAGAATGTCTCTCATGAATATTATGTTGTTAATGGAAGAGAAAGATATCAAACATTAAAAAGACTTTCAGATTTTAATCCCTTAATTTTTTCTGTGATTTTTTGCAGAACTAAAAGAGATACTCAGAAAGTTGCTGAAAACCTTATTGAAGACGGATATAGTGCAGGAGCACTGCATGGAGATTTAAGTCAAAATCAGCGAGACTTAATTATGAAATCCTTTAGAAATAAACAAATTCAAATGCTAGTTGCAACTGATGTTGCAGCAAGAGGTATTGATGTTGACAATATCACTCATGTAATTAATTATCAATTACCTGATGAAATTGAAACTTATACCCATAGAAGTGGAAGGACAGGAAGAGCAGGAAATATTGGAGTTTCGATTATTATAATAACCCAAAGTGAGTTAAGAAAAATTAAATCAATTGAAAAAATCATTCAAAATAAAATTTTAAAAAAAAATATTCCAAATGGAGAGGAAATATGTTTTGTTCAACTAAATCATTTAGCAAAAAAAATTAATGATACAAAAGTTAACTCAGAAATAAATTCATTTATTCCAGAATTCAAAAAAGAAATAGATCATCTTACAAAAGATGAATTAATTCAAAAATTAGTTTCTGTAGAATTTTTACGTTTTCATAAATATTATAAAAATTCAAAAGATCTTAATCTTTCTGTTTCTTCAAGTTCACCAATTGAATTAAAATCAAATAAAAAAAACAGCATACGTTTTTTTATGAATATTGGGAAAAAAGATGATTTCAATTGGATGACTCTCAAAGACTTCATAAAAAATAACACCAAATTAAGTAATGATGAAGTTTTCCATGTTGATGTTATGGAAAATTTTTCATTTTTCAATACCTATGAAAAGTTTAAATCTAAAGTTATTTCTACTTTATCTGAAATTAAAATTAATGATAGAAAAGTCAAAATTGAAATTTCAAACAAACCCTCCAAAAAAAATAAATCAAATAATAATAATTTTGATAAAAAAAGAATCAAAAGTAAATCATCCAAAAAAAAATCAATTTCAAAAAGAAAAAAACCTAAATATTTAGGTTTTGGAAGAAAAACAAAATTTTAGTAAAATTATTTTTTTTTAATTTTAAAATAAAATCAGCATATTAAGGTTATTCAATAATTATGAAAAAAAAAATTTTATTTTTTTTAAGTTTATTTTTATTAAGCTCCAATTTTATTTATTCGCAAATAGATAATTCAAGATTCATTCTTAAAGGAATTGTAGAAAACGAATCAAATAATGATAAAATGTCAGGTGTTCATATAATAAATTTAAACCAAGTTTATGGAGTTATTACAGATTCAAATGGAGAATTTACTATACCTGTTAATATTAACGACACCATTTATTTTTCATATATAGGATTCAAACCACTTAAAATACCCGTTAAAAACGATATGATTAAATTTGAAAATACAAAGTTCCAGTTAACTGAACTTGCTTTTGCTTTGGAGGAAGTTATTATTAAGCCCTATCAATTGACTGGTTATCTTGAAGTTGATGTTAGAAATGTTCCAATTAATTCTGCTGGAAGATATAGAATTGCTGGATTACCAAATTCAGGCTATGAAGCAGGAAATAGAAATAAATCCTCAATAACAAAAGCGCTTAGCGCTATATTTAACCCAACTGACTTTTTATATAATTTATTTGGTAAAAATCCTAAACAGATGAGAAAATTAAAAAAAATGAGAGAGGATGATGAAATTAAAAATTTATTATCCACTAAATTTAACAGAGAGATTCTTACACAATTATTAAAAATTAAAATTTTTGATATCGAAGAAATCCTAAGGAATTGTAATTACTCCAACTCATTTATTAAAGAAGCTAATGATTTGCAAATTTTGGAAGCTATTAGCAATTGTTATGAAGAGTACAAAGTTTTGAAGCTCTAAATTTTTATTTTTTACTCTAAATAATTATAATTCATTAATTTAAGAAATGTATCTTTGTGTAATTTTTATACTAAATGAAACTAAACACTTTAAATGCTATTTCCCCTATCGACGGAAGGTACCGAAATAAGACAAAATCTTTAGGGATTTTTTTTTCAGAAGAGGCTTTAATTAAATACCGTGTTCTTGTAGAAATTGAATATTTTATTTCTTTATGTATTTTACCTTTGCCCCAATTAAAAAATTTTAATACCTCACTTTTTGACGAGCTCAGATCTATATATGAACACTTTAGCTCTGATGATGCAAAATTGGTAAAAGAAATTGAAGTTGAAACTAACCATGATGTTAAGGCTGTAGAATATTTTTTAAAAAAAGAATTTGATAGACTTGATATTAGTGAATATAAAGAATTTATCCATTTTGGATTAACATCCCAAGATATAAATAATACTGCTATTCCTTTATCAATAAAAGAAGCTGTCGAAAAAGTTTATCTTCCTAATTTAGATATTTTAATTGAAACAATTGAAAAAATTTCAGATGAAAATAAGGATATTACAATGTTATCTTTTACTCATGGTCAACCTGCTTCACCCTCAAAATTGGGTAAAGAATTAGACGTTTTTATTAAAAGATTTAAATTGCAAAGAAAGGATTTAATTAAAATACCTAATTCTGCTAAATTTTCAGGAGCAACTGGAAATTTTAATGCTCACAATGTCGCTTACCCAGAAATTAACTGGAAATCATTTGGTAAAAATTTTATTGAAGAAAAATTAAAGTTAAAGTTTTCATTTCCTACAACGCAAATTGAACACTATGATAATATGGCTTCTTTGTTCTCCTCATTAAGTAGGATTAATAATATACTTATTGATCTTAATAGAGACTTATGGACATACATTTCCATGGATTATTTTAAGCAAAAAATTAATAAAAAAGAAATAGGATCTTCGGCAATGCCCCATAAAATAAATCCAATTGATTTTGAAAACTCTGAAGGAAATTTAGGGGTGGCAAACTCTTTATTTAATTTTTTTTCTAATAAATTACCCATCTCAAGGTTACAAAGAGATTTGACTGATAGTACTGTTTTAAGAAATATAGGAGTACCTTTCGGACACACTATTATAGCTTTTCAATCTTCTACAATGGGATTAAAAAAATTAGTATTAAATAAAGAAAAAATAGACAAGGATTTAAACGAAAACTGGTCGGTTGTTTCTGAAGCAATTCAAACAATCTTGAGAAGAGAAGGATATATTAACCCATATGAGTCTCTAAAAGAATTAACTAGAACAAATAAAGAAATAACTCAAGATTCAATTAGAGTTTTTATTGATAATTTGAATATAGATTCTAAAATAAAAGCAGAATTAAAAAAGATCACACCTTTTAATTATTCAGGAATTTGATTTTTTCTTCCTATTTAACTTAAAATATAAAACTATGAAAATGAAAATGATGAGATATTTTAAAAAAGATTTTTATAAGAATTATAAATTAAATCTTATGATTGTTATAAACCTGATTATTCTTTCTTGCTCTAATGACCCAGATGATTTTATCATAAATTTTGTTCCAGATAATACTATTGTAGCTGACGAACCTGAATTACCAACTATTGAAAATTCTGCTTTTCTAGAAATCAATGATTTTATATGGGAAAATTTAAATCAATATTATTATTGGCAAGCCGACGTTCCAGACTTGAGTGATGCAAAAGAATCAAATCAAACTACGTATATTGAATTGCTAAACTCAAAAGATAACCCAAAAGATTTTTTTGAAAGTCTCAAATATAAAGATGATAGGTTTAGTTCAATAAATGAGGATTATAAAGAGCTTGAAAACCAATTGCAGGGGATTTCTGCATCTAATGGCCTTGAATTTCAATTAACTTATGCATGTTCAACATGTGATGAGATAGTGGGTTATGTAACTTATATTCAGCCTAATTCAAATGCATCTGAGCAAGATATAAAAAGAGGTGATTTTTTTGATGGTGTAAATAATACAACACTTACTGCAAGCAACTATGTTGATTTATTATTTAGCAACAAACTAAAATATACATTAAATATGGCTGAAGTTGATAATGAAACTATAGTTTCAAGTAATAAAACAGTCCAACTCACTAAAATCGAGAATTTTCAAGAAAACCCTATTCAAACCAGTAAAATTATAAGTATTCAAGATAAAAAAATTGGTTATTTAATGTATACTAGATTTTTAGGTAGTTATGATGAAGAATTGATACAAGTATTTAGTGATTTTTCAAATAATAATGTTACAGATTTAATTATTGATCTTAGATATAACCCAGGGGGTCAAGTTAATACTTGTACATATTTAGCAAGTATGATAACAGGCCAATTCGTCGGTGAAGTATTCTCTAAAGAAATATGGAATTCTAAAATGAATGAACTGATTAAAGAGGAATATCCTCAGCGATTACAAAATTTATTTACTGATAAAACAAACTCAGAAGATAATCCAATTACTTTACCTGGATTAAATATGAGTAAAGTTTATTTTATAACCTCACAATCAACTGCTTCAGCAAGTGAACTATTAATAAATGGATTAAAACCTTACATTGATGTAATTCAAATTGGAGATGTTACACTAGGTAAAAATGTTGGTTCAATAACACTTTATGATTACATAGATAATAATAGTTTAACAAAAAACCCTAATCATAATTATGCAATGCAACCTATTGTATTAAAGATAGCTAACAGTGAAGGTAATGCAGATTTTGTAAATGGATTATTACCTGATAAATCTATAAAAGAAGATAAATTTAATTTAGGTATTATTGGTGATATTAACGAACCTATTCTTTCTGAAACATTATCTAGAATTACTGGAACATCAAAAAAAGTTAAAAACTTGAATCCATACGAATCAGAGATATTATTTAATCCAATTTATAGTAAAAAACAAATTATGTATGCAGAAGGTTTTAAAAGAAAATAAAATTTAATCTAGTTTAAAACTGAGTCCAAATAAGATATTCCTCCCCCGAGTTGAATAATTTGGTATAATTATGTACTCTTTATCAAAAAGGTTATAAGCACTTAAAAATAAATTTAAATTTGGTCTTTTAATTTTGTGGTTCAGCTGTAGATTAAAAAGAGTATAGTTTTCAAGAAAACTGTCTGATGTACTAGTAAAAGATCCTTTAGTTGCAGATCGATCACCTGAATACTGAACAATTATATTTAAATGAGTTTGATTAAATAATTTTATGTCTGAAATTACAGAAAAAGAGTGTTTAGGAATATTTCTTAAATCACCCGCTTCAGTTTCAGTGAAGATATAATTTATTCTATTTTCAAAAATTTTAGAAAAATTAAAATTATATAATAATTCAAAACCTCTGTAAATAATTTTTTTATCTGAATTAGAATATTGACCAAATTGTTTTAAATTAAAATCAAAAATTAATGTTGGATCTTCGGTTCGATTAAAATATAATGCAGAAAATAATTTACTTTTTGATTGGACTTCAAATCCAATTTCAAAACTTAAATTGTTTTCGGGGTCCAAATTAATATTTCCATAACTAGGATCATATAACTGATAAAGGCCAGGAGCTATAAAAGCTTTACCATAACTTGAAAATAATTTAAGAATGTCATTTTGATTTAAATTAAATGAAAAAGAAGGATTCAAACTATAAGTTAGATGACTCCTATATGATTCATGAAAATTATATCTTAACCCAGCATTGAAATTTAATCCAGAGGGATCTATATAAACAGAATTAAAATAAATATCATTTTGAAAGGTCTTAGGACTATAGTCCGCTTTCATTGTTGCACTTTGGTGCTGAATTCCTAAAATAGTATAAAATTTATTATTAAAAACAAATTTGTTAAAAAAATCAAGATTGAAATTGGTACTCTCAGCAGAAAATGGAAAAGAAGACTGGTAGTCTCTTTCATTTTTTTGATAGCCAGAGTTCAAATTTAAACTTCCACCTGAGTAAGAATACTTGGTATTAAATGAAAACCTATTTAATTTAGTATAATATTTAAAATCTGCATCTTCAATAGGAAATGAGTTATCATAATCTGAATCAATATCATCTCTATTAAAATCAATTTTCCAACTAACTTTAGAAGATATTTTACCATCTAAACCTATGTTGAAATTTACTTTTTTGAAAGAATCAATTTCATCTGAAACTACAGAACTCATTCCATCACTGTATCTTTCAGCATATGCAATTTTAAATCCTATACCACTAATTCCACCTGATAAATTCAGTAAATGATTACCTGCAGTAATTTTATTTAAAGGCCTATTGGCAATTTGTTCTGTTCCCCAGTTTTTTTTTACAAATAAAGTTAAAGACTTTTCAGGCTTAATAGTCTTTATATTAATTACTCCAGTAGCTGCAGAGCTTCCATAAAGACTACTAGCAGCACCTTTAACAATCTCTATTGATTCTATCATTTCTATATTTAATGAATTAATGTCAAAATCATTATCAATCCTTGAAGGATCTGAAACTCTAATACCATCAATTAAAATCAAAACTTGTCTGTTGCGACCACCACGAATTGAAACTGTAGGATTTGCTCCTGAATATAAGTTCTTTCCAATAACATCAATACCCAAACGAGAAGATAAAAGCACTCCTAGTCCTAAACCAGAAAATCGCTGAATTTCATCCGATTTAATCTTAATCACTGATTTACCAGACTGAGAACGTTTAAGTTCAAATCTACTGTCAATAACAACAACTTCATCTAAATAATTTGTGCTTATATTTAAACTATCTAGTTTTTTATCTTGAGCAAATAAAAAACAATATAATGGTAGTACAAGAAAAAAAATGTAAATTGATTTCATGAGTTAATTTTTATATTATTACAATAAAAGTGTGATTAATATTCTTATCCCGAGAAAACAATCAAAGTTAATGGCAGGTCTCCTGGCTTACATTTCCACATGACCTTCCCATCATTTATTGACAGTGGTTTAAGAGGATTGTGAAATATCTAAAATAATAGACTTAGCTTACAGTTGCGGGAACAGCTTTGGTATTTAACCAAATTCCCTTTTAATTCTTTTTATTAAAAAAAAGAAACCAAAAACATTCAAATTTATAATTTAAAAAATCAATTAACTAATACTAGGGGAAAAATATTTTGATAAATATTTTAATCCATAAAGTAAAACATAGGTATAAAAAAGATCACCAATTAATGTGTTAAAGAAAAAAGGGATGGCTAAAGTATAACATTCTATAAAACCATTTACTGTTTTTGGATACCCAAGTACCCATACACCAAAATTTGAAACAACAAAAAATAAAATTGAACTCAAAATAACTTTCTTATAAATCTTTATACTAAAAAAAATACTTGATAAAGAAATTAAAACAAAAGCAAGATAAACGAATATAGTAATCATACTAAACCCTAAAATTAAATCAGAAAAAAAAAGACATATCAATGGCAAGAAAATAGCTATTCTTTTATCAGAAATTTTATTTGCTGCAAAAATTGCTATCCCTCCAATTGGAGTGAAATTAGGTGGGTGAGGAATCAATCTAGAGAGCACGGCAAAAATTATTAAGAAAAAAACACAATTGATTTCAAAATTTTTATTTAGATTTTTTAACATTTAAATAAATAGTTTAAAGTTTATTTTGTCAAATACATTTTCCTTCTTGAATATAAATCATAAAAATCATCATCTTTAAGACTTTCTATAAAGAGAATACTTTCTCCTGTACTTTTCATTTCAGGACCCAACTTTTTTTCAACATCAGGAAACTTATTGAAAGAAAAAACTGGCTGCTTAATAGCAAAACCTTCAAGCTTTGGATTAAATTTAAAATCAGTAACTTTCTTTTTACCAAGCATAACTTTTGTCGCATAATTAACATATGGTTCTTTATAAGCTTTTGAAATGAAAGGAACAGTTCTTGAAGCCCTTGGATTTGCTTCAATAATAAAAACTTTATCGCCTTTTACAGCAAATTGAATATTAATAAGACCAACAGTGTTTAATGCTTTTGCAATTTTTTGAGTATGGTCTTTAATTTGTTGAACAACAAACTCACCCAAATTAAAGACTGGAAGTGTTGCATTAGAGTCACCTGAATGAATCCCACATGGTTCAATATGCTCCATAATTCCAATGATATAAACATTTTTACCATCACAAATTGCATCAGCTTCAGCCTCAATAGCTCCATCTAAATAATGATCTAATAATAATTTATTGTTTGGAATTTTGTTGAGCAAATCAACAACATGTGATTCTAATTCCTGTTTGTTAATTACAATTTTCATACCCTGTCCTCCCAGAACATAAGAAGGTCTAACAAGAATAGGAAAATCCAATTCATCTGCAAGTTTTAGAGCTTCATCAGCACTTTCGGCAACTCCGAAATCAGGATATGGTATATCATTATTTTTGAGTAATGTTGAAAAGCTACCCCTATCTTCAGCTAAATCTAGAGATTTAAAATTAGTTCCAATTATTTTAATTCCATATCTGTCTAATTTTTCAGCTAACTTTAAAGCAGTTTGACCTCCTAATTGAACAATAACTCCTTCAGGTTTTTCATGCTTAATAATATCATATATATGTTCCCAAAATACTGGCTCAAAATAGAGTTTATCTGCAACATCAAAATCAGTTGAAACTGTTTCAGGATTACAATTAATCATTACTGTCTCATAACCACATTCAGAGGCTGCAATCACTCCATGAACACAACAATAATCAAATTCAATCCCTTGACCAATCCTGTTTGGACCAGAACCTAAAACAACTATTTTTTTTCTATCAGAAACTTTGCTCTCATTTTCACTAAAAGGTTTACCATTTCCAATTTGCATTTCCTCTTCAAAAGTGGAATAATAATAAGGAGTTTTAGCTGAAAATTCAGCTGCACAAGTATCTACTAGTTTATATACTCTTTTGATACCATGGGTATTTCTTTTTTTATAAACTTCACTTTCCATGCATCTAAGCATATGTGCAATTTGTCTGTCTGCAAAACCCTTTTGTTTTGACTCTAGAAGAAGAGATTTTGTGATTGAATTAATATCATATGAAGTAATTTCTTTTTCTAATAAATATAATTCTTCATATTGTCTTAAAAACCACATATCAATACTTGTTAATTCATGGATCCTATTCAATGGTATTCCTATTTGAATTGCATCATAAATTACAAATACCCTATCCCAACTGGCATTCGTCAACTTTTCTACTACAGTATTATAATCTTTATAACCTTTCCCGTCAGCTCCTAGCCCATTTCTCTTAATTTCTAATGACTGGGTAGCTTTGTGAAGAGCTTCCTGAAAGGATCTTCCAATGCCCATAACTTCTCCAACAGATTTCATTTGAAGTCCTAATCTTCTATCAGACCCTTCAAACTTATCAAAATTCCATCTTGGTATTTTTACTATTACATAATCGACTGTTGGCTCAAATAATGCTGATGTAGATTTTGTTATTTGATTATCAAGCTCATCTAATGAATACCCTATGGCAAGTTTTGAAGCAATTTTTGCAATTGGATAACCTGACGCTTTAGAGGCCAAAGCTGAAGAACGAGAGACTCTAGGATTAATTTCAATTGCTATTATGTCCTCGTTTTCATCTGGACTAACAGCAAATTGAACATTACAACCTCCAGCAAAATCACCAATACTTCTCATCATTTTAATTGCCATATCTCTCATTCTTTGATATGCAGTATCAGATAATGTCATAGCTGGAGCCACAGTGATCGAGTCTCCAGTATGAATTCCCATAGGATCCATATTTTCAATAGTGCAAATTATAACAACATTATCATTCTTATCCCTCAACAATTCAAGCTCATACTCTTTCCATCCCATGAGGGCTTTATCAATTATAACTTCATGAATTGGTGATGCTTCAAGGCCACGAGTTAGTAATTTATCAAAATCATTTTCATTATAAACAATTGAAGCACCTGTTCCTCCCAAGGTAAATGAAGGTCTAATAACTAATGGGAACTTGAATTTTTGTGCGATTTCCTTTCCTTTTAAAAATGAATTTGCAATTTCTGCAGGAGCTACAGGAATATTAATTTTTCTAAGTAGTTGCTTAAATTTATCTCTATCTTCAGTTATATGAATTGCATCAATATCAACTCCTATAATTTCAATATTAAAATCTTCCCAAATACCTTTATCACCAGCTTCAATACATAAATTTAAAGCAGTTTGCCCTCCCATAGTGGGAAGAACTGCATCTACTTTATGTTTTTTTAATATTTCAATTATTGATTTAGTTGTTAGAGGCTTTAAATAAATATGATCCGCCATAGTCGGATCAGTCATAATTGTAGCTGGATTTGAATTTATTAATATTGTTTTAATGCCATCTTCTCTCAAAGATCTCAAAGCCTGTGTACCTGAGTAATCAAATTCACATGCTTGACCAATAATTATTGGTCCAGATCCAATAATTAAAATCGTATTCAAATTGTTTCTTTTTGGCATTTTATAAAATTAATTTATACCTATAAAAAAAAGGGATTTACTTTAAATAAGCAAATCCCTTTTTTAGATATTCTATTTTCATTTATTTTTTATGTCTAGGCTCAGATGAAACAGAAATTTTTTTTCTCCCCTTTGATCTTCTATTTGATAGAACTTTTCTTCCACCAACTGAAGACATTCTCTCACGAAACCCATGCTTGTTCTTTCTTTTTCTTTTTGAAGGTTGAAATGTTCTTTTCATTAAAATAGATAACAATAAATTGTCGCCAAATATACAACAAGTTTTATTTAAGACAAGTTTAATTAAAATCAATTATATAAGTTTTTATTAACTTTGAATCAAAAAAATAGATGATCCCTAAAATTTTAAAAATTATCATTGCCATTTTGTTTATGTTATTTAGTATCTATCAATTTACTGAAGACTTCATCGGTAATGGTATTTTCTATATTTTAATCTCTGGTTTTTTTATTTTATTATACTTTAAAAATGAATTTATTTTTTTAGCTTTTTTAAGATTAAGAAAACAAGATTTTAATGGCACTTTAAAATGGTTAAATAGAATTAATAATCCTGAGAGAAATCTTGTCAAAAAACAACAAGGATATTTCCATTATTTGCATGGTATAATATTATCTCAATCAAATCTTACTCAAGCTGAAAAACACTTCAAAAAATGTTTAACTCTAGGTCTAAGTATGTCTACTGATTTGGCTATGGCTAAAATGAGTTTAGCTGGAATATTAATGCAAAAAAGGAGAAAAAGAGAGGCAATAGTTTTACTTAATGAAGCAAAAAAATTAGATAATCATAACATGCTTGGTGAACAAATAAAGATTCTTCAGAAACAACTTAAAAGGATTTAATTTAAATCAGGAATTTTTATGTTATAAAGTTTTCTTGATTTGTTATTTAAATGATTCTGAATAAGCCAAGGGTTATGGATTTTTAAAATTTTATAATTTATGCCCATTTGTTTTGAAAATCTTGCAAGATTTGTTATTGCAGTATCAACTTTAAAATTTTTAACTTTTTCAAACTTATATAAATCCTTTTCATTATAATTATAACCATAATTTGAAGGTTCTGTTAATATCATTTTCATAGCCAAGACCCTAAACATGTATCTTTTTGTCTCAGTACCTAGAAGTAAATCATAATAATTATCAACCTGCTGATCAGCAAGCTTTCTTCTGATTCCACTTATACCTCTATTGTAAGAGGCTGCAGCTAGAGTCCAAGAACCCAGTTTTTCTTTAGCTTTCTTTAAATATTTACATGCTGCCCTTGTTGAAAGTTCAAGGTTATATCTTTCATCAACATTTGAATTAACTTCGAGTCCTAATTCTCTTCCAGTATTATACATTATTTGCCAAATACCTTTTGCCCCTTTGGGAGATCTAACATTTTGAAGTCCACTTTCAATTACAGCTAAATATTTAAAATCGTTTGGAACACCCTCTTCTTTCAATATTTTTTCAATTATTGGAAAGTATTTATTAGATCTTTTTATCATTAAAAACATATTAGATTGCCAATAAACATTGACCAATATTTCTCTATCCAATCTTTCTTTTAAATCATTTTCATTTAAAGAAATTTTTTCGCCAGAAAAATCAACAAATTTTGGTAAATCGATTGAAAACACATCGTAATTTGATTTATTAATTTTATCAGGAACTTCATCGATGTTCTCTTGTAAAAGAGAAGAATTCATCATTATTGAAATGAAAATTATTGATACGAGAGGAATTAAAAAAAACTTATAATTCATTTGACAAATTAAAAATATATTTGTCATCTAATATAAGTGGTATATTTTTTATAAACCAATTACTTTTTGTCAAAATCATGGCATGATTGGCATCTTTAATGATCACAATATTTTTTAAATATTTAATTGGAAAAACATTGTCTTTTTCTCCATGAATGTGAATTATATCGGATAAATAAGAGTCCTGATCCCAATTTATTAATTCATTTATCGCCCAATTAAGATAAGCTGGATTTCTTACTGAAAGATACTTTTTGTATAAATCCAATCTTTTCTTAATAATTTTTCCAAAAGAAAACGAAGCTAAACTTTCAACATTTTTAATCCACTGAACAGGAAAAAACTTGTAAACTTTTGTCTTTTTTGCTAATACCATTGACATTGGAAATTCTTTGTTTGATTTTACACTTGAAACTATTATAATTTTTTCGAATTTTATAAATCTTGACATTTCTTGTACTAAAATCCCACCAAATGAAACACCCATAATACATGCATTTTTATGTATTATTTTCTTACTCATTCTTAAAGCATAATTTGAAATACATTCGTTATTTTTTGGAATTATCCATGACAAACAAATTAAATTAATATTTTCATCAAACTTTAAAAACTCAAAAATTTCAGGACTAGCTGCAAGTCCTGGCATTGCATAAAGATTTTTTTTAGTTTTAACCATGAATTTAAATTCATTTAAGATTCAAAAAAAATAGAATATTTATTATGTTTTAGTATATTTGTGGTCCGTTAATTTTTTGTTACAAAGAGCAATAATACAAATTAACTTATTTAAAACTAAAAATCAATATCAAAAAACTTAAATAAATTTTATGGAATCCTACACATTGCATAATAATGACTTTCTAAGACAATTTGAAGTAAAAGTTAAAGGGAAATTAGCAAGAATTGAATACGCAGAACAGGAACGGAAGATTTTTCTTACTAAAATTTCAATTCCTGAAAACATTCAGGATCCAAATTTTAAAAACTGGTTCATCAAAAAAGTTCTAGATTACGTTGAAAACAAAAACATTAAGGTCGTTCCTACAAGTCCTGAAATTGCAATTTTTTTAAGAAAAAATAAAAATTATAAAAAACTTCTACCTGTAGGAATTAAGTTGTAGTTATATTATTCACTCTCATAAAACCATCTTGGTCAACTTCAGTGAGTTTAACATTACAAATTTTATTTGATAGATTTGGATCCCAAGGTCTTCTGATTTTAATATAATTTTCCGTATAACCATTGATATATCCCTTTTTATTTTCACTTTCAAATAAAACCATTCCCCTCTTTCCTATTTGATTTTCATAAAACTTCCTCCTCTTTTTTATAGATAAATTTCTTAGAATCTTACCCCTTTCATTTCTGATTTTTAAAGGGACAGACTTTTCCATGGAATTTGCTAATGTATTTGATCTCTCAGAAAAAATAAAAACATGTAAATAATCTATAGGTGAATTGAGAATAAAATTAAATGTATCATTAAAATCTTTTTCAGTCTCATCAGGAAAACCTACAATTACATCTGCACCAATACAAGCATTAGGCATCAATTCTTTAATCAATTTAATTCGGTCAAAATATAAGTTGGTTAGATACCTTCTTTTCATTTTATTTAAAATCTTATTACTACCACTTTGTAAAGGAATGTGAAAATGAGGCATAAAAAGTTTGCTTGATTTTATAAATCTTATTATCTCATGATTTAATAAATTTGGTTCGATTGAAGAGATTCTAAATCTTTTAATTAAATCTATTTTATCAAGTTTTTCTAATAAATCTATAAATGTACTTTTATGATTTTTATTATTAAATTCACCCTTACCATAATCACCAATATTCACTCCAGTTAAAACAATTTCTTGTACTCCATTTTTTGAAATTTTTTTGGCATTCAACAAAATTGATTCAACAGAATCACTTCTAGATTCACCTCTAGCCAAAGGGATTGTGCAATAAGTACATTTATAATCACATCCATCTTGAATTTTCAAAAAAGATCTAGTACGGTCATTTAAAGAATAACTACTATTGTATTCTTTAAAGTTTTCAATTTCGCAACTGTGGACAGATGCCTTTTCATTTTTGGATAAATTTTTAAGATAATTATTTAACTTAAATTTTTCAGAAGCTCCTAGTATTAAATCAACTCCTTCAATTTTTTTTATTTCATATGGTTTTAATTGCGCATAGCATCCGATTACAATGATATATGCATTAGGATTACAAATTGATATTTTTTTTATCAATTTTTTAAGTTTATTATCAGCATTTTCTGTAACAGAACAAGTATTGACTACATAAACATCAGCATAATCGTCAAAGTCAACTTTAATAAAATCTCTATCTGGAATAGACCTGAGTATTGAAGAGGTTTCTGAAAAATTTAATTTACATCCTAGAGTATAAAAAGCAATTCTAGGTTTTATTTTGACCTCTTTAAATGTTAAATTTTTAGTTTCCAATTGTTCTTTAAAAAAATATTAATTTTATAACAAATATAATTCATTGACTATAAAAATAATAAGTTTTATAAAAGCTAAATTAAATTTAATAATTAACTTATTTTTTATTATTCTAACATTAAGTTGTTCAAATCATATAGAATTTGATGACTCGAAAATTTTTAGATATAACGAGTCTAAAAACATTACTTCCCTTGATCCCGCATTTGCTAGAAATCTTCAAAATTTGTGGCCAATTCAACAAATGTTTAATTCTCTTGTTCAATTAGACGATTCACTTAATGTTAAACCAGAATTAGCAAAAAAATGGAATATATCTTCAGATGGATTAACTTATGAATTTACAATAAGAGATGATGTTTTTTTTCATGAATCAATTCACTTTGGAGACTCACTAACAAGAAAAGTTGTTGCAAGTGATATGACATACAGTTTCAATAGGCTAAAAGATAAAAATATTGGATCTCCTGGAGGTTGGGTTTTAAAAAATGTAATGGATTATAGAGCTAAAAACGACAGTACTTTCATTATTATATTAAAAAAACCATTTCCAGCATTTCTATCGTTATTATCTATGAGGTATTGTTCTGTTGTCCCTAAAGAAGTTGCAGATTTTTATAAAGAAGATTTCAGAAATAATCCAATTGGAACTGGTCCTTTTAAATTGAAAAATTGGAAAGAGAATGTAAAGTTAGTACTAAGAAAAAATAATAATTATTTTGAAAAAGATAGTTTAGGAAAAAAACTACCATTATTAGAGTCAATTTCTATAAGTTTTTTGCCTGATATTCAAAGTGAATTTATGTTATTTACCCAAGGTAAATTAGATTTTATTAACTCTATTGATTCATCATATAAAGACGATCTTTTAACACCAAATGGTCTTCTTCAAAAAAAATACAAATCAGATATTAAAATGTTAAAAGGACCTTACTTAAATACAGAGTATATTGGATTTTATTTAAAATCAAATTCTAATTCAATAAAATCAAATTTAATAAGAGAAGCAATGAATATTGGATTTGATAGAAAAAAAATGATTTTATATTTGAGAAATAATATTGGTTTTCCTGCATTACAAGGTTTTATACCTAAGGGACTACCCGGGCATAAAACTTTAAAATCAATAAAGTATGAACCTGAAAAAGCAAAAAGATTGGTAAAAGAATTTGTAAAAAATAATAAAATTTTACCTAAAATAACTCTTGCTACTGATGCGGGTTATGTTGATTTATGTGAGTTTTTTCAAAGAGAAATGGAGAAAATAGGAATTGAAATCAAAATAGAAATTTTACCAACGGCAACTTTAAGACAAGCTAAATCAAACGGAAAAGTTGAATCGTTTAGGGCAAGCTGGATAGCTGATTATCCTGATGCAGAAAACTATTTATCTCTATTTAGTTCAACTAACCATAGTCCATTTGGACCAAATTACACCCATTTTAAAAATCAATTATTTGATAGTTTGTATGATAAAAGTTTTGAAACAGTTAATTTAAAAAATAGAAATAAAATTTACGAAAAATTGAATAGTATTATAATGGAAAATTTACCTATCATTCCACTATATTACGACCAAACAACAAGATTTGTTAGAAAAAACGTAAAAAACTTTCCTATTAACCCAATTAATCTTATTAAACTTAAGAAAGTATTCAAAGATAAAATTGAATAATTACTTTTTGAATTTTGAATATTTATTTTTGAATTTATCGATTCTACCTGCAGTATCAACTAATTTAGATTTACCAGTGTAATAAGGATGTGAAGTCCTGGAAATTTCAAGTTTAACTAAGGGGTAATTAACACCTTCATGATCAATTGATTCTTTAGTTTCAACGGTAGATTTAGAAATAAAAATATCATTATTAGACATATCTTTAAAAGCAACCAATCTGTAATTTTCAGGATGAATATTAGGTCTCATTTAAAACAAATTTTAAGCAAATTTAAATGTTTTTTGCAAATTTTACATAATTTAACATAATAATATATTATATAAACTTTATAAAAAAACCTACAATGTCTAATTCAATAAATAAAACAGGGACTTATTCCTTACAATATGGTGTGCTTTTAGGTATAATTACAATGTTTTTTAATTTAATGCTTTTTATTCTAGATCAACATTATCAAGGTGGAAGCTTAGCTAATTTTGTCAACTCATTAATAATGATAACAGTGATTGTTTTTGGACAAATGGCTTTTAAAAAGAATAACAATAATTTAATAAAACTTTCTGAATGTATAAAAATTGGATTAGGAATTTCATTAATTTCATCTATCATTGGTTTGTGTTATTACTATATTTTAACTAATTTTTTGGACCCAGATACGACTGAAAAAGCTTTATCATTTGCTCAAGATCAATTAATTTTAGCAAATCCAAGAATTACTCAAAACGAATTAGATAATATTGCTGAAATTTCAAGAAACTTTTCTGGTTTTGGATTCGTTTCAACAATGATATTAATTTTTAGTTTATTTTTTGGTTTAATTTTTTCTATAATATCAGGCTTATTTATAAAAA